>Ga0210401_10004289_pt1 | contig 14921 bp, 6 predicted proteins | sample IncBWH32MmetaG_FD_150866 | JGI IMG/M metagenome (GOLD analysis project Ga0210401, IMG submission 150866) | Forest soil microbial communities from Barre Woods Harvard Forest LTER site, Petersham, Massachusetts, United States - Inc-BW-H-32-M | ecosystem: Environmental > Terrestrial > Soil >... | reverse complement strand
TGGACATCATCCGCAAATGTTGCGCGCGCACGAATACTGGCGGATGAAGCAATTGTCGGCAGACGTCGTCATCATCAATGAAAAAGCCGCATCCTACGTGCAGGAATTGCAAGATTCGCTGGAAGCTCTGGTACGCGGGAGCCAGCTGCGTCTTTCTCCCGATTCAGGCGGTGTGAGCGGGAAAATATTCCTGCTACGTGGTGATCTCCTCACGCCGGAGGCCCGCACGCAACTGCAAGCCGTGGCGCGCGCCGTGCTATTGAGCCGCCGTGGCACGCTGGCCGAGCAGATCGTACGCTCGCAATATCCGGAACCGACGGAGCGTACCCTGGTACGCCCGGCGCGCTCCGCTAAGTCTCCGGACGCTCGCTTGCCGCAGCAGACTTTGCAATTCTTCAACGGTCTGGGAGGCTTCGCGGATCGCGGCCGCGAATACGTCATCTCTCTCAACGAAGGTCTGCGCACGCCCGAGCCGTGGGTCAACGTCATCGCCAATCGATCATTCGGATTCCTGGCCTCTGAATCCGGTTCGGGATTCACTTGGTCTCTCAACAGCCATGAAAATCAGCTCACGCCGTGGTCCAACGACCATATTTTCGACACGCCGGGCGAAGCAATCTACGTTCGCGACGAAGGTACCGGCGAAGTATGGACGCCCACCGCGCTTCCCGTGCGGGATGAAACCGCCGGCTATCAAGCGCGTCATGGTCAAGGTTACAGCCGTTTCCTGCACGGGTCGCGCGGCATCGCCATGGAGCTCCTGCAATTTGTGCCCGTGGAAGATCCCATCAAAATCTCGCGACTCACATTGCGCAACGATTCGGATCGCGTGCGCCGTCTCTCCGTCACAGCGTATGCGGAATGGGTGCTGGGCAGCTCTCGCAGCGCCACCGCGCCGTACATCATCACGGAAATCGAGCCGCAGTCGAAGGCCATCCTCGCGCGCAGCGCCTGGAGCGGCGAGTTCGGCGGCCGCGTCGCGTTCGCTGATCTCCGCGGGCAGCAAACTTCCTCCACCGGTGATCGCACCGAATTTTTCGGGCGCAATGGCAGTGCCGATCGTCCTGCGGCGCTCGAGCGCGGCGCGCCACTCTCGGGAAAAGTAGGCCCGGGATTCGATCCGTGCGCCGCGTTGCAGACCACGGTTGAGTTGCGCCCCGGCGCGCGCGCCGAAGTCGTGTTTTTCCTGGGCCAAACAGAAAACCGAGACCAGGCCCGCGACTTGCTGATGCGCTACCGCACCGCCGACCTGGACAAAGTGTTCGGCGAAGTCACTCGCCGCTGGGACGAAATCCTCGACACGGTGAAAGTTTCCACTCCCGATCCCAGCATGGATGTGTTGCTGAATCGCTGGCTCCTCTATCAAACACTTTCTTGCCGCGTGTGGGCCCGCGCCGGTTTTTACCAAGTGAGCGGCGCGTACGGATTCCGCGACCAGCTGCAAGATGTGATGGCGCTGAACATCTCGAAACGCGGAGTGGCGCGCGAACAATTGTTGCGCGCAGCCGCTCACCAATTCCCGGAAGGCGACGTCCAGCACTGGTGGCATCCACCGTCGGGCCGTGGCATTCGCACTCGCATGTCCGACGACCTGCTCTGGCTGCCCTACGCCGTCGTTCAGTTCATCGAAGCCACAGGCGACATGACCGTGCTCGAAGAGTCCGTCCCGTTTATCGAAGGCGATCTGCTGGCCGAAGGTCAGAAAGAATCCTATTTTCAGCCGCGAGTCTCAGAAACACGCGCAACGCTTTTTGAACATTGCGCGCGCGCCATAGACCGCAGCCTCGGCGTTGGCAGCCACGGTCTGCCGCTCATGGGCACCGGTGATTGGAACGACGGAATGAACCGCGTCGGTCAAGATGGCAAGGGCGAAAGCGTCTGGCTCGGCTGGTTCCTGCACGCTGTGTTGTGGGAATTTGCAAAACTAGCCGATGGCCGCGGCGACCGCCAGCGCGCTGAGACGTGGCGCCTTCACGTCAGCAGCCTTAAGGCTGCGCTGGAACGCGATGGTTGGGACGGCGAGTGGTATCGCCGCGCCTACTTCGACGATGGCACGCCGCTGGGCTCCGCGCGGAACATCGAATGCCGCATTGATGCGATTGCGCAGTCCTGGGCCATCCTGAGCGGCGCGGCGGAACCAGGGCGCGGCATTCGCGCCATGGCGGCTGTGGACCAGCAACTGATTCGCCGCCCCGATGGGTTGATTCTGCTGCTCACTCCGCCATTCAATAACCCCGATCATGATCCCGGCTACATCAAGGGCTACCTCCCCGGCATTCGTGAGAACGGCGGACAGTACACCCACGCCGCTACGTGGACGCTCATGGCGTTCGCAGAGTTGGGCGATGGCGATAAGGCCGTCGAGCTATTCCGCATGATGAATCCCATCAATCGCGCCGATACGCGCGCCAATGTGCAACGTTACAAAGTTGAGCCGTACGTCGTCGCAGGGGATATTTATGCCGAAGCGCCGCACATCGGTCGCGGCGGTTGGACTTGGTACACTGGTTCGGCGGGATGGCTATACCGCTCCGGGATCGAATCGATACTGGGATTCCGAGTGCGCGGAACTTCACTTTCGATCGATCCTTGCATCCCGCGCAACTGGCCGGGATACAGCATGGAGTTCCGCTACCACTCTTCTACGTACAAGATCACGGTGGAGAACCCTTCTGGCGTGGCGCGCGGTGTGGCTCTGACCGAACTTGACGGAAAACTCCTCGCCGGCTCCGCCCCGATTCACCTCGTGGACGACGGCGTGGTGCATCAAGTGCGTATCGTATTAGGGTAAACACAGAGCCGGAACGATAGGCTGCCCCAGGGGGCCCGCATTCGTCGAAACAGTCATTAACTTGATTTCATCCGCAGTTTCATTCGGTGTCTGGTTCGTCTAACATTAATTGTGCCGACTAGGGACATTTTGAGGCCACGAGAGCTGTCGCGCCGAGAGTTGCTGCAGGAGTTGGCGGCGCTCTCCGCCTGCGCGCTTCCGATCGCCGGAGGGTCTTCGCTCCAGCACTCCGTTTCCCACCAGCATCCCGTTCCAAACCAGCAGGCCCCGTTGTCCGCACAGCTTCCGCCTCCCAGCTACCTGTCTCCCAGAGATGATTCCTTCCTCGAGGAGCTCGAAAAAGCGATTTTTCAGTTTTTCTGGGACCAGACAAATCCCAGCACCGGCATGGTGAAGGACCGCTGCAACGTGCGCTCCTCTGATAACGGAGTAGTGAGCAGCATCGCGGCTACGGGCTTCGGCTTGACCGCGCTCTGCATCGGCGAAAAACGCGGATATGTCTCCTTCACTCTCGCGCGCGAACGCGTAATCAACGCCCTGCGCTTTTTATGGAAGAAGCTGCCCACTCAGCGCGGATTTTTTTATCACTGGGCCAACATCAATACCGGCGAGCGCCTCTGGCAGTCCGAATTCTCCTCGATTGACACATCCATTTTGCTGTGCGGCATTCTCACCTGCCGCCAACACTTCGAGCACTCGGAAATCAGCGACCTCGCGCACCAAATTTTCAATCGCGTGGACTGGAACTGGCTGTCCGAAGATACCCGCATTCTGCCACACGGCTGGAGCCCGGAAGGCGGGTTCCTGCAATATCGTTGGGACAGCTACAGCGAAATGATGATGATGTACCTGCTGGGCCTGGGCTCGACGTCCCACGCGCTGGCTCCCGCAACATGGGACGCCTGGAAGCGTACCATCTTCGAGTTCGACGGGATCAAATTCATCGGCTCCTACGCTCCGTTGTTCGTCCATCAATATTCGCAGGCCTGGTTTGACTTCCGTGGCAAGCGCGACCTATACGCCGACTATTTTCAGAACTCGATTCTCGCGACCGACGTGCATCGGCGATTTTGTCTGAGCTTGGCAAACCGGTTTCCCGATTACAGCGACGATCTCTGGGGCATCACCGCCTCCGATTCCATAAACGGATACCGCGTCTGGGGCGGCCCGCCCGAAACTGGCCCGATTGATGGCACTATCGTTCCGTGCGCCGCGGCGGGTTCACTTCCATTCATGCCGGGCCCGACGATGCGCGTGCTGCGCAACATCGACAATCGTTACGGTGCCGGCACATGGTGCCGCTACGGATTCGTTGACGCGTTTAATCCGCTGACGAATTGGTACGACAGCGATGTCGTCGGCATTGACTCCGGAATTACGATGGTGATGGCCGAAAACGCGCGCACTGGGTTCGTGTGGGATACGTTTATGAAGAATCCGGAGGCACAGCGAGGAATGGAGCGCGCGGGATTTAAGTCGTACCAACCACTGGCTCCGCAGGAATTAGTGGGAATGCATCTGCGTTCGACGTAGCGAGCAGACGGGCCCGGGCAGGAAATCAGAACGAATTTCCGCAACCCTCGATTCGTCCGCGGAATGTCACCGGTCGACGCGAGCCCACGCAAAACTTAGCGGTAATTCGCGGCCTGCAGCTCAAACATCTCCGCGTAATGCCCGCCCACTTTGATCAGCTGATCATGCTGGCCCTGCTCGGCAATCTCTCCGTCTTTCAGGACCAGAATACGGTTGGACATTTTGACGGTCGAGAACCGGTGCGAAATCAGCAGCGACATTTTGCCCTTGGTCAATTCCGAAAAGCGTTGAAACACTTCGTGCTCGGAACGCGCATCGAGCGCCGCGGTAGGCTCGTCCAGAATCAGCAACTGCGCGTCGCGCAAATAAGCGCGGGCGATTGCAATCTTCTGCCATTCGCCGCCGGAAAGATCCACGGCGCCTTCGAAACGTGAACCCAAAACCTGGTCGAAGCCTTTGGGGAGTCGGCGAATCGCCTGTTCCGCGAGGCTCTTATTGGCAGCCGCGCGAATCTGGAACGGATTGTTGCGCTCCTCGATGCGGCCCACGGCGATGTTCGCAGAAGCCGTCATCTCATAGCGCATGAAGTCCTGGAAAATTACGCCGATTTCCTGCCATAGGCTCTCCAGGTCGTACTCGCGCAAATCCTTGCCATCCAGAAGAATCTGTCCTTCGGTCGGATCGTAGAGGCGCGTCAGCAACTTCACGATGGTGGTTTTGCCTTGGCCGTTTTCGCCGACGATGGCGATGCGCTCCGAAGGCGCGAGCTTGAAGCTTACGTTCTTCAGAATCATTCGCGAGCTGCCGGGATATGCGAACGATACATTCTGGAATTCGAATCCCTGCTGGATCTTCTTGGGAGCCGGCAACGCACCGGGCTTCGAGAAAATCTTCGGCTTCACCGCAAAGAATTCCAGCAGGTCCGTCATGAACAAGGCCTGGTTCGCGATTTCCGAAAATGTGGTGAACACTGCCTGGATGTTCGAACTGGCCCCGCCGATGGCGCCGGCCAGAAAAATCATGGTGGCCAGGGAGATTACGCCAATCACCGTGTGATAGATCACGAATATGTAAGTGCCGTAGTAACCCGCCACGCCCACCATCGCCAGCAGCGAGCCGATAAACAACCGGTGCCGCGCCACGCGTATCGTCTGGTCGTGCAGCTCGGTGGCCACATCGGAGTAGCGGCCCACCAGGAACGGCGCAAGCCCAAACAGCTTGAGCTCTTTCGCGCCTTCTTTGGTGCCACCCAGCAGCCGCAAATAATCGAGCTCGCGCCGCGCGGGCGTCTGCTTGAAGCTCAGCGAATATCCCAGGAAGGCGAAATGTGTTTCCCCCAGAAACGCCGGCACTACACAAGCCACCAGCGCAATCAACAGCCACGGAGAATAGACGAAAATCCCGGCCGCCAAGCTGATGGTCGTGACGGTTTCTTGAATCAGCCGGCCCGAAATCTTGATCATCTGCACGCGGTCGGTGCTCTGCACACGAGCGCGCTCCAACTTGTCGTAGAAGACCGGATCTTCGTAGGACATCAAATCGAGATTCGCCGCGTGCTTCATCAACCGCACGCTGATGTGCCGCATGAACCGTTCGGCCAGCGTGGTGTCGCAGAAATCGATCATCCGCATCAAAATGGCGGCTATTCCAGCCAGCATGAATTCCAGAGTCACCAGTCCCCAGAAATAATGTGGCAGCGGTGTTTGCTTGGCGTTTAATGCATAAATTGCCGCAATGATCATCTGCGTGACCGCCAACATTGAAAGCGGAATCAGCGCAGCAACCACGCGTGAAGTCAGGTTCGCAACGGCCACGCCAGGCGCGGCGTCCCAAACATATTTCATTACCGGGGGAATATTCTTCAGCGCGCGCAGGCGCTCGGCCCATCTAGGGCTTGGTATATCCTCGGGAGGGTTAGCGTCCTTGCGGGTTGGGCTGCCAACTAAAGCTCTTGTACTCACGACTGGGTCTCCGTTCTCAAATGTTTCCGTCTCGCCTCGCGCTCATGGCTACCAGCGCGATTTCATTATCTGGGAGTGCACGTCCGCTGCCAAGACGATTTCCCTGTAACTTGCTAATAACTAAAGACCTACAGTTTTGGCAGAATTCTTGCTCTGCGATTTTTTTCGCAGTCACGGAAAGTTCTACTCGAAATCGCAACCGGGAAAAACATATAGAGTTTGCGGTCGGGCAGATAATCAGGGAAAGCCTTGATGCCTCGAACGGATCGACCCCCGTTCAAGAATACCTGAAAAACCTAATCGGCGCGACGCGGTGGAAGAGCGTATGGTTGAACTGTGGATACTCTCGTCACCAGCGAACCACGCGGAACGATTGGCACCAACTGGGCGAAACTCCAGAATTTCGCGCATAACCTCAAAACCAAAGCCAAGCGCGCGCTATGGCGTTCCAAGGACGGCTGGCGCCAATTAACCGCCGGCATGGAGACCGCAGACCTGTGGATGCAATTCAAGGCCGAGGCCCAAGCCAGCTCTAGCCTCTACAAACGAGACGTTGATTGGCACGCCGTGCACTCGCAGAAGGTCTGGAAGCAGCCATTCAAAATAGTTTCGGCGCTCTTTGCGGGAATATTGAAAAAGCTTTCTCCCGCGCGCCGCGTGTTGCTGGTCTTAAGCCTGGTTCTCGCGTTCCTTTCGGTCATTGGCCTTCAGTTTCTTTTCATCACCACCAAGGTGGAATTTCTGGCGGCCTTCGCGGGCATGCTGATCCTGCTGGTTATGGTTCTGGGCGATCACGTTGCCATGAAGCGCGACATTGAAATTGCCCGCGAAATCCAGCGTTGGCTGGTTCCGCGCGTCCCACCGGAGGTGCCCGGAATTGATATGGCTTTCGCCACGCGCCCCGCCAACACCGTGGCGGGCGATTACTACGACGCGTTTCGTCGCGCTGCGGATGGTCCGTTGTTAATCGCCGTCGCCGATGTTTCGGGCAAGAGCGTGCCGGCGGCGATGCTCATGGCCAACTTTCAGGCCAGTCTCCGCGCGCTTGCCGGCGCTCCGGGATCGCTTTCGCAGTTAGTCACGGACTTGAATCGCCTGGCCTGTGGCAACAATCTCAACGGCCGGCGCTTCACCACCGCGTTCCTGGCTGAGCTAAACCCCGCCACCGGCGAGCTCAACTATCTTTCGGCAGGCCACAACCCTCCAATGCTGGTCCGGCAAGACGGCAGCATCGAGCGCCTGAACTCTGAAAGCATGCCTCTTGGGATCGAGCTAACCGAAAAGTTTGTGGCGGGAAACACGATCCTGGAACTCGACGACGTTTTGGTCATCTACACCGACGGAGTCACCGAAGCGCAGAACGAAAGCGATGAGCAATTTGGAGAAGCACGCCTGCTTGCGCTGCTGCAACCCAGAATCAAGGAAAGAGCGGCAGTAACTCTTTCAGGAATCATGAAACGGCTGGATGAATTTGTGGGTGTAGCCCCGCAAAATGACGACATCACTTGCCTGGTCGTCAGCCGAACGTAGCCCGCAATTGCCGCGGTTCGATTCAGCAGCGCTCGATGATCGCTGCGATTCCCTGGCCGACTCCGATGCACATCGTGCACAGCGCATAGCGCCCTTTGATCGCCTGCAAGTGATACATTGCCGTTGTGGCCAGCCGCGCTCCGCTGGCCCCCAGCGGGTGTCCAATCGCAATCGCTCCGCCGTTGGGGTTGACGTGCTCCGCGTCGTCCGGTAATCCCAATTCTCTCATCACCGCCAACGCCTGCGCCGCGAAAGCTTCGTTCAGTTCGATCACATCCATCTGCGAAATTTTCAGCCCAGTCTTCTGCAGCAGCTTCTTCGTTGCTGGTGCGGGCGCGATTCCCATGATTCGCGGAGCCACGCCCGCCGTAGCCGTCGCCAGTACCCGCGCGCGCGGCGTCAGGCGATACTTCGCAACCGCTGCCTGCGAGGCGAGCAGAAGCGCGCACGCTCCGTCGTTCACTCCCGAAGCATTTCCGGCCGTCACTGTGCCGTTCGGCTTGACGATCGGTTTCAGCTTCGCCAAAGCGTCCAAAGTCGTGTCCGGACGAGGATGCTCATCCGTATCAAAAATCTTCGCATCACCCTTCTTCTGTGGCACGGGCACTGCGACGATCTCCCGTTTGAAAAATCCGGCGGTATTCGCGCGTGCCCACCGCTGCTGCGTGCGATACGCAAATGCATCCTGGTCCGCGCGGCCCACGTGATATTCCTCCGCGACGTTTTCCGCCGTTTCCGGCATCGAGTCCACTCCATACTTCACCTTCATCAGCGGATTGATGAAGCGCCAGCCGATGGTGGTATCGAATGTCTCCGCGTTGCGGCTGAACGCGCTGTCTGCTTTCCCGGTCACAAATGGAGCGCGCGTCATGCTCTCTACTCCGCCGGCGATCATCAAGTCCGTCTCGCCGGATTTGATCGCGCGCGCCGTGATGCCCAGCGCGTCCAGGCTCGACCCGCATAACCGGTTTATCGTCGCGCCCGGCACCTCCTTCGGCAATCCTGCCAGCAGCAGCGCCATGCGCGCCACATTGCGATTATCTTCGCCGGCCTGGTTCACGCAGCCGTAGATCACATCATCCAACGCCCCCCAATCCGCCCCCGGGTTTCGCTCCTGCAACGCGCGGATCGGAATCGCCGCAAGGTCGTCGGTGCGAATCGTCGCCAGCGAACCGCCGTAGCGCCCAAACGGGGTGCGCACTGCATCACAAATGAAAACTTCGTTCACAGAATTTCTCCCGACTCCATCCGATGAAAACCCAGCCGCTTTCGATTCGCCTCCGGCGCAAACGAACCAGAAGCACATCACCGCGAGCGTGATTATCGGCCACCCGCCGCGTTTTTTGCCCGCCTAGTATATCCGACCAGGCGTTACTTTCCGCCGTCGCGCGCGCTTCACAGGAAATACAAACTTCGTGTAAGCTATGCCCATGAGCGAAAAAATACGCAAGAGCGACGCCGAATGGCGCGCAAAGTTGGACGACAATCAGTATTACGTCACGCGCAAGCAGGGAACTGAGCCGCCCTTCACTGGCAAATACGAAAACGAGGAAGCTGAAGGAACCTATAACTGCGTCTGCTGCGGCCAGCCGCTATTTTCTTCCGACGCGAAATTTCATTCCGGCTCAGGCTGGCCCAGCTATTATCAGCCGATCGCGGCCGATAACGTGGAACTGAAGCGCGACATCAGCCACGGCATGGTGCGCACCGAAGCCATCTGTAGCCGCTGCGACGCGCATCTGGGCCACGTTTTCGACGACGGCCCCGATCCCACCGGCCTCCGTTTCTGCATCAATTCCGCCGCGCTCATGCTCGAGGACGAAAAGAAGGACGAGAAGTAAGCATTCTGCCGGTGCGCTTATCGTGCTGAGCGCGGCAGACCAAACTAGTGGTTGAAGTAAATCACCTCGGGATGCCCGTTCCCCGGATTCGAATCGGTCGAGATCCCGCGGAAACTTCCTGGCGAAACGATGTAGAACACCATCCCCGCGGGCAAGCCGATGCTCGAGCCAATCTGCATCGTCCCGCGGCCGTTGGCGCCCACCACGTAATTGGGAATCACCACGGTCTGATCGGTATGCGGCGTTCCATTGTTGTCCGCTTCGTCTAGGATTCCCGTCATTGACCCGTTGCCGTTCAGTGAATTGAACTGTCCACTGATATTCAGCACCGCCGGATCCAGAGTGGTTTCGGCGCTCAGCGTGTACCCACCTTGTACGGACGTGGTGGAAAACGGAGCAGTAGATGTTTGCGCGTCCAGTAAGCCGAAAGTAACCGCGGAATCCGAACCAATCAATATTCCCTGATTAGGCGCGGTCAAATACGCCGCCGCAAGACGCGCACCCAGCCCCGTAAATGCGATCCGGCCATCTCCGCTGGGGTCTGGGGTATAGGTCCCGGCCGCAGCGTTGTTTGGAGTGAACGTGCCACCGTCATTCTGATCGTACGTGCTGTTTGCCTCGTTGATTCCGGTCGGGGTAGTCATGCCGGTCAGAAGGCCGGCAAGAACAGTTGCGTTCGAACCGTCTAAGCCGCTACCAGTCACCACGCTCGTTCCGTGCAACGCAGTCGCATCGAACACCGCGCCCGGCTGCTGCAGAATCATCTCGCCCCCCAGACGCGGGTGCGTTGCGTCGGTGGGATCAATCGCCATTAGAAAAATGTCCGTGGGAGAAACGAAATAAAATGTGTATTGAGCGGTTACTTGTGCCGACGAGGGGATCTGATACGTCAGGATCAAAAGGCCCTTGTTGTTGTTCGCGCTCACCTCGAAGGTTCCAGTTACCGCCACCGCCGGACTGTACGTTCCCCCGTCGTTTACGTCGAACACGCCCGGGGTGATCAACGAAACGCCGTCTTCGTGCTGCACTCCCACGATCACCTCGGATTTTCCCAGGTTGTCCTGGCCGTCGAGCTCGAAGACATAATTTCCGCTGAACGACGCCCCAGTCAAAGTCCCGCCCACCACCGGTTTGATAATTCCTGATCCATGCGTCTGTGGCGTGCCGATCGGGTCGTTCTCGATCATGTGGAAGTTGCCGCCGGAATCCTCAGCCAGTACGTAATTCGTGGTGCTCATCGCGCCCTTGCTGTTCGTCGTAATCAGTTGCATGGTGCCGCGGCCGTCGCTGCCGATGCTGTAGGTCCCGGTGAAGGAAGACCCAGTGAACACACCCAAAGTGCCGCCCGAACGATTGCTGTCCAGCTGCCCGCCGGAAATCGTGCCGGTTCCGCTGGCCGTGAAGTTGCCCGCCATCTCCACGTTGCCGCCCGAATCGAACCCGTGGAACAGGAAGCTGTAAGGGCCGCTGAGCAGCGTGTTGGAGATCGCCGTTCCGGTGTTAACGACGATGCTCAAGGATTGCGCCGCGGATTTCGTTGAATTCGCGTCCTCCACTTGTACGGAGAAATTGGCGGTGGTCGCCAGAATCGGTATGCCCGATATGATGCCCGTCGTGGGATTCAACGTCAGACCTGAGGGAAGCTGTCCGCCGGTTATGCTCCAGGTGTAGGGAGTCACGCCGCCTTTAGCCACCAGATTAGCCGTATAGCCCGTGGCCACATCGCCAGCAGGCAGTGGCGGCGTCACCGCCTGCAGCGGCGCCACCGCGATGATCGAAATGGTTACGCCCGCTGCCGACGAGGCGTGTTGCGGCGGAAGCGCAGAATCCGTGACCGTAGGGAAAAACGTGGTTACGCCAGCGGTCGTCGGTGTGCCGCTGATCAGCCCGGACGAAGTGTTCAGTTCAAGCCCTGGAGGCAGGGTCCCCGGCGGCACGCTCCACGTCAGTGGCGGAACGCCTCCAGAGGAAGCGATCGAAGACGCATACGCAGTACCGGTAAAGCCGTTAGCCATCGTCGTTGAAGTGATCGAAAGCGGCGGCGGTGGATTAATCGTGACCGTGAAGACCGGCGAAGCCACGGTCAAAGGCGGAGTCCCGAAGTCGGTGGCGTTAATTGTGAAGTTGGACGTTCCCGTGCCGCTGGGCGTGCCGATAATCGTGCCGACGTTATTCAGAGTCAGCCCGGCAGGCAATTTGCCGGTGCCCACGCTATAAGTAATCGGCGCAACTCCGCCGGTCGTAATAATTGTTTGGTTATAGGCAACGCCATTGGAACCGTTGGGCAGCGTAACAGTCGTGAAGGTTACCGGCAACACGATCGTGATCGTAACCGTCGAGGTGACGCCCCCATTGGCCTTGGCGATCGCTTCCAAGGTCACAGTGATGCCGGTGGTGAGGCCCGAGGGGGCAGTGTAGGTCACCGACGTAGCGGTAATGTTCGTCAAAGTGCCGCAACTCGACCCGGCGCATCCCGAACCCGTCAGCGGCTGCCAGGTCACTCCCAGGTTGCGCGTGTCATTGCCCAGTGTCGCGACGAAAAGCAGCGATTGTCCTTGATCCATGCTTGAAGTTTTCGGAGTGATCGCCAGCGTAATGGAGCCGTTGCCGCCGCCGCAGCTCGAAATGGACGTTACGCCCAGAAAAGCAATTAGCGCGCACGCGAGGGACGGCAGGTGCTTCCAGCGCGCACCACTAGTCGCGTTTTCGCTCCTCAGTAGCGCCAAAAACCTATGCATTCGGGCATACACCTTCAATGTCGTCATGGCACCTTGGATTTCTTTTTCGGATCCGCCCGGAACGGAGGGAGTCGCTCCCACATCGAACCATTGGCTCATTTAATGAAACTAGTTGAATAACAAAACCGCCGCAACGTGTCAACGCACATCTCCAGCCGACCCGCGGCTCTGCGCCACCCTCAGACGCCTATACCCACCAGAGATTTGATTTGCGATAATGCGCCCCATCGGTCAGCCATAAGGATGCAGACTAGCCGAACCCCGTTGCCCGGGCCCTTGCCGCCGCTTTTCGCGCGGCTCACGCGAAGGGTCCGATTCGGCCGCAGCGCGTAACAACGCGCATCCCGTGACGTAAGGCCGCTGCCGCCGGACAAACCCATGAGCTGGCGAACAGCAGGAGCGGATCGTGAAACTCTGGCGTGCTGCAGGGCTGGTCTGCGCGATGCTGATTTTTTCCGCTATTTCCTGGGGACAAGCATTCCGCGGAAGCATCATCGGGCATGTCGAAGACGCTTCCGGCGGCCGCATCCCTGAAGCTGCAATCGTGGTCCATGCCCGCGCGTCTTCGCTCCAGCGCTCGGTCACCAGTGATAACCACGGAGATTTCCGCGTGGATGATTTGCCTCCCGGCGACTACCAGGTCAGCGTCACCGCCGCCGGATTTGCCGAGGCGGGCTCGGACCTCGAAGTGGTCGTCAGCATGGTGAAGGAGATTACGGCGACGCTGCAGCCGGCGGTCGTTCAGCAGACCGTGAAAGTGCAAGGGCAAGCCTCTTCGATCAGCACCGAACAGATCGATCTTTCCAGCGCCGTGCACCAGGGCGCGGTCTCAGCCGAAGACTTGCAGAACATTCCCCTGGCGCACCGCAGCTTTGCCAACATTGCCTTCCTCGTCCCCGGCACCGAGCCAGTCGAGCCCTCTGATCCCACCAAGGCGCGCATCACCGCGGTTTCCTTCGGCGGCAGTTCCGGCTTGAACGTCGAGCTTTCGGTGGACGGCGGCGACAACTCCGACGACTATATCGGCGGCTTTCTGCAGAACTACTCGCCCGACGTCGTGCAGGAATTCGTGGTGCGCACTTCGCAGGAAGATGCTGATATTGGCCGCACAACCGGCGGCTCCGTAGTGCTCACCACCAAACGCGGCACCGACGATTGGCACGGCGATGCAGCCTTCTACGAACGCGCCGCCGCTCTGAACGCCCGGCTGCCCATTGATAACCCTCCGCCGGAGCCCAAACAGCCCTTCTCTCGCCAGAATTACATCGGCACCATCGGCGGCCCAGTGGCCAAGGGCGAAATCTGGTTTTTCTCCTCGCTCGAATACGTTCATGAAGACGCCAGCATCGCTTACAGTCCCGCCAGCATTTCGGAATTCGATGCGCTGGCGAGCTTGGCCACGGCAGGCCTCGTCCCGGAAGTGAATTCCATCGCCGTGCCGGAGAACGCACCCGTACCATTTCATGATTACCTGGTGACCACGCGTTTTGATTGGGCGCAATCCGCCCGCTCGCAATGGTTCCTGCGCGCCGCTGTGGACCGTTACACCACCACCAACGATCTCGTGCAGCAAGCCACGCTGCCATCCACCGGTGCGACCTCGCGCTCGAATTACATGAACCTGCTCCTCAGCCAGCAATTCGTCTTTAGCCCCACCTGGGTGGGCTCGTTCGTATTCGAAGCCAGCGGCCTGCACCACACCGAGCAGCGCAACGGAGATCTCGGCTACGCGCTCGCTTTTCCCTTCAGTTCCACGGACAGCACCATTTCCGGTTTCGAAACTTTCGGCGACAATCAGTTCGTCACGCCCATCACCGCGTTTCCGATTCTGCGCAATCAGGAAAAATACCAGTTCCGCTATGACGTCACGCACACCATCGGCAAACATGCCCCGCGTTTCGGCATCAATTTCATCCACGAACCAGTGATGGGCGGAGCGCTTGCGGGCAACGCCGAAACCCTCATTCAATATCCGGAAAATCCCAGCTTCTACGCCGCGAATCCGTCGGAGTTCTACAACGATTTAACTTGCAGCCAACCTGTTCCCGCCGGCGTCACCTGCACCGCAACTCCGGCCGCCGACGGCAGCTTCGCGCAGAACATTCAGCGCCTCGGCCTCTACGCCGAAGACTCCTGGCGCGTCACGCCCCGTCTCACCGTGAATTACGGCCTGCGTTACGACACGACTTTCGGCTTGTTCAACGCTTCCGGCCGCAGCCAGCTGGAAAATCCCGCGTATCTTACATTAAAAGCCTTGGGCATCCCGCTCGTCGCTAGCGCGCCGCAGGATTATCGCCACGCTTTCGCGCCTCGTCTCGGCATCGCTTATTCTCCCGGCCGATCGGGGTCCACGGTCTTCCGCGCCGGCTTCGGCCTCTATTACAACGACCTCGCGCAGAATGGCTGGGTCACCGCATTTCAGGCTGTGAATGCGCCTCCTGCTGGCCCCTGCATTGTGCCCACTGATCCCGGCTGCCTCCCTGCGGGTACCGCTGGTGCGTTGCTTGACGGCCGCTACAGGACGCCC
>Ga0210401_10004287_pt1 | contig 14922 bp, 11 predicted proteins | sample IncBWH32MmetaG_FD_150866 | JGI IMG/M metagenome (GOLD analysis project Ga0210401, IMG submission 150866) | Forest soil microbial communities from Barre Woods Harvard Forest LTER site, Petersham, Massachusetts, United States - Inc-BW-H-32-M | ecosystem: Environmental > Terrestrial > Soil >... | reverse complement strand
TTTGATTTAGATCTGCAATACAACCTTTCGACCGGCGGGACCAAACCCGGCAAAGATGCGGTGCCAGTGAATTTGAAAATTTCAGATCAGGGAAATGGAAAAATTCGCGCCGAGATTGGCGTGCCGGAATACGGGCTCACGCGATTGCCGGCGACGGGAAATTACAAAGGACCATTGGTTAAATTTACCGATAATATTGGGCATGGTTTATTCCAGGGAGCCATAAATGAAAACGGCACGGAATTGATTGGCTCGTTCACAACAGGGGGGCAGTCTGTCCCGGCGAAATTCAAACGCGCGGATTATCGTGCTGCACACGCGCTGGATGACAAAAAAAATTATTCGTTCAGTTCTTCCGGCGATTTGCAGGGGCATTGGAAAGGCTTCCTGCCAACTCCAAAAGGAAAGCCATGGGTTCCATTTGTGCTGGATGTCGCCAAAATGCCTGATGGCTCCTGGTCTTCCACTCTGACCATTACTGACTCAATTGAAGCCCTTGATCCCATGCCTGCTTCCGATACCGAATTCGATCCACCAAACGTTCGCGTGAAGTGGAAATGGTGGCAATTTGCATATGAAGGGACATTGAAAAATGGAAAACTTGTCGGTGTTTGGACGGGTCCAAATAAACTCCGCCGCCCTTTGACATTTGAGAGGAATGATCTGCAATGAATACGCCCCACAGTCGTGCGTTTACGCTCATTGAGCTACTGGTCGTGATCGCCATTATCGGTATTTTGGCGGCCCTGTTGCTTCCAGTGATCACTGTGGCCGAAAGCAAAGCCCAGCGGACCGTCTGTATGAACAACATCCGCCAGATTGACCTGGCCATCCAGACGTATAGTGACGATTTCAATGGCGAAGCGCCGATTGATTATGTAGCCCTGTCCAACGCCAAAGACATTGGTGAATATGGTTTTGAAAGTTTTCTCAGTTACCGGAAATTGATTCATCAGTATGTCGGTCTGGGGCCCAATCCATCGCCGAATGACAAGCTGTTCGCCTGTCCGGCCGATACTTTTTCTTACGACGTGATCAACGATTCCCTGAACGTTTCATATGATCCAAAACCCTTCCACGAAAGTACCAACGTTTTGTATTCGAGTTATTCTTTCAATGGCGGCCTGACGAATCTATTCGACGTCTATACGAATAGCACCGGCCTGGCCGGGGAAAAATTCAGCACGATCCGGGAGCCGGCCCGCACCGTCCTGGACCCGGAACTCTCCGCTCTCTTTCCTTTTTCCTGGCATGACCGCGGGAAGTCCTCCGCATTTGGCGCGGTTATGTTCAACAATGGCGCGTTCCTCTTTGACGATGCAAAAAATGTGGTTGGTTTCGCAGATGGCCACGTCGGTTACGTCAAAATTTTCTGGAATCCCACACCCGTTGAACCGGGTGTTTGGGCTTTGGCGTTTCAATACAATCCGCCGGCCGGGTACGACTACAAATGGAGCGCGAATTGAGTCAAATCATTCCGCATGCTGCAACAAGTTCACCGCGTCGCTTCGTACAACTCTCTCACCGAGTCTCGCGTTAAAACCACGATTGTGAAGATTCCCAGAACTGTTCCGATGGGAATGTGAACGCAGTTAATGCCGGCGACCACAAATGAAAATGTCCGGAATTTCCGCATGCGCAGGAAGACGCCCGAGAGAACATTCAACACGGCTGAAGCCAGGAGCCATAATCCCATGGCCAGATAGAACCAAATAAAGATCTTGAAAAATGCGGCCGGCGGCGGAGCCTGCTTTTGGTCCTGCCACAACGCCTGGTTCGTGAACACGAAGTGCATTGCGGCAAAATGAGCCATCAAAAACAAAATGCCCAAACAAGCCAGCCCTGCTCCCACGAAATGGAAAATCGAAAGCAAATTCAGATGGTCTGCGTCTATGGCCACCTGGTCCCTCGGCAGCGGCGCAATAAGCGGAGGTATGTTGTTCATACAGCTAAGTTGAGATTTTGCCAAAGGATTGTCGCCTGCGGCGAGAATTGCAACTTTGGATTCACTCACCTCCGCCATCATCACCGCCTCTGAGATTTGGAAATGTCAGCCAGGGCGATACATCCGCATAGACCGCAAAAATGGCCAAGGCAATCAGGATCAAAACCCCCAGCCAAAACATCAGGACCCGCAAGTCGTCGGAAACGCCGGATCGGATTTGAAGTACAGTTGCCCCGGCGGCCCACGTCAGCGGAATTAGAAGTCCCGCGACTCCGTAGCTATAAAGCAACGACACCGGCGTCGGCAGGGCCATACCGCTGGTTGCCCAGACCCGATGACATATTCCCGCCGCCAGCACGGCGACCACAATCACGCCCACCTGCAGGAGCGCCACCACGACGGTATTTCTGATGGATGACATAGAGTGTCCAATAAATGTGGCCGTACGTTGTACCGTACCGATTTAAACGCATTGCGGCACTCCGCGCTCTACGCGCGGTGACGGCGGTGGCAGCGCCACTTGCGAAGAGCGCCGTCCCTGCCATAAGTTAAAACGGTTCTCCCGTAAAATAATCACGCTATTTTTTGTGGGATTTTTCTGCAGGACGTTAAGAACGTGGCCAGGCCGACGGGCCGACCGACGGCTCTTTAAGGCTGAAAAACTGAGACGTCAGGGCAGAGCGGGAGCTCTGCCCTACCAAAATTGAGCCTACGGCTGCTTCAGCATGAAAAACTGTGATGGGTTCGTGGAGGCGGAAAAGGGATTGGTGATGGTGAAGATAAACTGCCCGTTGGTTTCGAACTGATTGGTCGCAATAACCATCCAATTGGTCGTCGGCGTCAGCAGGTTCGACGAAGCCAGGACGTAATAGGTGCCGTTCGCTGTCCCGCCGGTGCCGCTTAAGACCAATCCGTTGCCGAGGCCGCCTGCGGCAGGCGAGAAACCGGTGAAAAGGGCCCCTGGCGGTAACGTGACGGTCAGCGTGGCGCTGAGATTTGTGCCCTGGAGTTGGTTGGTGACTACGACGGTATAGGTTCCGGCTTGCCACGTTTGCACGTTGGTCAGGGTCAAGGTGCTGCTGGTTGCGCCGCCGATGTTGGTACCATCCGCCAGGAATGTTGAGCCGCCGTTTGTTGACCATTGATAAGATAATGGAAAGCCGGTCGCGACTACGGTGAAGCTGACCGTTGAACCTGCACTCACGGTTTGATTGGTGGGGGCGGTGATAATGGATAGTGGTTCGACGACTGTGAGATCGACTCCGAAGATATTTGTTTGGAAAATAATATTGTTGAAATATTCATATACAGTAACGGAATAATTTCCAGTATTGTTCGTTTGCACGTCAGTAATGGTCAATGTGGAATTGGTTGCCCCGCTGAAATTGTCGTTATTCGTAAGGAATGTCTGGTGGTTCAAAACCCATACATACTGCAAATTCGTACCACCACTTGCGGTAACCGAAAAGCTCACGTTGGTACCGACGTAGACAACTTCATTTGTGGGAGGAACCGTTATAACGTACGGCATATTTAAGACGTCCAAAACGATATTGGAAATTGTGAGCGAACCCGAAGCGGTGGCGTCGGGTGTACTGATGGTACCGGGATATGACACGATAAGGCTATAATTAGGGCTGCTATCATTGGTTTGGGCATTCATGATAGTCAACGTGGGAGAATTTGTGCCACTGATACGGCCGCCGTTCACGAGGTTGGTCCCGTTCTTTTGCCATTGATACATAACTTGTCCGACTGCTCCGGTCACAGTGACGCCAAAGCTCGCAGTGGCGCCCAGCCCGACGACCAGATTATTTGTAGGCTCAATCTCTGAAAGGTTAAGGACTCCTGGCGTGAATGCGATTTCCGTAAGGAAGGCGTCATTGGTGCCGGTGAAACGGGTGCCGTCGATGTAATTCGTGCCATTGATGACATTCGTTGGGTTAAACCAAAAGCGCCCGGCATTGACCATCGGGTAATTGGTGGAGTCGGTGCTGCCGGCGATATACACATTGGTTGTCGAAGTATCCAGGGCGATGCCATAACCAAATGTATCCCGATTTCCTCCAATGCAGACTGAATAAAGAGCGTTGGACCAATCCGCACTGACACAAGTCACAAAGGCGTCATAGGCCCCGGTTGTAGACGAGTTTGTGGCCCGAAGAGAGCCGAAAGAGTTTGCTGTGGGGAAATTGGTTGAGCTCTCCCAACCGACAACAAACGCGTCGCCGCTCGTGTCCACGGCGACTTTATAGCCAATGTCAATGGAGCGGCCTCCAAAGAAGGTGGAATCAAGGACCGCTGAACCATCGGGAGCGATTTTCGTTAAAAAGACATTGGTGGACACCGGTCCCGGATTGCCGTTTGTCGCCAGAAAGGATGAAAGTCCGGGCAATGGGCCGATGATTGGAAAATTTGTTGAGGCCGTCCAGCCTGTCACATATACGTTGTTAAACCCGTCCGCGGTAATTCCGTAGGCTGCATCGTTGTTTGTGCCGCCCAAAAACATCGAGAATATCAAATTTGTTTTGGACGATGGCTGCATTGACAATGGCGGGAATTTTGTGACGAACGCGTCGTAGGTATTATAGCCGGGCGCCAGGTTTGTGATGCCGCTCAGATACCTGGCGTGCGGATAATTTGTGGGAGTATTTTGTGTTGGGAAATTGAACGAGCCCGTGTAGCCGGTCACAAGAACATCGTTGCTGGAGTCCAGCGCTACGCCTTCAGCCACGTCGTAATTGGTTCCACCAAGAAAGGTTGAATAGAGCAGGCTTGTGTCATTGGATGCAATTTCGGTAAGGAACCCATTGGCATTTAAATAAATATTGTTGCTGCATGCCAAATGTGGTTGCAGTGCCGAAGCGGTGACTTTGAAATTGCCCGAGTACGTATAGCCAACAACGTAAGCGTTATCAGATGAATCCACCGCGATGCTCGTGGCGACATTTTCATTGGACCCGGTGAGATAAGTCGAATAAATCAGATTTGTCCCGTAGGGCCCCAATTCCGCCACAAAAGCACTTGCGGGATAAACACTGCCAATTGGTTTGCCCGGAATATGGGGAAAGAGCGAGTTGTTTGTGGGAAAATTGGGTGAATCTGTAAAGCCGGTCACAAAAGTATTGCCGTTCGCGTCCACTGCCAGGCCGTATGCGGCATCTTCGTCGCTCCCGCCGAGGTAGGTGAGGTAAATTAAATTTGTACCCGTTTGATCAATTTTTGCGACAAATGCATCGCCATTGTTGACCCCTCCGGCAAAATTGGTTTGTACTGCGCCGACTGTTGAGAAATGAGTCGAAAAGGTTTCGCCGGCAATGCAGAGGGAATTGCCCGGCCCGAGGGCAAGCGCAAAGCCCTTAACGCTGACGTTGCCGCCGAAGAACGCCGAATAGCCTAAGACCGGGTCAATGACGAGCGGCTGAAAGCGATCATATTGGGCGACTTCAAATGCAACAGTTCGGGATTCCAGAATTTTGTAACCGCCGGCGATATTTTTGCGCGCGCCGTCAATCATTTGATAGATTTCCGGTTTGGGCTGGCGGATTTCGTGGCCTGCGATTTTCAGGATGAGGTCGCCCAGAGGAGTCACGGAAATCTTATCCACGCCGTCAAACTGCATTTTGATTGCATCGGGATTTGCGCCGGGAGCGATGGAAAAATCGTATTCCAATTGGCGCTGGTTGCCGTGGAAAACCATGTTGATTCCGCGATAAAGTTCCGTGACCTGGACGTTGCCAAAGGTCGGCAGGCCGGTTTGCCATTTGGACCGGTCGTTGCCGATGAGGTAATTGATTTTACCGGGCATTTCGTCGCCACCGTGGATTTGAGCCGCAGGATCTGCCCCGGCGAATCGCATCTGCGCCGTCGCCGCGCGCGCGCTGGATTCGCGCAGGGAAATTTGAACCCCCGAAGCGGTAATAGTGAACTGATAGCCGTTGCCGCTGGAAAGAAATTCAGTCTGGTTGGGGCTGGCTTCGAAATACAGCGCCAGGTTGGCGGGGGAGATGGTTTGGGCCGTTGCGATGAATGAAAATAAAATCAATACCAATACCGCGAGCATTGAAGGAACGTTGAAGCGGTGGCAGCGCCACTTGCCATAAAGCGTTGAAGCGTTGAAGCGGTTCCAGAACGCAAGAAATTGGACAGACTGGACGGCGAACAAGGCTGAGTGGCCAAGCCGCGAATCAGTTAAAGCCTTCTGACGTCGGCTCCTACGAAGAGAAGAAATTGGCGCGGCGGTGTTCATACTTACTAAAATTGGCGTTGGTAGCCGGCGCTAAACTGAAATTGGCCGGACTGACCCTGGTAGAAATCATGCGTGATGGGAATGCCGTAGTCGAGACGCAACGGGCCGAGATGCGGAATGTTTAATCGCAAGCCAACGCCGTAGTCGTCGTTAAAATTGCCGCCGAACGTGTAAGAACCGGTTCCAACCGTACCGACGTCGTAGAACAGGGCAAATCGCAAGCCAAAGCTTCCTTCCTTTTCGATAATGGGGAGGCTGTATTCGACAGAACCCCAGGCATAGCTATCGCCGCCGATGGGTTCGTTGAAAAAGCCGCCAACGACAGAGCCGTTGGCTTCACGCGGCCCAATATTTCGATATTTGTAACCCCGCAGGTCCCATTCACCGCCGAGGAAGTAGCGGTCGTAGAATGGAACATCCCCGCCGCTGACGGCTTTTGCTATGCCAGCGGTACCCTGCACTTCAAGAACGTGTCCGGAAAACAGTCCCGGGAAAAACCAATGGGTATGAGCTTCAATCTTGTAGAAAGTCTGATCGCCGATGCTGAATTCCGGATCCAATTCGCTCAATTGTCCCCAATTAGAAAGGCCGGCGGGATTATTCCGCGTGTCAAAAGTGAGCGCCCCGCCGAAGCGATTAAATACGTGATCGCCGACCTGTTCCAGGATGGCGGTTGGCACATTTTGATACTGATAAGAAGGGCCGCCCCCTGTCGGCCCGACCCCGTTTAGGCCATTGTTGTCGGAACCGCCGAACTGGCCCCCGTGCCACCCGCTATTTAAGGAAATCCCAACATCCTCAACATTGTAAAAAATTGTTCCCCGCCAGAAATCACTGTGGAAGAGAGCACGCGTGAGGCTGACGCGAGCGCCTGTGCGTGTTTCGTCGAAGATGTTGTTCGGGCTATCGAAGTTCCAAACATCGCGGTAGAAATCCACACCCAGCGCCAGTTTGCGGTTTAGGAACCACGGTTCCACGAATGATAATTCATACTCCTGGTCCTGGTAGCCAAGCTGGATGTGCAGTCGCGCCTGTTGACCGGCGCCGGTGAACGTGGGCGGATTAAATAAATCGAAATTGGCCTGGGAGATTTCCGCGAAACCGACGATGGATTCCACCGAGCTGTAACCGGCGCCAACAGTGAAATTGCCGGTGGGCTTTTCCTGGACGCTGACGAGCAAATCGTCACGTCCGGCGATAGGCGGTTCGGTCGGTTCGGGCCGGAGATCCACACTTGAAAAATAGCCCATGTTTTCCAGGCGTTCCTGGCTGAGCCGGACGCGCGTCGTGTCGAAGACGTCGCCGGGCGAAATCGCCAGTTCGCGGCGGATGACCTTGTCCTTGGTTTTGACATTGCCGCGAATATCCACTTTCTCCACATAGCTCTTGCGGCCTTCCTGAATCGCAAAACCCAAATCCATAGTGCCGGTTTCGACGTTTGGAATTTGCTGCACCGTTAGTCCCCCACCACGACGCACGTCTATGTATCCCATGCTGCCGTAAAAATCCTCGACGGCGGTGCAATTGGTCTCCAGGCCATCGGGCGTAAACACCTGGCCGCTTTTCATTTTGAAATCCTTGTTGAACTTTTTGAGCCGGTCCCATTGAGCATAGGCGGGGCTGTATTTCGGTTTTGGTTCGGGGCCCGGATTATAACTGGAACTGAACGCAGCGGCGGACAACAGCGTCGCACCGGTCAATGTGATAGCGCCCACGTGGTATTGCTGTCCTTCATAGACATCAATTTTGACCACCATCCTGTTGGGCGTCGGATTCTGAAATTGCACGTCCTTGATTTCAAAGTCCAGGTAACCGTGATTGCGATAAAAATCGCCGAGGGCGTCCTTGTCGTCCTCAAACTGGTCTTGCTTGAACAAATCGCTTCCGGTGAGCCATGAAAACATCCAGTGCTGCTTGGTCTTGATTTGGCGGCGCAATTTGCCCTGCGTAAAGCGGGTTGCTCCGATGAACTCGATTTGCGTGATCTTCGTCTTTCGGCCCTCAGTGATTTCAAACGTGACGATCCCGGTCCCCGCCGCTTCGTCTATGTCCGGAACGTAACGAACAGAGGTGCCGGGGAATCCTTCCTTTTCGTAATAGTCCTGGATGGCCTCCTTGTCCATAAACAGCTTTTCTTCATCCAATGGCTGGCCGGGTTTGACGGTAATTTTCTTTTTAATTTTAGAAGTGCGGATTTTTTTATTACCGACAATTTTGATTTCCGTCAGCCGCGGCTTGGGCTGGACGATGTAGGTCACATTGACGCCGCCGTCGGTTTCCTGGTCCACGGCCACGCGAATGTTGTAGAACTGGCCAGTGGCATAAAGCGCGTGGATGTCGCTTTCCGTTTGCGAACCGGTGGGAACATAGGTGTCGCCGGATTTGAGCTGAATGTGGGAACGAATGAATTGTTCACTGACCGAAGCCGGGCCGATGTATTGGATATTGACCTTCTCAATTTTGGGGCCCGTCGACTCCTGCGACCGCGCCGCGAAGGCAGAGGTGAGCAGCAGCCAGATTGCAAGAAGGCGGAAACAAAATTTCATCGGCTTCTATCCCGGCATGTCTTCTTCGCTGACTTTGGCTGCGCTTTCAAATCGTGTATATGGTTTTAGAAATGTTAAATTGACGTCGCCCGTTGGGCCATTGCGCTGTTTGGCTATCAACAAATTCACGGGTACACCGTCGCCCTCGGGCGGTCCACCGTCTTCTTCCTCGCCTGCGTCCGGTTTGTATAACAGACCAACCAGGTCGGCGTCCTGTTCAATCGCGCCGGATTCGCGCAAATCGCTCATTCGCGGTTTACGACTTTTGTCTTTTTCGACCTCGCGGTTTAACTGCGCAAGGACGATTACCGGCACTTTCAATTCTTTTGCTAACGCTTTGATGCCGCTGGAGATGTCGGCAATTTCCTGCTGACGGTTGTCCTGCGAACGGCGACCAGTAGAATGTAGAAGCTGCAGATAATCAATCACAAAAAGTTTAATTCCATGCTGCTGTGACAGTCGCCGCGCCCGCGCCCGCAATTGAAGGATGGACATTCCGGCCGTATCGTCTATGTAGAGCTTTGAATTGGAAAGTTTTCCCGCCGCGTTGGTTAGTTTTGGGAAATCCGCTTCGCTCATGAACCCATCCCGGATGGAACGCAAATTCACCCGCGCCAGCGAGCACATCATGCGCAGAATCAGGGATTCGGCGGACATTTCCAGGCTGAATACCGCCACCGGCAGCTTTTCCTCGATCGCGACGTGTTCGGCAATGTTCATGGCCAGTGACGTTTTGCCCATGCTCGGTCGAGCGGCAATCACTATCATTTCCGCCGGGTGCAATCCATCGGTCATCCGGTCCAGGTCAGGGAAGCCCGTGGCGACACCGGACAGCGCGCCTTTGCGGCTGAAGAAATTTTCAATTGTGCCGATAGCTTTGCCAACCAGGTCCCGCGTGGTGAGAACGCCGCCCTGGACGCGCGATTCGGATATCCGCAATACGTCCCGTTCCACCTCATCGAGCAGCATGTCCACTTCGCCCTCGTAATCATAAACGCGCCCGACGACTTCGGTGCAAACGGAGATCATTTTGCGCAGCAAAAACTTTTCGCGGACACTTTCCAGGTAATAGGACAGGTTGGCCGCGCTGGGAACGGCGTCCTGCAATTGCGACAGGTAAGGAATGCCGCCGATCTGGTCCAGTAATCCCTTGTCCTTGAGCCGTTGTTGCAGCGTGATGATGTCAATGGCCTCACGCGTGTCAAACATCGTGGTAAGCGCTTCGTAAATCGTTTGGTGCCGCAGGTCGTAAAATGCTTCCTTGCCGTTGTCCTTCAACTTTTCGATGCACTCACCCATGCAATCGTTGGGCGACAACAAAATGCAGCCCAGGACGCCTCGTTCCATTTCGTCGGAATGCGGCGGCAGGCGGTCAACGGAATGTCCTGAAGCTGAGTTTCTTTGGCGTTTGGTTTTCTTTAAATCCGTGCCGTTGCCCGTGCCGTTGGAAATGGTTTCGATCATGGACTGATGAAAGCCGGTTGGAAAATCTGATTCAAGCCGAAGTTGTAAATCCTATCCAGACCCTATTCACAGGTTATTCAAAAAAATCTGTGTTTCATCTGTGTTTCATCTGTGGCTTAATTAAACTCATGCGCATTCTCATAGCAACCGTCACGGCCGGGGGCGGTCACAATGCCGCGGCAGCTGCCCTCGAAGAAGCGTGGCGCGCCTTGCGACCGGATGACGCCGTGGAACGGATCGACCTCCTCAAATTTTTCTCACCCCTTCATAAAAGAATTTACGCCGACGGTTACGTGAAATTTGTCGAGCATGCGCCGGAACTGTGGGGGATGCTGTTCAGCAAGACCGACGATCTCAAAGTCGTCCGCCGGTTTAGCAAATGGTCACGCGCGTTTCCCAGTCCCTCGCGCAACAAATTCAAAAAACATCTTCAGTCATTCCGGCCTGACGCCGTCCTTTGCACGCACTTTCTGCCGCATGAACTGCTCGGCCTGCTGCGCAAAAGCAGCAAAGGGCCGCATCCGTTTGTTGCCACCGTCGTCACCGATTTTGAAGCGCACGCGCTATGGATGGATTCGTGCGTGGACCTTTACTGCGTGGCCGCGGACGAGACCAGGGCGCGCCTTGTGGCCCGCGGTATCCCGCCGGAAAACATCGTCGTGACCGGCATTCCTATTTCCGCGAAATTTGCGTCGAAGCCCGACCCGAAAGCGGTTCGCAAGGCATATGGCCTGCGCGACGACCTTCCGGTGATGCTTGTTCTCGGCGGCGGTTTCGGCATGGGCCCCGTGGCGGAAATTTTGACTGAATTGGACAAAGCCGCAGGGCATTTCCAGATCGTGGTGGTAGCCGGGCGCAACGAAAAACTGCGCCGCGAACTCGGGGCCCGCGACCACAAACATCCGACCCACATCCTGGGTTTTTCGTCCAACATGCACGAACTCATGGCCATCTCCGAACTCATTATCACCAAGCCTGGTGGACTAACGACATCCGAGGCGCTGGCGATGGGCAAACCGCTGTTCATTCTAAATCCGATTCCCGGCCAGGAGGCGGCAAACAGCGATTTCCTCCTCGAACGCGGCGCGGCTGCCAAAGCCAACCGCGTGGAAGACCTGCCGTTCCGAGTGGGACAATTGACCGGTTCAAAAAAACTGGCCGAGATGGCGCGCGCGGCCAAGGCCCTGGGGCGTCCACAGGCGGCACAGGCCATTTGCGGCGAAGTTTTGCTTCGGACGAGTCCCCAATGAAATGCGCCGCGCACCAGACCGAAGCCGTTGGCGTTTGCGCCTGGTGCGGGCGCGCTGTGTGCACCGCTTGCGGCAGTTCCTCCACCTCGCGCCGCCTGGTTTGTTCGGATGATTGCGCCACCGCCCTGGCGCAAGAGGCCAGGGCCATGGATTTGATTCTGCGCAAGAGCCGTCAGACCGCCAGCGCCAGCGCGATCTATTCTTTCCTGTGCGGCGCTCTTTCGGCCGGCGGCGCGGTCGGAGCGTGGCGTTATTTGCCGGAGCCATTTCTGATTTGGTTCTGCGCCGGTTGCAGCGCAGTCTTCATCGTTTCGGGAGTGTGGTTTGCGGTAATTGCCCGCAAAAGCGATGGTTGATGCGTTAAAATTGCTCCGCCGGATCAGGGCGGTTTTGGCTTTAACGTTAATGTAACACCGTAACGCGTTGATAATCTGTAATATATGAAATGTAATAGCGTGTAACAAATTGTTTAACACAGTAAGTCATTGCGGATAAACGACTTAACAATGTAACACGATTTTCAACTTCAATACAACATTCACATATCGAGGGCAGGCGGCGGATCAACGGCACAACGTTAGACCGGCGGCGTGGAAATCAACTCCGAATGAAATTCCTTAATGGCGTTTAACATGAACTGGATGGCCACGGCCGCGAGCAGAAGCCCCATGACGCGAATAGCGATGCTCATGGCAATCGGATTGAGCCAGCGCGCGCCCCGCACGGCCAATCGGAAAGTCAGATACGTCGCCACGGACACGGCGATGATGGAGCCATATAACGCCAGGTGCTGGGGAATAGTTTTCGCCTGGTTCTGGAGAATGATGGTAGTCGAAATCGCGCCAGGCCCGGCGAGCATGGGGATTGCCAGCGGCGTGATGGCGATGTCTGTCTTCTCGACGCCCGCCTGGGTTTCTTCCCGGGTTTGCTGAACGCGGGAGCGCTGCACCCGCAGCATGTCCAACGCAATAATGAGCAGCACGATGCTGGCGGCGATTTCAAACGCCGGCATCGTAATGCCGAAAATTTTGAAAAGGCCCGGCCCGGCAAATGCGAATCCCAATAACACTGCCGCCGTCGTGGCCGACGCCAGCCCGGCCATGCGCAACCGCTGTTCAGGCGTGTCGTTCGGCGTCATCGCCAGAAACGCGGGCGCCGTGGCCAACGGGTCCACAATCACAAACAGCGAACCAACGGCCAGGAGCGAATACTCGGACAGGGTCACGGACTGAATCTAGAGAGGAAAAAGGAAAAAGGAAAAAGGAAAAAGTCAGTTTAGTCCCTGATCGGCGAAGAACGCGGAGCATTGTGGGAAATTACGGATTGGCTCTATGTTCCTGGCGGTAACAAAAGTAGGAATAGACAGCCGGAACAGTGAAAATGACGATTAGAAACAAAATCGAGAACAGGTAAAACCGAGGCGGGAGCAGGAACGCCGCCGCAGTCATGCATATACCGCCTGCGACCATCATTCGCCCGCCCAGCCGATGGGTTTTGAGCCAAACCGTCGGAGATTCCAGCGTCCACGGTGTGCGGATTCCGGCAAAGTAGTTGGGCCGCAATTTTCCCATGAAATTACCCACTAAGACGAGCAAGAGCCCTACGCAAATGTAAATAAAGCGGTTCATGTCAAAACGATAATGAAGAGCAAACGCAATGAGGGCGAATGCAACACAGGCGTTGAACGACGTGATAATGAGGCGTAGAGTTTTGATGACTCGGAACGAGTTGGAGCGGGCCTCTGGCCCGGACCTCTTTATTTTGGGATCCAGCAGGGCCAGGAGTCCCAAAAGGGCGGCCAAGCCCACGTTCCCCGCGGGCATCAAGAGCGTGCCGAAGGCCTTTCCAGCGTAGTTGTTCACCTGGCCGCGAGCGTTCCAATGAATCGGCACCTGGTCAGGCAGTTTGTCCCAAAGCAGGGCGACGGCGATAAAGGGCGCCACGAGGATCAGGAGCTGCAGCCACTCTTTTTTTAGAAATCTCATATGATTTTCCTTTCCGTTTTTTCATGATTTTAAGCATCCACGCGAAACATTCATCCAGCACGCTGGTGTTCAGTGAATAGATGATGAACTGGCCGTTCTTCTCCGGGAGAATCAGGTCCGCCTGCTTCAACAAATCCAGATGGTGAGAAATGGTGGGCTTGCTAACGGAAAAGCAGTCGGCGATTTCTCCGGCAGTCATTTCCCGCTCGCGGAGCCGTTCCAAAATGCCACGCCGAATCGGGTCGTTCAGGGCTTTAAACAGTCTATCCATATCATTTAGATACTTTGATAATAATCTAAATATCAAAATCTGTCAACGGTCATTTTGCATGCGATATGCCGGAAGCTTTAATAGTTAATTCTGCTCGCTCTCCGTCGTCACCGGTTTGTGATCGCCTTTGAGGGCCGCCATCACGGCGTGCCAGGAGAGTATGGCGCATTTCACGCGCGCCGGATATTTGTGGACGCCGGCGAAGACCGCGAGTTTGCCGACGTCGCCCGGAATGTTGCCCGTTGTGACCATTTCATGGACCCGGCCGAACATGGTTTCCACGTCCGACTTCGTTTTGCCTTTGGCGAATTCGGTCAAAAGAGATGCCGACGCCTTGGAAATGCAGCAGCCTGAGCCGACGAAACTGACGTCCGCGATTTTGTCGCCGTCCATGACGAGAAAGAGTTTGAGCTGATCGCCGCACAGGGGATTGTGGCCCTGGGCCGAGCAGGTGGGCTCCGCCATTTCATGGAAATTGCGCGGCTTCTTGCAGTGGTCCAGGATGACCTGCTGATAGAGGTCATTGATATCGTCAAACATAGTTTTGATCCTGGCAGGGACAGCGCGCTGCGCTGTCCGCGCCGCATTTAGCGGCGCAACAGGCGTAGCCGGACATCGAAACCGCGCATTTTCCGCCCGGTATACGGGCGGTGACGGCGGTGGCAGCGCCACTTGCCGTGCGCGCCGTCCCTGCCACAGCTAAAATTAGCGCAGATTGCGGCTGGCTTCGAGCCGGTGCCAGACGAGTTTATCCAATTCCTCGCGCACGGGCGCGCATTTTATGCGCTCAACGATTTCGCCGGCGAAGGCGTGAATCAGCATCCGGCGCGCGGTTGCCTCCGGAATGCCGCGGGTGCGCAGGTAAAAAATGCTTTCGCTGTTCAGTTGCCCGATGGTCGCGCCGTGCGTGCATTTGACGTCGTCGGCGTAAATCTCCAATTGCGGCTTTGTGTCCGCGGTGGCGTCATCCGAGAGCAGGAGATTTTTGTTGGTCTGCTTGGCATCGGTTTTTTGGGCGATGGGATGCACGTAGATGCGCCCGTGAAAAACGCCTTTGGATTTATCGTCGAGAATGCCGTTAAAATATTCATGGCTGGCGCAATGGGGCTGGGCGTGTTCGACGATCATGTGATGGTCGGCAAGTTGCTCGTCGCGAGTGAGGTAGAGGCCGTTCAGGATGCACTCGAGACCTTCACCGGCAAGTTTGGCCCG
>Ga0210401_10004285_pt1 | contig 14926 bp, 14 predicted proteins | sample IncBWH32MmetaG_FD_150866 | JGI IMG/M metagenome (GOLD analysis project Ga0210401, IMG submission 150866) | Forest soil microbial communities from Barre Woods Harvard Forest LTER site, Petersham, Massachusetts, United States - Inc-BW-H-32-M | ecosystem: Environmental > Terrestrial > Soil >... | reverse complement strand
GCGACAGTGGCGAAAAGGAGCGGGAATTGCTCATCAGCACCCGTAACGAACCCGATGGCGTGTCAGTCGAGGTGCGAGATTCGGGTCCAGGCTTCGCGCCGGCGGCTCTTGAGCGCGTGTTCGAGGCTTTCTACACCACGAAACCGGGCGGTTTGGGGCTTGGGCTGTCGATCTGCCGGTCGATTATCGAAGCGCATAACGGACGATTGTGGGCGAGCCCTAACGTGCCATGTGGCGCTGTCTTTCGTTTCACTGCGCCGGCTCATCCGGCCGCGGTAGCGTGAGTGGAGTGCCGCTTCGGATCCACGACGTGGCAGCCGTCGAGTCTAGCAGGCACCTCCCATGATAAGGCGCAATGGGTCCATTAGAAGCGTCTGCGCTAGGCAACGCGACCTGGACTGTGTGGCTTTGTCGGCGTCAGTTGCAATTGGTCGGCCATGCGCGCCAAGTCGGGCAAGGACGATGCCCGCATCTTACGCATGACTTGGCCACGATGAACTTTTACCGTGATTTCGCTTACGCCGAGGTCGGCTGCGATCTGCTTGTTCAGCCGCCCCGTCACCACGAGCGCCATCACCTCGCGCTCCCGCGGCGTCAACGTTTCGAAACGAACTTTGATGTCTGCCATCGCTCGTTCCTGCTCAAGACGCGCTCGATCACGGGCATGACCGAGCTGAATTGCGTCAAGCAAATCCTGCTCTCGAAATGGCTTTGTCAGGAATTCGATTGCGCCACCCTTCATCGCCTGCACCGACATTGGAATGTCACCATGTCCGGTAATAAAGATGATCGGCAGCTGTCTTTGGGCACCCGCCAGTTCGCGCTGCAGTTCTAATCCGCTCTGGCCGGGAAGCCGCACGTCAAGCACGAGGCAAGCGGGTCCTTCCGGCCGATCCGTCTCAAGAAATTCGCTCACCGAACCGAGTAGGCTGACCCTAAAGCCCGCCGATCGAAGCAGCTTGCCTAGTGAGTCACGCACTCCCGGATCATCGTCGATGACCATCACTGTTGGCGGTTGGTCTTTGGCCCGTTGCTCTACCACATGTTCCTCGTCGACATGCGCATTAGCTTTGTCAGTCTCCCATGAAGCATATCCAGATTATCGCGCTGGCGATAGAGGGGACAAACAGCCCAATTCGGTTCCGACGGATCGCAGCCATCGGCGAACGGGCCGGTTGAAGTCGGCAGGTTCTGCGTCAGGCAGCGGACTAAGCTCGCAGCGCACAACCTTCGTATAGTGCGCACACTCCTATTGGTGCTCGATCTTTCCGCGAGATCAATGGTGAGCGGCAGTGCGTGTCGTTATGGTGAAGTTCTCCTCCCTCGAGGCCGATTACGCCCTGGGTCCTCCCTTGCCCCTCCAGCGCGGTCCAAGCTGGAGGGGCCCCTTGTGAGCGTAAGACGGAAACTAGGGAGATATGAAGGTGAATGCCTATGGCGCAGCTTACTCCATGGACCGCAAAATTTCTTGCCGCCGAAAAGTTCCTATACATTTGTATAATCGAAGTACGTAGCGGCTGCGCCTAAGCTGGATAAGGAAGAGTCTCGCGGACGACATCCGTTGCTCCGTAAGAGCTGCTCGAGGTTGCCGGTCTTGCCACGTGCCAAATAGCGGACCAATAGTCGCCATAGTCGATGACGACAAAGCGGTTGGAAACGCCATCGAAGTCTTAATGCGTTCGATAGGGTTGGTCGCCAAGGCATTTTCGTCCGGAGAGGAGTTCTTGCGCTCACCCGAACTGAGCCGCACCGGCTGCTTGGTTGTCGACTTCGACATGCCCAATATGACTGGCCTTGATCTGCACAACAATTTGTCTCGATTGGGAAAAGATATCCCCGCCGTACTGATAACTGCCTATCCGAGCGATGACATTCGTGCCCGCGCGCTTCAGGCTGGGATCATCTGCTATTTGCCCAAGCCGTTCGATGAGAGCGACCTCCTGAATTGTATTCAGACCGCGCTAGATCGCGGAAAGGGAAACAGAGGCGCGCCTTAGCTTGCCCACGTTCGTCAACGGCCAGCGGGCCCGCGACAGGTCGCCTCCGCTGGCCTCCGGCGCTGCAACTCAATTCACATCGGCATCGCAGAGGACGCGGACATAAGACCTGTCCGTTATCTGCCGACTGATCTTTTGCTACCTGCTTCAGCGACTGGACGCGCAGCGCAGAACGCTTGCGCCCGCGCATGCTGCTCCTGCCCGTCGTTGTTGTCGCAGCGGCGCGCGGTTCGGCTCAACTCTCCGCGCTAAGGGTGATTGAGTTATACCAAGGTTTGGTTCGTGCTTTCCAAAGGTGTCGGAAAGGCTACGAGTTTCGTTGTGGCTAACTTTACGCGCGCACAATTGCGCCGTTTGCCGACCGACGGTAGGCACATGGGGGCCGGGAATTCCGTCATTTGGGTGACACATGTCTGGCGCCGTTGTTCATAGGAAGCTGAGGTTCGGCCCTTTCGAACTTTCGATTGGCGAGAGGGTGCTCTGGCGCGACGGTCAGGTGCTTCCCCTCGGGGATCGGGCGTTGGATATTTTGATCCATCTTGCCGACCGCCCAGGCGAGGTCATCGCAAAGCAGGAGCTCATCGATCACGTCTGGTCGGACGTAACCGTTGAGGAGGGGAGCCTCCGAGTCCACGTGGCCGCAATCCGAAAAGCGCTCGGTGACGGCCAATTTGGCAACCGATACATCGCAAACGTCAAGGGACGGGGTTACTCGTTCGTCGGCACCGTACTCCCTGTCGCAGGCAATACGCAGAGCAGGAACGATAAATTCCGGGACCCAGGCAGGCTCCCCGTGCGACCGCTCATGATGATTGGGCGCGAAACGGTGGTCGGTGAGGTTGGCGATAAGCTTCGACATGAGCGGTTCGTGACACTGCTCGGCCCTGGCGGCATTGGCAAGACGACCATTGCCTTGGCTGTTGGCCGCGCCGCTGCCGAGGAGTTTGGCGGGAAAGTCTATTTTGTTGACCTGGAAAGCCTTACCGATTCGCGCCATGTTGCGGGGGCTGTCGCGACATCCTTGGGAGTTGCACTCAAATCGAAAGACCCCGGCCTGGAGCTGGTCGACCTCGTTCGTTCGAAAAGGCTTCTTATCATTCTCGATAGCTGCGAGCATGTGATTGACGCGGTCGCCTCGCTTGCCGAGCAACTCTACCAGCAAACGGAAGAGATCCATGTTCTGGCGACGAGTCGAGAATTGCTGAAAGTAGAGGGCGAGCATTGTTACCGGGTTTGTCCCCTTGATTTTCCCCCGGATGGCTCAGAGCAGACGGCAAATGCCGTGCTTCGATATCCGGCAGTGCAGCTATTTGTACGACGCGCGGCGGCGAGAGCGGGAAGCTTCGTTCTCACCGACGAGGAGGCGCCGTTTGTCGCGGAAATTTGCCGAAAGCTGGATGGTATGCCGTTGGCAATTGTGTTGGCGGCTGGTCAGGTCGCCGCACTCGGCCTCAAGAACACGGTTTCGCGCCTGGTGTCTCGGGTGGAATTGCTGAAACTAAGCCACCGGACAGCAGTTCCCAGACATCGGACGCTGAAGGCGACATTGGATTGGAGCTGCGATCTGCTGTCCGACGCCGAGAGGATTGTCTTTCGACGCATCGCTCCTTTCGTCGGCCATTTCACCCTGGAGGGCGCGCGGTATGTCGCAGGCGAACTCGGCGTGGGCACTGGAGAAATTTTTGACGCGATCGCCGGTCTGGTTGAGAAGTCATTGATAGTAGCTCGGATCGATGCAGCGCAGGCGCAGTATCGGTTGTTGGACACGACCCGGGCGTACGCACTGGAAAAACTGGAGGAGAATGGCGAAGCCGACGTGGTGTTCCGCCGGCATGCGGAATACGTTGCCGGATACCTGGAATCGCAAAGCGCGGCGCTGTTGGCTCTGTTAAAGGACGAACAAGGCGCTGCCTATCCTAGTCCATCCAGCCAATTGGGTAATATCCGCGCGGCGCTGGAATGGAGCTTTGGGCCGAATGGTGACGATGAGATCGCGACGAAACTCGCGGCCGCTTCAACGCAGCTGTTTCTCAAACTGTCGCTGTTGGTCGAATGCCGAGTCTGGGCAGAGCGAGCGATCGCTCGTCTCGGAGATCAGTACAAAAACTCTCGCCGGGAGATGGAAATCTACGCGTCACTGTCCTTGGCCCTGATGCACTCCGAAGGGAGTAGCGAGCTGGTTCGCAAGGCATTTTCTCGGGCGCTGGACGTTGCGGACATACTGGGGGACTCTGCCTACAAGCTGCGGCTCCTGAGCGGGCTCTTCATGTATTACCGTTGGAACATCGACATTAATGCTGCGCTCGATATCGCCTCTCGAAGCAAAGACGCCGCCTCAAAAACCAAGGATCACGACGATATAGCGCTCGCTGAATCGATGTTGGGCGCCGCCCATTTTTTGGCCGGAAATCACCTGGTCGCAATAAAGCATTTCGAATCAGGGCTGATCCACTCGGCGTCCGGGTCGCGCTTTCGCGCGGGGCAACACTTGTTTCATGACAATAGCCTTCTGCTCGTTGGGATGGCACGTAGTCTGCTGTACAGAGGGCTGCTGAGCCAGTCACTTGACTATGCAAGACTGGCCATAGAGGAAGGAGAAAAATCCAATCATCCAGCCACGCTGTGTCGATCTCTGAGCTTCGTTCTTCCGGTCTATTTGGCGCTCGCGGACTCCCGCCGGTCGGAACAGTACATCGCGCAGCTGACCGAGCTCGCTGCGGCCTACTCCTTGAAGCCCTACCGTGCCATAGCGACTGGCCTGCGAGGTCAGTGGCGGCTCCTTCAAAATGATCTCCGCGAGGGGATTTCACTGCTGAAGAGAGCTTTGGAAGAGCTTCGCACTCAACATCACGACTCTCTCAATACGGAATTTATATGCGACCTCGGTGCGGGTCTTATTGCCATGGGCGAGCACCAGGAGGCGCTGACGCTGACCGTGAACGCAATTGATGTGCAGCAGTGCGGCGGAAAACTTGTGTACATGCCCGCCTTGTTCAGGATGAAAGGGCTCATCCTGGCCTCTCGATCGGCCAAGGATTATTTGGAAGCGGAAGAAAGCCTGCTTTCGGCAGTCGACTGGGCGAAACGTCAGTCCGCCGCCCTGTTTGAATTGAAGGCTGCAATGGACCTTGCCGAGCTATTGCTGAAACAGAGGCGTGTGCCAGAAGCCTACGAACATCTCAACGCGGCTCTTGATCGAACGCCAGGCGGGATTGTGTCCCGCGATCACAAGCGCGCCCTGCAGATCCTCAACCGGCTGCAGTCCGGCACCAGGGCCGTCGGCTAAAGCGGACACCTTCGAGTACCGTGCGCTGTCTGCGCAGTCGGGTTCAAGTCCTCGCATTCCGATACAAGCCCTGCTCTGCAGTTGGGTGCATGTGTGGCAGGAATGGGCACAGCATGGTTTGAACCCAATGGGCAAGCTGGTCGCGGATATCATCGTTGAGACCTTGCAGAGCGCAGGCGTCAAGCATTGCTATGGCGTCGTGGGCGACACGCTTAATCTGATCGCCCGCTCACTCGAAAAAAGCGAAATCGAGTGGGTTTCGGTGAGGCACGAAGAAGCGGGAGCATTCGCCGCGCAGGCGGAGGCGCAGGTCGCGGATCGCCTAACAGCAGTCGCCGGCAGCTGCGGCCCGGGAAGTCTGCACTTCATCAACGGGATATACGAGGCCAATCGCAACCGTGCGCCGGTCATCCTGATCGCTAGTCAAATCATTCGGGACGAATTGGGCTTCGATTTCATTCAGGAAGTCGATTTCAAACAGGTCTACAGGGACTGCAGCGTCTTCTGCGACATGATCCATACGCCGGCGCAGGCGCGCCGCAAGACCGTGATCGCCTGCCAAACGGCGCTGGCGAAACGCGGTGTTGCCGTCCTGATCGTGCCGGCGGATATCTCCGCCTCGGTCGTGGATGATAGCATCCCTTACGCGGTTCATGTCGCCAGGCCCGTCACGCGGCCGAACGACGCCGATCTCGCCGAGATCGCGGAAATTCTCAACAAAAGCGAAAATGTCGTGCTGTACGGCGGATCCGGCTGCCAGGGGGCGCATCAGGAGATTCTCGCGGTTGCCGATAAGCTGAAGGCGCCAATCGCGCATACGTCGCGGGCAAAAGACTTCCTCGAGTTTGACAATCCTTACAACATCGGAATGACTGGGATGCTCGGCAACGAGGCCGGCTACCACGCCTTGCTGGATTGCGATGCGTTGTTGATGCTGGGCGCGGACTTTGCCTGGCGGCAATTTTATCCGGACAAGGCAAAGATCGTGCAGGTCGATATTGACCCGACCCATCTGGGACGACGTCATCCGGTCACGAAGGGCGTTGTCGGCGATGTGAAGGCGACGATGGCGTCGTTGCTACCGTTGCTGGTTGAGCGCGCCGACGCCTCGTTCCGGAGCGCATACGTTGAGCGCTACGCGAAATATCGGGAGTCGGAACGGGCTAAAGTCGCTGCCGGTCACGATGGCAGCATTCCCGGCAGCTATTTGACCAAGGTGATCAGCCAGCATGCCGCCAAAGATGCACTGTTCACGGCCGACGACGGTACCCCGGCCGCCTGGGCCTATCGCCATATCGAGATGAACGGCCAGCGCCGCATTTTCGCGAGCCTGCTTCATGGAACGATGGCCAACGGCATGCCGGGAGGAATTGGACTCCAAAAGGCAGAACCCGGTCGCCAAGTCGTGTGCATGGCAGGCGACGGTGGAATTTCGATGCTGTTCGGAGACCTGATGACGGTCGTAGCACAGGAGTTGCCAATCAAGATTGCCGTCTATGACAACGGCAAGCTTGGCTTTGTGGAGATCGAGCAAAAGGCCGAAGGCATGCTTGATACCTTCACGAAGTTGAAAAATCCGAATTTTGCAGGGGTTGCGCGTGCGTTAGGTCTCTGGGGCGAGACGGTTTCGAGCGCGGACCAGCTGGAGACCGCGGTCAAGGACTGGCTGGCGCAACCAGGGCCCGCGCTTCTGCACGTGCACGTCAATCCGATGCAGCTCGTCATGCCGCCATTCATGCAGGTAGAGCCGGCAATCGGGATGGCGCTTTATTCGGCTCGCGCCATCTTGCATGGCCGGGGAGGAGACGTCTGGGAAATGGTGAGGGAGAATTTTCTCTAGGTGAGGCGTTGCTTTGCCTGAGAGGCGCAGCGCCCCGGCGACGTAGAAGTTTAGGAATCGATGTTCTCGCGTCGCACTGGCGGAGCTGTATCGTGGTCATGGGCGAATCGAAATTGCTCAATTTGCAGGAGCGATAGGCGGTGCCGATAGCCCGCTACTTTATCTCCGTCGGAGGCACGCTTGCGGCCTTGCTGTTCATCGCCGGCTGGTGTCTGCCAACGTCCCCAGCGATGTTCGCCGATCAGCAGCTAGCCATCGATAGAACGATCATCCGGATCAAGTCTGCGCACAAATGGCCGGAAAAGGTCGTCCTGGACACCAGTCACCCGACCATCACGCCTCCGGCCGTCGAGGAACCTGCGGCGGCGCAGTCGGTCCGGCACCCGTCTGACCAAGCGGGAAATCAATCGAATCTTGAGGCTATGGCCCAGTTGGAACCAGATACACAGCCGGCCGTTGTCGATCATCCAACCTTGCATCCAACCCTGCAAGTCAAACGCGGAGTGGCAAGGACCGCTCGATCAAAGCGTCGCATGACGCGTCAATTAGCAAGAGCAGAAGCGGGTGGAGGCTGTTGTCAGTTTGGATGGATCGATAATCGTCAAGCAAACTCGAATGCTACGCCGCGCAGGGACGCCGCCTCGCCATGGTCCATGAATTGGCCGGCGCCGACCGGGAGGAATTGAAAGATAAAAAGCTGCTGTCGTTGCGCGCGCACGGAACTGCGCAGTTACCGTCTAAACGGATCAGGAACAAACAAGATCGTCGGAAGCAGGTCTGCTACTCCATGCAGCATCACGAGGATCAAAGTAAGTTTCTCGCGTGGACATGGAGCACGCAATATGATCAGGAGCAAGATTGCCGCGGTGGCGGTAGCTCTTTCTGCTTTTTCTGCAAGACCTGCGTTTCCCCAGGCAGCAATCCAGGAGCCGGGGGCATTCGAATTTTATCATCCGAATGACGACGTGCTGAACGCGGGTGCGCCTACGCCAGCGGCGGCATTGGTGTCGACTCGAGCGCAAAAAGCGTACGCCGCGATCGATGATGCGAGCATCGCCACGCGCAAGGTTGGGAAAGGAATCTGCCAGCGAGAGCCGCGGGTCGGCGCTTTTGCCACCCAGCCCTGGAGCAGCGGTAGCCCCTGCGCGCCTGCCGGCGGGTATTGATGCCCTCTGTCGCACATGCGGTTTAATCCTGTCACCGCCGATGTGTCCGGCGGCAAGAGGAGTTCGCCGATGAGAACCATAGACGCAGACACGTTGTCCAGTTTTGCCCATAAGTCGGCGGAGTCGGTCTCCGACTTCGCCAGCGTCGTTCGCAACCTGATCCTGGATGTGCGCGACAGCTACCGGCCAGAAGTTCACCGCATGCGTGGCCCCGGCCCGAAATGGCGCGCCAAGCATCAGCCCTGGTTAGGGTTCGATTCCGAGGCCGTACCGCCGGGCGGACAGCACGACCCGTCGCCAGTGCATGTGCGCTCTCGCGACTCGGCCAACCTCGCGCGATAGTCGCCAAGGTTACGGAACCACGTTCACATGACACGCGCGAGTTAGCCGACATCTCGCATGGGAGTAGTGCTTGCATGACCGAATACCTAATCGCCGCGCGCGCCGCGATCATCCTCTGGACTAGCCTTGCAGTGATGCCAGCCGAGATCGTCTTTGACGCGATTGAAGCCGAAATGGAGAGGCGCGGCGTATCCGCAGCGCGTCGAAAAATGATTGAATAGCGGCTATTTTAGAAATCTAACAAATGCTACGCGAGATTGTTGAAAAAAATCAAACCAGGGTAACGGGACGCATCGTTGCGCCCGACCGCGCGCGTACCTTCATCACGCTTTTGGTGATCGTCCACCATTCCGTCGTCAACTACACCTATTTCGGCAACGGCGACCGGATGCGCTGGCTCGGCTTCGATCTGGTCGTGCTGTTCAATGATAGCTTCTTCATGGCTTTCATGTTTCTGATCTCGGGACTTTTCGTTCGTGATGGCCTCGCGCGCAGGGGAGCGGCGGGCTACCTGTGCCACCGCGCGTGGCGCTTAGGGATGCCGCTGTTGATCTCGATCTTCGTGCTGATACCGCTAGCGTATTACGCGTCGTTCCTACGTTATCATTTACCCAGAACGACGGATTTCAATTTTTTTCATTTCGGGTGGCATACCCTGACGATCGGGCCGTGGCCGTCAGGGCAGTCGTGGTTCCTGTGGGTTCTGCTGATGTTCGATATCATCGCCGTCGGGGTCTGGTCGATCGCGCCGCGACTCCTGCGGGCATTCGGCCTGTTGATCTTTGCGCTGCGTGACCGCCCGTTCACAGCCTTTGTCGCGTTCCTGATCGTCTCGATCGTGACCTATTTGCCGATGCATCTGGCGTTCGGCGATGGAAGCTGGTTCGAGCCGGGCCACTATCCATTCCCGATACAGGCGAGTCGCGTCCTGCTTTACCCCGCCTATTTCTTTACCGGTGTCGGTATCGGCGTCGTCATTCTCAGGGCCGGCATCCTCGCGGAGAACGGCGAAAATCGCGAGATGCTGGTTCATCTGGCTCGCCTTTGCAGTCCTGTTCTATGTTGCGATCCTGCTGCTGGTCTATGCCCACCACAATTGGATAGTGGATTTCGCGTCGCCACCACTCCCGTGGAAAATGGCGTACGGCCTGGCCTTTGCGATGTTCAGCGCCGCAATGGCATTCACGGTGCTAGCAGCTTCATTGCGTCTGGCGCAGACCAGCCTGAGACTGCTGGATGCGATGCAGCCCTCGGCCTACGGCATCTATCTCCTTCACTACGTTTTCATCATCTGGCTGCAGTACGTCGCGTACGACCCGCCGTTCCCGGCGGTCGTCAAATTCGCCATTGTGTTCGCCGGTACGCTTTCGATGAGCTGGGCGCTCACCGTCCTGTTGCGAAAGATACCTGTCGTAGCGCGGATGATCTGAGACCGAATCCGAACTGTGGTGGACGCTTAGCTTCATTTTTTGGCCAGAGAGAACAATCGTGGAGCACGAAATGACAAAACACATTGTACAGTTACCGAATCCCGATGGATCATTGCTTCTTCGCGAGTGGAACCACAGAATAAAAAACGAGCTCACTTCCGTCATATACGCGGTTTCAGCAAAAGCGGTGCAGTCGGATAGCGTGGCGGTCAAGGCCGCGCTGCTCGACGTCGTAGACCTCCTGCATCAATGCGCCGACGTTCAGCGCGCGCTGCACATGCCGGATCAGGGGCGCCTCACCGATGCCGCGAGGTACCTCCAGCAGCTTTGCTTCTCCATCACGAAATACCAACTGGACCGCTTGGCGATACGTGTCCTGTTTTCAGCGGATGATCTGCGGCTTGAAGGAGAACGCTGCTGGAAGCTTGGGCTGATTGTATCCGAGCTACTGACCAATGTGGCACGACATGCGCAATTCGACGGTAGACATCCGGAATTGCGTGTGGAGTTGATGCTTGCAGGCAACGTCGTAAAGTGCGGGATCTCTGACAATGGCTCGGCAACTGAACCCATCCAGCGCGGTCGAGGGCTTACGATCATCGGCGAGCTGGCCAGCAGTTTAGGCGGTCGCGTTCATACGTCTTGCGCCGCCGAAGGGACTTCCTTCCTTGTTACCTTCCCATTGACCGAGGCCGAGCGACGTGCCGCCGGCGCGACCCATGTTGTTAGGTTGAAGCGGAGGAAGATGCGCCGCCCTCAGCGGTTGCAGGCGTCCAAAACCGAGGATCTGGGGGCTGGCTAGGCAACGTGGCGTTTTTCGCTGGCGGGCCCGCGCGCCCTGAGGGCTGAGAGGAACGGACGCTCAGTCTGCAGCTACAGTCGGCGGAGAGTTGCATTACCAGCGGCGTAGCGATGCAAAATTCACTATGGAGCGAAGCTTTGGCCGACCGTATAAGTCCGTAGCTTCTTCCATGATTCGAAGAGGCTGATATGAACGACTTGCATGCATGGCGTTCGCAGCAGCACCACGGTGAAAACTATAACTCTTCAATAAAGGGACGAAACGCGCGCTGTACGACAGCGGCGAAGAAGCACAACCGTTCCACTGCCGACACTCTCCTTCAATATCGTGGCAAATCTTCGCGGCACAGTCGCGGTCAAGCGCTGACCGAGTTCGCGTCAGATCGCAATATAGGTGCCACATGTCTGAAGCCGCCAAAAAGAACAATCGAAGCGCTGGCGCCAGAGCCGTCGCCCCTCGTCTCTTTGTTCTTGAGATTAACGCCGGCCGCATTCACTCCATGAATACGGACGGTTCCGACCGCAAGACCATCGTGTCGGATTGCCATTTGCCCGACGGCATCGTCGTCGATGTTGAGGCTGGCCATATCTACTGGACCAACATGGGCATCCCAAATCTGAATGACGGATCGATCGAGCGCGCCGACATCGACGGCAAGAACCGCAAGACAATCGTCGCACAGGGAGACACCCACACTCCGAAGCAGATCATCCTCGATAAGAAAGCCGGCAAGCTCTATTGGTGCGACCGCGAGGGCATGCGCGTCATGCGCTGCAATCTCGACGGCTCGCAGCTGGAGACGCTCATCGAGGCCGGCCGCGGCGAAGCCGATAGCCGGGATGCGACACGCTGGTGCGTTGGGCTGACGATCGATCCGAAATTCCAGAAGATCTACTGGAGCCAAAAAGGCCCGGACAATGCCGGGCTCGGCAGCATCTTCCGCGCCAACGTCGAAATTCCTGCAGGCCAAACTGCAGCGACCAGGTCTGACGTCGAGATCTTCTTTGGCGGCCTGCCGGAGCCGATCGATCTCGAGCTCGACCACAAGAACCGTGTCCTCTACTGGACCGATCGCGGCGACCCTCCGCGCGGCAACACCGTGAACCGGGCCTCGATCGACAACAAGCCCGTCGAGCCGGAGATCGTGGTGACCCATCTCATGGAGGGGATCGGTATCGCGCTCGACATTCCAAACGATCGCATGTTCGTGACCGATTTTGCCGGCTCAGTTTACTCGGCACGGCTCGATGGATCCGACGAGCGAAATTTCCTCTACGCACAAGGCAATCTCACCGGCATCGCCTACGCCGAAATCTGACAAACGCATCGGAGAAATGACATGACCGAGACCAAGCCCATTCGATGAAAATACTGGCCGCGTCAGGGTAGGCCAACCTGGGACCGTTGAACGAGGAGCGCGGTGAATGAAGCCAGTCACTGGTGGAAAGCGGAGGTAACTCGTGAACAACATCGTCAACGCCGCCGAGGCTGGTCCGCAGCTCATTCAGCGTCGAGTCCTCCATATCGTCTTTGCCTCGACTAGCGGTCACACGGAGTACGTGGTGGATGCGCTGATCGATTCTTTGAAGAGCATTGTCCCAGGCTGGGAGATCGAGGAAACGAGGGCCGAGAAAACGCAGCCACAAGATTTACTAAGCGGCGATGTTCTCCTGCTCGCCTCCTCGACCTGGAATACAGGGGGCATCGAGGGACAATTGAATCCACACATGTGGGTGCTGCTCCATGACAAGGCGAAGACTCTGGACTTGGTCCGCAAACCGTGTGCGTGCATCGGACTTGGGGACCATCGATACTTCTACACGGCGCGAGCGGCGGATCATTTGCAGCACTACGTTAAGGCCCATCACGGCCGGCTGATTGTTCCAACCCTTAAAATCATAGACGAGCCCTACGGCCAGGAGGAGGCAGTAAGAGTTTGGGGCAAGCAGTTGGTGGATGCTTCGAAGCCGGCAGATTGGCGTTAGGCGATGCCCCGCATCTCTCTCAAAATCGTCGGCGCTTCGGGACAGGGAATAAACTCCATTGGCGCGATTATCGCCAAAGGTCTCAAGAGATCCGGATACTGCGTGTTCGGCTACCGCGAGTATCCCTCCCTCATAAAAGGCGGGCATGCGAGCTATCAGCTGGACGTCTCGAATGAGCGCATTTGCAGCACCGAAACGAAGGTGAACGTGCTTGTCGCGCTCAACCATCACGGTCTCGAGCTGAACATGGATGAACTCAAACAGGGAGGGATCGTGCTGCACGTGACGCCCGGGTGGCAGTTTCCGGAGCATCATCAGAAACTGATCGCAGAGCGAAGCCTTCGCGTCATCTATTTCCCGGTTGATGACATGCTCAATCGCCTCGGCGCGAGGGCTATTCTGTCGAACGTGCTACTGACCGCCTTCGTCTGGTCCATGCTCGGCCAGGATATCGATGCCCTCAAGTCCCTCGTCGGAGAGACGTTTGCAAAGAAGAAGGCTCTGCTCGAACTCAACGTGCGATGTATCGATGAGGGATATTCCTTTGTCGATCCAGAGCAAGGGACGATCTCCGTCGCGATGCTGCCGCCTGACAAGGGTTTCGCCAGCCACCTCTTAATTACCGGTAGTCAAGCGATGGGACTCGGCGCGGTTCATGCGGGGGTGCGGCTCTATGCCGGCTACCCGATGACGCCCTCCAGCCCGCTTCTGTCATTCATTGCCGAGCTCGAAAACAAGACTCACATGGTGGTTAAGCAGGCGGAGGACGAAATCACCGCCGCGCAGATCGTGAGCGGGGCGATGTACATGGGAACCCGCGCGCTCACCGCCACCTCCGGTGTCGGATTTGATCTTATGAGCGAGACACTGTCTCTGAATGCCATGATCGAGAACCCGACGGTGTTTGTGCTGGCGCAACGCCCCGGTCCGGCGACGGGCCTGCCGACCTGGACGGCCCAAGGCGGTCTCTTACAGGCCGCGAGTTGCTCTGCCGGCGAATTCGCGCGCTGCGTAATCGCAGTCAGCAACAGCCAGGATGCCTTCGACTTGATGCCGGTCGCATTCAATCTGGCAGAGCAGTATCAAATCAGCGTCATTGTCCTCACCGACAAGCAGATCGCCGAGGCGCTCTACACGCAACATCCTTACGATCTGGAAAAGGCCGAAATTGATCGTGGCAGGCTCGTCGTCGATCCCGAGAAGCTGAAAGCCCTGAAATCTTCTGATCGATTTGACCCGCACGCCGAAGGCGGCGTTTCGTTGCGATGGCTTCCCGGTAGCGAGGCGGCGACCTATTGCGCCCAGGGTGATGAACACAATTCCATCGGCGCCGTGGATGAGTCCAGCCACAATACCAAGTTGCAAATGGAAAAACGATTGCGGAAGTTCCACGGATTGAAAGCGGGGCTTCCCGCACCTCATTTGAGTATCGGCGGTCGCGGCGCAAAGACGACCGATTGGATGGATCTAGGCGACGAGATTGAGTTGCTCGCGGTCGGCTGGGGAAGCACCGGTGAGACATTTCGAGACGTTATGTGCAGCGATGAACTGCGAGGGCGGAAGATCGCGTATTTGCACTACACGTATCTCTGGCCGCTCCGCACCCAGGAGCTTCAGAGATTGGCAAAGCGGTCGAAACGCATTGTCCTGGTAGAGCAGAACTATCAGGGGCAGTTGGGCATGCTCATTAGGATGGAATGCGGCTTGGATATCCCGGATAAAATTCTCAAGTACGACGGTCGACCGTTTTTCTACGACGAGCTTCTTTCGTCGGTGATGGAGAGATGTGCGAGCACCTCGGAAAACGAAGAGAACTTTCCCCTTTTCGAATATGCAGGTACCTCGTCATGAATATCGCTCTGCAGACCCGCCGGCCCGCTGTTTCCGAGTACTATTCGGAAACCAAATGCATCTGGTGTGACGGCTGCGGCAACTATGGCATTTGGACCGCTGTGAAGTATGCGCTGGTGGAACTGAATTTGCATCCGTGGCAGGTTTGCCTTTGCTACGACGTCGGTTGTAACGGCAACGGCTCGGACAAAATTGAGGGCTACCGCTTCCACGGGCTCCATGGTCGC
>Ga0210401_10004284_pt1 | contig 14927 bp, 13 predicted proteins | sample IncBWH32MmetaG_FD_150866 | JGI IMG/M metagenome (GOLD analysis project Ga0210401, IMG submission 150866) | Forest soil microbial communities from Barre Woods Harvard Forest LTER site, Petersham, Massachusetts, United States - Inc-BW-H-32-M | ecosystem: Environmental > Terrestrial > Soil >... | reverse complement strand
TTTCACACAATCTGGCGGCAGTGGAGAACCTTTGCGAACGGTGCATTTGGATTAATCACGGTGAAGTTCACATGGACGGCAAAAGCCAGACTGTAATCAAAGATTATATGGGGAGCATGCGCAAGTCCACGGCCGCCGTTATGGATCTAGAGGAGACACAGAATCGAAGGGGTAACGGTAAGATTCGGTTCCAGGGGCTCGAATTTCTCTCTCCGGAAGGCATTTCACAAAAGATCATTCGCGCTGGCGACCCCGTCGTCATGCGATTTCACTATTCTGTACATGAGCCGGTCTCTTTTCCAAGTTTAGGCTTTCGAATGCACACCGAGACAGGTGCGCTGGTGACGGAAACGAGCACCTCACATCACGGCATCTACATTCCGTCAGTCGCGCTCGGCGCAGGATATTTGGATCTGGAGATCGACTGCCTCAACCTCTTGGCGGCGAGATACACGATCTCTTTGTGGGCTACCAATCAAGACGGCTCGCTGATCTACGACAACATCGAGAACGCGGTGACCCTCGAAGTAGGCGCCGCGAATCCTTATGGGTCAAATTTCGTCATCGACGGCCGTTTCGGCATTGTGTTCTTCCCTCAAAAGTGGAATCTCACGGGAATGTCGGGCCTGACTGAGAACTCTTTGAGCGGTTCGGCGGATTTAAAGGAATCGTTGGCGCGAGATGACAAATGAAGCTTGACCTAGAAACAGGCATAACCTCGGGTCCTAGCGCTGTCCAGCATTCGCAATGGCGTCGGATACAGCGATCGAACGCGGGACTCAATTGGCTCGTTTCGGTCCGCAATCGAGCCAGATACAAGGAAGAGCTAACCTCCAAAAACCGCCCAGCAGTCACGTAATGCGGTCTGGTAAAACAATATGAGCGTGGAGCCATTGGTCACCTTCGTTGTTCCCTGTTATAAACTCGCGCATTTGCTGCCGGAATGCGTGAATTCGATCCTTAAACAGGACTACGAGAATTTCGAAGTTCTTATTATGGATAACTGCTCACCAGACCGCACGCCCGAGGTCGCACAGTCGTTCAATGATCCGAGAATACAACACATCCGCAATGAATCGAACTTGGGTCACATTCGTAACTACAACAAAGGCATGACGCTTGCCCGTGGCAAATACGTGTGGCTACTTTCGGCGGATGACATGTTACGAAGCCCCCATGTACTTGGGAGATTCGTAGACGTGATGGAACGAAACCCTCGCGTCGGATACGTGTTTTGCCGCGCGGTCGAGTTGCATCAAGGGAAGGAAAAGGAGATCGTTCGATGGGCCGATTGCGGGGATGAAGACTGTATCTGGAATGACACAAGTTTCCTGATGCGACTGATACAGACCAACTGTATCGTGGCGCCTACTGTCCTAATGCGGAAGGCGGGTCATGACAAAGTAGGTCTATTTCAGCCGGACCTTCCTTTTGCGAGCGACTGGTACATGTGGTGCATGCTCGCCATGCAGTATGACGTCGCTTATCTTTCGGACCCCATGGTCTGTTATCGCGTTCATGAAGAGAGCCTCACTACGTTGTACTCCCGAGACTATGCACGCATCTGCGTTGGAGACGAACTCACTGTACTCTGGCGGGTAGGGCGTGAGGCAGAACTTGCGAATATCCTCTCTCTTCGTGGTGCCTGCGAGGCAGCATTCTTGCGCAGGGCCGTTGACCTCCTGAGGGCAGGATTGCAGGGCGTTACTCTATCCATAAGCGTGGCTGAGTTCGAGGAGATCCTTCAAAGTCGAATCGGCGACGTGGAGGACGCTAAGGAGATCCGAGCGTCTGTCTACACGCGTCTTACGGAGAGCGTGACGACTCTGCTCTTTCGGGATATTCCCCCTATCGCCCTCGCTGATGATCTTGGTGCCCTCTGGAGTATGGGACATCAGGCGAAGCTTGCGGGCATTCCCTCCCTCCGCGAAGCGTGTGAGGCAGCATTCTTCCGTGGGGCCGTTCACCTTCTGAGCGCAGGATTGCAGGGCGCTACTCCATGCCTGAGCGCAGCTGAGTTCGAGACGATCCTTCAAACTCGCATAGGGAATTTGGAGGACGTAAAGCACATCCGAGCAATTGTCTACACAAGCCTTGGGGACCGACAGTACTGCGCCGGTGAATATGGTCAAGCAGCACAATCATACTGGCTTGGACTGACCGCTTGCCCCTGGCGCATGAAGACCTGGACGAAATACCTTCTCCTGCGCACGGGCGGCGTTGGAATCCGCATTAGGCAACTTTCTCATTAGCTTCGGCGCCGGAGTGGCAGGAAAAGTATACCAAGTGGGATGTGGCAAGATCGGACTGTGTATTCGTTACGCACACGATGGGAGATGTAGGAAGCGACGTGCTATTCGACGTAATCGGAAGCTTAAGTATGCCAGCTAACGGGTTCCGGCGTCCGGAAGGGCGGACCGTGCTGTTCGTCACCAATACACCCGGCTATGGAGGAACCGAAAAACATCTCCTAGAGCTCCTAAGAAGGCTCGGTAATTGCGGCGTCCGGTCCTTGATTCTTTGCGTCGGAACAGACCCCTATTCGGATCGCTTGAATGGCAGGAATCACGGCAAAGTAAGCATCAGATGTGAAAAAGCTCTGAAGTCGATATGGGATTGGTTCCGAGTTTTTCGAGACATTAGGCCTGATGTGGTCGTGTTTGTTTACGGCACACTTACGCAGCACCCGTGGTATGCGTCCGTTGCCGGGCGGTTCGCCGGTATCCGCAGGCTCTACGCGATCCAGCAACTGATCCCTCCGCCAGTACCGCCGAAGGTGGAAGTCAGATCGATTCATGATCTATTGGAACGGTTGATCGGTAAGCGCACACGGTGGGTCTTGAGATCTACAGTGCAGTCATATCTCTGCGACAAGACCATTTGCGTGAGCAACGCAGTCCGGGAGTCTCTGGTACGGGACTATCGATTTCCGCGTCGGAAGACGGTCACGGTTCATAATAGCGTTTCTGTGTCTGAATTCGCTCCGTCTGGGAACGCTGGCGCTGCGATTCGAACCAAGCTGGAACTTGGTTCAGAAGAATTCGTTCTGGTATGTGCCGCCAGGTTGAGCGAGGAAAAAGGAATCGATATTTTACTTTTGGCGATGAGCCAATTGCTACACAGGAACTTGCAATGTAAGTGCATCATTGTGGGTGATGGGGATCTTAGAGAAAAGCTGTTAGAGCAAGTACGGGCATTGGGGTTAACCCACCACGTCTTCATGGTGGGTTTCCAGGAAGATGTACGGCCCTATCTGCTGGCGGGCAACGCTTTTGTCCTTACTTCGCACAAGGAAGGATTGCCGTTTGCGGTTCTCGAGGCGATGGCCTGTGGGCTGCCCTGTGTCGTGACGAACGTAGGTGGAAACGTCGAGGCTGTGGCTCATAACGTCAACGGCTTCGTTGTAAGTGCCGGCTCCGTGGACGAAGTTGCCGAAGCTATTTCCTCTCTCCTGGCTGACCCACATGAATGCGCACGAATGTCGCGTGTGGCGCGATCAATAGCGTGCGAGCAATTTGATATCGAACCGAAAATGGCGGATACAAAAAAGATAATCCTTGCCTAATAGGTGGTGATAATTTATGTCCACAAATGAAAGCCATGTGATCGAGACCGCTTTGCTACCAAAAGAAGAACTCCGGGACCGTTCTGGTCATGCTCGCAAGAATATTCTCTTCGTTACAAATACCAACGAGTATGGTGGAACCGAAATTCACCTCCTTGAACTGGTGCGTAGACTTCGTGAGCCTAAGGTTCAGATTTCGATAGTCTGTCTAGGAATAGACTTCCTTAGTGAACGGTTGGACCCAGATCAGGGTGTGCAGGTGATCAAGTGCAAGGAGCAACCGGAGTCTTTTTGGGATTGGATCAAATTCTTCCGGGCATATCAGCCTGATGTTGTGGTTTTCGTCTACGGTTGGCTTCGGGCACTTACCTGGAGGGCATCCGTTGGCGCCTGCTTTGCCGGCATCCGAAAGCTCTACGCAATCTACCAACTGATCCCTCCTCCAGTGCCGCCAAAGGTGGAAGTCAAATCATTTCGCGATCTTTTGCGGCGGCTGATCGGCAAGAGGGCACGTAGACTTATGGGCATACGAGTGGCGGCACACCTCTGCGGGAAGACAATTTGTGTGAGCAACGCGGTGAGAGATTCTTTGGTAAGGGATTATCGATTCCCGGCCAAGAAAAGCGTGACGATTTATAACGGTGTGTCCCTGTCGAAGTTTGCTCCTTCCGAGAGAGATGGGATTGCCATTAGAACCAAACTTGGACTTCGTTCGGAAGAATTTGTTCTGGTATGTGCCGCGAGATTGAGTGAGGAAAAAGGAATCGATATTTTGCTCCTGGCAATAAGCCAGCTGCTGCTCAGGAACCTATCGTGCCGGTGTATCATAGTGGGTGACGGATATCTTAGAGAGAAGCTATTAGAGCAAGTGCGGGCACTGGGCTTAAGCAACCACGTCTTCATGCAAGGCTTCCAGAAAGATGTGAAGCCCTATCTGCTCGCGGGCGATACCTTTGTGCTCACTTCGCACAGGGAAGGGTTACCGCTTGCGGTTCTCGAAGCGATGGCCTGTGGATTGCCATGCGTTGTGACGAATGTTGGTGGCAACGCTGAGGCTGTTACTCATAATATTAATGGCTTGGTTGTCAATGCCGGCTCCGTTGACGAAGTGGTTGAAGCGATCTCCTATCTTCTGACTCATCCAAAAGAGCGTGCGCAAATGTCGCAGAGGGCGCGATCCAAGGCGGAGCGGTTTGATTTGGAGGCGAGCATGATGGATATAAAGCACATAATACTTAGCTAATATATATACATACGGAATGTACCTCGAGCAACCATATGCGCTAGAATCCGCGAACATTCCCTCACTCAATGGACCTGCAATGTGGGCGAAGACAATTCGCCCGGTGGAATCAGTTCGGCGGTGTCTGTATGGGTAGAAAGAGCCCCCGGATTCGCTTTCTGAAATGGTGACAAGGTAGGCCTCATCGAGGCAAAGTGAATTCCTCTGGAATCTCGACCGAATCCGGCCCCGCCGAGTGCAGAGCCTCGCGGGTGAGGTAAAAGGCGGCGCAGCCGATGTCCGTCGATAAGAGCAATGTGATTGAAACCGCGTTGTCACGGGAAGAAGAACGCCGGGCCCTTTCTGGCCATGCTCGCAAGAAGATACTGTTCGTTACAAATACCAACGAGTACGGTGGAACCGAAAGACACTTGCTTGAACTGATACGTAGACTCCATGGGCCTGGAGTTCAACTTTCCGTACTCTGTTTTTCGATTGACTTCTTTAGCGAACGATTAGATCCGGGCCAGAGCGTGCGCGTGATCGCCTGCAAACAGGTGCCTAGGTCTTTGCGGGATTGGATAAAGCTTTTTCGGGCTTATCAGCCTGATGTTGTGGTCTTCATCTACGGCTGGTTCTGGTGCGTTCCCGCGATCGCATCCGTTGCGGCGTGGCTGGCCGGCGTCCCAAGGCGCTTTTCGATCCAGCATCTTATCACTCCGCGAGAGCCGCTCCATGAGCCATTATTGACAGAGCGGAAGCGCCGAAGATCAATCAGTGGTGCGGTGCGGTGGCTCTTAGGCCGAGAACCCTGGTGGGTCTCCCTGTCCATGGCCGATCAACCACTCTCCAAGCTGGCATCTTTGAGCAGTCCCGTGGTTTTGAGAGTGTCGGCATACTTATGCAACACGACAATCTGCGTCAGCAACGCGCTCCGAGACTCTTTGGTGAAAGACTTCGGATTTCCTGCAAGGAAGATGAGGGTGATTCACAATGGTGTCTCTCTATCGGAGTTCGTTCCATCTCAGAGTAATGGAGGTGGGATAAGAGCCAAGCTGGGGATTCGTCCAGACGAATTTATCTTGGTTTGTACTGCGAGGTTGAGTGAACAGAAGGGAATCGACATCCTGCTCCAAGCGATGGCCCGGGTGTTGCGCGATGGCGTTTGTTGTAAATGCGTTATCGTAGGGGACGGCCCACTCAGAAACCAGCTATTTGAGCAAGCGCGGGAAATCGGGCTGTCCGCCCACGTATTCTTTGAGGGTTTTAGGGAGGATGTACGACCTTACTTACAGGCCAGCTCCGCTTTCGTGCTCACTTCACACAGGGAAGGACTGCCGTTTTCAATCCTTGAAGCAATGGCTTGTGGCCTGCCATGTATCGTCACGGACGTGGGTGGCAATGCAGAAGCCATCACCCATCAGGTGGATGGGCTGGTTGTCCCTCCAGGATCGGTGGACGCCGTGGCTGACGCGATTTCATACCTTGCGACTCACCCGCACGAGCGAGCACGGATGTCCAGGATGGCGCGCGCAACAGCTTGTGAGGCATTCGACATCGACAAGAACATGGCTGAGATCAGAAGCGTGATACTCAGTTGATCGCTACTGAACCGAGAGCAAGGATATGTTTGAAGAGCGTGGTGGTTTTCGAACCGATTTGGGCCCCATCCCCGGCAGTGAGATCCGCGGTGAGGATATCGACTATCGAACAATAATCGAAGTAATAGTTGGTGGGTCCGGCCTACCTCCCAGAGTGACCTGCACGCGCTTTAGGTTGGATTTAGACCAGTCGCCAAAGGGATCTACATAGTACACGTAAAAAGTCGATCCCAGCTTCTCAGGGTCTCCCCCACTGGTATTGAGCAGCGTCGGATAATAGAGACCGTTTGGCGGTAAACCACCGCCGCTAACGAGTGTGGTCGGACTACCCCAGGTAAGCCCGTCGCTCGAAAAGCGGATTTCGAGGCTCGCAAACGAATGAGAGTAGGTCATCACATACTGATTCAAGTAGCTATTGTAGGCCACGTTAGGTTCAAAATATGAATTTCCCGTAAGTAAATCCGCGAATGCTCCACCGCCGTTCTGCGGGTTGGCGAGATCAGTGACGCCGTCACCGTTCCACGTCCCGCTTCCCGTGTACTTCATAAACAACGTGCCCGTGCCTGATGTGAAAGGAGTCCCAGCCTGGGCCGCGGCGATGACTGAACTTATCGTGGCACGCGCAACCGTGATGTTGAAATCGCCCCCGTTGCATCCCGATGCTTCATCCATGTAGTAGACGTACAGATAGGAACCAACCGGGAGCAGCGTGCCCGTTCCAATGTCAACTTGGCAGTTTCCTGAACGAGCGGTTTGTGGACTGAGCACCTGTCCCAGTTTGTGCCAGGTCCCACCTAAATCATTTGAGTAAGCCAAGCCCAAACCGGCATAAAACACCGAACCACCCCCCGGTGGGTTGTACCAGTATTCTCCGTGGTAAAGCCCGATCAGGATGCCCGTGTTCGTGTCGTAGTAGACCGCGCCGCCGCCCACATAGTTCTGGTCAAAGGCCCCGGTTCCACCAAGGGGAATATTCGTCGTCGTGTTGATGACGCTGACGCCACTGAGCCAGTTGTTTAAGTCGTTTACCGTGGCGCCTTGTGTGCCTACTCCGATCGGGGCAAAAACGTAATTCGTGCCGCCATACTGAAACGCTCCCATGTTCCCGTCGGGCCAGTACAGGGAAAAGCCCACTCCGGTGCGCTGTGAAGCCGTCAGCATGGTCTGCGGCGATCCCACGGTCACCGTCTGAGCCCTGACGACCGACGTTATGGACAGCAATAAGAATAGTGTGACTACCTTCCATCTATTGATCATGTTTCCCTTTAATAACATGGCATCCAACTTCAAGAGGACTGGGCATCCTTCGAATATATTGAAGATAGATGCGCCATGCCGCTACTGGCCTAGCGGACAGTTTACGGACAGGTACAGAATCTGAGTGGCCTGCTTGAGACGGGGCTAGTCCCCGCCCCAAGCAACAAGTTCTGCGGGCGGCACGTGCTCGCGCTGCGTGGGACACCGCCGGCTTAAGGCAGCTGATGGAGAGCAGCGGGGACACGCAGATGTACAACTTTCCTATCTTTCTAGGAAACCGTTACAAGACCTTCCCCAATATCATTTGGATGATAGGAAATGATTTCCAGGCGTAGAACACGAACGAAACGCACATTGCCTTTGTCTCTTGACACTTTGGCTACGTCTGCAAAAATTCCAGTTCGACCTGACGGACGCTTCTGCGCATTGTGTGATGGGGCGCCGTTTGGTTTTGCGTGCGGCGAACGGCACTTTTTCCTAGCCCTGCCACGCGCGACCTGTCGTGTTTCTTTGGGAGAGGTGTCTTGGTATCGGTCTTAGTGACTGGCGGAGCCGGATACATCGGCAGCCATACGGCAAAACTACTTGCCCGGGCTGGCTTCCAGCCAGTGGTGTTGGACAATCTCACGCGGGGGCACGCAGCAGCGGTCAAGTGGGGCCCTCTCGTCTGCGGAGACGTCGGGGACGCGCCCTTGATTCGTCAAATCGTTCAGAAGCACGCAATCAAAGCCGTGTTGCACTTCGCTGCGTCCGCCTATGTTGGCGAGTCGATGTCCGCTCCTCGCTCATACTTTTTCAACAACGTCCGTAATACGCTGGCCCTGCTCGATGGCGTCATGGATTCCGGAGTGAAGCAGATTGTTTTCTCTTCGACCTGCGCTACTTACGGTATCCCTGAAACTGTGTTGATTGCGGAAGACCACCCCCAGCGGCCGGTGAATCCCTACGGCGAGTCGAAGCTTTTTGTCGAACGAGTTTTGCACTGGTATGGCCAGGTTTACGGGTTGCGCTCGGTCGTGCTGCGCTATTTTAACGCAGCAGGTGCCGATCCGGAGAATGAACTGGGTGAGGAGCACGATCCGGAACCACACCTGATCCCACGTGTAATCCAAGCCGCGTTGGGTGAATTGCTCGAAGTCGAGATCTACGGAGACGATTATCCCACTCCGGATGGTACCGCCATTCGCGATTATATCCACGTCACGGACCTGGCCGAGGCTCACGTCCTGGCGCTTCAGCACCTCCTTCGGGGAGACCGGAACTGTGCACTAAACCTCGGAACAGGCAGGGGCCATTCCGTGCGCGAGGTGATTCGAACTGTCGAAAGCGTGAGCGGTTGCAAGGTCAACGTGCGGCCGAAACCCCGGCGTGAAGGCGACCCGCCGATGCTGGTCGCTCGAAGTGCTCGGGCCGCGGAACTATTGGGTTGGACGCCACGCCGGTCGGATTTAGAAACCATTGTGCGAACCGCATTGTCCTGGGAGGAGTCGCGGCTTTCGAGGCCGGGAAGCACCTCTAAATCTCGAGGTCTGGGCTGATCTTCTTGGTCCGGCGACAGGGTTCCCGCATCTTACGGAATGGAGACAACGAGAGAAGCGATGCGCTTTGATTGGAAACTTCTTTTGTTGGTTGTGGTCTTCACCCTCTGCATAGCACCTACTATCATTAGCTATGAGCCATATTCTTTTAGATGGGATGATTCGGTCTACCTCCTGAGGTCAATGACGGTCAGCAAAGCCGTTTGGTCGGGAGACAAACGTGGGCTGGTTGCTGAAATCCGCAGCGATATTAGGCCACCCGTCATGACGTTGTTGGGCGTGCCTTGGGGACCGTTGACGTCTTGGAACGCTGCTGGGAAATGCTTCATCACATTGACTGTACTCACAGCATTTTTTGCCGCAGTTAGTCTATTCTTGCTTCTGCGCATCGGGTTGAATCCACTGTACTTTATCCTGGCCAGCTTATGTGCCTTCGCGGCCCTCGGCCCCTATCCTGTGGGGTCAGATACACATTTCTTTGCGACCGGGTTCTTGGCGGACTCTCTTTTCGCCTGGATTGCTTTCGCGGCAATACTTCTAATTCCGTATGAAACAAAGACATCGGCCGCCTCTACCGTAGATGGTGTGGTGCGCGGCGTCCTCTGGGCGGCAATACTGTCGGCGGGCGCGTTAACCAGGGTAAATTTTTTCTATTTTCTGGGACTTATTATTCCCACTTTGTTTGTCACTAGAATGCGGCAAAGCGGACTGCGCAGCGCCTTGGCCGCGTCGGCCTCGCTTGCGGCATGCTCGTTTCCCGCTGCTGTCTATTGGCTCCGCTATGGACTACCGGTTTTGAAATACGGCTGGTCATCGTCCTTTGGGCACGACGCGGATTTCTACAAGGTTACATTGTCGTGGTTCCTAGGCTACGAGTTTCGACTATCGCCGGGATTGCTCCTGCCGGTCATATTTGTAGTCGGCGGTACCGTGTATCTGGTGTTCAAGCGCCGTGAGGTTGTGTGGAGCAGAGATGTCTTACCGCTTCTGATCATGGTCGGTTATTGCGCTATTGCGTTGGCAAGCAGCAATCGGGAGATTCGGTTCGTGTTTTCCAGCATCATCGCGCTTCCGTACTTGGTCGGGTTACTCATTTCCCCCAAGGCACATGAGTTTTCCCGTAAATCTGCAGCGATTGCTGCGATAGGCACCTTTTGCTGCCTGGTGGCTGCAGGTGTGCCGATGCTGCATCGGCCAGATAGGCAGAGTATCCGTAAGAGCGAAGAGGTAGTGGCCCAAGCTATTGATTCCAACGCGAAGCGGGTCGTGCTGGCCACCGACAGCTCTAGCCTAAACAGCGATTTGCTGACGATCGCAATCGGCATTTCCTCGCGACCCTCGCTCGAGCTGGATACATTAGGCTGGCGAGCCGCGGCTGGAAGACCGATTGAAGAGGATTTCCACGTGATTCGGGAATCTGACTTGGTAGTGTTCCAGGATAAAACGGCGCCAGAGCGGCCTCCAAGGACAAACCAAAGAGCTCCGGAATACGAGCAGTTCGTCCAAGAGCACACCGGTGGCGTGCCGATCACAGTAGTGGATGATATGCGTTTTTACAGAATACGCGATAGGTTGCAGTGATACTCCTTGCCCGCGAGGCTCTGGGTTGCGGTGAGGACGGGGCCATTGACCCGCCCCGCAGAACCGTGCCAGAGGAAAGCTGATGATTTCGCGTAAACTCTCTCATTCGCCCTCGTACAAAACCCCGGGCTGGTTACCGTGGAGTGGAAACTACAATACACACACGGGCGCTTCTCTTCGGTGGCTCTGAACGATGAAAAAGTCCGCCTGCATCGTAATGCCTGCTTATAACGAGGCGGCTAACCTTCGGGAATTACTGCCCAAGATCATCCAAGAAGCGGAGAATATTCCAACTCACGAGCTGCACGTACTTGTGGTCGATGACAATTCGCCAGATGGAAGAGGTGCGGTGGTGTCTGAATGGGTGAAATAAGACCATCGGATACATCTTTTGAGTGGCGACAAGGCGGGCCTCGGCGAGGCGTATAAGCGCGGAATCGCGCACGCCATAGCGACGCTCAATCCCGAACTCATTATTCAAATGGACGCGGATCAGCAGCACGATCCAAACGCTGCTGCCGTTATTTGTTAACCTCACGCAATATGGTTTCACTCTGGTCATCGGGTCGCGCTTTGCGCCTGGAGCGGGCGAGCCTTCGCCCTCAAGGCGGCGCCGGCTGATCAGCATAGTTGGAACAATCTTGGTGCGATTGGCTGCGGGTCTACCCCGCTCCACGATTGCACGTCAGGCGATCGATGCATAGCTGCCAACGTGCTAGTTCAATGTGACTTTCGAGCGCTTGCCACGCGAGGGTACTCATTTCAATCTTCGTTGCTCTCCGAGAGTCTGCCTCCACAGTGGGATGATCGCGCAAGACGATGAACAGAGCATCACAACGACCTAGATCGGCAGGACGCTGGTGGCTATTGTTTGCGGTTCTGTTGGTCAGCCTGACCATGCTGGCAGGCATTCGCTGGATGTTCGAGCATCCCTACGCTATCCATTCGGACGAGGCCTTTTACATCAACGAGGCTCAAATCGATCTCCAGGCATTTCATACCGGTGGGCTAATCCAATTGGCCCGGTGGATGGTTCATGGGGACGTTAGCCGTCCTCCTGCATATCGCATTAGCGTTCTTCCATTCACGGCTATGTTCGGATACCACACCGTGATGGTGCGGATTGTTACTTTGGCGTTGTTCGTCATCAGTGCGTGGTTCACATATCTGACTACCAAGCGTCTTTCAAGCCCGGTAGCTGGCGCCATTGCAGTCCTTGTTTTTTGTTTGTCGCCGGCAATCCTCCAAAATAGCATATTCTTCAGCACCGAAGGTCCCCTGTATCTAGCCGTTGCTGGAACCTTCCATTTTCTTTCCATGTACTGGAGTGACAGATCGGAACCTCCCGGCAACTGGATCGGCCTCGGACTATCGATCGGTCTCGGGGCTTTGTCAAAGACCACGTTCCCATCAATAGCAATTCCTGTCCTAGTTTTTTCGGCCTTCACTGCTTGGCGCTATCGTGGTGGCATTTCAGGTTTGATCTCTCTGGTCAAGGCAGGGGCGCTCGCTTTTCTCGTCGCGGCCCCTTGGTGGCTCAAGAATATTCGCCCTGCATTGGCCTATGCCATCTACAACAATAAAGAATGGATCCGGCATTCTCTGGGAGCGCCCTCCTTCATGATGTTGGCACGGTGGCTGGGTGCCGTTCTTGTGAGCCTACTTGGACCCGGGATCAGTATTGTGATCTGCTTGGTCGTTATCGCCCATTTTCAAAGAGCCATGGTCGGAAAAGAGACTCTGCTTAAACCTGTCCAACGGACGGCACTCTTGGCATGTGCTTGTGCAAGTATTCCTCTCGTTGTTTTGCAGTTGTCCGGCACAAACTTCCTTCTTCGACTCATATCACCAGTGATGATACCCCTGGCCATTGCCGTGGGTGTGCTATCGGATACCACTGGCTGGGTCCGCTACAGAATACCTATGGCGGCCGCCGGAGTATTTTTTTTCGTTCAGTTCCTTATGCTTGTTTTTCCTGTCCTTTTCCCGAACAAACATCCTGAGGATAATGGATCGTTCAATCAATATCCGTGGCGGATCATGATTCGTTTCGAGCAGTGGGATTGGAAACCACTTCAGGATATCAGTAGCTCCTGCAGCATCGTGTCGCCGAGGATCTCATTTGTAGATAAGGGACGGGCGCTGAACGGCGACATTCAATATGGGTGGAGCAATCCGACCGACGTGCCGAGGATTTCGTACTTGGGAAATGGACGAGCGTTCAACGGGAGCCAAATCCAATACTCATGGTTGGCGCAGGGGCTTGCTTTTCCGGATGTGACATGGCTGTGGCGGTATGAGGATGGGCCTATCGACTGGCAAAAGGTGCTGAACTTAGCCGAGCAGCGTGATGTCGTTATGACAGCACCGAATTACGTCGGGCAAGTCACCGATCACCAGGACTTGGACAATCAACACAACACAGAATTCGCTGAGCGGCTGGGCCAAGATCCGCGCTTCCAGGGACCGATTCGCCTTGAAATGGGGCAACTGGATCCGGTCGAAGTCGATGTGTTCTTAAAGAGCAGCTTAGCGTGTCACTGAGGATGGATCAGCCTGGTCTGGTATGCGCTGTCCCAGGAGGCCCCAGCACATGAACATAGGAGATCGATTTCATTGAAGATCACCGTCATCGTGTACACCGATGACCGTTGCCGGAGCCTAATGAAGGGGCTGGAAAGCGTGGCAGCCTCGAAGCTCTCGGACTCGGTGGAGTGGGAAGTGGTGGTGGACAACAATTCGCGTTCAACTTCGCTGCTCTCCGAGCTTATTCGAAACGGTGCGCGGTCGTGGAAATCCCGACCCTCTTCGGTCAGCGTGCCCATTGAACTTCAAAGCTATGAGCGACCAAATTGAATTCGTCACGAATCTTGGCCGGTTCTGGCTCCGCCGAGTGCAGAGCCGCGCGCGGAAAGGTGAAGGGTCGTAAGAGAACGATGTCTGTGCATGAACGCCAAATGATGGAGGCCTCGTTGTCGCCGGACGAACAACACCGAGTCTTCTTTGGCCATGCCCGTAAGGAGATCCTATTTGTTACGAGAATTTATGAATTTGGCGGCGCCGAAAGACACCTCATCGACCTGATACGCAGAATGCGCGAGCCTGGATTGCAGCTCTCGATCCTCTGCATAGGGACAGACTGCTACAGCGAGCGGCTGAGTCCGGACCTGGGTGTACGAGTGATTAAACGTGAGGGGATGCCAGGTTCCGTGTGGGGCTGGGTCCGGCTTTTTCGAGCTGCTCAGCCTGATGTTGTGGTCTTCATATATAGCTGGAATGGGATCTTTCCGTGGATCGCATCCGTTGGCGCCTGGTTGGCTGGCATCCGGAGACGTTTTTCGATCCAGCACCTTATTCTCCCAGGATCCACGAAACCAGGTTCGATCCGCCGCGTGGTGCGGCGAATGTTTGGCCACGTGAAGGGCAGAATCGCTGCAAATCTGTTTTACGCAACAGTCTGTGTGAGTCACGAGCTGGAAAACTCTCTGGTAAGGGACTTCGGATTTCCTGCAAAGAAGATGAGGGTGATTCACAACGGCGTCTCCCTATCGGAGTTCGTTCCCTTGGAGAGTAACGGAGTTGGGATAAGAGCCAAGCTGCGGCTTCGTCCGGACGAATTCATGCTTGTGTGTGCGGCGAGACTGAGTGAACAGAAGGGAATCGACATTTTGATCCAAGCGGTCGCCCGCGTTGTGCGCGATGGCGTTTGTTGTAAGTGCGTCATAGTGGGTGACGGCCCGCTCCGCGCGCAGCTCGTGGAGCAAGCCCGGGGAATGGGCCTGTCTGGTCACGTATTCTTCGAAGGGTTCCAGGAGGATGTACGACCTTACTTACAGGCCAGCTCCGCCTTCGTGCTCACTTCACACAGCGAAGGACTGCCGCTTGCGATCCTCGAGGCAATGGCTTGTGGCCTGCCATGTATTGTGACAGACGTAGGTGGAAATGCAGAAGCCATCACCCATCAAGTGGATGGCCTGGTTGTCCCTCCTGGATCGGTGGACGCGGTGGCTGACGCGATTTCGTATCTTGCAACTCACCCGCACGAGCGCGCGCAAATGTCCAGGATGGCGCGGGTGAGGGCCTGTCATGCATTCGACATCGAGTCCAGTATGGCTCAGATTAAGCGCGTGATACTTGGTTGATCGCTTCTGCAGACGTACAAA
>Ga0210401_10004280_pt1 | contig 14935 bp, 15 predicted proteins | sample IncBWH32MmetaG_FD_150866 | JGI IMG/M metagenome (GOLD analysis project Ga0210401, IMG submission 150866) | Forest soil microbial communities from Barre Woods Harvard Forest LTER site, Petersham, Massachusetts, United States - Inc-BW-H-32-M | ecosystem: Environmental > Terrestrial > Soil >... | reverse complement strand
ATCATGGCCGTCGGCGCGATCCTTTGGATGCACCACACGGTCTCGGCGGCGCCGATCATCTTCGGCGTAGGCGTCGTCGGCGTGCTCTACACCATGGCGAGCTGGTGGGGCGACGTGATCCGCGAGGCGCAGTACAAGGGCGACCACACCCGCGTGGTGCAGATTAGCCATCGCTACGGCATGATCCTGTTCATCGCCTCCGAGGTGATGTTCTTCGTCGCCTGGTTCTGGGCCTTCTTCAACTCCGCGCTATTCCCGGCCGATCCGGTGCACGCCACCCGCGAGGCGCTGTTCGGGGGCGTCTGGCCGCCCAAGGGCATCGAGACCTTCGATCCCTGGCATCTGCCGCTGTTGAATACGCTGTTGCTTCTGACCTCCGGCACCACGGTGACCTGGGCGCATCACGCGCTCTTGGAAAACGATCGCCAGGGCTTGAAATACGGCTTGATCCTGACGATTGCGCTCGGCGTGAGCTTTACCTGCGTGCAGGCCTATGAATACAGCCATGCGGCGTTCTCGTTCGCGGGCAATATCTACGGCGCGACCTTCTTCATGGCGACCGGCTTTCACGGCTTTCACGTGCTGATCGGCACCATCTTCCTGATCGTGTGCCTGGCGCGGGCCTATGCCGGGCATTTCACTCCGACCCAGCATCTCGGTTTCGAATTCGCCGCCTGGTACTGGCATTTCGTCGACGTGGTGTGGCTGTTCCTGTTCATCTGCATCTATGTCTGGGGCCACGGCGCGGAAACCATGGCCCACGGCGCAGGTTGATCCAAGGCCATTGTGCTACAAGGGGGCGGCCGCAGGGCCGCCCTTTTTGTTTCGAAAGACCTAACCCATGCCGGACGAGAATCCGCCGACGCTGATCGAAAGCGCGATCCGCGGCATCGCCTGCAAATGTCCGCGCTGCGGCAAGGGCAAGCTCTTTGCGGGATTTCTGACGCTGCGCCCGAGCTGCGAGGCCTGCGGGCTTGACTACGCCTTCATCGATACCGGCGACGGCCCGTCGGTCTTCATCATCATGATCGCCGGCGCCATCGTCGTCGCCTGCGCGTTGATCGTGGAGGTAAAATACCAGCCGCCGTTCTGGCTGCATGCGGTGCTCTGGCTGCCGCTGATCCTTGCGACCACGCTGCTGCCGCTGCGCGCGATGAAATCGCTGCTGATCGCACTGCAATTCCATCATAAGGCCGCCCCTGGCCGGTTGATTGATCGCGCGCCGAAATGAGCGGGACCGTCGAACGGCGGCATGGCGTTGCCGGCTTTGTCGCGTTCACGCTTGCGATGGTGGCGCTGTTCGTCGGCCTCGGGCTATGGCAATTGCAGCGCCGGGTCGAGAAACATGCGCTGATCGCGGCGCTGACCGAACGGCTCGCCGCAATCCCTGTGCCGCTGCCGCCACGCTCGCAATGGAGCGTGCTCGGCCCGGCAAAAGACGAGTTCCGCCGCGTCCGTTTCGCGGCGACCTATGCGAAGCTGCCGGATGCGATGGTCTATAGCGCAGGCTCTGCCGTGCGCGAGGATATTTCCGGCCCCGGCACCTGGGCGTTCCTGCCGGCAAAGCTCGCTTCGGGCGAGATCGTCGCGATCAACGCCGGCTTCGTGCAGAATACGATGCAGGATCGTGGCCTTGAGGATCGCGCGGTGGCGTGGCTGATCACCGGTGAGCCTGTGGCGCTGACCGGCTATATCCGATTTCCGGAGAGCGCCGGCATGTTGACGCCATCTGAAAATCTCGCAAAACGGCTGTGGTTCGCGCGCGATCATCTCGCGATGGCGCACGCGCTCGGTTGGGGTGAAGTCGCGCCGTTCTATATCGACCTGGAGCAGCCGATGCCCCAAAACGGCATCCCAAAACCCGGCCCGCTTGACGTCCATCTGAAGGACGATCACCTGCAATATGCCATCACCTGGTTTACACTGGCGGGCGCGGTCGTGATCGCGTTCGCCGTGTGGTGGCGCAAGCAGTGACCAGGGTAACGCCGATGAATGAGACTCAAGCAGCATCCCTTGCGGGCTTGCCAGTCAGCCTTCGCGACATCGAGGCGGCAGCCGGTGTGCTCAAAGGCGCCGTCAGGCAGACGAGCTTTGATCACAGCCGCACGCTGTCCGACATCACCGGCGCCGGCGTGTGGCTCAAGTTCGAAAACCTGCAATTCACGGCGACCTTCAAGGAGCGCGGCGCGCTCAATCGGCTGTCGGCGCTGTCTGCCGACGAACGGCGGCGAGGGGTGATCGCCTGTTCGGCCGGCAATCACGCGCAAGGCGTGGCCTATCACGCGGCCTGCCTCAAGATCCCGGCAACCATTGTCATGCCGCTGGGAACGCCGACCGTGAAGATCGAGAACACGCGCCGGCATGGCGCCCACGTGATCGAAGGCGGCGCGACGCTCGAGGAGGCCGCGACGCTGGCCGCCGACCATGGCCGCGAACAACAGCTGACTTTCATCCATCCCTACGACGATCCCCTGATCATCGCCGGCCAAGGCACCATCGCGCTCGAGATGCTCGCGGCGGTGCCCGACCTCCACGTCCTGGTGGTGCCGATCGGGGGAGGCGGCCTGATCTCCGGCATGGCGGTGGCCGCCAAGACGCTGAAGCCCGGTATCGAGATCATCGGTGTGCAGGCGGCGCTCTACCCGTCGATGTACAATCTCGTCAAGGGCGAGCAGCTTCCGATGCGCGGCGACACGCTCGCCGAGGGCATCGCGGTCAAGGCGCCCGGGGAGATCACCTCCGAGATCGTGCGCCGGCTTGTCGATGACATCGTGCTAGTGAGCGAACAACAGATCGAACAGGCGTTGAGCCTTCTCATCACCATCGAGAAGACCGTGACCGAGGGCGCCGGCGCCGCGGGTCTGGCGGCGATCCTCGCCAACCAGAAACGCTTCCGGGGCCGCGCGGTCGGCCTCGTATTGACCGGCGGCAACATCGATGCGCGGCTTCTGGCCGGCGTGCTGACCCGTCAACTCGCGCGCGAGGGCCGCTTGTCGCAACTCCGGTTCGACATCGTGGACCGGCCCGGTCAGCTCGCCACCGTGGTCGGCGTGCTTAGCAAGAACGGCGCCAACATCGTCGAGGTGTCGCATCAGCGCATCTTTACCGATCTGCCGGCGAAGGCGGTGCTGCTCGAGGTGGTGATCGAGACCCGGGACCGGTCCCATCTGGCGTCGACCATTGCCGCATTGCGCGCGGCCAACATCGACGTCGAGGTCGGCGACCACTGACGCGGGTTGCTCGGAGGGTGCTTCATTGGTTCAACTCCACCTGCGCGGGTCGCACGTGCCTCGGCTGACGAGCGAACCGTTATGTTCGGCAGCCGACAATGGCCGCTCCGTGGGGCCATTTCGGTCAACTTGCTGACACGTTTCTTGCTCTTTCTCCGCGCGGCGGCAGGGGATTTCGCAAACTAGAACGGATCCTCCCTCGATGTGGAAAACTGTGTGTCCCGTAGCGTTGTTGTTGCTTTTTGTCGGTCAAGCCGAAGCCCGTCCCTACCATCATCATCGCTATCAACATTTTCGCTCTATGGTGTTGTCTGTCGGTGGTATCCAGAGCGACGAAAGAGTAGTCAGCGGTCGCCCGTCAGGATGCCCGCACGCGTTCTGTGGGTGCGAAGCCTCGCTGTTCCGCTTTGGCCGGATTATTCCCGAATTAAATCTCGCTTCTAATTGGCGGCGTTTCCCGCGCGCGACCCCGGCGACGGGCATGGCGGCGGTTCGATCAGGCCACATCATGATTTTACAACAGCATGTCGCTGGCGACATCTGGTACGTGCATGACGGTAATTCTGGCGGTCACGTGACCCGAGAACACCTACGCTCGATTGCCGGTTACGCCATCGTTGATCCAAGCTCAGCGTCTTCATTTAGCCTTACGAGTGCAGGCCAGACGTGGCCGTCGCATTCGAACCGCCGCGCGATGGCTCGCAGTCTGATGTGAGCAATACGGAGCTGCGATAAGGCGCCTGTTGAAACCGCTTCCTCCAGTAAGCCTACCCCGGATGGAGCCAACGGGTCGCGCGAATGCACGCTCATAGCGCATGGTTACTCCACGGCCTGCCCCTTCAATGAAGGGCGGCGATCACATCGGCGACGAGGCGTGGAATGCTCCCATCGTCGCCGAGGTCCGGCGCTTGCGTGACGCCGAGGCGCACCACGACGAGCCGCTCGGACGGAACAACCAGGATAAATTGACCCAGGCGGCCGTTGGCGAAGAACGTGCCCGGCGGCAATCCGGTTCCGACCGGCCCCTCCGCCGCTCCGGTTGGCGCAAGACTGGTCCAGACGCCCGCCGCATAGCCATAGAACGCGCCCGGCGTTGACCGCGAGGAATAGCGCACCCACCCCTCGGGCAGGATGCGCCGCCCGCCGACCACGCCATCGTCGAGATAGAGCATGCCGAGGCGCGCCCAGTCGCGTGCGCTCGCGTAGAAGAAGGACGAGCCGAGCGGCGTGCCGGCCGCGTCGAATTCGAGAGTGACGCTGCGCATCCCGAGCGGATCGAACAGCTCGCGCCGCGCGAAGCGGAGCGCGGCTTCGGCATTGCCGCCGACGGCGTCGCGAACGATGCGCGAGAGAATGGCGTAGCCCGGGCTCGAATAATGCCAGCGGCTGCCGATTGGCGCGATCAGCGGTGCCGCTTCGGCATATGCCGCCGTGTCATTTTCAAACGTCAGCATGCGCGTGGTCACATCGAACGGGCTGCCGGTCTCTTCGAGCGCGAGCCCGCTGTTGTGGCGCAGCAAATTGTCGATGGTGATGCCGTGCCGCGGGTCATGCGGATCGCGCCAGGCGGGCACCGGCGCGGGTTGATCGACGGCCAGCCGGCCGTCGCGCACGAGAATGCCGATCAGCGCATTGATCACCGTCTTGGCCATCGAGAAGCTGAGTTGGGGGGTATCGATATCGTAGCCCGGCGCATAGCGCTCGGTGATGACCCGCCCGTCGTGAACGACGACCACCGACTTGGTCAATCGCTGCGGGGGGCCGTGCGGCGGCTCGGCGAAGGCCCGGTCGATGGCCGCCTCGAGCGCAGCCTTGGCTGACGTGACCTTGGCCGATCCGGCGATATCCGGTAGCGACGGCGGCGCACTTGGCGCGCCGGCAAGAAGATCCTCTGGCAGCGGGGCCTCTGGCGGGGCAGTCTGATGCACGAGGATGCAACCAAGGCCGTCCCGATAGACCGCGCGGCTAAAGAAGCCGCCGGCCACCGTCGTCGACACCTCCCGCTTGATCGGGTCGACATGATAGCGGACCAGCCAATCGATCAGGCCGTAGACGGGCGTCGTTGCGATGGTCTCGGCGTAGACCTGGGCGGGCGTCAAGCCAGAGATGAAGGTCTCCGAGCAGATGGTGTGGCTGGTATAGGACGATGCGGCGAGCACCGGTTGCAGTGGCGAACAGCCGCCGAGCAAGCAGGCAATAGCGGGGACGGCAACGGCGAGCTGGATGAGCGCGGAACGGTGCATTTGCGATTCTTCTTCGGCCGGCTACGCCAAGTCGTATGCCATGCCGCAGCCGACGGGCATGCGCTGCCTCCGGTTATCCGAAACACGTGTGCAGAGCTTGCCGAATTTTGCAATCAGGCCAGCCGGAATCGAAATCGACCAATGCGAGCTGCATCTTTGGGAGGTTCGCCCTCGCCATGGGATAGCGCCGATTTCCGCGCCGCAGGGCGGCGGCCTTACTTCGAAGCGCCGGCGATCTTGTGTCCCAAGTGGCCGGTCTCATGATCGCGGCGAAGCTGGCTCAGCGACGTCTCGTTCAGCTTGAGGAGAACCTCGCTCAGCTTCTCGGTATCAGGATAGCCGGCTGCGAAACCCTGTCCGTAAACCTTGCGCAACGTGCGGATGAGGGTGTTTCCATGTTTGCCGCTGATTTCGCCGTCCTTGTTGCGGTGGCGATTGTCGAGGCTTGCCTTGTTCATGCTGCCCTCCCTTGTGCCCGTGGCTGACAGCATCCGCCCGCCGGGATCGAATGGCAACCAACGCCTGCTCGGGAAATTGCTTTTTTCACTGCATAGGCTTAAGGGGAAGCGATGATGGGCTCGTTGGCGCCACAATGGGTTGGCCGAAAAACTTCTTGAGTGACCCAATGCACGCAATTCACCTGCCGCTCAATGCGGCGACCGATACCCAATGAAGGTTGCGCTGCATTAGGTCAACCTCACTGACGCGCTCCTGCGCATGCGTGGACGGGTCTAACGCAAGCGCCAACTCGCGTTCACTGGCCCACGCTTGGGAAGGCAAGCGGGTGCATTGCATCACCGCGCGGTCCGCGCTAGAGCGGCCGTAAAATTCTAGAGGTAGACAGATGTCATATGCCTATAAGCTGAATGAAGACGTTCACCACCGGCCGCAAGGGCCGCAAGGTCGTGCCGCGACCGATCCGCCAATGATTTACACCATCGTTCAACGTATGCCGATTGAGGCGGACGGACGTCTTAGATACCGCATCAAGAGCAAATCGGAGAATATCGAGCGAGTGGTCACGGAAGATCAGCTTTCGTATTCGCAGTGACGGGCACGCGTGGTGAGTGAAGGAGTTCTGTCTTGCTGAATGATCGAGAAAATATCCTGAGCGCGCTTCGCGAGAAGCCGCTCAAAGTCTACGAAGTCATGAAACGCGCCAATGTCGTGAATGAGGAAGCATGCCAATCCCTGCTGCTGAAAATGCGCGACGAAGGCCTGGTGAAGTTCGATATCCACAAGGGGCGATGGCTAATCGGATGACTCGCTAAATTGCGGGGACCGCATAGCAAGCTCGGAGCACTCGAAACAGGCAAGCGTTCTCTACGCCGCCCGATCACAGGCTCCGCCTCATCCAGAGATGACGGTTGCGGCAAAATTCGCCTGTCGGAACAATTCGATTCCACCTGTCCAGTCCCCTCTGCGAAAAGATTCTTGTTTTCTTTTCGCCTGGCCCAAATCAAATCTACAGCTACCGCCATCGCCTCCCGGGGGTATTTGAGGATGACGAATGGGCATTACCATCCATTTTGAAGGAGGCCTCCACGACGAAGCCGCGTTCAAGCATGTGATTGGTGCCGCCCAGATTCTGGCGGAACGCGAAGGCTGGAGATGGGAAACCATTGACGCGAGCGCTGTCACGCTCAAGCGCGTGCGTGACGGGCAGGGTGAGGGGCATTGTTCTATATCCCCATGAGAATTCGGAACCGCTGCGCTTGGAGTTCGACCGCGATCTCATCGTGCAGGAGTTTATCAAGACGCAGTTCGCGCCAGCAGAAATTCACGTCAAGATCGTCGGGTTCCCAAAGGAGATTACGCCGCATTTCGAGGCTCTGGCGGTTGAGGACGAGGGCGAGTATTGGGACACTGAGGGGTTGGACGTAGTCGAAAACCAGCAATTTTCCGTGCGCTCAGCGATGAACTGTCGGCCAGCGCAGACCTCGTTGGACCTGTTAGATTGCGAAGCGGGCGGATCGCAGATCTTGCGACGCGAAGGTAACCGAAAGCCGACATGCGATTCGGATAATTCGAGCTGGTGAGGCCGCCGCCAAGCCCGCTGTTGATCTCGACCCTAAATCGGCACTAACACCCCGCACCATCCCGGCCTCACCAAGAGGGTATATCGTGCTCATCCGCTGAACCCAGGAGCCAATCATGCAGTTCAGGACAACCGGCCTGTTGTTGCTCGGCGCGGTAGCGTTTCCCGCCACGGGGACCGCACAAACCGCCCCCACACCACCGGCAATTACACGAACAGTGATCGCCGCGACCAAACTGCCGACCGTCACGGACGCGCCGGTCCATTTCAAGGCGGTGAACGTCACGCTTCCGCCGAATGAGAAGAGCAGCGTCTCGGCGGCCAACGGCATCCTCTACCAGATGTCCGGATCGACCGAGGTTGCGCTCGATGGCGGGACCAAAACGCTCAACGCCGGAGAGGGGCTGTTCATCGCCGGCGGAAAGACCGCGGCGCTAACGGCGGGTGGCGGAGGGCCATCGACCTTCCTCCATTTCTTCGTTGCTTCCGCCGTGGACCTGGATCGGCCTTCTGAGGCGGCGCCTGCCGTCGTGAGCGAATTGTATCGCACGGTGGATCCGATCCCCGACCTGAAGCCGGGTGGATATGACCTCAACCTCACGAAAATAACATTTCCGGCGCAGATGCCATCCAATCCGCCGCACCATCGGTCAGGTGCGGCTCTATACTTTATCGTCTCCGGGACCGGAGCCAACACGGTTGCCGGGAAGACCGAAGCAAGGGGACCGGGTTCTCTGATTTATGAGCCGTACGCCCTCGTGCACCAATGGGGAAACCCGGGCAACGAGCCGTTGATATTCTTGGCCTTCAACGTCAATCCGGAAGGTGTGGCAGCCGTGCTTCCGGGCGAACCAGCCAAGAATCAATAGCTAGACGAGGGTGACCTCGGCGTTCTTCCCCTTCGGCGCTTCAAGGGAGTCCAGTCTTGCTGAATGATCGAGAAAATATCCTGAGCGCGCTCCGCGAGAAGCCGCTCAAAGTCTACGAAGTCATGAAACGCGCCAACGTCGTGAATGAGGAAGCGTGCCAATCCCTGCTGCTGAAAATGCGCGACGAAGGCCTGGTGAAGTTCGATATCCACGAGGGGCGATGGCTGATGGGATGACTAGCCAAATTGCGGGCGACCGTCCCGCGCTGATTTCCATGGGGCGCGGCGGCGCGGGGAATAAAGCGGGAGCGCCCTGTCGATGATTGAGGGGATCAGCGCGATCACACTGGGCACCCGCGTTTGCGGTCGGCAAGAATTTATTTGATCATTGTCTCGGCCGCAATCAGCTCTTTACCCTCCGCGGTCGTGATCGTCAGCCGTACCTGGCCGCCGCTGCCGCCTTCAGGTATCGTCGCGGAAACGCGATTTCCGTTTTTCGGGTCGGCGTTCACGGCGTCGTTGAACAAAACCGCGTCGCCGCGCTTCAACGTTACGCGCAACGGCGTGGCCGGTTCGAGACTGAAGAACTGAAGAGAAACGCGCGCACCTTCGGCCGCAAGATTGATGAGGATGTTCTCGTTCGCATGTGTCACATTGCTCATGCCGACGGTCGGGGCGTAGGTTTCCGGTATCGACACTTCGCCCAGTGCGGGAAACCTGGCGCTGTGGAAAAACTGATCCGACACCCCCGCCCACAATTCGACATAAGGCCGCCCTGGGGTCGGATCTTTGCGGGCGTCGGTTTCGTTGGTGAATGACGGAAATCCCCACGTCCACATTTTCAAGCCCGGCGTGACCGTGTTGTCGGCGATGCGGATGATCCCCTCTTCGTTGTCGTGGTTGATCACGCCCCAGAAATTCGCAGCCCCCATATCGGGCGCCGCGTAGGCGATGCCCATGGTCGGCCAGTTTTTGAAGTAGCGCAGCTTTTCGAAACGGCTCTTGCCGACACCTAAGCTCTCGTCGCCGTCGGCCAAATTGGCCGACCAGTGCGGCGTGCTGTAGGCCTGGATCGGCGCGATGATTTCGGCACCGCCGGTCGTTCTTGGGTGTTTCGGGTCCGACCCCGGCGCCAGCGTCGTGCAGGTCCAGTACTCGTAGTCGATGGTCTTGTCTTGCGGATTTTTCAGCACCACGCGCACACTGAGCGCGGCGCGATCGGCTTTCAGCGTGACGTAGGTCGTTGCTTCGATCCCAGTCGAGCCCGGCCTGAACCTCCGCGGCGCCGCGGAATATGCGAAATCGTCTTTCAACGACATCGACACCGTCACTTCACTGGGGCTCTCCTTCACCACCTTGAAATTCCACGGCTTCAGCCAGGTCTTGCCGTGCTCGGGATCCGGGAAGGTGGGGAAAATGCCGCCAAAAACCATCATCCAGTCGTAATAAAAAGTGCCGCCCTTGATCCCGTAAGGCGCGCCGACGTCGGTGCGATACAGTTGTTCGTGGCCGGTCGGCTTGTAGATGATGGAAAGAATGCGCCCGCCAAATTCCGGCAGCAGCGTTACCTTTAGGTAACGATTCTCGAGCACGTGGGTCGGAAACGTGCGATCGACGATGGTCTTGCTGTCGAGCGACCCGCTGACTAATCCGTTCTCGGCATCGGTTGCGTACTTGACGGTGCTCCACGTGATCGTCTGCTCGCTGAGCGACACTCTGTTGGGCACGGGCGAGGCCGCATGCACGACGGCATGAAACGCGCACATCACCGAAAGGACGGCCGCCGAAAGCACTACAACCGCGAAACCGGCACGGGCAGCCGAGGGAGCATGAATTGCCATTTACATCGACTTCGAATGAGCGGGAGTGGCGATTCTACTACATCGAAGGGTGGGCAAGGTGACTTGTCCGCCGTAGCTTAAACGAGCGAAGGCGGAAGCGTGCTCACCATTTTTTCGCGCCGATGCGGCGTGGTGGGCACGGCGCAGATGCGCCTTTGCCCACCCTACGGATTTTCATACGGGCTACCCTTTGACGCGTCGATCTTCTATGGTGCCGCCCGACCCTGCGATCGGCAGACTAGGATAATCGATTTAAATCAAAGGCTTGATGGGAGCTTGAGCCTTTGGAGGACGGCGTGACGCGGTATATTTCCACACGGGGGGAGGCCCCGGAACTTGGGTTCTGCGACGTGATGCTGACCGGGCTTGCCCGCGACGGCGGCCTCTACGTGCCGCAAACCTGGCCGCAGCTTTCAGCCGAAACCATCGCCGGATTTTTCGGCCGGCCCTATTGGGAGGTCACGGTCGAGGTGATCCGCCCGTTTGTCGGCGACGAGATTTCGGATGCCGATCTCGGCCGCATGGCGAACGACGCCTACGCCACGTTCCGCCATCCCGCGGTGGTTCCGCTCGGCCAGATCGGTCCGCACCAATTCTTGCTCGAGCTGTTCCACGGCCCGACGCTGGCGTTCAAGGACGTGGCGATGCAGCTGATCTCGCGGCTGATGGATCATGTGCTGGCGAAGCGCGCGCAACGCACCACCATCGTGGTCGCGACCTCAGGCGACACCGGAGGTGCGGCCGTCGACGCGTTCGCCGGCTTGCAGAATGTCGATCTGGTCGTGCTGTTTCCGCACGGGCGCATTTCCGACGTGCAGCGGCGGATGATGACGACGCGAGGCGCGGCCAACATTCATGCGCTCGCGATCGAAGGCACGTTTGACGATTGCCAGGCGATCGTGAAGGGGCTGTTCAATCATCACAATTTTCGTGACGCTGTCGCGCTATCGGGGGTGAATTCGATCAACTGGGCGCGGATCGTGGCGCAGGTGGTGTATTATTTCACCTCCGCCGTCGCGCTCGGCGCCCCGGCGCGCGCGGTCGATTTCACCGTGCCGACCGGCAATTTCGGCGATATCTTCGCAGGGTTAGTGGCCAAGCGCATGGGCCTGCCCATCAGGCGGTTGCGGATCGCCGCCAATGTCAACGACATTCTGCCGCGCACGCTCAAGAGCGGAATCTACGAGGTGCGCGAGGTGCACGCCACCGCGTCGCCCTCGATGGACATTCAGGTATCCTCGAATTTCGAACGGCTGCTGTTCGAGGCGAGTGGACGCGATGCGGCGGCGGTGCGGAGATTGATGGCTTCGCTGAAGCAATCCGGGCGTTTCGTGATGCCCTACGCGATGCTGGCCGCGATCCGCGAGGAGTTCGACGCCGGGCGCGCGGACGAGACTGAAACCGCAGCCGCCATCCGCGCGGCCTGGCGCGAGGCAGGCCAACTCGTCGATCCTCATACCGCGGTCGCGCTCGCCGTCGCCGACCGCGACACCACGGATTCGAGAATCCCCAACATCGTGCTGTCGACCGCGCATGCCGCGAAATTTCCCGATGCGGTCGAAGCCGCCTGCGGCGTGCGGCCGCAATTGCCGGCCTGGCTTGAGGGCCTGATGACAAAACCGGAGCAAGTCCAAACCATGAAAAACGACCAGGTCGAGGTCGAGCGCTTCGTCACGTCGGTCAGCCGCGCTGCCAAGCAGGGGGTGGCGGGATGAGCGTCGATATCACCAGGCTCGATTCCGGCCTCACCGTCGTCACCGACACCATGGCGCACCTGGAAACCGCGGCGCTCGGCGTGTGGACCGGCGTCGGCGGCCGCGACGAAAAGCCGAACGAGCATGGCATCTCGCATCTGCTCGAACATATGGCGTTCAAGGGCACCACCAACCGCTCGTCACGCGAAATCGTCGAGGAGATCGAGGCGGTCGGCGGCGATCTCAACGCCGGCACCTCGACCGAGACCACCGCCTATTATGCGCGGGTGATGAAGGCCGATGTGCCGCTGGCGCTCGACGTGCTCTCCGACATTCTCGCCAATCCCTCCTTCGTGCCGGACGAGCTGGAGCGGGAAAAGAACGTGATCGTGCAGGAGATCGGGGCTGCGCAGGATACGCCCGACGACGTCGTGTTCGAGCATCTCAACGAGCTCTGCTATCCGGACCAGCCGATGGGGCGCTCACTGCTCGGAACCGCCAAGACTCTGAAGCGCTTCGACCGCGACATGCTGCGCGGCTATCTCGCAACCCATTACCGCGGCCCCGAGATGGTGGTGGCGGCGGCAGGCTCCGTCGATCACAACCAGGTGGTCGAGGAAGTGGCGCGGCGCTTTGCGAGCTTCAACGGGGAGCCGGCACCGAAGCCGCAAGCAGCGATGTTCGGCCAGGGCGGCTCGCGCGTGGTGCACCGCGAGCTCGAACAGGCGCATCTGACCTTGGCGCTGGAGGGCGTGCCACAGACGGATCTGTCGCTGTTCTCCTTGCAGGTCTTCACCAACACGCTCGGCGGCGGCATGTCCTCCCGGCTGTTCCAGGAAGTGCGGGAGAAGCGCGGGCTGTGCTACTCGATCTACGCATTTCACGCGCCCTATACCGACACCGGCTTTTTCGGGCTTTACACCGGCACCGACCCCGCCGACGCGCCAGAGATGATGGAAGTGGTGGTCGACGTCATCAGCGACGCGGTCGAGACCCTGACCGAAGCTGAGGTTGCGCGCGCCAAGGCGCAGATGAAGGCCGGACTATTGATGGCGCTGGAAAGCTGCTCTTCGCGCGCCGAGCAACTGGCGCGCCACGTGCTGGCCTATGGGCGGCCGCAGACCGTGGAAGAGCTGGTGGCCCGGATCGACGCCGTCAGCGTGGAATCGGCCCGGAACGCCGCCCGCGCGCTGATGTCGCGCAGCCGCCCGGCGGTGGTTGCGCTCGGCAGCGGCAGGGGTCTGGACACGGCGGTGAATTTTGCCGAAGGATTGACGACGTTGAAGGCCAAGGCGCGGCTGCATTAGGGCATGATCCGGAAAAGCCTTTCCCGCACTTGGATCGCGGGGTGGGAACCAGTTTTCCGACAAGATCATGCGCAAACTAAAGGGACGGGATCATGATCCGATTAGATCTATTCGGATCATGATCAGGTACGGGAGCATCACATATGGCGCTGTTTCGTTTGCCATCGAGCGGACCTGCCACGCTGGCGCCGCGCGGCAATGGCCTGTTGCTGCGGGCGCCGCAGATGTCGGATTTTCTGCAATGGGCGCATCTGCGCGAACATAGCCGCCAATACCTGACGCCATGGGAGCCGATCTGGCCGTCCGACGATCTCACCCGCTCCGGGTTCCGGCGGCGGCTGCGCCGCTACGCCGAGGATATCGCGGCCGACCGCTCCTATCCCTTCATCATCTTCCGCGAGTCCGACGGCGCGATGATCGGCGGCATCACGCTTGCCAATGTCCGGCGCGGCATCGTCCAGGCGGGTACCATCGGCTATTGGGTCGGCCAGCCCCACGCGCATCGCGGCTACATGACCGGGGCGCTGCGGGTGCTGCTGCCGTCGCTGTTCGGCGAGCTCAATCTTCACCGTATCGAGGCCGCCTGCATCCCTTCCAATGCATCGTCGATCCGGGTGCTGGAGAAATGCGGCTTTGCCCGCGAGGGCCTGGCGCGGCGTTATCTGTGCATCAACGGCGTCTGGCAGGACCACCTGCTGTTCGGGCTGCTGCATGAGGATTTTCGCGGCTAGGGCAGTCCAAAGCAATCGCCAAGGAGATGACGGAAGGCGCCTTGGGTTCGCCGTCATCGCGCGGTTATAACGCCGCTGAAGGAGTGACGGTCGACGTGGGAATTCAAGGTCGCATGGGTGACAAACGAGCCATGAAAATTGCGGGCGTGGCCGCAGCCATGTTTGCGGTGGGCTGCATCGTGTTGGTTTCGCCGGCATCGTCGCAATCCCTGACCGATCGCTTCAAGAGCCTGTTCGGCGGCAAGCCGGAGGAGCCCGCGCAGAGTGCGGCACCGGCCGATCCGTCCGGGGGCCAGATCGATGAGAGCTGTCCTCCCGTGTCGATCCGCGCCGGCGCATCGACCTACGCGGTAGGAGTATCCGGCAAGGCGGCGACCGGCAACGACGTGCGCTTTCAGGCGACCATCACCAAGACCGCGCGCGATTGCACCAAGGCGGGCGGCGAAATCACCGCCCGCATCGGCATTCAGGGCCGCGTCATTGCCGGCCCGGCCGGGGCGCCGGCGTCGGTCGAGATTCCGCTGCGCGTCGCCGTGGTGCAGGGCGGCGTGTCGGAGAAGGTGATCGCCACAAAACCTTACCGGACCACGGTGGCGATGTCGGAGGAGGGCAACGTGCCGTTTACGCTGGTGGCCGGCGATCTGGTATATCCGGTACCGCCCGGCGCGACTGGCGACTCCTACATCTTCTATATCGGCTTCGATCCGCAGGCGCTGGCGCCCGAACCGAAGCCGAAGGTGGCGAAAAAGAAGAAGTAGGGCGCAATGGTGCGGGGGTGGCGGCTGAAATGCCGTCAGTTCAGCTTTGCGCGCACGTCCTGAATGCCTTTCGCAAGCAGATCGTCGGCGACCTCGCCCTTGACCGATTGCGACAGGATGGTGGAGGCAGCCGCGATCGCTGCGTCGGCGGCCGCGGCGCGGACATCGGCCAGCGCCTGGGCTTCCGCCATCGCGATCTTGCTTTCGGCGCCCTTGGTGCGCCGC
>Ga0210401_10004279_pt1 | contig 14936 bp, 10 predicted proteins | sample IncBWH32MmetaG_FD_150866 | JGI IMG/M metagenome (GOLD analysis project Ga0210401, IMG submission 150866) | Forest soil microbial communities from Barre Woods Harvard Forest LTER site, Petersham, Massachusetts, United States - Inc-BW-H-32-M | ecosystem: Environmental > Terrestrial > Soil >... | reverse complement strand
GGCGGTCAATTTCCGCTTCATCGGCTCCAGCAACGAGCTGGGCGAGGCGGAAAGCGCGGCCACGGCCGTGTGGCTGGGGCCGGTGGGCTCGGTGGTGCTGGGCGGGGTGGCCGTGCTGGTGACGGTGGCCACCTGGAGCGTCTTGTTCAAGGAATTGCGGCAGCTGGATTCGCTGAGCCCGCGGGCCTGAGCCCGCGGAACCCTGGGGAGGGCGGATGCTGAAGCTTCACAACTGGGCGGGGGTCCTGGCCCTGTTTTGCCTCGCGACCGCGGCGCGGACGGCCCAAGTGGCGCCCGGGCTGAGCATCGCCTGTTCGGCCTGGGACAGCTCCATGAGCGGCCCCCACCGGGTGGCCCTGAAGCTGGTCTTCGACCGCCAGGCCGAAAGCGTGGACCTGGCCTGCCGCCCGGGCGACACGGCCTTTTATTTCGAGCTGACCCGCGACGACTGCGCCGCGGTGCAGGGCCTGCTGCGGCGCTACTGGGCCTGGCAGTCCCGCCCGCGCACGGACGGCAAGCCCCAGTGGGTGGGCGGCCTGGACCTGCAGGGCGGCTTTGAGCAGGCCGGCACGCCCCAGCGGGGCGGGGAACGCAGCAGCGTGGTCTTTTGGGGCCTGCCCAGCCACAGCGGCCACGCCTGCCTCAGCCTGCAGTTCGAGAGCATCCAGTCCGGCGATTCGGCTTCGCTGGCCACGCCCGACAGCCTGGTCTTGGACGGCCTGGGCATCCGGCAGCTCTACTGGGGCATGGATCCGGCCCGGCTGGACGTGGCGTTCTCGCATCACCACCACAAGAAACCAAAACCAGAACCGGAAGCGGACGCCGCCCCCTGATCCTGGGGCGGACTTGGAGGTTGCATGGCGGAATTGAGGGTGGGCCAGGACGATGCGGACCTGGCCAGGATGGCGGCGGACTATTTCATTGAACAGGGGAAGGACGCGCTGGCTAAACGCGGGCGCTTCAACGCCGCCTTGTCAGGCGGCCGCGGGCCGCAGGGCCTGTTCCGGGCCCTGGCCAACCGGCCGGGCGACCTGGATTGGGCCAAGGTCTGGCTCTACTGGGTGGATGAACGCTACGTCCCATTCAAGGATGCCGACAGCAACTTCGGCACGGCCTGCCGCCTCTGGCTGGACCACCTGAAAAACGGTCCCATGCTGCGCCCCATGTACAAGGAAGGCATGGACCCGGAGACCGCCTCCCGCGACTACGCCGCCCACCTGCGCTCCGAACTGGGGCCTGGCACGCCGGTCCTGGACCTCTGCCTGCTCGGCATGGGCCCGGACGGCCACACCGCCTCGCTGTTCCCGGGCCAGCCCTCCCTGTCCGAAAGCAGCCGCCTCTGCGTGGCCGTCAAACAGCCGGCGACCGGCCAGGACCGCCTGACCCTCACCTACCCCGTCCTCAACGCCAGCCGCCGCGTGGCCTTCATCGCCCAGGGCACGGAGAAGGCCGGATTGATCTCCAAGGTCCTGGCCAACCACAACCTGACGGACGTGCCTGCTGCGAGGGTGCGTCCGGCGGAGCCGCCGGTCTGGTTCGTGGATGCAGGGGCAGCGGGGAAATAGAATTTGGGTTCATTTGGTTGTTAGGGAATTAATCCGGCGTAGCCACCCTCAACCGATGCCCGTCCGGGTCCGTGGCCATGAAATGGATCCCGCCGAAGTACATCTTCACCGGTTCCATGATGATGGGAATGCCTTTGGCCACCCATTGGGCGTGGAGGGCCTCCAGCGCGGCCTTGTCCGGGACCAAGAAGCCGATTTCGGACGATCCGGCGGGGGCGGCGCTGGGGGGTGCCAGTTTTTTGCGGTCGTAGATCGCCACTTCAAACCCGTTGTCGAGCTTGTACATGGCGTAAAAGGGCGACGCCACGGCCGGGCTTCTTTCGAAGAGGTCCGTGTAGAACGCGCTGCTCTTGGCGATGTCTTCCACGTAGAAAAGCGCGGCGGTGGGTTGCGGCATGGTCGGTCTCCTAGGTTAGTGCTATTGGGCCAGCAGCCCCAGCGCGGTGTCCGCCACGTGTTCGGCCAGGAACCCGAATTTCTTTTGCAGGGCCTTCAGGGGCGCCGAGGCGCCGAAGGTGTGCATGCCCACGACCTTGCCGCTGAGGCCGGTGTAGCGGTCCCAGCCCAGGGTGGAGGCCTGCTCCACGGCCACGCGGGCGGTGACGGCGGCGGGGAGGACGGATTCCTTGTAGGCCGCGTCCTGTTCTTCGAAAAGCTCCCAGCTCGGCAGGCTCACCACGCGCGAGCGCACGCCCTTGGACTTCAAGGTTTCCCAGGCTTCCAGGCACAACGACACTTCGCTGCCCGTGGCCAGCAGCAGCACCTGCGGCGCCCCGCCTTCGGCCTCTTTCAGGATGTACCCGCCGCGCTTCACCCCGCTGGCCGGGCCCAGCTTGGCCCGGTCCAGGGTGGGCAGGGCCTGGCGGCTCAGCACCAGGGCCGCGGGTCGGCGCTTCTGCTCCAGGATCACCTTCCAGGCCTCGGTCACTTCGTTGGCGTCGCAGGGCCGCAGCACCAGCAGGCCGGGGACGGCGCGCAGGGCCAGCAGCTGCTCCACGGGCTGGTGGGTCGGGCCGTCCTCGCCCACGCCGATGGAATCGTGGGTGAAGACATAGATGGCGGGCAGCTCCATCAGCGCGCTCAGGCGGAGGCCGGGCTTCAGGTAGTCGCTGAAGATGAGGAAGGTGGAGCCGAAGGGCCGGATCTTGCTGAGGGACAGGCCGTTGAGGATGGCGGCCATGGAATGTTCGCGGATGCCGAAATGGAAGTTGCGGCCGGCAGGGTCCTCGGGCTGCTGGTCCCCCGCGCCCTCGAACGTGAGCCGGGTCTTGGTGGAGGGGGCCAGGTCCGCGGAGCCGCCGATCAGCCAGGGGATGCGCTGGGCCGCCGCGTTCAGCACTTTGGCCGAGGCGTCGCGGCCGGCCAGGCCTTTGGGGTCCGGCGCGAAGCTGGGCAGCTCCTTGTCCCAGGCCAGGGGCAGCTCGCGCTTCTGCATTTGGTCCCATTCCGCGGCCAGGTCCGGGAACTTGGCGCGGTAGGCGGCAAAGAGCGTTTCCCAGCCCTTGCGCAGGGCCGCGCCGCGCACGCCCAGGCCCGCGGCCAGGTGTTCCTTCACCCCGTCCGGCACCAGGAACTTGGCGTCCACGGGCCAGCCGTAGACGGCCTTGGTCTTGCGGATCTCGTCCTCGCCCAGGGGCTCGCCATGGGCGCCGGCCGTGTCCTGCTTGTCCGGGGCGCCGTAGGCGATGTGGCTGTCCACGATGATGAGGGTGGGCCGGTCCTGGGTCTTGTGGAAGGCCTGGAAGGCTTGGCGCAGCAGCCCCTGGTCGTTGGCGTCGCCCACCCGGAGGACGTTCCAGCCATAGGCCATGAAGCGGCAGGCGATGTCCTCGGTGAAGGCCAGCGAGGTGTTGCCCTCGATGCTGATGTGGTTGTTGTCGTAAATCCAGCACAGGTTGCCCAGGCGGTGGTGGCCGGCGAAGGAGGCCGCCTCGGACGAGATGCCCTCCTCCATGTCCCCGTCGCCGCAGACCGCGTAGACGTTGTAGCCGAAGAGGTCGAAACCGGGCCGGTTGAAGCGCGCGCCCAGCCAGCGCGAGGCCAGGGCCATGCCCACGCTGTTGGCCACGCCCTGGCCCAGCGGGCCGGTGGTGGTCTCCACGCCCGAGGTCCAGCGGTACTCCGGATGGCCTGGGCACTTGCTGCCCAGCTGGCGGAAGTTCTTGATGTCGTCCAGGGTCACGGAAGGCCGGCCCAGGGTTTCGTACTGGGCGTCCACGGCCTGGGTGTTGCTCAGGTGCAGCAGGCCGTAGAGCAGCATGCTGGCGTGGCCCGCGGACAGCACAAAACGGTCGCGGTTGGGCCAGATGGGTTCGGCCGGGTCAAAGCGCAGGAAGTCCTGCCACAGGGTGTAGGCCACGGGCGCCAGGGCCATGGGCGTGCCGGGGTGGCCGCTGTTGGCGGCTTGGACCGCGTCCATGGCCAGGGTGCGGAGGGTGTTGATGGCTAGTTGGTCTAGATCTTTGGCTTCCATTTGGGGCTCCTAAATACTTCGGAGGATAGACAGGAAGAGGGCCGGGCGGGGGCGGCGGGTATCGCTCCGGGCCGGACATCCCCACGGGACAACCCTGTCCGCTCCCTCCGCGACACCCACCACCCCCGCCCTCTGCACATTGATTCTCTTGCGCCGGCATCTAGGTTCGCAGAGGCCGGGGATAGGGTGGGTCCCGTAGGGAGCGGACAGGGTTCACCCGTGGGGATGTCCGGCCCGGAGGGACCCACCCTATCCCCGGCCGGCCCTATTTTTTCTCTACGTGCCCGCCAAACCCATGCCGCATCGCCGAAAGCAGCTTCTCCCCAAACGTATGGTCCTGCCGCGACCGGAACCGCGCGAACAGGGACGCCGTCAGCACTTCGGCCGGCACCGCCTCGTCCACCGCCGCCTGCACCGTCCACCGCCCCTCGCCCGAATCCTCCACCGAGCCCGTGAAGCCGGACAGCGCCGGGTCCTCGTTCAGGGCCAGCGCGGTCAGGTCTAACAGCCAGCTGCTCACCACGCTGCCGCGGCGCCACAGCTCCGAGATGCTGTCCAACGGCAGCTGGTAGCGCTCGCCCGCGGGCAGCTTGTCGCTGGCGGCCCCGCGCAGGATGTCGAAGCCCTCGGCGTAGGCCTGCATCAGGCCGTATTCAATGCCGTTGTGGATCATCTTCACGAAGTGGCCGCTGCCCGAGGGGCCGCAATACAGGTAGCCCTGTTCGGCCGTGGCCGAGCCCGGCTTCAGGTTGGGCGTCACCGGGATGTCGCCCTTGCCCGGGGCCAGGGTCTTGAAGATGGCTTCCGTGGCCTTGAAGGCCTCGGCCGGGCCGCCCACCATCAGGCAGTAGCCGCGCTCCAGGCCCCAGACCCCGCCGCTGGTGCCGGCGTCCAGGTAATGGATGCCCTTGGCCTTCAGCAGGCCGGCGCGGCGCACGTCGTCCTTGAAGTAGGAGTTGCCGCCGTCGATGACGATGTCGCCGGCCTCCAGCTCCGCGGCCAGGGCCATCACCGTGTCCTCGGTGGGCGCGCCCGCGGGCACCATCACCCACACCACCCGCGGCTTGGGCAGGGCCTTGGCCAGGGCCGCCAGGGTGGCGGCCGGCTCGGCGCCGTCCGCGGCCAGGGCCTGCGCCGCCGCCGGGTTGAAGTCAAAGGCCACGATGCCGTGGCCGCCGCGCAGCAGGCGCTTGGCCATGTTCCCGCCCATCCGACCCAGTCCGATCATGCCGATCTTCATTCCGAACCTCCGTTGTGCGCGCCCAAGCTCAGCCCAGGTGGCGCCAGTGTTTGCCGTCCTGCTCGATCAGGGCATCCGCGTCCTTGGGGCCCCAGCTGCCCGCGGAATAGTTGGGGAAATCGCGCGGGGGCAGGGCCTGCCACAGGTCCAGCACCGGCTGCACCACGGCCCAGCCTGCCTCCAGCATGTCGGCGCGCTGGAAGGGCGTGGCGTCGCCGATCATGCAGTCGTAGAGCAGGGTCTCGTAGCCCGTGCTGCTCTGGGCGCCGAAGTGGTCCGAGTACTTGAAGTCCATGTTCACGCTGCCCAGCTCCATCTTGGGGCCCGGCACCTTGGCGCTGAAGGTCAGCGAGATGCCCTCGTCCGGCTGCACCCGTATGACCAGGAAATTGGGGTTCAGGTGCTCCACGCCCGCGTGGGCGAAGAGCGGCAGCGGCGGGCTGTGGAACTGGATGGCGATCTCCGAGACCCGCTTGGGCATGCGCTTGCCGGTGCGCAGGTAGAAGGGCACCTTGGCCCAGCGCCAGTTGTCGATGAAGAGCTTCATGGCCACGAAGGTCTCTATGTTCGACTCCGGGGCCACCCGGTCCTCGGCGCGGTAGCCGCGCACCATGGTGCCCTGCACCATGCCGTCGCCGTACTGGCCGCGCACGGCCCGGCGCAGCACCTCCTCCGGCGACATGGGCGTGATGGCCTTCAGCACCTTGTGCTTCTCGTCCCGCACCGCGTCGGCCTCGAAGGACGTGGGCGGCTCCATGGCCGTCAGGGCGATCAGCTGCAGGATGTGGTTGGGCACCATGTCGCGCATGGCCCCGGCCTCCTCGTAGTAGGGCCCGCGCTGCTCCACGCCCAGCTCCTCGGCCACGGTGATCTCCACGTGCTCGATGTAGCGGCGGTTCCAGATGGGCTCGAAGATGCCGTTGCCGAAGCGGAAGGCCAGCAGGTTCTGCACGGTCTCCTTGCCCAGGTAATGGTCGATGCGGAAGATCTGGCGCTCGGCCAGCACCTTGGAGATGTCGCGGTTGAGGGTCCTGGCCGAGGCCAGGTCGCGTCCGAAGGGCTTCTCGATGATGACCCGGCGCCAGACCTCGCCCTGCTCCTCCACCAGCCCGGCGCCGCCCAGCTGCTCGATCACCGGGGCGAAGAAGCTGGGCAGGGTGGCCAGGTAGAAGAGGCGGTTGCCCAGCGTCTTGTGGCGCTCCTCCACCTCGGCCAGCAGGGTCTTCAGGGCCTGGTACGCGTTGGGGTCCGAGAACTCGCCGGTCTGGTAGTAGAGGCGCTCCAGGAACCAGGCCCAGATGGTGGGGTCCACGTGGGTGCCCGCGTGGACCTTGATCTCCTGGTCCATCTTGTCGCGGAATTCCTGGTGGGTCATGGGCGGGCGCGCGAATCCGATCACCGCAAAATCATGGGACAGATAATGGCTGACGGCCAGGTTGTAGAGGGAAGGGATCAGTTTTCGTTTGGTCAGATCGCCGGAGGCGCCGAACAGAACCATGGTGCAGGGGCCGGCGCTTTGAAGGGACGCGCTGGTCTGCAAAATATGACCTGGAACACTCTGCATGCCGACCTCGAATAGAATTTGCCCACCATCATACAAACGTCTAGGAACATTACGATGGAGAGAATTTTACAGTTTGGAACAAAGCTTGTCTAAAAATAGAAAAAGCCCTGATGCTTCAGGGCTTTTCCTTCAAAGGCAACGCAGTCAAGGCAGCTGCTCAGTCAAAGAGCCAAGTGCTTAGATAGCGCTCACCCGAGTCCGCGATCACGGTGACGATGCGTTTGCCATGGTTCTCTTTCCGCTTCGCCAGCTGCAGGGCCGCGAACACGTTCCCGCCGGAGCTGATGCCCACCAGCAGGCCTTCCTGCCTGGCCAGGGCCCTGGCGGTGGCCCCAGCGGCTTCGTGGGGGATGGTCAGTATTTCATCCAAAAAGGCCAGGTCCACCACGCTGGGGATGAATCCGGCGCCAATGCCTTGGATCTTGTGGGGGCCGGCTTTGCCTCCGCTGAGCACGGGGCTGGCCATGGGCTCCACCGCCACCACCTTCAGGGCCGGGTTCTTTTCCTTCAAATAGCGCCCCGCCCCCATCAAGGTGCCCCCGGTGCCGACCCCGGCCACCAGGATATCCACCTTGCCGTCGGTGTCCTGCCAGATCTCCGGGCCCGTGGTTTGGTAGTGGATCTCCGGGTTGGCCGCATTGGTGAACTGCTGCGGGATCCAGCTGCCGGGGGTGGCCGCGGCCAGCTCCTCGGCCTTGGCTATGGCCCCGCTCATGCCCAGGCTGCCGGCGGTTAGGACCAGGTCGGCGCCCAAGGCGGCCAGCAGCTTGCGGCGCTCCATGCTCATGGTTTCCGGCATGGTGAGGATCAGGCGGTAGCCCCGGGCCGCGGCCACAAAGGCCAAGCCCACCCCGGTGTTGCCGCTGGTGGGCTCGATGATCACCGTGCCCGCCTTCAAGATTCCCCGTTTTTCGGCGTCCTCGATCATGGCCAGGCCGATGCGGTCCTTCACCGATGCCATGGGGTTGAAGAACTCCAGTTTCATCAGGATTTCAGCTTCGACGCCCGCACCCAGGCGGCCCAAACGCAGCAAAGGGGTCTTGCCGACCAATGCAGTGATGCTGTCCGCGATAGGCATGATGACTCCCGTTGGCTTCGTTCAAATATCCGACCAAAAAGATAATGTTAATCCGTGGACCAATGAATGATCGGCGTCATATCAGGGTCCATTGGGGTTGCGTTGAGTTTAACGGGGCAGGATGAGCGCTGTCATACCGACCTGGGACACGATTGACCTATGGTATCGCCTGAGCAACGTTCCCCAGCTCTTTCGGCGGGGAAGCTCCTAAGCACTGGAATTCTCCCAAGGATCGGAGGCCCGTCGTGTTAGGCAAACTTAAATCTTGGGCAGGGAAGCGTGACAAGATCACGTGGCTCTCTGCCATGGCCGCGCTCTTCCTGGTGGCCTTCCTGTTCCTCCCGCGTTTCCTGCGTTCTGACGCTTCGACGGCTCCGTCCGCCGCGGCGGGCGCCCCCGTGGCCGTCAGCTCGGCCGCAGCGGCCGTGGCGGTCCCCGACGCCGTGCCCTTCCAGTTTTTCGAGTTCCGCCATTATCCGGCCGCGGAGTACTGGGGCCTGATGATCGTGCTCGGCATCGCCTTCCTGGGCCTCTGCTACGCCGGCTGGCTGATCCACCTGGTCAGCAAGACCGACCGCGGCACCCCCAAGATGATCGAGATCTCCGACGCCGTGAAGGAAGGCGCCAACGCCTACCTGAAGGCCCAATTCAATAAAATCGCGGTCTTCATCCTCATCATCACGGGCGTGCTCTACTTCACCTACACCGGCAATGAGCAGGCCTTCCGCATCGGCCGCGCCGCCGCCTTCCTGGTGGGCTCGCTGTTCAGCTGGACCGTCGGCTTCGTGGGCATGCGTTTCGCCACCGACGCCAACACCCGCGTGGCCGCGGCCGCCAAGCACAGCTACGGCGACGCGCTGCAGATCGGCTACCGCACGGGCACCATCACCGGCATGCTGCTGGATTCGCTGGGCCTGCTGGGCGGCACCTGCATCTTCCTGATCTTCGGCGTCAAGAGCTACGAGGCGCTGCTGGGCTTCGGCTTCGGCGGCACCCTGCTGGCCCTGTTCATGCGCGTGGGCGGCGGCATCTACACCAAGGCCGCCGACGTGGGCGCCGACCTGGTCGGCAAGATCGAGAAGAACATCCCCGAGGACGACCCGCGCAACGCGGCCACCATCGCCGACAACGTCGGCGACAACGTGGGCGACTGCGCCGGCATGGCCGCCGACATCTTCGAAAGCTACGAAGTGACCATCGTCGCCGCCATGATCCTGGGGCTGGCCTCCTTCGGCCCCATCGGCGTGATCTTCCCGCTGCTGGTCCGCGGCGTGGGCGTGTTCGGGTCCATCCTCAGCACCTACACCGTGAAAGCCGACGCCAATTCCACGTCGGACTCCGCGCTGGCCAGCGTGCACAAGGGCTTTTGGATCGGCTCGGTCATCTCCATCGCCGGCATCCTGGGCCTCGATTTCCTGTACCTGCGTTTCAATGAAGGCTACGTGAAGCTGCACGAGACGGCCGCCGCCGGCTTCCCCGGCTGGAGCCACCTGGATGCGGCGGGCAAGTGGGCCTACAGCGGCGACCTGGCCGGGGCCTGGTACGCTACCGCCGGCGGCGTGGACTGGAGGCCCGCCTTGACCTGCATGATCGGGGTCTTCCTGGCCATCGCCCTGAACAAGGTGACCAGCTACTACACCCACACCACCCACCCGCCCGTGCTGGAAATCGCCAAGAGCTGCCAGACCGGGCACGCCACCAACATCATCCAGGGCATCGCGGTCGGCTACGAAAGCACCGTGGCGGCCCTGCTGGTGATCGCCACGGCGCTGCTGCTGTCCGTGCTCTGCTACTGGGGCACCAACCCCATCTTTGTGGCCTATGGCGTGGCCATGACGGGCATCGGCATGCTCACCCTCACCGGCAACACCATCAGCATGGACGCCTTCGGCCCCATCGCTGACAACGCCAACGGCATCGGCGAGATGGGCTACGACAAGGAAGAGATGGAGAAGGCCGAGAAAGGCTCCTACGGCCGCGCCCGCCAGATCCTGGCGGACCTGGACGCGGTGGGCAACACCACCAAGGCCGAGACCAAGGGCATCGCCATCGGCTCGGCCGTCATCGCGGCCGTGTCGCTGTTCGCGTCCTTCATCGCGGTGATCGCGGTGGGCGGCGAGGACAGGATCAGCCAGATGACCATGGAACAGTACCACCTGATCGCCGGGCGCCTGACCGTGGCCGACAGCCTGGTCTTCATCGGCTTCCTGCTGGGCGGCGCGGTTCCCTTCCTGTTCAGCGGCATGCTCATGCGGGCCGTGGGGCGGGCGGCGTTCCAGATCGTGCACGAATGCCGGATCCAGTTCCGCGACAAGGAGATCTGGTCCGGCGCCAAGAAGCCCGACTACGGCAAGGTGGTGGACATCTGCACGGTGGCGGCCCAGCTCGAGCTGGTGGGCCCCGCCCTGTTGGCCATCCTCAGCCCCATCGTGGTGGGCTTTGTCCTGGGCCCCTACGCCCTGGGCGGCTTTCTGGCCGGCATGATCCTGGTCGGCCAGCTGCTGGCGGTGTTCATGTCCAACGCCGGCGGCGCTTGGGACAACGCCAAGAAGTACATCGAGGACGGCAACTACGGCGGCAAGGGCTCGGAAGCGCACAAGGCCGCCATCACCGGCGACACCGTGGGCGACCCGCTCAAGGACACGGCCGGGCCGGCCCTGAACCCGCTCATCAAGGTCATGAACATGGTGTCCTTGCTGGTGCTGGGCCTGGTGCTGCGCTTCAACATGGTGGGCATCAACCCGCAGGTGCTGGAAGGCAAGATCGTGGACCTGCCCACCCGTCCGATCGTGGGCATCGTGAGCACCGTGGTCGCGCTCGGCTTCATCGCCTGGGCGGTCAAGCGCAGCCAGCGCGCGACGCCGGACATCGCCGACTAAGGTTCTTGGGCGTCGACGACATCGACAAAGCCAGGCAGGGGAGGCCCGTCAAGGACGACGGGCCTCCCCTCTATGTTTGATTGGAACTTTGGCCCCTGATCCCTTAACCTGGGGCGGCCCCGCCTTCCCAGGTTTCGGTTGAGCCTTTCGGTCCGTCCCCGCCTTTCCCCGCGTTCCTGGCTGCTGATCCTGGCCGCCTTCATCCTGCCCCGTCTAGCCCTGCTGTGCCTTTCCCTGGCCGGCCATTTCGATTTGCAGTCCTATGTGATGGTGCAGCGGGCCATGCACGCGGGCCAGCCGCTCTACGCCAATCCGGCCCTGGAGGGCCGCTACCCCTACCTGCCGCCCTGGGCCTGGGTGCTGCAGGGCCTGGGATGGCTGGGCCTTCAAACCGGATGGCCCGCTTGGGTGGTGGTGAAGCTGCCGGCACTGGCGGCCGAGGCGGGCATTGTCTGGCTTTTGGCAGGCGCCGGAGGCCTTCCTGCGGCCCTTGCGTACGCCCTTAGCCCGCTTTCCTGGGTGGTCACCGCCGGCCACGGCCAGTTCGACGCGGTGGTGCTGCTCCTGCTGCTGGCCCCGGCCCTTTCCTGGGGGCGCCCGGGCTGGCGGGCCGGGTTGGGCGCCGGCCTGTGGCTGGGCGCCGCCATCGCGTTCAAATCCTGGCCGGTCTTCGTGGTCCCAGTGTTCTTCGCCTCGGCCGGCGACCGGCGGGCGGCCTGGGGCCTGCTGCTCATCGCCCTGGCCCTCCCGCTGCTGTGCCTGCTGCCTTACGTGGCCGCCGAAGGCCTGGGCCCGGTGGCGGCCAGGCTGGCTTACGGCGGCCAGCCGGACGTGTTCCTGACCGAGGCCCTGGTGCAGGGCTCCTATGTCTGGGCGCCCGCGGCCTGGCTCCTGCGCTGGTGGCAGCCGGCCGCGTTCGGCCTGCTGGGCCTGGCCTGGCTGGGCGCCTGGACCCGCGGCAGGGGCGTGGTCCGGGGCCTGGCGCTGCAGCTGCTGCTGTTCCTCATCCTGGCCCCGGCCGTGGGAGTGCAGTACCTGATTTGGCCGCTGCCCTTCCTGGCGCTGCAGCGGCCGGCGCTGGCCTGGCGCTACAGCCTGGCGGCGGCCCTGCCCATGCTGGGCTACTACCTGCTGTGGAGCCCGGAGGCCCTTTACGCGGGCTGGCCCTTGGGCTTGGTCCAGCGCACCGTCGCGCTCCAAGGCGTGTGGATCGCATTGAACGTGCTAGGATGGATCGCTTTGATCTTCATCGGGCTGGCCAGCCGGGCCGCCGACACAGAGAGGTGACATTGAAGCCCACGTCCAAACGGATCCTTTTTGTCTTCTTCCTTTTGTCCGGATTCTGCAGCCTGCTGTACCAGATCATCTGGCTGAGGCTGGCCTTCGCCTCCTTCGGCGTGATCACCCCGGTGCTGTCCGTGGTGCTGTCCGTCTTCATGGCCGGCCTCTTCATAGGCACCTGGGGGGCCGGGCGCTGGATCGGCCCCCTGTGCCGCCGCAGCGGCTGGCCGGCCCTGGGCTTCTACGCCTTGGCCGAGCTGGCCGTGGCCTGCGGCGCCTTTGCGGTGCCGCGGCTCTTCGCCTGGGGCGAGGCCGCCCTGCTCAACGTCGGGGCTTCGGACTCCTTCAGCTACCTGCTGCGCTCGGCCCTGGTCATCAGCGGCTCGCTCTTCTTCTGGTGCGTGGCCATGGGCGCCACGCTGCCGTTCATGCTGGCCCACCTGCGCCAGCACGGGAACGGGGAGGAGGACGGCTTCAGCTTCCTCTACCTGGCCAATGTGCTGGGCGCCATGCTGGGCGTGCTGCTCACGGCCTTGGTGCTGGTGGAGGCCCTGGGCCTGCACCACACGCTCTACGTGGCCGCCGCCCTCAACGCCCTGGTGGCACTCGGCGCCGGCCTGCTGGCCTGGCGCTGGCGGGCCGCGGCCCTGGCGGCCGTCCCGGACGCGCCCGCCGGCCCCGCGCCCAGGCTTGCGGGCGGCTTCCTGCCCATCCTGTTCATGACCGGCTTCACCTCCATGGCCATGGAGGTGGTGTGGACCCGGGCCTTCACGCCCGTGATCAAGACCCAGGTCTACTCCTTCGCCCTGATCCTGTTCTGCTACCTGCTGGCCACGTTCCTGGGCTCGGCCCTGTACCGCCGCCACCTGCGTTTGGGCAAGGTCCTCCCCAATGGGGTGCTCCTGGCTGGGCTGGCGCTCAGCGCCCTTCTGCCCCTGGCGCTCAACGACCCCCGCTTCAACTTGGGCCCGGCCGGCACCCTCCTCAGCATCTTCCCGTTCTGCATCGGACTGGGCTACCTCACCCCCAAGCTGGTGGACCAGGTCTCCAAGGGCGCCGCGGCGGGCGCGGGCCGGGCCTATGCCGCCAATATCCTGGGCTCCTGCCTGGGCCCGTTGGCCGCCTCCTACCTGCTGCTGCCCTGCCTGGGCGTGAAGCTGTCCCTGCTGGCCCTGGCCCTGCCCTTCCTGGGCGCATGGCTGCTGCAGCTGGGCTCGGCCGCCGGTCGGGCCCGGCGGGCCTGGGTGGCCGCGGCCGGCCTCGCCGTGCTGGCCCTGTGCTTTGTGGGGTTCCGCACCTATGAGGACCCTCTTCCGGGCTATGAGAACGCCTGGCAGGTGAAGCGGGACGCGACCGCCACCACCGTGGCCTGCGGCGTCGGCGGCGACCGGGGCCTCTACGTCAACGGCATCGCCATCACCTACATGACCACCATCACCAAGGTGATGGCCCATTTCCCCTCGGCCATGCTGCCCCAGGCCCCCAAGTCGGCCCTGGTCATCTGTTTCGGCATGGGCACCACCTTCCGGGCCCTGTCCAGCTGGGGCATGGACGTCACCGCGGTGGAGCTGGTGCCGAGCGTGCGCGACCAGTTCGGCTATTTCTTCGACAACGCCGGGGCGGTGATGGCGCGGCCCGGCAACCGCGTGGTGATCGACGACGGCCGGCGCTTCCTGCAGCGGACCGGCGACAGCTACGACGTCATCACCCTGGACCCGCCCCCGCCCCTGGAGGCGGCCGCGTCCAGCCTGCTCTATTCCGAGGAATTCTACACCCTGGTGAAGAAGCGCCTGAAGCCGGGCGGCATCCTGCAGCAATGGGTGCCGGGCGGCGACCCGGCCACGGTCTTCGCCATGACCCAGTCGCTGCGCAACTCCTTCCCCTACGTGCGCATGTTCCTTTCCATCGAAGGCTGGGGCTACCACTACCTGGCCTCGGAGAGCCCCCTGCCCATGACCAGCGCGGAGACCCTGGTGGCCCGCATGCCGCCGGCGGCCCGGGCCGACCTCATGGAATGGTTCCCCAAGGGCAAGCCGGTGAAGCTGATGCGGGCCGTGCTGGCCCGAGAATTCGACATCCCGGCCAACTTCCAGGGCTGGCACATCGCCCTGACCGATGACCGGCCTTACAACGAGTACTACCTGCTGCGGCGGACTTTCCCGCGCCTGGCCCTGCACTTGAATTGAGGGCCGGCCTGCAATTTGCATGGCCGGCAAGCCGGTGAAGGTTGGTGACATTGGACACAAGCGGGTTTCTTGACCTGGGTCCGGCTTTGGGATTGAATATCTGCCAATGCGCGGCTGAGACTGTTCAACGTGGACGGCCGGCCGCGCCGCCTCAGCAAGGGGGATCCATGAAGATCGCACGTGTCACGACCCTGGCCTTGGCCCTGGGTCTCGCCAGCACCCAAGCCCACGCCCTGGTGGACGTCTCGGCCTTCGGCGGTTACGCCATGACGGCCATGGGCGACGTGAACCAATCCCTCGACAACTTCGCCAAGACCGGTGCCGGGGGGAAATCGGTGGATATGACCAACGGCTTCTACGTTGGCGCTGACGCCGGCTTCACGGTGATGCCCTTCCTCAAGGTGGGGCCCCGCTTGAAGTACATTCAGGACGGGCAGGGCAAGGTCACCTTTACCAATCCCGCCAACGACGCCACCATTGACGCCAACCTGATGATGTACGAAGTGGGCGTGAGCGCCAATGTCGACTTGCCGCTCACCGGCCTCTCGTTGCAGGGCGGCCTTTGGGGCGGCTATGGCATGGCCAACGCATCGGTGACGGGTGGTGGCGGCGGTGGCGGCACGCAGACCGGCACCGGCAGCGCGTTCGTGGGCGAGCTTGCGGCCCAGGC
>Ga0210401_10004277_pt1 | contig 14938 bp, 13 predicted proteins | sample IncBWH32MmetaG_FD_150866 | JGI IMG/M metagenome (GOLD analysis project Ga0210401, IMG submission 150866) | Forest soil microbial communities from Barre Woods Harvard Forest LTER site, Petersham, Massachusetts, United States - Inc-BW-H-32-M | ecosystem: Environmental > Terrestrial > Soil >... | reverse complement strand
CGGATGCCCTCCAGAGCGGCACGCAACCCAGCAGGAACGCAAGTGAGGTCATCAGAATGGGGCGTAGGCGAAGCTTGGCGCCCTCCAGCGCGGCGTCCACAAGGGGCTTGCCTTTCTCGAACTCCAATTTGGCAAATTCCACGATCAAAATAGCGTTCTTGGCCGCGAGACCAATCAGCATGACCAGGCCGATTTGGGCGTAGACGTTGTTCTCCAGACCGAGATTCGCATAATCATGAAAGACCAAAAGACCGACGATGCGGCGAAGGTACAGAACACAAAATGCGCCAAAGATCGCAACGGGCGTGCTTAAGAGCACGCTGAATGGGAGCGTCCAGCTCTCGTACATGGCCGCCAGGACTAGAAAGACGAACAGGACGGAGAAGCCGAACACGACCGATGCCGGCACACCTTGCTGTGCTTTCTGTTCCTGGAAGGACATACCCATGTAGTCGAAGCCCATGCCGGGTGGCATGGTCTGGGCGAAGACTTCCTCGAGCGCTCTCATAGCCTGTTCGGAACTAAAACCCGGTTTGGTGATGCCATTAATCTGAACGCACTGATACATGTTGTAGTGCATTGTGAATTCGGGACCGAGCCTGGGTGCGATGGAAGTAACCGAGGACAGTGGGACCATCTGGCCAGCGTTGTTGCGCACATAGAAGCGGCCGACATTTTCCGCCTGGGTCCGAAAATTGCCCTCGGCCTGAACGTAGACCTGCCAGACTCGTCCAAAACGGTTAAAGAAGTTAATGAAAGCTCCGCCCATGAAAGCTTGCAGAGTCTGGTACACATCGCTGAGCGGCACGCCTTGCTTCAATACTTTGTCGCGTTCGACTTTTACGGAGAGCTGCGGAACCGAAGGCAAAGCGGTGGTAAATAGAAAGCTAAACTCGGGCCGCTTTTGCGCCGCAGCCATAAACTTCTGTTGGTTGTCTCTGAGGAATTCGAGACCTCTCGCGGAGCGGTCTTCGAGGACGAAGGTAGCGCCGCCCGATGCCCCGACTCCAGGAATAGAGGGCGGCGGAAAGGATAGTGGAGTCCCCTGCGATATCTCTCGGAGAGCCTGGTTCAGGTGGATTTTGATGGGCCAATACTGTTCGTCTTCCGCCTTGCGTTCCTTCCACTCCCGCAGGGTGACCCAAAAGAAGGCGCTGTATGTATTCTGTACGCCACTCAACATGTTGTAACCGACGACGGTAGTGATGTGATCTACCCCCGGCGTCTTCCGAATAATGTCCTCGACTTTCATGGCGGCCGCGCTGGTGCGTTGCAGTGAAGAAGCATCGGGCAGTTGCAGAGCGGCGAAAAGGTAACCCTGGTCTTCTTCCGGCAGGAAGCTCTTGGGTAGTTTGGCCCCAAAAAAACCAGCCAGGACAGCAAAGACGAGAAGTAGGACGATGGTGAATCCCATTCTGCGGATGAGGACTCCACACCAATTGACATATCCATCGGTCAGGCGACCAAACGACCGGTTGAACCAGGCGAAGAATTTTCCAAGTGGTCCGCGCGCCGGCTTTTTGGGACGAAGCAAGAGAGCACTGAGGGCCGGGCTGAGTGTGAGGGCATTAAAAGCCGAAATAATGACGGAGACGGCGATGGTGACAGCGAACTGCTGATAGAGGCGACCGGTGATTCCGGGAATGAAGGCCGTGGGAATGAACACGGCTGAGAGAACAACGGCGATGCCGATCACCGGGCCACTAACTTCCTCCATGGCTTTGAAGGCGGCTTCTTTCGGAGACAGTCCATGCTCGATGTGATGCTCAACAGCTTCAACCACGACAATCGCGTCATCGACCACCAGACCGATAGCGAGCACAAGACCAAAGAGCGAAAGAGTGTTGATGGAGAAGCCGAGGAGAGGAAAAAGTGCGAAGGTGCCGATCAGCGAGACGGGCACGGCCAGCAGTGGTATCAAGGTTGCGCGCCAGCCCTGCAGAAAGAGAAATACCACCACGATCACAAGTATTATGGCTTCGAGAAGCGTATGGGTGATCTCGCTGATTCCTTCCGTGACGGGAAGAGTTGTGTCCAGAGCGATCGTATAGTCGAGGCCCGGCGGAAAGCTCTTCTTGGCTTCCGCTACAAGATCCTCGGCGGCCTTTGCAGCCTTTATGGCGTTAGAGCCGGGGAGCTGGTAAATCGCGACAACCGCAGACGGCTTGCCGTCCAACCTGCCCTGCAGGTTGTAGACCTGTGTGCCGAGTTCAACTCGGGCTACGTCCTTCAGCCGGACGATGGAGCCGTCGGGATTGGCGCGCACCACGATCTGAGAGAACTCATCTTCCGTAACCAAACGACCTTGGGCAATGACGGCGAAGGTAAATTCTTGCCCGTTTGGTACCGGCTCGCCGCCGATCTGGCCTGATGGATTTACGTTGTTCTGGGCTTTGATGGCGTTGATGATTTCCGGGACGGTGATCTGTAGCTTGGCCAATTGGTCCGGATCAACCCAAAAACGCATGGCGTACTGACCGGCGCCAAAAATTGTAACGCTCGCGATGCCGTAGGAGCGAGTGAGCGGGCTGAGCAGGTTGATGTAAGCGTAGTTGGCGAGGAATTGGGCGTCGTATTTTCCGGTGGGGGAGTACAGATCGAAGAGCATGAGCGGGGCCATCGTGGACTTTTGCACGGTGACACCCTGGGCGTTGACCTCAGACGGTAGTTGCGAAGCGGCCTGCGACTGGCGCATCTGTGTGAGAATCAAGTCGGTGTTGGGATCGGTCTTGATATTGAAGTCCACGGTCAAACGCATCCCACCGTTGTTCGGGCTCGTCGAAAACATGTATTCCATGTTGTCCACGCCGCTCATCATTTGCTCAATGGGGGTGGCGACCGATTGATCCAAAGTAAGCGCGTCGGCGCCAGGGTACATCGCGGTGACCTGAATTTGAGGGTCGGCAAGGTCGGGGAAGAGAGCTGTGGGCAAGGTGAACATTGCAAGACCGCCCACGATGACCATGACGATCGAGATCACGATCGACATGACAGGGTGGTTGATGAAAAATTTAGCCATGGCTGTAAGTTGTTAGCTACCGCTTCCTTGGTTGAGTTTCTCTGCTACGGAAGAGTTTTCCTGGTAAGGCTTGGGATTGACCTGCGCGCCTTCCTTCACTTGTTGCGTCCCTTCGGCAACGACGCGCTCACCCGCTTTAAGGCCTTCATCAACGATCCACCACGTGCCGACTTTCTGGCCCATTTTGACCGGGCGGATGCTCGCCTTGTTGTCATGATCGATTACCGCTACGAGGTATCCACCCTGTAGCTCAGTCACGGCACGCTGTGGTACGAGTAGCGCACCCTGCTGGATTCGCGTAACCGTGCTGACGCTGCCGAAACCGCCCGGGCGAAGGACATTGCCTGGATTTGGGAATTGAATTTTGACGAGGATCGCTCCCGTGCGCACGTCAACTTGGCGGTCGATGGCATTAAAGCGTCCCTTGCGGGGAAAGATCGTGCCATCGGCGAGTTTTAGCTGCCACTCCAGGGTGCGCAGCGCCGCATCTTCAGTGAAACTTCGACCTTGCTGCTTATTTTGCTGCTTAATTTGATCAATAGCTCTGAGATACTCCTGCTCACTCACCATAATGCTGACGAGGATGGGATCGACGGTGGAAACCGCTGTGAGAGCGCCACTCTGGGGGCCAACGAAGTCTCCGACCTGGGCAGTGGCGATTGCGGCAACCCCATCGATTGGCGAAACGATTTGTGTAAAGCCGAGATTCAATTTGGCGGATTCCACCGCAGCGCGGGCTGACTCGATTGCTGCTTTTGTTTGTTCCGCTTGGGCCTTCGCTGCAAGATCAGCCTGGACTGCATCGTCGAGTTCCTGTTGGCTGATGGCACTTTCTTTGGCGAGGGGCGTGTAACGAGCGACGTCCAACTGCGTCTTACCGAGCTGTGCCTCTGCACGTTGAAGATTCGCCTTGGCCTGTTGCAGGTTTCCATTGGCTTGGTCAAGAGCTGCCTGAAACGGTCTTGGATCGATCTCAAACAGCGGGTCGTCCTTCCGGACATACGAGCCGTTCGCGTAGTTCTGTTTGAGCAGCAGGCCATTCACTTGAGCGCGAATCTGAGCATTGACAAATCCATCGAGAGTAGCCACCCAGTCCCTTGTGATGGGTACATCCTTTTGCACAACCTCGACGACTTCGACAGCGGGAGGACCCGCGGGAGGAAGGCCCATCTGTCCGCATCCAGCAAAGAAGATCGCGGATATCGCAAGAGAACCTGGAATTTTTAATCGATTTCGCATGGTACACGCTCCAGGAGATGCATGGTGCTCCTCCCAGAAATCTTGTCGTACAGAGAGGTCCCAATTCTTAGCATTGCGCAATGTTCCTGTGGGTTCGCCTCACAGAGCGTTGATGCTAGGTGCGCCCTGACGTGCGCGGAACTGTCAAAAATGACAGTACTCGTTGGGCCGAAGTCGCGGGGCTCTTACCGATTCGGCGGCCTCGGTCTCGACGAATCAAAGCATTGAGGCTAGGCGTGTTATAGCCGCGCAGCTAAACGGCATCCCGCATGGGCACGATGAATTTGCTGGCTAGCAGGTACGCGTACAGGTGGCCCAATGGTGGCGGGAGATGTAGCTGGTCTGCGGAGATCCAGCCGTCCGTCGCCTGCCATTGCCAGCTAGCATCCAACTTGAGATTTGGCGATGCCTGGAGGGCCGAGACAGCCAGGGGAAAGACATAAACGCGCACGTTCTGTGACAGAAGCCTGGAAAGCGCTTCGAGCAGCCGGCCTTCGAGATGCCCATACGCCTCCGAGAAGATGCTTATCAGTGCAGGAAGCCCAACCGCAAAACGTACTTGGGCTTGCGTGTAACGGTTAACGAACGACGTCATCCCGTAAAGGTCGCTGTAGCTGGAAATGAGCACGTCCGCCCCGAGTGCGCGTAGCTCTTCCACACCGCTCGACAAATCGATGGGTTTGAGGCCCGCGTGGAGCAAATCGGGTCGCGCGGTTGAAACGGCGAAGAGACCGAGCGGTTCGCGTGCCCCCTCTCCCGCTTCTGCCTTCAGCCTGCTTATCGCGCTGGACAGAATCTCTCGGTGGGTGGGCTGAAGGTCAACGACGATTGGCGCCAGCACGATTGGTCGCTTGCGCAGAAGTTCATTCGGCGGTCCGCTCCGGTTGCCCGCGGGGAGAACGACAGCTTCAGCCAGCCCCTCCAGGACGAGCGACCGAAGCAAGTCAGAGGAATTCCAACTCCCAAACCTAGAACCACGCACGTCGATGAAATCGATTTCCACCCGCTGGACGCTGGCTTGATCCAGAAGAGCTTTCAAGAAAGTTTCTTTGGTCTCGCGTTGGTGAAAGACTGCATAGATCAGGTTAACGCCCAAGACACCGGTCACTTCTTGTTGGAGCACATTAGAGGGATCCTTTAAGCTGACGTGCAAGATAACGTCGTGAGGCTCTCCCCTGGGACTGTCCTGAAAACGTATCCCTATCCAGCCGTGGCATTCGTTTGTACCTGCGAAGTTGCGCGCTGAAACGGTATTTGCGAATGAAAAAAAACGCGTCGATGGACCGCGGCTCTTTTGTAGCTGCGTCAGCAGTTGATTCCATTCGCGATCGAGCATCGCTTCCAGTCGCTGGATAGAGACGTAGCGCGTTCCCGCTCCATAAAGATCGTCGCTGACTTCTTTGTCGTAGGCAGACACTGTCTTAGCGACGGTGCCCGAAGCTGCCCCGACCTGTAGAAACCACCGGGCCACTTCCTGCCCGGCGCCGATCTCCGCAAACGAGCCGAAGATGGTTTGATCCAAATTGATTGCCAGGGCTTTTTCGTGAGTGTCAAGTTCCGTAGACGGCATCGACGGGTTTCTTTGTCAGAACCAAACCAAATATATTGCGGGCGCGGGTCAAACGCGCGAATTCCATCGTCGATAGTAAGACCTGTTTGAGATGTTGGAACTGTCAAAACTAGCAGGTGAGGACACAGCGGCAGGTAGAGAGCTTCGAAGGCTTTCCTTCGAGTAGTCGCGTGACAAGACCGCGGTTACTTGCCGATCTTTACCCCGATGACTTCGCCCGAGACGACAATCTCTACCCGGCGGTTCTTTTGTCTGCCCGCGGGTGTGGAATTGTCGGCGACCGGACTGGACTTGCCGAATCCTTGTGCCGTTACGTTCGCGTCAGCCAACCCCTGCTCCAGGAGATAGCTTCGCACCGTTTCCGCGCGCTTCTGAGACAGCGTCATGTTGATCTCATCGGTGCCCACGGTGTCGGTGTATCCCTCGACAGCAAGATTCAAGCCGGGATGCCCGAGGACAATTCCCGAAAGTCTGGCCAGCTTCTCCCTCGCTTCCGAACGCAAATCATACTTGCCGAAATCGAACAGCACGTCACCCATATTGACCACCAGCCCGCGTGGGGTATCGCGAGTTTCCAGAATGCGGTTGAATTGCTCCAGAAGTTGCGCGCGTAAGGCGTTGGCCTGTTGACGAGCCCGCTCAGCATCGGCGTTGGCGGCTTGTTCCTTGGCCTTCAGGGCATCCTGCTCCGCTTGGGCTCGGACAGCCGCGGCGTCTGCTTCGGCCCTCATCTGCGCTTGCTTTGCGGCGGACAGTTCGGCCTGACGTTGAGCCTCCTCGTCTGCCTTCCGCTTAGCTTCCGCGGCTTCTGTCGCCGCCTTTGCCTCCGCGTCGGCTGTGGCCTTGGCTGCCGCCGCGTCACGCTCCGCTTTTATGCGTGCTTCTTCCTGGCGTTGTGCGGCGAGCGCCCGCGCGTCCTCGGCAAATTGTATGGTTTCCCGGGCTGTGGAGATGATCTGCTTTTTGTCGGCCTTACTCGTCAGGGCATTCTCGGTTTTTTGCAGGCTGGACGCGGCCTTGCTAAAGATCTCTGGCGCATCCTTATCCGCTCCGCGCGACCTGGCGATATCCACGGCGTTGCGTGCTTCATACACTTCCAGCGGAACCGTTTTCAGGTCCGGCGTCATGGCCAGCGGGTTTCCCAACTTCGCATACTGGGCGCGTTTCATCAGCTTGAAGTCATTAACCGGGAAGATTTGACCCTTGGTATTCTTACGGGTCTCGTTTTCCAACACCACCATCTCACTGGGCACGCGGACCAGAGAATAGGGTTCTGCAGTAACGATCAAGGCAAAGGTTTGCGCCGGAGTGGTCGCCTCGAGCTTCCCTTCGCCATTCTTGTTGATGACGATTTCGCCCGTGTTGCCGGCGCGCCCGTCGGGCGTGACGGCCCAGAGCACGTACGTCAGGAACTCAGCACCCAGCTTCGAGGGCTGCTGCATGTTCTTCAGCGAAACCTCGATATTGGTTGCACCGGTCTTCGCCTCGACTTTTGCCTCGCCGATGGCTTGAGGCATCAGGTCCGTGGGGGTTAGATCGACCTTCGTGCTTCCCCCGTTGACCTTATAGCCGATGGCTTTCACAGACCTGGTCGTCAGGTCGGATGCCGGCTCGGTTCGCGGCGATTGCTGGTCTGACTGGGCTGACGCCGCGCACACCGCGACGCACAACAGGAGGCAGGAAAGAAGAATTCTTTGTTTAGGACTCATATGACCCTCAGTTTGCTTCGTGGGAGGCTATGCTGCAGGAAACAGGATGTCAATGCACACTGTCAAAAAAGACAGCTGGAACCGAACTCTGTCGGCTGTTGGCATTCCCAAAGCATTCGACCGTTCCAATGCGCCAATTTATGGCCTCGATTGTCGAGCTCTGGCCCTGTTTGTTTTGACAGTGTCGATTGACGTGTAGCCCGGGCTACTGTTACGAGGAAGGGGAGGTCTTACCCGATGCGAATCGCCATTTTGTGCCTAGCGTCCGTCTTGTTTTCTTCTGTACCTCGAGCGCAAGCTCCCGCGGGGGTTCCTGTTTTTGAAATTACGCCAGGGGAAAGCAAGATTAAGTTCGACGTGGAGGCGTCCGTGGCGATTGAGGGTACTTTCGAGAAGTGGGACGCCACCCTGACATTTACGTCTACTGATCTGGCGACAGGCGTTTTGGACATCAAGATTCAGGCAGCCAGCGTGGATACCGGAAGCGGCATGAAGGACGGCAAGCTGAAAGGCAAAGACTTCTTCGCCGTCAAAGAGAATCCGGAGATCACGTTCAAGTCAACGAAGATAGTCCAGACCGGTCCCAACACCTTTGAAGTGGACGGCGACTTTACGATACGGGGCGTCACGAAGGCCGAGAAGCTGGCGCTGACGGTTTCCGGCCGGGGGCAAGCCACAGGCACGATTGTAGGGACAATGGCCTTCGACCGTAAGCAATATGGAATGAACAGCGGAATTCCCTTCATCAAGATCGCCGATCGCGTCGAGGTGAGTGTCAACCTCAAGGTGAAGCGAGTCAGTGGTCCTTTAGTGGACCTTAAGCAATAGAGCGTACAAGGCCTATACTCCCGATGGCGACAGGACGGGGTCACCGAAACGCGGGTCGCCTGCGACCAATTCTTGCAGGGCTGCGTCATAAAGCAATTTCAAGCCGAATCGCTGCGCACTTCCTCAACCGTGATCCGTGATGCGGTCAAAGCGGGCACACCGAAGGTGGAAGCTGGAGTTTATGATCTCGCGGGCGGCAAAGTCACTCTGAGCTGAACATCTTGGTTCTGGTGGGCACTTTAGGACAGGTCCGGCATATCATTTTGTCCCGACGACCTTGTCTTTCTTCAATTGCTTGACGAGCGTCTTCGCATACGCCTTCGCCAATTTCCCGAAGTCCTTGGAATAGACGGTCTCGGTTTCGCCACTCCAGAGGAGTTTTTCGTCCTTGGTGCTATAGAGGTTAAACTCGGCGTTGACGATCGTGCTTTCTTTGAGATAGGAGCTTGTCGTATGGACTTGGCCCCAGGCCATATTCCAGTAGGGCCAGAAATGGTAATAGGGCGCGGGAGGCACGAAGTAGGGGCCGGAGACGCTGGTGACCACCTCCTCAGTCTCCTTACGCACGGTCATTGGCCGGATGACCAGGACGCTATCGAAATCCCCTTCCTTGATACGCTCTTTGAGTTCACCTTCCATCAGTTCGTTGCGAGGTGGTAGGACCATGTGGCTCTTGGTGCCTTGCACTCCAGACTCGGCTAGCAGTCTCTCCATTTCGTCTTCAAATTCCTGGCGTATGAGGTAATTTTCCAGGACCGCGATCACCAGGACCTTCTCAATCTTTGGCATGGGTTCGCCGGTGACCAGCCAACGGCGAACAATCTTCGTCCCGGCAGAGAGAGGAATCGTAGCCAGAGCAAAGAAAGCCACTAGAAAAAGCAGGCGCGTTCTGATTACGGAAGTTCGCGAGAGGAGGGGGAGAGGTGGTTTGGCGCGAGGCAAGTTGATTGGCACGGTCGCTAGGCTCCTTGGAACCACTACTCTGTATACTGAGTCAGCAGAGCGCCCAGCACGATCAATAGCGTCGGCCAAGCCTTCCTGAAGAATTGTTGCCACCTCTGTGGTGTTTCCGCTAGTCCATTCGCTATGGCGATTCCGAAGCCCGTGGCGGCGAACCAGCGATGCTGAATCTGAATACGTTCCATCGACTCCATGGCGTGGGGCGCCTGCATGTCGCCGCCATGAACGTGAAACAGCAACAGGATCGCGCCCGCACCTCCTACGACCGGGAAAAACCAGGCTGCCCACGGCGCCGTCAATCGCCCTCGTGCTCTTTGGAATTCAACGTACCCAACAGCCAAAAGGATGACAGCGAAGATCTTGTGCTGAAGGTCTTCGGCGTTATGAGTGAGCGCATACCAGGGAGTTTGAGGGCCGAAGGGCCAAATCTCAGTGTCGCTAAAGATTAGAAGAAAGAGCCCGGCGGCGAGGAAGCACATGGGCCAGGCATAGCGCACCAAGGGCCAGCGCTTCGCGAGTCGGCCCTGGGCGAGAATGAAAATCCCTGCGAAGACAACCAGGGCACCTGCCAGGTGATGGTTAAACTCGCTCTCCTTTTTGTCCGCGAGCCGCTTGGCCGCCTGCTCTGGGTCTTCCGGAGCCGCCGGCGCATTCATGTTCATTCCTGGCATGCTATCCATGTCGTGTTGTTGAGACTGAGCCAAGGGCGCGAACAGAAAGAACAATAGGACGAACAGCAAAATCGCAGACTTCAACTGGCGGATCCCCGAAGGGACAGATCCTGGCGTGAGCCGCACAACATTCTCCTTTTGGATGTCGGTATGGTTTCAAGATTTGACCTGGTTACAGAACTTGGGTCCAATTTATAGCGCTCGGTCAGGAGGGTTACGACTGTCAGAAATGACAGGGACGGCCCGTGCAAAGAATCTCCGAATATCGCCAAAAGGCTTTGCTGACGGAGGGAACCGCTATCACATGGACGGACCCAATCTCTAGAAAACGCAGGCGCCGCGGTTGGGGTCAGGGTACGAGAATCCGCGATTTGATAGCGAACTGAATCAGGTCGGCGTTTGTCTTCAGGTTGAGCTCTTCCATGATGCGGTATTTGTGAAATGCCACTGTGCGCGGGGTTACGTTCAGGACACTAGCGACTTCCTTCATGGATTTTCCCTCGGCCAACAGTTGGACGACCTCCCGCTGACGGGCGGTCAGGGTTTTGGCACGCGCTTTCGGTCCAGGGTTGGGATTGTGGATAAATGCCTTCTGCATTCCCTTCGCTATCTGTGGCGTGACGTACGTTTTTCCCTTGAGTGCCAATTGAATGGCGCGAATCAATTCCGAAGCGGCGGAAGTCTTCAATAGATAGCCGGACGCCCCGCAGCGCAGGGCTTCCACTGCCAGGTCGTGGTCCTCGTTCATGGTCAAGAAGATGAGCTTCATTGTGGGCAGCAGTTCCTTCAATCGCAACCCAGCTTCCAGACCGTTCATAAGCGGCATACTAATGTCCGCGACGATCACATCGGGTTTGAGCTCTATCGCGGTCTCCAGCAAGGCGCGCCCATCCGCTACTGCGGCGACAATTTCGCAATGAGGTTCCAACAGCTTGCGAAATGCCTCGACAAGGATGGTGTGATCGTCGGCGAGCATGACTCGCGGTAGTGCCATGGATGCTCCCACTTGCCGGGAATCCTAGAAAAAACAGGATGCTGCGTATACTGTCAGTTCTGACAGGGCGAATTGCTGCAGGGATGCGCTTCTGCCGCAGCCGTCATTCGATTGTCGAGTGCTAAATCAGACGTAGAAATCCGCAGTCCTCAAGCGCGCCTTCCTAGGAATTTGACGGAGGCACTTTCGGGGAGACCCGTGCGCGCTTTTTGCCCTGAAAACCTTCCGACTCCTTAACTTCGCAAATCCCAAAGGCAGGTTCCTCGTAGGTCGTGGGCACGTAGTCGTCGGGAATCGCAATGCGATTGCCGTCACGCAGGCTAGTGTAGTGTGGCGAATTGATTTCGATTCCGGCTTCATTGAATTTGTCCTGAACGTTTTGGTGCAGGTTCGAATAGATGTGCTGCATGTTTTCCGGGTGTGTGGTGAAGGCATTCAGTTCGTAGGAGACGTAAAAGTCGTCCAGATTCGATTGCAGAACAAACGGACGGGGAGTCTCCAAAACGTCCTTGGTCGAGAGGGCCGCAGCGATAAGCAGCTCGTGCACTTTCTTCCAGGGCGCACTATATCCAATGGAAACTGTCGTGTAGAAGATCACGCCGTTTTTGCGGGCTTCCGCGCTGAAATTCATCACCATTCCGCCGAGAACGGTTCCGTTCGGAATGGTGACAATCTCGTTTTTTTGTGTGCGGATGCGTGTCACCAAGAGGTTCCTCTCCACCACCTCCCCAATGGTGTCCCCAATTTTCACGAAATCTCCCACGCTGAAGGAACGCATGTACGTCAGGATGGTGCCGGCAACGCCGTGCGAAACGGCCGACGTTGAACCGAGCGAGAGCAGAACGCCCAGGAACACGCTGATGCCGCGAAAGGCAGGACTGTTCGAGCCCGGAAGATAGGGAAACATAACTACGGCAGTGGCCGCGATGATCAAGAGGCGCACGAGCTTCGCGGTGGGGGTTCCCCAGTCCGGGTAGAATCCGTGCAAAGTGAGTTTGCCTTCTTGAATCTCTGCGAAGATGAATTTGTTCAATCGGATCAAGTAGCGGGCTGCTATAACGATTACAGCGACGACAACAAGGTTTGGGAGATAACTCCAGATCGCGCTCGCAAGTCCCGACGATTCCGAGATCGTCCACCGGCTCATTTGCATCGACACGTAGCGGGTGGATGGGAAAGAGCGCAGGACAAAGGTGGCATAGAGTTCCAGCAGTGCCAGAACCGCGACCATGACAGTAATCACGCCGGTTCCCAGCAGGGGCAGCACAAGATAGCGCGCGAGCCGTGAGCGGAAAGTCTTAGGAGAATAGCCATCCTCAGTCCCGGGAATCCACGTTTCCAGCCGACGTCGGATGGCTCGGCGGATGCGGAAAAGCGCCAGCAAGATAAGCACGAAGGCTGCGGTGGCAATCAGGCTGGAGACTATCCCTCGCAGCAAGGCCCTCCAAGTGTGTTCCTGGCGGTATGTTGTTACCGTGCGACGAATGATCTCCGCATATTCGGCACCAATTTGATCGCGCGGCCGCCCTGCGGCTTTCGCGTCGCTCTCCGTAATCCCCATGAGCGCGTCGCTGCCGACAGTGATTTCCGTCCAGGCGCCGTGGTCTTCTGCACGAATAGATTCGACCGCTACCGCGTTTCTTCTCGCTATACCGAGAATCCTCTTCTCAATGTTTGCTGCACGTTCCTCTGGAGATATCCCGGCAACTGAGGAATATATGAGGAGGATCGGCCGGCCATCAATCTCTACCGGCGCACCGGCGGTCTGTGGCGGAGCAACTTCCGGGGCCATTTGCGGGAGGTCGTCACCGGTCTTTTGGCTCGGCTGCTGAGCGAACGCAATGCTGCTGATGGCCCACGTCATCACGCAGGTCAAAACAACTCTGGTAATGATCAGCCTCCAATCGTAACGGAAAATGTCCCCTCATCGAGAAGCGAGGCCGCGGTCAGCTTGCTTTGAGTGCGTGCGATTGCCACCTGACAAAAGTGACAGTTCCCTCCGCCACCGATGAACCCCCAGGATTGCACCCGAAGAAAAAAAACGAAATCCCGTGTCTTGGTGGGACCTTGAGCAAATACGCGAGCTTCGCGGTACGTGGCCAAGAGGGCGAGAACGTCCTCAAGTCGTTGGGGAGGAACCGAACATGAACAACTGGAATACAAGATGGAAGCTGGGTCTCGCCATCCTCTTCGTTATATCAATCACCGCGGTGCAGTTCGGACTGAAGATGTATTCGGTAGAAGAGAGCATTCTCGTGCTGCTCTTCGTTGCCGCGGCAGTAGTCGCTGTGTTGCTTCTTCTCATTGCCTTTGTTCTGTTACAGGAAGGCGTACGCCGCGGATTGCTATGGGTGAAAGCCAGGGTTGTGCCGATTATCGGCTTCAGCGATCGCCACGAAGCGATAGGCCATCCACCTGTACACCCCTGAAGATACAGCAACTTGGCAACCCGCAACGCCGGGCGGCGCAGAACCATGCTGTTAGATCATCCAGCCGGGTTTTTCGGGTGTCACTCAGAAGAAGAGAATCCGTGAAAGCTATCAAACAAAACTCGCAGACAGAGCAAATACTGCTCGAGAGGACGCGCGGCGGCAGTCGGGAAGCATTCGGCGAACTCGTGCGAATTCATTTGCCTCAGATCTACCACGTATCGCTTAAGATTTTGAAGAATCACGCAGACGCAGAGGACAATCTTCAAGATGTTTTCTGTAAAGTGTGTACGAACATCCACCGGTTTGAGGGTCGTTCGCGTTTTTCTACCTGGCTGATTCGCGTCACGATCAACGAAGCCTTGATGAGGATTCGCAGACGACGCTGTGAGCGTTTGACACTTGAAGCGGATTTGCCGAAACCCGAAGGCGAAGAGATCGCGGCACTGGACATCAAGGACAGTGGACCGGATCAAGAGCAACAATACATAGCGAAGGAGCTCGCGGCGAAGGCACTGCGTGGACTGCATCCGTCGGTCGTCGACATCTTCATCCGGCACACTGCTCAAGGATGGACGCAGCGCGAGTTGGCACGCCAAGCCGGGGTCAGCACCTCAGCGCTCAAGTCGCGTATTTTTACGGCGCGAGCTCATATGCAACGCCAACTCCGCGGCACTATTGAGCGGAAGCGCAAAAAACAGCATGACTCACCTGCTTTGGTCAGTCGCGGAAGAGGAATACCCAGAGCATCCCTCGAAGACCTGAAGGAGAAGGAGAATTCGTGAAGAAACCGGGGTCCCTGGGTCTGGCGCTCCTGCTGGCTTTCTTATGCGTAGTGCGGACATCTAGCGCTCAGAGCGTCAAGACGGACTACGCCAAGGGATATGACTTTGCTGTGCTAAAGCGTTTTGCGTGGAAAAAGAATCATCTACTTACGATGCGACACCCGGAGGATAACCAGGACCTGGATCGAAAGATCATGCGCGCCGTGACGCAAGAGCTTGCCGCTAAGGGAATCGTGGAGGATTCAGCCAATCCCGAATTTTACCTTTTCTATCACGCTGGGCCAGGCGACGAGGGTCTGCAGGCCGGCTCCTCGGCGCCCGCAGGCCTCGACAGCATCCAGCCGCCCGACATGAGTCCCCCTGGCAGCACTATGTGGAATGTTGGCGCGGGTACGAATGCTGGGTTCGCACCGAGCGTTTGGTATTCCGTTCAGGGCAAGTTTGTCTTTTACGCCTTGGACGCCAGCTCCAAAATCGTCATTTGGGAGGGCACCGCGACCAAGAAGTGGAATGATCCGCAGAAGGCACGCAAGAACGAGGACAAAGAGATCAAGCAGATCGTGACGAAGTCTTTCAAGGATTTCCCGCCGAAAGGCAGAAAGTAGGGAAGAGAGCGGCAAGCAATCGCCCGAGCTCTGCATGGCTCCAGCAAACAACCTAGGAACCGGGCGCAGACTCTCTCTTGAGTAGCTTTAATTGGCTGGCAGGAATGAGAAGTTCAGCGAAGCCGCAGT
>Ga0210401_10004272_pt1 | contig 14951 bp, 12 predicted proteins | sample IncBWH32MmetaG_FD_150866 | JGI IMG/M metagenome (GOLD analysis project Ga0210401, IMG submission 150866) | Forest soil microbial communities from Barre Woods Harvard Forest LTER site, Petersham, Massachusetts, United States - Inc-BW-H-32-M | ecosystem: Environmental > Terrestrial > Soil >... | reverse complement strand
CAGCGACTTTTGTCGCTGTACTTAACCGCGTTTAAGATCAAATTTTGAACGCAGTGAGAAAGTGCGGGAAGGTCGCCAATAACGTTCGGCAGTCCAGCCTGCACCTGCTGCTCAACAACGAACCCATTTCCTTCCACCAGCATCGCAACGTTTTTGCGGACCGATTCAAGTATCTCCAAAACGTCCAGAGGGCGCAAGGAATAGCGCAATGTGCCATTTTGCGTCGAGGCGAAGAGCAAAATTTGCCTCACCATGTCGGTGAGTTGACGTGCCTGGCTGGTGATGATCGACCCGTGTGCGATCGAATCCTCTTTTGTCTTTACCAGCCCGTCCATGAAATTCTCACCCGTGCAATAAATAGCGGCCAGCGGCGTGAGTAATTCATGCGAAACCGAAGCAACGAAGTCTAATTGTAACCTCGCCAATTTTTGCGCTCGCCGAGTGGCGAAAACGATCAAAAACATGCCACAGGTAAGTAACAAGAGCACGATGCTGCTGGTCAATAAGTTCCGGCGCCAGATGCTCCTGGCAATCGCTTCGAGCGGACCCGTTCGATGTTGAACGACTAACATCCACGGCTCCTCGGTGGAAGCGTATTGGAATACCGGAAACCAAACTGGCGCGGAAAAGCTGCGCCAATCCTCATGTCGTATCGATTCGCTATTCTTGATGGCCTGCCAAAAGTCGCCCTCGACGCTCTCCGGCGGGGGTCCAAAGATATTCATTCTAGAATCGACGGAGGCTTGATTGCTGCTTGGAAAATCCGGGTCGGAAGAGTACATCACTCGAGGTTTTTCCCCAGTAGCGATAACCGCCAGCTTGTATTCGAGCCCTTCTCGGCTGCTGAAATCTCGCTTCGTAAGGTCGGGCAAGACCTTGTTCTGTATGTAATCGAGATTGAGAACGACTACTATCCAATCAAACGGATCCTGAGTGTTTGCAGGCCCTGTGTTGGGCCTCTGCGAATGACGGCCGCCGGCCACGATCGGGTGGACGATTGCGGGAATGTTCCTGTCAAACTGCCATCCAGTCGTGAGACCGGATCTCTGTGGGGTAAAAGTTGAGAACTGGTCGTTGCTTCTGGAGCGTTCTTCTGCTGATGGGCCGGAGAATTCCCATGCGCTTAAAGCTGCGGATAGGTTTGATGATTTCGACCGAAGACGTGCTAGAAGAGGCTGCAAATTCTGGGGTTCGCTGGAAAGCTCAATTTTCGCGGCATCGGGATTGAGACGCAGCAACCGGGGTACCGCTCCGTCGGTCGTCTGCCAGATATAAATGTTCTTTATCAACCCTGGATTCGCATATACGTTCTCCACCGATTCATGCTGGTTCGAAGCATGACTCCAGTCAACATAGCGATGAAGATAGTCGTTCCAGTTGTCGCTCGTGTCAGCATTTGGACCGACGCGCAACGCCACACAGATCGCGGACAGTTCGCCGTAAAAATCAAGATGCCACCCGATCATCAATGGCTGCAGAGTGCTTCCAAAACGGGCTTCGGCGGCCTCACTGAGCTGCTTCGTCCAGCGATATTGCAGAACCGCGTCTATTATCAAGACGGAAACCATGCTGGATAAGATGACAATCCAAAAAAGGGGTAATTTCCTGAGCCTCTGGAAACCGCTGCTCTTCGTTCCGGAAATCATGGTACGTTTCAAGTTAGAACTTCGGTCCATCACCAAATCGCCTCGACGACACCTGGCCTGCAATCATCGGCCCAGTAATCCGGAGTGCCATCCTTTGCATAGCATATTGTGGGACCATCTATCCTTGACTTGCGCAATCTGAGTCTTCTTTTGCTTCTGTCGAGGCCAGGGGCCACACCACAGCAAGTATAAACCCAGGCATCCGGCGATCGTAGAGCGAACCTGGGCGTCTTAACTTATCTAGCAATCATCTATACAGTTGGAAGTTGGCCGGCGTTACCCGACGCAATCGATTGGCCTGCCGGTTGACACGTCCCACAATCCGTGTGTACCGTGTCGGCATGTCCTCCAAACAGGCTGAACTTTCTCGCGCGCGCTCTTCGATCGGCGTTGTGATCGACCGAACCGGAGACGTTCTAAATTTCACTTTGGACAATTCCGAACACGACAACGAAGTAACTGGCGCAATGTTCGATGCCATGCTCGCAGAACTTCGTCTCGAAGCAACGCATCCCAGCGCGCGTGTCTTGCGCCTGCGGGCACGCGGCAAGGTCTTTTGTACAGGAAGGGAGCGCGCGGGCCGGGACGCCGCGTCGATTCATCACGAATCCGCCCGCCTCATCGAATTCAAGCGCGCCTTGAGAGTTTCGCCATTGATCAGCGTCGCGGAGGTCCAGGGCGACGCGTTCGGCTTCGGTTTTGGCCTGGCGATCGTGTGCGACTTCGTGTTTGTCGCCGCGAGCGCGTCCCTGGGATTTCCCGAGATGAAGTTCGGCCTTGCGCCGGCCGCGATCATGGCCTACCTCGGCGAGTACGCCCTGCCGCGCTTCGCGTTTCCTCTCGTACTCTTCGGCGAGCCCATCGCTCCTCAGCACGCGCAGCAAATCGGCCTCATCTCGCAGGTCAGCGCGGCGAACACTCTCGCGTCCGACGTGGACGCCCTCATCGAACGCATCCTGCGTCTCGATCCAAACGCCGCGCGCAACTGCAAGGAATTTTTCCAGACCGCGCAACAGAATTCCTTCGATCAGAATTGCCGATTGGCCACGGAAGCCCTGACAGTGGGAAGCTTGGCCGTCCTCTCGAGGCAGAAGTGAGCTGGCTGTGCCTGTGAACGCAGGAGCGCGGCTCGACCGGCTGCCGCTATCTTCATTCCATCGCCGCATCATGTGGTTGATCGGCGCCGGAATGTTCTTCGACGGCTTTGACATTTACCTTGCCGGTATCGTTCTCGGAGCGACGGTCAAGAGCGGCTTTTCGACGCTTTCTCAAAACGCGGAATTCGTCTCGGCAACTTTCGTCGGCATGATGCTGGGATCGCTGGTGACCGGCTTCCTCGGTGACCGGTTCGGACGCCGCTTCACGTATCAATCCAATCTGGCCATCTTTGGATTCGCGTCCTTGGGCGCCGCGTTTGCGCCGTCCATGCAGGTTTTGATCTTGATCCAATTCATTATCGGATTCGGACTCGGCGCCGAAAATGTGGTTGGCTATTCTACATTAACTGAATTCGTACCCCCTCAATCGCGCGGCAAATGGCTCGGCTTCATGACGGTATTCGTCGTCACTGGATTGCCGGTGGCAGCCTTGCTGGGAAGGATCATCATCCCAGGATTCGGCTGGCGCGCCATGTTCGTCCTGGGCGGGCTCGGCGCACTCGTCGTCTGGTATTTGCGGAAAAAGTTGCCCGAATCGCCGCGCTGGCTGGAATCGGTTGGCCGCAACGCGGAAGCTGAGGCGTTGCTTCAGGCGATCGAGAGCGAAGTCGCGCGGCACCATGCGCCTCTGGCGCCGCCCGCGCTCGCTCCAACGATTAAACATTCGCGCCATCTTGCTTCGCTCCTCAGCCCCGCAATTCTTCCGCGCATGTTTTTGGGATCGATCTCCCTCATCGTCATCAACAGCTTGCTGTACGGATTCGTGACTTGGCTGCCCACTTTTTTTGTCCAGCAGGGACTCAGCATTGCCCGGTCGTTTAACTATTCGCTGGTGATGGCCTTCGGCGCCCCCATCGGCTCGGCGATTGGCGCCTTCACTGCGGACTCCTGGGGACGCAAGCCCGCGATCGTCGGCGCTTCGCTTCTGACCATCCTGATCGGAAGTTTTTATCCGTTTATCCAAAATCCCGCTATTTTAATGATCACGGGGTTTGCGTTGATCATCCCGATTTACATCCTGGTGGCCCTCCTGTTTGCGGTCTATATCCCGGAACTTTTTCCGACGGAAATCCGGCTGCGGGCATCTGGAATCTGCAACACCTTCGGGCGCGGCGCGATCATCTTCACGCCTTTCATCGTCGTCTCGCTGTTCAAATCGCATGGAGTAGGCGGCGTCCTCGTTTTCATGATCGGGCTTCTCATCGTTGAAATTGCCGTCGTCCTCACGCTCGGCGTCGAACCGAAAAAGCGCCGGCTCGAAGAAATTGAGTCTGATGCTGCCGTGACTCCCCTGCCCGCCGAGGTACGGAATCCATGACCGTGATTCCCATCACCTACGACGCGCAGCTCTTCATCGACGGTGAGTTCACCGATGCCGCGAGCGGCAAGGCGCTGGACATCATAAATCCCGCAACGGGAGTCGTGGTCGGCCGGCTTGCTAATGCCGGCGCAATCGACGTGGACCGCGCCGTCACCGCCGCGCAAAACGCCTTCGAAGAAGGAAAATGGAGCAGGGCGTCAATTCAGGAACGTTCCCGCGTGCTCAATCGCTTCGCCGATTTTTTCGAAGCCGATCTGGAAGCGTTCTACAAGCTCGAGACGCTAAACAACGGACGCCCGATCGTCGAAACGCGCGCGCAGATTTCACGCCTTCCGCAGTTCTATCGCTATTTCGCGGCACTGGCCCTGACGCGCCGCAGCGACGTCATTCCAGTCGAAGGACCGTACCTGTGCTACACGCAGCGCGTGCCGCTCGGCGTCGTCGCGCTGATGACGTCATTCAATCATCCCCTGATGATCCTAACCAAGAGCCTGGCCCCGGCGCTCGCGACTGGCAACAGTGTCGTCATCAAGCCCTCCGAACAGACTCCGCTCACAACGGTTCGACTGGTCGAGTTGTTGGACCGCGCCGGAATACCTAAAGGAGTAGTCAACGTGGTGAACGGGTCCGGTGCCGAATCGGGCGCGGCGCTTGCGAGCCATCCGAAAATTCGAAAAGTGACATTCACCGGGAGCACGGAAGTTGGCCGCCTGATCGGCACCGCAGCCGCGCGAAATTTCGCAGCGGCCACCCTGGAGCTTGGCGGCAAGGGCGCGGTAGTCATCTTCGATGACATGGAGGTAGAGCGCGCTGTAAATGGCGCCGCCTTCGCAGCCTTCATCGCCGCGGGCCAGACCTGTGTGTGCGGTTCACGCATCCTCGTTCAGCGCACCATGTACTCTGCCTTCCTGGATCGATTTCGAACGAAAGCCGCATCGATCCGGCTGGGCGATCCTGCGGATCCACTGACGCAGCTTGGCCCGGTCATTTCCGAGAAATCCAGGCGGCGCATTCTGGAAATGATCGAGCGAGCGACAACCGCAGGCGCAAAGATCCTGACAGGCGGTAAGGCGGCCTCCGGCAGATTGCCCGCTGGGTTTTTCATCGAGCCGACAGTGCTCTATGATGCCGACCCTCAGTCCGAGATCGCGCAGGAAGAAGTCTTCGGGCCAGTGACCGTGGTCCTGCCGTTCGAGGACGAAGCTGACGCAATTCGCATCGCCAATGACACGAGATTCGGCCTCGCTGCTTCTGTGTGGACTGGCGATGTCGCGCGCGCTCATCGTGTGGCCAGCCGGCTGGTCTTCGGCATGGTTTGGGTGAACGACCATCATCGGCTCGACCCTGCATCGCCGTGGGGCGGATTCAAGGACAGCGGCATGGGCCGCGAGACAGGGATCGAGTCGTTCGATCACTTCACCGAGGTGCGCTCCGTGACGGTGAACACGACCGGTGAAACTGTGGACTGGTATCAGAAAGACGGCGCGCCAAAACGCCTCAACTAAACAAGTTGCGAGGATGGCGGAATGAGAATCCTGATCTCGAGTTTCATTCGCATCGCGTTGCTCGTGGTGCTCGCGCTCGCCGCGATTTCGCCGGCATGGGCCCAAAACTCCGACACCATTCTAGTGAACGGCAAGATTTTGACGGTCGACACGCAATTTTCAACTCGGGAAGCCCTCGCTATTCGCGATGGCAAAATTACAGTGGTAGGCAGCAACTCGGAGGTGCGAAAGCAAGCAGGCCCCCGGACGCGTGTGATCGATCTGCAGGGTCGCACAGTCATTCCGGGTTTGATCGATTCCCATATCCATGCCATCCGTGCAGGTCAGACGTTTACGACGGAAGTGAATTGGGTGAGTGCAACTTCGTTAGCCGAGGCGCTCAACCGGATTCACGAAGCTTCCCTGTCGAAGAAGCCGGGATCGTGGCTGATCGTCGCCGGCGGCTGGCACCCCGAGCAGTTCAAAGAAAAGCGCAGGCCAACTCAAGCGGATCTGGTCGCGGCGGCGCCGAACAATCCCGTTTACGTGCAGCTAAATTACGAGTGGGAAGTGATGACACCCGCGGGATTTGCAGCCATGGGCATCAATAGCGAAGCAGACCTGCCGCATCCGGGCAGGTTTGAAAGAGATGCGAGCGGCAAGCCAACGGGAGCGATCGAAAATGGCGGCGGATTCGATGTGGCCATCGCCCTGTTCGATAAACTGCCTCATCCGACTTTCGACGAACAAGTTGAGGGAACCAAGAAATTTTTCCGCGAGCTGAACCGCCTCGGCTTGACCGGAGTCGGCGATCCCGGTGGGAATAACCTCAACCCTGAAAATTATCAGGTCGTCTTCAAAGTATGGCGCCAGCACCAATTGACGATACGCATTGCCTATAGCCTGTGCGGCCCGACTCCCGGCAAGGAATTTGAAGAGTTGAAAAGTTTGACTCAAATGCTGCCGCAAGGCTTTGGCGACGAAATGCTGAAATTCAACGGCCTTGGAGAGCGCATCACCTGGGGCATGAATAATAACGATCATCCAACCGCCGAAGACAAGGAGAAGTATTACCAGATCGTCCGCTGGGCCGCGCAAAATGGAATGCCGGTCACGATGCATTGGCCGAATGACAAAACGGCCGATACGCTGCTCTCCATTTATGAACGCGTGAATTCGGAATTTCCCGTCAATGATTTGCGTTGGTCGGTCGCTCACCTGACGAATGCGTCGCCCGAGAATCTGCGGCGAATGAAAGCAATGGGCGTGGGATGGACGATGCAACGTCCAAGTGCCGCATCGGTGGAAAACGCCAAGGAACTCGGGGTGAACATGGGCGAGGGGACCGACGCGCATCGCGTGGCCTCTTACAATCCGTTCACAGAATTTCAATGGTTGCTTCTTGATAGCAAGAATGCCGGCGGGGTGAAACGTGGCCCGGAACAAACGCCTACGCGCGAGGACGCGCTCCGCGCTTACACCATTGGCAGCGCCTGGTTTTCGTTCGACGAAAACAAGCGCGGCTCGCTCGAGCCGGGAAAGCTGGCCGACCTTGCGGTTCTGTCGAAGGACTACATGACAGCGCCGCTGGACCAAATCAGCAGCATCGAATCGCTGCTTACAATGGTCGGGGGAGAGATCGTCTATGCCGCGGGACCGTACGTTCAGCTGGACCATTCTAAGTAGGATTTAACCGCGACGAACGGAAAATGCCGCGGTCCATGCTCGCCAATATTTAACGATAATTTCTCAGGGCTATCTTGGATTGTTAAACGCGTGCTGAAATTCAATCGGAAATGCCGGCGGGACGCCGGCGCTACAAAATCAGACCCCGCGCGTCTCCTGCGCTTGAATGCAGATCGTGTAGGGTGTATGTTTCCGGTCGATCAGAAAGTCACAACGGACATTTTCACTTTATCAAGGGCGCCGCTGCTTTTGCGGGCGCGACTCTTCTGTCTAAAAGCATCCGATCAATCAGCAAGATCTTGAGGAGAATGGAAAATGAAAATTTCAGACGCTGCGGAAAATGGATCAACCCTCGGACGGCGCGATTTCATGAAGATCGGCGCTGGCGGCGCGCTAATCACTGCGCTTCCCGCGGGAGTGGCGGCGGAGACAAAAGAGAAAGGCGTGGATTGGTGGGATGCGAAACCGGGGAAGAGCGGAGTAGGCAAGCCGCTCGCGATAGACTGCCACGCGCACTGGTCGCCCGAGCCTTACAACAAGGCCTTGGCGGATTTGGGGCAGCCGATCGCGAACAACTATCCGCTCAATTACGATCTCGAGAATCGCCTCAAATGGATGGACGAGCACGGCGTACTGATGCATTGCCTCACGCTATCCGGCTCGATGCCGTGGCAATGGACCAACGCGGAGCAAGGCGCGCACCTCGCGCAAATTATCAACGATGCGGGAATCGAAGTGCACCAGAAACATCCCGACCGTTTTGTTTTGGGCGTGGAGGTGCCCATTCGCGATCCTCAATTGGCTTTGAAGGAATTGAACCGCGTCGCTGGGAAGCCGGGCGTGCGCGCCGTGCATTTGCCGGACTCGATGGAACGGCACGATTACATCATCGATCCGAATTTTGCGCCTGTCTTGGCGCGCATCGAAGAATTAAGCCTTCCCATTATTTTTCATCAGATGGATGGAGTGGCCAACAATTACGGAGCGGACAGGGTTTCGGGGCCGCCCAATCTAGCGGCGGGCCTGGACGCGCCCACCGACCATACCGTGCTGGCGACTAAATTGATGATGTCCGGGATACTGGACAAATATCCGAAGCTGGAAATGGTATTGCCGCACGCCGGAGGTTCCTTCCCTTATCTCGCGGGGAGAATCGAACACTTCTTCTCTCACTTCCCGAACCAGCACGTCCCGCTGGCGCGCCCGTTCCGGGAGTACTTGCGGCGCTTTTATTACGACTATTTGATCTACTATCCGGAGGCGTTCCAATTTCTGGTCACCATGGTCGGAAAGGACCGCATCGTGGTGGGCACGGACATTTTTGCGGCCCGGGACATCGAGTATCCGAGCAATGTTCTCGACCAGTTTAACTATCCGGCCGCGGAGCGCGAGCTTATCTTGAAGGGGAATGCGATCAAGCTTTTGCATTTAAAGTAGCGCATGCTTTAGCTTGTGGGGGTTGGTCGAAGCACGAACGCTCTCGGTGCAACCAAAAGCGGCAGACTGAAGCCCACCCTACTTCACCATCTTAAATTTTTGAATGCGCTTGCCGGTTCCTACTTCGGTGACGTAGATATTCCCTTTCGAGTCCACCGCCAGGAAGTGCGCGTAGGTGAGTTCTCCGGGATAGTGGCCCACACGCCCGAAGCTGGACAGGGTTTGCCCGCTGGCGCGATCGAGGATATCGATTTTTTCGTCGTCTTGATTGACCACGTACATATACTTTTGTCCCGCGTCGCGAGAAAAGCCTACCCACACTGCCGAGCCTAGAGCGCCAGTCTGGTGCTCTAAACCCGGCGCTGGCTTAGACCTCTGTTCAAACTCCACAGCAATGTTCTTTTGGAAGTTGCCCATCTTGTCGAACACCTGGATTCGGTGGCCGCGCCTATCGCAAACGTAAACCAAGCCATTGCTGTCCATGGTTACGCAGTGCAACACAGGCACAAAGGCGTCACCCGTTTCGGTCTCCGGACGGTGCAAGTCCCACTGGCGCAGGAACTGCCCGGCGCGATCAAACACGGCAATGCGATGGTTGCCACCGGGAGTTTCGCCGTCCGCCACATAAACATCGCCGTTCTTGGGATCGATGGCCATGCCCGCGGGTTTATAGAACGACTCGTGGCTGGAGTTCAGAGCCTTTCCTTTGGCCGATCCATCGGAGGAATCCACTACGCCGCGTTTTCCGATTTGGAGCAGCAGTTTGCTTCCGTCGTGAGAATATTTTTGTACAATGCCGTCGCCCGTGCCGGTCAACCACACATTATTCTCCGCGTCCAAAGCACAGCCGTGGGGAGTGTTTGGCGTTGTGTCCGGATCGCCGAAGGAATTCACGACGTTGCCTTCGGGATCGAACTCAATCACGACTGGCGCCTGACGGCCAGCGTCCAAGTCATTGTCCGTCAAATCCCGCCGGTTCAGAATGAACACATGGTCGCGAGAGTCGATACAAACTCCGCCGATTCCGCCGGTGACCCAGAGATTCGGCAATGGCTTGGGCCACGCGGGATCCACCTCGAACCTGGGAGCTTTGTCTTGGGCGCGCAATGGCGCGCACGAAAAGAATGCTAGTACGATGGCCAGCCCTGCGGACGCCGCCATTGGAATGAAGCTCTTATTCTTTTTCATTGTGTCCCTTCACGCGAATCCAGAATCCGGATGTCGATTGAGAAATGCCGAATTTTATTCTGCTTTTGTTGATCGCTGACCCCAGCGAGGTCATGGCCGCAGCAAATCATATCAGCAATTGAATGACGGCGTGGCCGGTCGGGAATCTAGTGGAAGAATCTGACTGAAGCATTCATTGTGGCCGCGGTCGGGTGTATATTCGCGGCCGGCCCGGAAATCGAATTCCGATTTTGGTAGCGCCAGCGTCCCGCCGGCTCCGCGCTTCTTTTTCAAACTCGAAGACTGCCGGCAAGATGCCGGCGCTACAAAGGCCGTACGAGAGTCAAACTGAATTGCTATAAACGATTTGGAGGGCGAGTTATGGCCAGCTTCAATGGTCGGATGAAAGTATTCTCGCGTACGCTTGGCGCTTGTTTGTTCGCGCTTGGTGTTGGCGCAATCGCGAGTGCGCAGGCTCCCCCGGCATACAAGGTCGACGCCTCCTGGCCGAAACAATTGCCCAATAACTGGATCATGGGGCAAGTGGGCGGGATGGCAGTCGACGCGCAAGATCACGTCTGGGTGCTGCAGCGTCCTGGCTCGAACACGAAAGATGATCTTGGAGCCGCGCAGACTCCGCCCGCTTCCGAGTGCTGCATTTCCGCCCCTCCCGTTCTTGTGTTCGATGCCGAGGGAAATCTTCTCAAGTCCTGGGGCGGTCCCGGTTCCGGCTATGACTGGCCGAGTTCGGAGCACAGCATCTTCGTCGATCGCGCCGGAAACGTCTGGATTACCGGAAATGGCGCCAAAGACCGGCAGGCAATCAAATTCACGAACGAAGGGAAATTCATAATGGAGATCGGCCATCCTTCCGCCGCTCCCATGAATAATTCGGACACCACCATTCTCGGCCGCCCGGCGGGCATCGAGTTGGACGAGAAAGCTCACGAGATTTATTTCGCCGATGGCTACCTCAACCGGCGCATCATCGTTTTTGACTCCGAGACAGGCGCGTTCAAACGAATGTGGGGCGCTTACGGCAAACCTCCGAGCGATGCCGATCTCATGCCGTATGCTCCCGGAGAAGCTCCGAGCCAACTTTTCAGAAATCCAGTTCACGCGGTGCACATTTCACACGATGGGCTGGTGTATGTTTGCGATCGAATCAACGACCGAATTCAGGTTTTTACAAAAGAGGGCAAGTTCCTAAAGGAGTTCATTTTGCGGCCGCAGACACTAGGAAATGGTTCCGCGTACGACCTCGCTTTCTCGCATGACGCGGCCCAGAAGTATTTGCTCGTGGACGACGGCGAAAACAACGTGATCTGGACGCTGCTCCGAAGCGACGGTTCCGTTCAAGGGACGAGGGGGGACGCGGGCCGCAACGCAGGCCAGTTCCATCACGTGCACACCATCGTTTCCGATTCAAAGGGAAGCCTGTACACGGGCGAAGTCGAAACCGGAAGAAGAATCCAAAAGTTCACGCTTGTAAATGGAAGCTCGGCGCATTGAGAAATGCTTTGGCTTGGCAAGTTTGAATTGTGAATGTCCAACGCATATACGATATAATGGCATTATTAGTGCAATCGAGGGCTTCTCCGGGAAGGGATTTTGCACGTTGTCCGTCAGAACTTGCGGAGCAGGAAGGTTTATATGCGCAAAATAAAGAAAAAAATCCTGACGGACAAAGCCGAGAGGCCGATTGCGGTACAAATTGATTACACCGATTGGCTGGAGATTGAGCGGACTCTGAACTTGGAGGGCGAGCATTCGGGGAAAATTGATTTGTCCAACCACGAAGGAGTCATCACACTTACGGAGGACCCGCTCGGATACCAGTCGCGAATCCGGCAAGAATGGTCTTGAAAAGAGTCCTCGATACCAACGCGATTCTGTATCTCCTTGGCGGCAAGCTTGCCGAACCTCTCCCGACGGGCCAATATTTCATTTCGGTAATTTCAGAGATAGAACTCCTTTCTACCCTCAGATGGATGAGTCCGCGCAGTCTGGAATAGAAGGTTTTCTTTCAGAAATTACAAATATTGGTCTCAGTGAGCAGGTCAAAAAACTAGCGATTCGGCTGCGCCGCGAGCACCAACTCAAGTTGCCCGATGCAATTGTGGCCGCAACTGCTCTAAGTCTTGGGGCAACTTTAGTCACGAACGACGCAAAACTTCTCAGCCTCCCGAATCTCCCCTCTCAAAAACTCGGGTTGAAGTAAGCCACACAAAAATAAAACAATTTTAAGAATGCGAGCGTCTCCCGCACGAGAGCAGAGTCGGACTGTCCGAAGAAATTACATGTGGTCTTTCATGTTGAACACGGTGTGCGGCTTGCTGTGGATGTAGGTCGCGACGTCGTACGCGTCTTGCGGCGTAAGCGTGTCCGGGTCATTTTGCGGCATGTTGTGCTGCACAAACGCGGCCATCTTGGGTATTTGATTCATGCCCGCGCCGTCGCTGAACGAATCCGGCCCCCAAACCGCCGGGATGGCAGGAGGTTTTCCAGCGCCTTCCGCGCCATGGCAAACGGCGCACTGGTCCTCGTAAATCTTGCTTCCCCGTTCCACGTCGCCATTCAGTTCAGGAAGGTTGACGAGACCGCGACCCGGGTACGGACGTCCAGTTACTTGATCCTTGGAGAGCCACTGCGCGTAAGCAACCAACCCCGTCATCTCAGGCCCATCGTTGGGAACGCGATGTCCGGATTCGCTGCGTTGGAAGCATTGCTCGATGCGCTCTTCAAAGGTGATGACCGTCTTTTCCCGGTCTCGATACATCGGAAACATTCCGGGAAGTCCAACCATGGGCATCCCTTGCGAGACCGTGCCGCCACCGATATGGCAGTGGGTACAGCTCATCTTGTTGCCGACGTACTTCTCCGCAAATTTCGGCGTGTTATTGAAGATTTGCCTGCCGAGGCGAATGCTTTCGCCGAGCGGTCCTTCAGGGATAGTCGCAGGGTCCGGGGCCACCCAGGCTTTCGATGAATCGGCCGCTTGCCCTGGATTCGGCGGCGCGCCAAAGCTGACCGAGCTTGTGGAAATAAGAATGAAGGCGGAAAGGATCAACGCGAGGGCCAATGCGCACCGGATGGCGATCACTCGAAGCATGGAGACGGTCCTCCAGAAAGTCTAAAGTAGCGAATCCGCTCCACTCATTCTACCGCTTTCGCGTCTCCGGAGTGTAGTGCGATCCAAGATATTGGATGATTTTTTTCGATATTTCGTCCGGAATGTCGGCGCCATATGTTTTTTGCATTTTGGCCACTTCTGCCGCCCAGGTATCCGCGGCAAGCGGAGGCTGCATGGTGATGTAAATGGGGCTGTGACAGGTGTTGCAGTACACATCCACTTCGCGGCTGCCTTCACCCGGTGCCAGGATGGGCCGGTACGTAGGGAATGGCCCCACGTTGTAGGCAGCGTCGATGGAGGACGCCGGCGGAAGAGGCCGCGCGATTTTTCCAGCACTTCCAGGCTCATATTGACCTGCCTTGTGCTGCGCGTACGCAGCCGTTCCGGCCAAGACAACAAACATCGCCATAATCAAAGTTAAGTATTTCTGCTTGTTCATGATTTCCCCCCGAATCAGTCCGCGCTTCCGACAACCAGTTGCTGGCGCTCGATCTTGTTCCACAGGTATCCGCCTGGATTCCAAACTGCCTCTTCGGATTGCGTAATTCCGCTTCCATCCGAAGCTCGAACCGCTATCTGGTACATGCCGGGCTGATTTGGAGTCCATGCGAATTGCCAGGTGCGGAATGCATACTGGCCAAACTCCTCTCCAAGGTGCGCATCACGCCAGGTCTTTCCATTGTCATCGGAAACTTCAACTTTCCTTATGCCGCCCGTTCCGGTGAAGGCGATGCCTTGCAATAGCAGAGGAAAGCCGGCGGGAATCTTGTCCGAGCCGTCCGGTGAAATCAGGAACGACCGGACAGGCATTTTGTTGATCGGAACGGTAGGCACTTTTCCGGTTTTGAATTCGTCAGGAGTGGTTGTGCCGTGAGGCGTATCGGGTATGCGATACGCGGTCTTCATCCAGAAATTGTCATCCGGTTTATCGAGGATGCGGATCGACGAAAGGGATTTTAGCCAGTAGGTCGCGAAAAAACCTGGAACAATGACCCGCAACGGAAAACCGTTGAGCATGGGCAGGGGCTTATTGTTCATCGCGTAGGCCAGTATGACTTCGTCGATCACAGGGTTGCTTAAATCCAGGGACTTCATGAAACGATTTGAGCCAAATCCCGCCGGGCCCTTCCCTCGATCCAGCCCTTCGAACTGGACCTGCACGGACCCGCTTTTCACCTTGGCGGCATCCAGCACATCGCGCAGTTTCACGCCCGTCCACAGGGCATTCCCCATCGCTCCATTCCCCCATTGCCCGCCGACGACACGCGGTTGAAACTGGCTACGGCTGTTTCCCGAGCATTGATTTACAGCGGCAATGGATACCGCCTTGAAGCGAGTAAAAAGATCAGGAAGGCTGAGAGTGAGAGGCTTTTCAATGTTCCCTTCAATCGCCAGCCGCCATTCTTTCAGGTCGACCGAATTCGGAAGAGTTTCCAGATGCCACCGCACGTAGAACGCTTCGTTTGGCGTAAACGGCGTCAAGAAATGCTGGCGTGGAGTTTCGAGTTGCACGGGCCGGTCGGTCAGCAGAATCAAGGGCCCTTTTTGCGGCTCCGTCACAAGAGGGCCGATCGAATTCCAATATGAATTAGGCTCCGGCCCGGTGAATTCGGGCAAGCCCTGCCCTTGTGGCTGTTGATCCGGAATCTGCGGCCAGCTCGATGGCCAAACCGCGATAGCGGGAGCGGCTGCCGCAGCCAGCATTCCGGCGCGAATGAAACTTCGCCGCGAGGTATTCACTGCGGCCTTTTCCAGGTTCCATTTCATTTCGATTTCTCCTTCCTCCGGTTACCATCACCCCTCTTGGGCCTCTCCCAATCCGTAGACCTGGAATCCAGAGGTTTAAAATTCGCATAGGAGACTTCGGCTCCAAAAACAAAAAACCCACCTTCCAGATCAACCTCTGGCGGTGGGTTCGAG
>Ga0210401_10004271_pt1 | contig 14952 bp, 13 predicted proteins | sample IncBWH32MmetaG_FD_150866 | JGI IMG/M metagenome (GOLD analysis project Ga0210401, IMG submission 150866) | Forest soil microbial communities from Barre Woods Harvard Forest LTER site, Petersham, Massachusetts, United States - Inc-BW-H-32-M | ecosystem: Environmental > Terrestrial > Soil >... | reverse complement strand
TCAAATGAATTTCGGAAATGGAAGTTTTGTTCCTTTCGCAATTCTTGAAGGGATCGGATATTCAGAATTGCGGCGAAGTAAGGAGCGTGCGGATATGGCGTTACCGCCCGGAAGCGGGAATGGGCAATCCGACTTACACAGCTCTCATTCCCCCCTTTGAGGGGATTTTGAAAATGACATGCCGGAGGGCCCAAAACACACCCGGCTCGCGAGGCCGCATACCGACCTTAGTTTAAGCCCAGATTAGCGATAGGCTTGCCGGGCCCTTGCGGACCCAAGTTCAACCGGGTCCTGCACGGGTACCGGCGTATTGAAGAACTGATTGCCTGAAATCGTGTTGCCAACCGATCCCGAAGCTTTCAGCACGCCGATGGGGGCTTCGTTAATCCGGTTCTCAGTGACGATATTGTTATTCCCCTGAATGAAGACGCCCGATTCATCACTGTGCGTAATATTGTTTCGTATGGCTTCACTGCCATCACCGGCAAACGCCAGGCCATCGAAAATGAGCGTGTCAAAGATGGTATTGCCCTGGACTTCGCAATGGCCGCCTTGCACGTAGATTCCGCCCTGAGTCTCGCTCACGGAGTTTCCAGTCAGGGTCACATCGTCGGAATCAAAGATCAGGATACCGGTTGCCACGGCAGCGCACGTTGAGACTGAAGTGCAAGGCGACCAGATGAGATTCGCGACGGAATTCCCGTCCACAGTCCCAGTCGCGCCAAATCCCACTTGGATCCCATTTTGCGCTGCTCCGGTCGTGGGCCCCACTCCCGTGACGCCATTGCGATGAATCTCCACTTCAGTGCCCGCCTCATTTCCCGTAATGCCATTCTTCTGGAAATCGTGGACGCTGCTGCCTTCGACCAAGACGCGGGATGTGCTTCCATTCCCACTCTGAACGAAAATTCCCAGGCCACTCTGGCATCCATTCAGGGAGGTTGCCAACTTCATGTTCCGCACGGCGGCGTTCTTTATTTCACCTGAGGCGTTGCGGAAGTAGATGCCAATCAAGTTCGGCGAACACCCGGCAATGCCATTGTCCGCGCCGTCAACGGTTAGATTCCGCAGCGTGACGTGGTCCGTGTCTGCCACCAGTATGACGGCGGCAATCGGAGCATTCGGCGAAACCAGGCTGGTCGTGTTCGCCACGACATTGCTGGGGATCACTACGGCCCCATTATCGGCCCGGATCGTAAGGCTTTTCGTGATGCTGACCTGTTCCTGGTAAGTGCCCGGACAGACGCGAATCGTGGCGCCGGCAGGAGCGGCATTGACCGCATCCTGAATTCTCGAAAAGCCAGCAGTGGGGCATTGAACTTTATCATCGTCCACTAGCAGGGTTGGCCCTCGATGGGAGTCATCATCATCGGCCTTCAGGACCGTTCCTACAGCGGAAGCAAAGCTCATCACGCATGCCCACGCGCATACCACAACGTGTAATCTTCGCATCGCAAGGTTCTCCTTTGATCTGGAACTAGCCCCGGTCTCCGATCCGATCAGATCGGACTAGATGGCGGCGGATGCTAGGGCATTGTGCCTAATAAGGAAATACGGTATTTGCTGTAGGAAATATTTTAGCCAATGCAATGTCTTGAAATCGATTTGTGACAGCTAACGAGAAGTCGAATTTTCAGCCGCAACGAGCCGAATAAAGTCGGGCAGTTCGTGCAGCGATACAATACCCCCCGACGGATTGTGCATGGCCAATCGCCTTGCATCGTCGGGATCATTCATCATCAAAATGGATTGGACGCCCACCGTATGCGCGATCTTCAAACCCTCTAGCGTGTCCACGAGAAACATCACATGACTAGGATTGAGAGATGCCCCGGCGATGGCCGCTTCGAGGGGCGCGGCTTTGACTCCCTTGGAATTCTCGCTGCTCCAGGAGCCGGAGAAGAACTCGCTTAGTGAGTGCCGTTCTAAAAAGCATTTTGTCGCGGCGCCGGAAAGGGACGTCGCTATGAAGAGCTTTATGCCCATTCCGTTCAGTTCGGCGAGCGCGGGCACGACATCCTCATAGACATTCGCGGCGGCGACCGCTTCAAGTTCAAGAGTCTCGACCAGCTTTTTTTCGGATTCCTCCAGATTCTTGCCAGCCGATTGCACTAAATTGAGTAGATGCCAATACGCCCGGCTGCCGGATTGGCTGGCCTTTCTTTTGCGATTAAACAAACGAAAAGCAAGTTCCAGAAATGGGCCGGAAGGGAATTCGGCAAGGCAGCCTACGGGCTCGATGAGTATGCCCTCAATGACTTCCATCCACGCTCCTATGCTGTAGCACTCAGCTTATCCAGACCGGAGGCCAGCAGTCCCTTGGCCATGTCGATCTTTGTGGCGTTGTACTTCAGCGGCGCGGCGTTTGCCAGAGCGACAGCGATGGCGTCATCCTTCAGGCTTGGGCTTAGTGTCTTTCCTTTGAGAAAGTTTTCAACGGCGGTTTCCCGGAGCGGCTTCCCGGAGATCCCTCCGAAGACGACGCGCGCGTCGTCGATCGTCTGCCCCTGAAGCTGGAGGCACATGGCCAGCGAGGCCATGGCGAAATCCCAAACGCCGCGCGGCCTGAGCTTTTCGAATGAGGCGCGCACGCCGGGCTTGGGCGGCGGAAGGACGACTTCGGTGAGAATTTCATTGTAGCGGACGACGTGGGATTGAATTCTCCCGTCCACCATCAGATCCCCGGGCACAAGCTGCTCGATGGAAAGCTCCTTGACGCCACGCGGTGTGGCCAGGCGCGCCCTGGCATCGTAGGGAATCAGCGCGGTGGCGGCGTCGCCCGGATAGACGGCATAGCACAATCGCCCTCCCATCGCCGAGTGGTAATAACTGTTATCGCCGATGGCCCCATAGCAAAGGTACCCGCCGTTTCTCCAGCACGAATATCCTCCGCGCAAATACTGGCACCAAACCTCTTGTAAAAGATCTCCGCCGAGAGTCGAGGCGTTGCGGAGTTCCGGGGAAGAGATCATGTTGGCGGCCTGCACCAGCATCGGATATTTCTGTTTCAATAAATCGGAGTTGGCGACTTCGGCGATTTTCGTCGCGGCGCCGATTAGCACGCCTCCCTGCTCATCTTCTTTGATGTAGCGCAGATTTTCGATCTTCTTGATGTCGACAAGATAGGTCGGCGCTTGCTTGAGCCTGTTTTTTAGGCGAATGAGGAGGTCGGTGCCGCCCGCGTAGACTCCCGCTTCGGTTCCGTGCTCGGACAGAATTTGAATCGCTTCGTCGACGCTGGTAGGCCGGTAGATGGATATTTTCTTCATGCCTTCCTCCTTTGCGCGGTGAGGCCAGCCATGATTTTTTCTCGCGTAATGGGTTGCTCGCGAATTCTTACGCCGCACGCATTGTAAATGGCATTCGAGATGGCCCCAGGCACGCAGCCGATGCTGGTCTCGCTGAAACTTTTCACGCCGTAGAACCAACGAGGCTCCAGGCTGTCGATATACACCTGCGTCGATTTGGGAACATCCATGATCGTGGGGAGCTTGTAGGACAAATAACCCACGCTGTAGTGGCGCGTGCCCGGAAATTCGCGGTCCCAGGGAATGGAGTCTGTGGCGACTTGCGTACTCTCCACCAGCGATCCGACCATGTCGGATTCCGACACCAGCGGATTGATCACCAGCCCCGTGTCGTGCGTGTAGACGGCATTGACGAAGCGCCAATGGCCAGTCCAGGTATCCACTTCCACTTCCACGAAGCACGCACCCACCCCCTTGTTCAACATGGTGCGTTCCCCGTTGGTGGTGCCTCGGCCGGTTTGGCGGATCAAACCATTATTGGCCTTGGCGAGCGCAGCGAAGGTCGTGCTTTTCTTGGGGTCAACGGTAGAGGAGATAACGCCATCGCGCATCTGCAGATGGGATGGATCGGTTCCGAGCACGCTCGCGGCGCGCGCCAAAAGATCTTTTCTCAGTTTGTCCGTCGCGCTGCAGATCGCCGCGCCTTGCAGGGTGATCGTGCGGCCGCCAAACCATTCGTCGCTCAGAGGAGCGATGTCGGAATCTCCCCAGACCAGGCGGATATGATCGCGCGTGGTGTATCCAAGCATCTCCGCCACAAGATGCGCCAACGCGGTGCCGTGGTTCGAGCCGCTGTCGGGCAGCGCAATTTTCATGGTTACATTGCCATCCGCGGTCAAGTCCACGTCGCTGCTAAAAATGTTCGCCCCGGGCTCAGCCGCCAATTTAGCGAACGCTTGCTCTCCTTCGTGATAACCCATGTTGCCGCCATGATGCTGCGACATGCCCAACCCGAATCCGCGCTTGAATCTTCCCGATGCGCTGCCTGCCACCGGATTTCGCTTGTCCCAACCGAACGCTTTAGCCCCTTCCTGCAATACCTCGACAGTGGGCATCGTTTCGTAGAGATGGCTGGTGTCCGAAGGGGTGAGGCGCGTCATGTGCATCATGCGGTACTGAAGCGGATCGATCTGGAAGGCATCCGCCATTTCGTCGATCATGTTTTCCCACGACCACTTGGTTTCCTGTTGGATGTGGCTGCGGGAAGGGCCGGGACGCGGCGAGTTTGTCCGGTATGCGCACCAGGTCGACCGCCAATTGGGAATCTGCGCTGTGTAGAGGTCCAATTGATTAAAAGCATTCCCCGGGCCGTCGGCATGCACGCCGAAATCCAGGTCGCCGATACTGACGAATACTTCATGACTGAGGGCCACGATGCGGCCGTCTTTTTTTGCTCCCACACGGAAATTCGTGATGGTTTCCGGTTTGATCTGCAGTTGCGCCAGTTCCTGATCCTTGGGCAACATGACTTTGACGGGCCGGCCCGTGACTTTCGCCAGATGCGCGATCATCGGATAAAATCTCTCCGCGGACATACGCGCCGCGCCAAACGTGCAGCCGTTCCACTTGTTGATGAATCGGATTTTCGACACGTCAATGCCTAGCGCCCCAGCCAACGTTGCGCGCGGTGGATAAATCCCTTGGCCCATGCCCCAGATCGTCAGGCGGTCGCCGTCCCATTTCGCGACGCTTCCGCTCGGCTGCATGGGAACCGAAACACCCCCCGTAAAGCGGTAGCTGAATTCTTTGATGACGTCCGCTTCGGCAAACCCCCGGTCGACGTCTCCGCGTTGCTCAGCCCAGGTGGCGTGCGGGAAATTTTTGGGCGAATCGGCATGGCGGATCAGGTTTCCTTTTCCGTGGCCAAGATCAGGCGCCCCCTGTGCCATCGTGTCCTTCAGCGTCGAGGCGAAGGGGAGGACCTCATAATCCACATGGATCACGGCGGCCGCGTCCTCGGCGAGATCTTCCGTTTCCGCGGCGACGATGGCGACCACCTCTCCTTGTAAATTCAGTTCCTGTGGCAATGGCTCGGGCAGAACGCGTCCGCGCGCAACGTTGGCGCGTTGCAATTTCGGCGCATTTTTGTAAGTGAGGACGTAACGCACGCCGGGCATTTTTTCCGCCGCCGAGGTATCGACGTTCTTAACGAGGGCATGCGGGTGCGGCGAGGTGAGGAACTTCACGTACAGAAGATCCGGAAACCACACGCGGCTGCCGTACAGGGCCTTGCCTGTAAACCTCGGCATGGCCACTTCCGGCAGAGGCGGCAGGAGTTTGCCCAACATGTTTAGGTTTTCCGGTGGATATCCTTGCCATTTCTTGGTGACTGTCTTACTCGATCCCTCGATCACTTCGTCGCCAGCATGGTGTCCACCTGTTGTGGAATAGTCACGGACCATGGGCATCTTGATATGAACGATCGAATCGGTTTCAGGCCCCACGTCCTTCTTGTCCCCGCGCAAAACTGCCGCCGAGTCCATAACTGTGCGGACAATATTCGGATAGGCCGCGCACCGGCAGATGTGTCCGGCCAAAGCAGCCTTCACATCGTCTTCGGTCGGATTGAGATTCTTGTCGAGCAAACCCTTGGCGGTGACTACCCAGCCGGCGGTGCAGAAGCCGCAATCGGCAGCCATGCGCATGAAACCGACACTTTGCAAGGGATGCAGGTTTTTCTCGTCGCCCACACCTTCGATGGTGAGGATCTTTTTACCGACCGCTTCGGTCGCCAGGGTATGGCAGGAATAAAGCGGTGTTCCGTCCACGAGCACGCTGCACGCGCCGCAACTGGCGCGATTGCAGCTGCGATTTGTTCCCACCAGACCGAGCTGCATGGCAATGACTTCCCAGAGTGTCGTGCGCACTTCGTATTCAGCGGCGTGAGGCTTGCCATTAATAAGGAACGTCGATTTCTCCGTGGTCATCGGCGCCGATAGAGCAAGAGGGGTGGCGGCCGCGAGGAAAGAGGTTTCTCCCGCGACAACGGTAAGGGCAACTCCAGAGCCGGCGGCCTTCAGGAAATTCCTGCGCGAATAAATCATTTTGAACCTCCCTGCCGGGGATAAACGTTCGGGCGATATTGTTTGTGACAGCTGGTGCAGGATGCATCGAGCGGAGCGGCGACCGCGGTGAAAGCTTGGACGTTCTTCTCTTCCGCGGCTTTGTAGGCAGAAGCGCCCACGTCAGCGAGCATCTTGACGTGCGTCGTCCAGTCACCTTGTTCTCTCACGCGGCCGGGCATCAGCAAGAGGTTTCCAGACTCCGCCAAGTTCATTGCGTCGCGCCGTGCCGCCGCCCATTCGTTCTCATCCTTCGGGCCGCCCCGATAAATTAGCAACAAGATGTCATTCGAGGCTGGGTAGATCATGTCCAGCATCAGTTGCTTCATCGTCGCGCTTGGCGGGAGAGATGCGGTCGGGTCCTGACCAAAACTCCGCGTCGCAATCAGGATGAGTAGGGCGATCCAGACGGATTTCACTTTTTCCTCCCTTACTTGAAGGGGCTTCCTCACAACTGCCAATTACGGAAAGACTGCCACTTTCCATTTGGGCTTGCAATGGTGTTCCACCTACTTCGGTGGGAGTTTCTTGCTCGGATCCGACCGGACAATCAAGTAGGTAATGTCTCCTTCCTGACTTGCCCATCCATGAGCGACGCCGCCAGGAATAATTACAATATCGCCCTTAGTGAGCCGGCGGGAGACGCCGCCTTCAATGCCGTCGCTGGCCATGTCCGTCCAATTTCCGAGACCTGATTGCCGCGTAGTCACAGGTTTTCTTAGCGTACCTCCGGTCACCAGTACTCCGGCGCCCTCCACCACGTAGTAGGTCTCGCTGACGTTGGTTTGGTGCACAGTTGCGTTGGGAGGAGCTTCTTTCGGACGAAACACTCCAAATAGGCCTACTTGGTAGCCTCCGGCGTCGATCACACGGATAGGACGATCCGTATTTCGATCACGTGGTGCATCTTTGATAAAAGCCTGGACTTGCGCCGCGGTGATGTCCGTCGCGGCCATTGGCGCCTGGGCCTTGGCCGAGGATGCGATGAGCAACGCGAACATCCCCATTGCTAGTTTACGCATGAGATTCCTCCTCCCTAATTTTGTGGACATGTGCAATGCGGTCTGTACGATGCGAAAGGATAGCACATTCTCAGGCTGCTCCCTCCCGTTTCCCTTCGTCCATCAGGGCCTCCGTAAAGTTGTGACTCAGTTTAAATTTATTTACAGATGCCCGTTCCGTCCCGGAAAGCACGGAACGGAACGGCCGCTACAAAACACCGTGCGTCGTTGGTGGCAGGTTTTGTAGCGGCCGCCCGATTTTAGGGCGGGCAGCCGTTTTCTCCTTCCAATACCTAGCTGAATCACTACCCGATTTTTCTTGAAGAGTTTCATTGTGGAACAAGGAGCGGGTGCCCATGTGTCGCAAGGCGCAATTAAACATACGCTGCACCTGTCCGTCTGACCACTGCCGTGGCGTCACGCGGTCTTCTACACTATCGGTGTGGCAATTTGTAACTCACCGCTACGGAGTACCAGGAAATAGACCATGATTAGGCTTGATTATCTCTCCTGCATTTTGACCGTCCTTTCGACCATTCTCCTCGGAAAGAGGCTGTGGCAGGGTTGGGTTATCGCAGGCGTTAATAGTATCATTCTCTGCATCATCGGAATGCGAACCGCTCAATTCGGATTTGTTCCCGCCAACCTTTTTTGCATTGGACTGTACGCAAACAATCTGTTGAGTTGGCGGCCCAAGACCCGCTGATCCATGCCCCATCTCCGGGATTCGAGGCTCCGGCAGCGGTGTCGGTAGACACGAATATCGGTCACTGGGAATGCTGCGCGCGGGTTCCATAAGCCGGTTATGGGCAATCCTACCTATCAGCAGTGATCCGACAATTTTGTAGTCCGTGCAGCCAGATTGTCGGCGCCCGGCGAGGCAACTTCCGGGTTGCGGGCCATTCATCCGGAATCATCTTTCTCTTCACAGAACACCGATCGTGGGGAGCCACACTTTCCGCTGGTATACTCCTGTACATGGCAAAGTCCACTGGAAAAATCGCGCTCCAATCGGAGGAGGCGCTGATTAGAACGCGTCTCACAGAGCGCTTTGGCATCAGACACCCGATCCTCTGCGCGCCAATGGGGTTGGTTACGGGCGGGGAGTTGGCGGCCGCGGTTTCAAATGCTGGCGGGCTGGGAATCATTGGAGGAGGTTATGCAGGGACGCTCGGAGGGGAACCTGATCTGGAGACCGAACTTGCCCGAGCGAAACCATGCAAGTTCGGTGTTGGGTTCATTACCTGGGCTCTGGCACGCGCGCCAAGTGTACTGACGAAAGCATTGCGGCACTCGCCGTTCTGCGTCTTCCTCTCCTTCGGCGACCCTCGTCCATTTGCGGCGGAGATCCGCGACGCAGCTGCGCACCTCGTTTGCCAGGTGCAGTTCCTTTCGCAGATCGATATAGCTCTGGAGGCTGGTGCGGCGGCGATCGTGGTGCAGGGGGCCGAAGCCGGAGGGCATGGAGCAACCCGTTCAACATTCCCATTCGTGCCGGAAGCTGCCGATTATCTGAAAAAGCACTCGCCTGAAACTTTGCTGATTGCTGCCGGAGGCATAGCGGACGGAAGGGGACTGGCGGCCGCCCTGATGCTGGGTGCGGATGGTGTGTTAGTAGGGACGCGGTTTTGGGCTTCGGCCGAAGCGTTAACCCCGAAGTCGCATACGGACAAAGCCATTGGCGTAAGCGGCGATGAAACCATTCGGACAAAGGCGCTCGATGCACTGCGCGGAGTTCCCTGGCCGAGGGAGTATTCATTCCGAATTCTGCAGAACAAGCTAACCGAAGAATGGGCCGATCGCGAAGAGGAGGCATTCGACGCGTACGGCAAGCTGTCCGCCGAATACGCCCAGGCACGCGCGCAGAATGACCTTGACACAGTCGCAGTTATCTGTGGGGAGGCTGTGGGCATCCTTAGGGATCGCCCACCTGCCGCAGCCGTTGTGAAGGCGATGGTTTCGCAAGCTGCAGATCTCTTACGCAACGGCGGCAAACTCAAGTTCACTTAGTTGAGAACCCTTACTTGAGACTTCGCATACGGCTGTAGTCTTTTGCGTCAGCCAAGTGGTATTGAGCCTGATAGAAGCTGCAAAGTTTGATATGGAATCATCGGAAAAAGCGCGGGTCCGTCGTGGCCGACTCCCTCACGGATGGCGCGCGCCTTAATTATTCGCGCATCTTTTGGCGAAACCGGAAGCTCAGAATGGTGCTAATGGCGGCGATACCGGCTAAAATATAACCAGAGTGACGTAATTCTCAGAGGAGACTTTGCCCGCCCGGAACAGCAGGTAGCCAACCACCAGGTTCACCCAGGCCCATACGACATTGACGGTCGGCGAGGACAAGCCGCGTCCCGGCGGATGTGCAAAGGGAGTGGGGAAGCGGTCACCGGAAATCCCATGGAAAAAATGAGGCACCACATTGGCCAGAAACGCGCCCGCAAAGAAACACGCGAGATAATTGTACCAGCTCATCGCAATCCCCCGGATAGGAATTGAAATTCCCGTTTTGACCTGACGGATTAGCACCCTTATATAGCCGAAGCTCCGCCGAGTAAACCAAATTGTTCTTAGTCGCATAGCCGTTGAAAATAGTGACTGAGAAACGCGCACGTCGGTAAGCGCAATTCCGTTCAGAGAGCCGCTAACAGGCAGGTGGTGTACTATGGCACTATCTGCGAATCCAAAGTAAGAACTCCGACTGAGATATGCTAAGAGCGAAGCATCTTCGACATCCGCTCCGGACGATGTTCCTGGCCTACTGCTATTATTCTTCGGTTTTCTATGACTTGGCGCATGGCATTCGCACCGCGGAGACCGAGCCGCTATCGACCTTGGAACTGACCCGCCCGGAACATCTGGCGTACGGGAGTTCTTGCTTGCCCAGCCAACCTCAAGACATCCGTTCGGTCTTCAATCAGCTCGATTTGGATTTCCGCAAGTACTGTTTCGTGGACCTCGGTTGCGGCAAGGGACGCGTGCTGGCCAGCGCCGCGCGTTATCCCTTCAAGTCTGTGATCGGTGTCGATTTCGCAAGACAACTTTGCGAAGCAAGCAAGTCGAATCTCGAAAGAGTTCGCTCCACCCATCGTTGCCATGACGTTCAAGTCCATCACGTGGACGCGACTGAATACGATCTGCCGCTGGCCCCATGCGTCGTCTACATTTACAACTCGTTTCGAGGTCCGGTGCTGACCGCTGTGCTCGAACGAATTCAGAGATCGGTTTTGCTTTTTCCCCGGCACGTTCGCATCGCTTACGTAGCGCCAACACTCCCCGATTTCTTCCTCCAGGTACCGGGCATTCAAATTTTCAAATCCGAACAACATTACATCCTGTACGACCTCGGAATTTGATTTGAGACGGGTTGACAACGATCTCCTGCGGTACCCGCAAGCCAGCTCCCGGGAAACGCCGTCAATGGCAGGTCACCGCTTTGATTGTTGGGTTGGGAGGGAACGCTCGGTATGCAAGGGGGAGGATAACCATAATGCGAAACATTTCCTTATTCTGCCAGGGAGTCATACATCCTTCACAAATTTGGCGTTGGCAGCGTTCATTCTTCATCATTCCGGTTAGAAGCCGGCTGGTCATTATCCGGTTCGGTTTTTTTGAGGAGGTCGTATAGATACGTTCGGCTGACTCCTAATATTTCCGCTGCACGTACCTTATTCCCTCCGGTTTGTGCTAGAACGCGTTGAGCATGCAATTTTGCGAGTTGCTCCAGAGACAAGATCTTTTCACTTTCTTTATTCTCCATTGGTTTCTGAGTTTGGATCCGCTCAGGCAAATCGCGTACATCGATCACGTCGGAGTCCGTCATCATGCAGGCGTGCCCGATAACGTTTTCGAGCTCCCGAACATTGCCCGGCCACGAATAGCGTGCCAGCATGGCCTGCGCCCGCCGAGTAAATCCAGAGAATGGCTTCTTGTATTCTGCCGCGAAATGTTTCAGGAAGTGCCGCTGCAGCATCGGCAAATCCTCGAGCCGCTCGGCCAAGGATGGTAGTTTCAATTCCACCGTGCATAGGCGGAAGTACAGATCTTCGCGGAACTTGCCTTGCTTTACCATCTCAGGAAGATCCCTGTTGGTGGCCGCGACGACGCGAACGTCAACTTTGCGGACAGCGGGTGACCCAACGCGCTGGAGTTCGTGGCTTTGCAAGACCCGCAAGAATTTCGCCTGCATCGCCAAGGGCATCTCGCCAATCTCGTCCAGCAAGGCTGTCCCCCCATCGGCGTACTCGAAAACTCCGACTTTGTCCTGCTGCGCTCCCGTAAAGGCGCCTTTGACGTGGCCGAACAATTCGCTTTCCGCCAGGGTCTCCGAAATCGAAGAGCAGTTTACGGCTACGAAATGGCCCTTTTGTGCCGGACTTAAACGGTGGAGCGCTTTGGCGGCTAACTCTTTGCCCGCCCCCGTCGCGCCGGTCACCAGAACACTCCGGAAATGCGGTGCGACGCGCCGAATTCTTGAGAAGAGGTCGAGCATGAGAGGGCTGTGTCCGATCATCCCCTCGAACGCAAAGTTTTCGATGAGATCGTTTTCAAGCTGCAAACTGCGCTGTCGCTTTTTGGAATCCTCCACAAACTGCTGAATTCGCTGGCGGAGTTTATCGGGTGAAAATGGCTTCGGAAGATAATCCGAGGCGCCCTTTTGGATGGCCTCAACCGCCGATTCAGTTGAGTAATAACCCGTCATCAAGATCACGTCGATGCCCGGATCAAATTCCAATATCTTTTGCAGCAATTCCATTCCTTGGACGCCCGGGATTACCAGGTCGAGAAGGACAACTTGGGGGCGTATCTGACGGATCAAATCCATTCCACTCTGTGAATCGCCGGCGGAGTGGATTTCAATCCCCTCGTTTTTCAAAACGAAGCGCGCGAGCTTCAGGTTGGCAGGGTCGTCGTCAATCACCACCAGTTTCAATTTCGACTGGCGTTTCGACTCCGTAGTTGATTCGTTCGCTTCCGCTAAGTGTGCCATCTCGACCATCTCAATCGCACCAGAAATGCGAGAAATTTCTCCTGAGTTTCGCACGACCCCTTGTCGTTATTGGAGAACGCCGAAGAGAACCTCTTCGACTCGCCGGGTCAGTTCTTCCTCCGTAAAGGGTTTGCGAAGGAGTGAAATCCCGGCTTCCAGGACACCCTGCTTGGCAATTGCTCCGTCGGAATAGCCGGTCATATAGAGCACTCTCATTTCCGGGCGGAGAGGAGACAAACTGTCAGCCAGCGCGCACCCGCTCATGCCCGGCATAATGACATCGGTCAAAAGCAGGTCAATCGAGTCCTCTGTTCCCTTAGAAATCTCAAGTGCCTGAAAAGCATCCTGCGCTTCCAGAACCGTGTGGCCCATGCTTCTCAGAATTGTGCGAATCAACTTCAGGAGCGCCTGTTCATCTTCGACAAGCAAAATAGTTCGGGACTCATGGGCAAGGCTAATGGACGGGGATTTTTCCGGCGCAACCTTCGTCCCGTCGTTGGCATAGGGAAGATAAATCTTAAACGTAGTTCCTTTCTCGGGTTCACTGTCCACCGCGAAGTAGCCAGAACTTTGCTTAATCACCCCGTATACCGTCGCCAGTCCAAGGCCAGTGCCATGTTCCTTGGTTGTAAAGAAAGGCTCAAAGATATGGGCTTTCAGTTCGGCGCCCATCCCACACCCCGTATCGGTCACTCTCAACATAACGTAAGGACCGGGGGCAGTACATTGTTGCAGCGTCTGACTCGCTTCGGTCAGTTCAGTATCCGACAATTCGATTGTCAGCTTCCCGCCATGGGGCATCGCGTCTCGCGCATTGACAGCCAGATTCAAGATCACGCGTTCGATTTGGGTTCGATCCGCCTTTACTGTTCGGATCGATGGAGGGGAGATAATCTCTAACTGGATGTCCTCTCCAATCACCCGTTGGAGCATTTTGGCTACTTCGCTAACAACAGTGTTCAGGTCGAGGATGCATGGCTCAAGAACTTGCTTCTTGCTAAAGGCCAAGAGATGTTGCGTCAACGAGGCTGCGCGCTTCCCGGCAGCTTGAATTTCGTCGACGGCCTCGCGATATGGGTCCTCTGGGCCTATTCGCTTTTGCAGTTCCTCGCTGTAGCCGATAATCACCCCGAGCAGATTGTTAAAATCGTGGGCCACCCCACCCGAAAGCCTTCCAATGGCCTCCAGTTTTTGGGAGGTCAGAACCTGCGCCTCCACTTGTTTACGTTCCGTGATGTCTCGATTTACAATCACCAACTTCTCAACTTCCCCGGAGCGATTCCTGACCGCGCTGGCAGTGGATTCCAAAGAAAGCCAATATCCATCCTTGTGGAGGATGCGATATTCCACTCGGCGGCCCTGGCCTGAATGTTTGGCTTCATTGGCGGCATCCAACATTTTTTGCCGATCATCCGGATGAATTTGCTCAAAACCTGAAGTTTCCTTCAATTCGTCCAATGAGTAGCCCAGCAGCTTTTGATAGGACGGGCTGTTATACAGCCGACGACCGCTGGTATCCACCACTGCGATCATATCGGCCGCGTTCTCCCCAATGAGCCGGAAAAGTTCCTCCCGTTCTACAATCTGTTTCCGAAACCGGTAAAGCTGCAGCTGCTGGAATATGACGTACAGGTCGAACAGCAGCACCATGCCCACCAGGGCATGCACGGCAAGGCTCGCGTCAATCGGGTAGGAACCCAGCCCAGGGATGAATGCCGGAAGTAAGAAAGATACGATTCCTGCCGTTAAAAGCAGCGAGACAATAATCGTGCAAACAGAGAGCCACAATTGTCGGGATTCCACACTTTGCCAGTCCGCGGAAAGCAGGTCCGCGGAAGCATTGTCGTTTGACATACGAAGTTTCATCCCGGCTTCTCTTTGCGTTGTTGCTGGATCCTGGAAAGCAATACAATTATTTTGCATCAAGAATGGCGGCGGCAACGCTTCGATTCTCAGCGAATTGCCTTCGAAGTTATCAATCCGTTTGCAGCTAAGGCCCATCAGGTTCAGGTCGTGCTTTCCGCAGCCGTCTATACGGTCGAGTCCACTAGACCCTTCCAAGTCGGTTCCAGTCATCCCAGGTCTCACCCCGGGAGTGATCGTAACTGGGTATTGCAGCAAAGTTGGGCACGTTCAGCGCGTCTAGGGGCTTAAGTAACCCACATCGATGCTTATAATCGGGGGAATACGGGGCGGTAAAAAAGAGTGAAAAACGATATTGTCCGGCGGGAAGATGCACCTCTTGCGGTCGATCCCACCTACTTCGGCCAGATAAACCCTGCACGGAAATACGTCAGTTGACCATAGGCGTCAATTTGGAGGCGTGGTGGATCTCCAATTTGGAACTGTCCGCCTGGCAGATGGGGTGTACGCGAGGACTACATTTAAGCTCTATCCAGGGGCTACATTTCGGACCCCGGGAGTCCCGTTCCGAATCAAAATTCAGTCCCTATCTTATTGAAAGTAAGTATCTTAGTTAACTTTGGCCCGATTCAACTCTCGTATTTCCTACGGATGGCACAGCGCTTGCATTATGTCAGGTGTAAGGCAAAAGGGAACTCAAAATTTTATTTGGAGAAAACATGCGAACG
>Ga0210401_10004268_pt1 | contig 14962 bp, 15 predicted proteins | sample IncBWH32MmetaG_FD_150866 | JGI IMG/M metagenome (GOLD analysis project Ga0210401, IMG submission 150866) | Forest soil microbial communities from Barre Woods Harvard Forest LTER site, Petersham, Massachusetts, United States - Inc-BW-H-32-M | ecosystem: Environmental > Terrestrial > Soil >... | reverse complement strand
CGTATTTCGAGACACTGATCGTCACCGGTGTGCCTACCGCAGGTTGGCCGCATTTGGCTGCCGAGTGGCGCAGGCTGCGCCGTCCGGTTGATGCTTTCATCCACGAGCCGGTCTTCGTCAGTAGTTTCGAGGACGCGTTCTGCGCCGTAATGCTCAATCCGGACCTCGGGGCCGTCGTCGTCAACGAGGGCTTTGCCCTGCGCTCGCGGCACGATGCGCCGGTGCTCCGCTCGCTGATGGCTTCGATGGATCAAAAGGAAACGTCCGACTCTGCGCTGGCGCTGGCCAAGACATTGAAGCGGATACGCCCCGAGCTCGATATCTATTTGGTTTCGAACCGGAACGTAGAAGAATTGGCTGGCGATCCCGAGGCCAGTGTTGCGCGCCGCATCTTCTATTCGGTGGAGGAGTTGCTCGAATTGCATCTCGCCATCCTCGAAGGCGTGCAGGACCGCTACGAGACGCCGTTCTTCGATAACCTCAAGAAATATGCTCAGCGTCCGATCGGAACGTTCCATGCGCTCCCCATTGCGCGCGGCAAGTCCGTGTTCAAGTCCGACTGGATCCGCGATATGGGTGAGTTCTACGGTCCGAACCTTTTCCTCGCCGAGAGCAGCGCAACAACCGGCGGCCTCGACAGCCTTCTCGAGCCCACGGGCAACATCAAGAGGGCGCAGGACAAGGCCGCGCGTGCCTTCGGCGCCGACCGGGTCTACTTTGTCACCAACGGCACGTCGACGTCCAACAAGATGGCGGTACAGGCGCTGCTGTCGCCTGGCGATATCGTGATCGTCGATCGCAACTGCCACAAGTCGCACCATTACGGCATGGTGCTCTCGGGAGCGCAGCCGCTTTATGTCGAAGCGTTCCCGATGACGGAATATTCGATGTACGGCGCGGTCCCGCTCAAGACCATCAAGCAGGCGCTCTTGAACCTGAGGGCCGAAAACCGGTTGAACCGGGTCAAGATGGTCGATCTGACCAACTGCACCTTCGACGGCCACATCTACAATACGCGCCGGGTGATGGAGGAGTGTCTCGCGATCAAGCCTGACCTGATCTTCCTGTGGGATGAAGCGTGGTTCGGCTTCGCGCGCTTCTCGCCGTTCCTGCGCCCGCGCACCGCCATGGGCGCGGCGAGCGACATCGAAGCCTGGATGCAGGATCCGAAATCGATCGAAACTTACGAGGTACATCGCGCCTCGCTCGGGGACAATCCATCCGACGAAACCTTGCTGAAAATGAGGTTGCTGCCGGACCCGCGTCAGATCCGGCTGCGCGTCTACCAGACCAATTCCACGCATAAATCGATGTCCGCGTTCCGTCAGGGTTCAATGCTGTTCGTCAAGGACGTGGACTTCCACACTGTGGAGGCACAATTCAAGGAGGCCGTATTCACCCACGCCTCGACAAGTCCGAACCAGCAGCTGATCGCGAGCCTCGACATCGCGCGCCGGCAGATGGAGCTGGAGGGCTATGGCCTGGTCGCCAACGCCATCGAGATCGCCTTCGCGATCCGCAAGGCGGTAATCGCCAATCCGCTGATCTCCAAATATTTCAGCGTGCTTGGCGCCGACAAGATGGTGCCGGCGGAGTATCGCTCCAGCGGCTTTACCGACTACCTCGCACCGGGCGCCAACTGGGGCTTGGTCCTGCGGAGCCTGAAGGAAGACGAATTCTGTCTGGACCCGACCCGCCTGACGCTGGTGTGCGGCACGGCCGCGTTCGATGGCACGCAGTTCAAGGGCCTTCTGGCCACACGTTACGGAATCCAGGTAAACAAGACCTCGCGCAATTCCGTGCTGATCCAGTCCAACATCAACAACACCCGGAGTGACGTAGCCCACCTCATCCGGGTGCTGGCCGAGATTTGCAGCGAGATCGAGCGCGATCTTGCCCAGGGTGGCGCGAATGCGATCAAGGCGTTCGACGCCCGGGTCAAGAGCCTCATGACAGACGTGCCCGATCTGCCGAACTTCTCGCACTTCCATGAAGGCTTCCGCGGCGATGCTGGGGAGAAGACTAACGAGGGCGATATCCGCAGCGGCTTCTTTGCGGCCTACGACGCAGCTGGATGCGATTATATCCGCCTGAGCGATCCCGAGATCGACCGCCGCCTGAAGAACGGCCCCGATCTGGTCTCCGCGAGTTTTGTCATTCCCTATCCGCCAGGTTTTCCGATCATGGTACCCGGCCAAGTCATCACCCAGGAGACCATCGACTTCATGCGCAAGCTCGATGTGAAGGAGATCCACGGCTACAACGCCGTGCAGGGTCTGAAGCTCGTGCGTCCGGAGGCATTGGCCAAGTTCGGCGATCGCCATCCGTCTGCGTCCAGTTTTCGGCCCGCCGCGGAGTGAGGGAAGAGATGAACCATTCAGGGCCTATTCGTCTCGCTCAAGGCGAATCCATATCTCTTCTTCTGCTGCTGGAGAGACTGGAGTTAGCAGTGGGAAAGCACGGATGAGGAAGCGACGTACGGACTGGATCGCCTGGTTGACGCTTGCCGTTGTGGTAGGCATGGCCGCGCCATCGCATGCCACCACGGGGACCGTGCGCGTCACCGTCGCCAAGGCGGGCTTTATCGTCGGCGCTGGCGGCGGCAAGGGGATTCTGACCTTTCGCCACCGCAACTATCGCTTCACGGTGCAGGGATTGAGCCTCGGCCTCACGGCGGGCGCTTCGATCAACAAGTTGGTCGGACGGGCCGACTACATCAACAACCTTAGCGATTTTTCCGGCGCCTATAGCGCGCTCGGGGCGGGCGGAGCCCTCGTCGGCGGCGTTGGTGGCCTGCAGCTCAGGAACGGCAAGGGCGTCACCATCACATTGCAGGGCCCCAAGGGCGGCTTCGAAGTTTCCGCCAATATCACCAAGGTGGTGATCACCCTGGATCAAACGCGCTCAACCCCGGACTGACATGACAGCACTGGAGAAAGTACCCATGAGAAACCATCGTATCCGATTGTTTGGAGCTGCCCTGACCATCCTGCTTGCAGGTATCCTTTCGTCACCCTCGAAAGCCGACACCGGCGAGGTCCGTGTCGTCTTTACAAAAGGCGGCTTTATCGTGGGTGTCGGCGGCGGTCATGGCGTATTGCATTTTCGAGGCCATCGCTATCCATTCCAAGTCTCGGGGATGAGCGTCGGATTTACGATCGGCGCATCTACCACGCATTTCACCGGCAGGGCGCTGAACCTCCGTAGTCCCAGCGACATTCAGGGGCACTACAGCGTGATTGGGGCCGGCGGAGCGCTGGCGGCGGGCGCCGGCGGCGTGGCGTTGCAGAATGAGAAGGGCGTCGTCCTGGAGCTCGCTGGCGGCAAGGTCGGCGTCGAAGTGTCGGCGGCCGTAGGCGGTGTCACGATCGCGCTCCGGTGAGCGAGACGGAGATCGGGCAGAATCGGCTTCAATAGCGCTCTGCGACGAAGTTCATCCGGCGCAGGGCTGCCTGGTCGTTATAGCGACCTTTGCCGGATCGTTTCGGCAACCGCACCTTGGCGCGTGAGATCTTCTTGTAGGGAATGGTCTTAAGCACCTGGGCGATGCAGTTCAGCCGCGCCCGCCTCTTGTCGTCGGAGCGGATAATGTTCCACCGCGCGTGCTTCGAATCGGTTGCATCGAACATGAGGTCGCGAGCACGCGAATATTCATACCAGCGCCGATAGGACGCAGTATCCATAGGACTGAGCTTCCATTGCCTCAACGGATCGTCGATCCTCGCCTTGAATCGCCGCTCCTGTTCTTCCATCCCGACCTCAAGCCAAAGCTTGATCAGGATGATACCGGCATCGACGATATATTTCTCGATCTGCGGGCACAGCGCCAGGAAACGCCGGTGCTCGTCATGCGAACAGAAGCCCATGACAAATTCGACGCCGGCGCGGTTGTACCAGCTGCGATCGAAGATCACGACTTCGCCGCCAGCCGGAAAATGTTGCATGTAGCGTTGCACGAACATCTGGCTCTTTTCGCGGTCGGAAGGGGCGGGCAGTGCCGCCACCCTGAATACGCGCGGGCTGACCTTTTCGGTGATCGCCTTGATGGTGCCGCCTTTGCCGGCGGCATCGCGACCTTCGAACAGGATGATGACCCGGAGCTTCCTTTCCTTGACCCATTCCTGCAGATGGCAGAGCTCGACCTGGAGCTTGCGGAGCTCCTTCTCATAGGTCTTGCGTTTCATCCGCGATGGGGTCTCTTCCTCGCCGGACATCAATCGCCCCAGGCGATGACAATGCTGATGTCTCCGGGGATGCCTCCGGGGAAATCGACGATCTGGTATCTCATGCGATAGCCGCGGGGCTTCAGATAGTCGGACCAGAGCTGAAAGATCTCCCTTGGAATCCCTGTGAGCGTTTTCTCCCAGCCCGGCTCCTGCTGATTGATGGCGCGGCCGCGGTCGGTGCACAGCGAGTTGGGGAAGCGGTACACCTGGACCTCGCTGAGGCCATTTCGTACCGCGCGCTGGATGACTGTGGAGGCGAGTTTGATCTTCTCGTCCTCCGAAAGGCCGGAGGGCTTGCTTAGGCTTTCGATCAGCGCCCGCTCTGCCGCCTCGGCCGCAGCCATGCCCCGGGCTCTTTCGTCGGCCTTTTCCGCCTCCTTGATGGCGGCTTGCCTCTGGATTTCCTTTGCGGTCGGCAGCAATTCATCGATCTTTTCGGGCATGGCAGCGCTCCTTGCCTTTGGACCATTCACCATTCCTGCCCTCTGAGGCTACGGCCGCGCGAAGACGCCGCCCCTTGATCCAGATCAAGCCTCGTCTGCCGGAAGGCCGCACCGTCTGCGCAACGGGGCAGTCCCTTGGCGGGAGATATGAAGTGACTGACCAGCTTCATCCGATGATGCCACTCCACATGCCGTTCTATGTCGCCAAGCCCGGCGAAACCGACGTCCTGATGATCGTGATGGGTATCTTCCTGATCCTGGCGATACTCGGCGTCGGCAACGTCTACCTGCGTCTGCACTCCCTTCCGGAGCGAATGGCGCACAAAGGACAAAAGCTGCAATTCGAGATCGTCGCCGTCCTCGGCCTGATCGCGCTCTTCACCCACGTCCACATCTTCTGGATCGCGGGGCTGCTGCTCGCCCTGATCGACCTGCCTGACTTCAGCACGCCGCTGACCCGCATCGCCGGCTCGGTCGAGAAAATCGCGGATTCCGAAGGCACCGCAGTTGGCGCGACCGGGCAAGAAGCGACGGCGGCTCAAGCGGCTCCGGCATCCGACCGCGCTGCGCCGGTCCCTGCCAAGCCGATGAGCGCCCCCGCGAAGGAGGTCGGTAGCCATGTTTGAGCTGATGCTCTGTTCAATGTTTACCCTGCTGCCGGACTATCTTTACCGCCGCTACGCGCAGGGAAAGCGGATCGGCACGGAGATCACACTCTTCTCCATGTGGTACGAACTTCGATGGGGTATCACCGGATGCGTGCTGCTCACGGTCTTGCTCATCACCATGATCTTCTATTACCACCCGTCGACGACGTCGGCGGCGCTGTTCTTCCGAACCGTGCCGATCGTGCCCGAAGGTTCGGGCCGTGTCGCCGAGGTGAAGATCGGCTTCAGCGCAGCCGTCAAGAAAGGCGACGTGCTGTTTACGCTCGACAGCTCGAAGCAGCGGGCCGCCGTCGAGACCGCCAGACGAAAGGTGGCCGAGGTCGACGCCCAGCTCGTCAATGCGAAGGTCGATATCGTCAGGGCCGAAGCCCAGCTCCAGCAGGCCAATAGCGATTACAAGCAGGCCAAGGATGAACTGGACGTGAAGAGTGAGTTGCAGCGGCGCAATCCCGGTATCGTACCCCAGCGCGATATCGAGAAGCTGCAAGTCCTCGTTGATGGCCGGCAGGCCGCCGTCGATGCTGCAGCCGCCTCGAAGCGGTCGGAGGAAGTCCAGGTATCGACGCTGCTGCCGGCATCAAAGTCCAGCGCGGAGGCCGAACTCGCGCAGGCCCAGGTCGAGCTGGACAAGACCAGCATACGTGCCGGTGTCGACGGGCGGGTCGAGCAGTTCTTCCTGCGGCCTGGCGATATCGTAAACCCGTTGATGAGGGCGGCCGGCGTATTGATTCCGGAAGGAGCAGGCCAGCGCGCGCTGCAGGCGGGATTCGGACAGATCGAGGCGCAGGTGTTGAAGCCTGGAATGACCGCGGAAGCCGCGTGCACCTCGTTGCCTTGGACCATTATCCCGATGGTCATCACGAGCGTGCAGGATTACATCGCCGCCGGACAGTTCCGCGGCGGTGAGCAGCTCATCGATGCGAGCGCCGCGAAGCCCGGAACGATTATGGCCTTCCTGGAGCCTCTCGAGAAGGATGGCCTGGCTGATGTCACGGCAGGCAGCAGCTGCATCGTCAACGCCTATACCAGCAACCACGAGATCATCGCGTCGAAGGAGACCGGCGCGTTCAAGGGCTTCGTCCTGCATGCGATCGATGCCGTCGGCCTCGTGCATGCCTTGCTGCTGCGGATCCAGGCACTGCTGCTACCGATCAAGACATTGGTGCTGAGCGGACATTGATGCGCCCAAATTCGTTTCGACGAAACGCTGCGTGGCAGGTTTTAGGAAGCCGGCGCTGTGGGCTGCGATGGAGGACATGCAGAGCCTCAACCGGATCGCGGGTTGCGCGACCGACATCCCGTCCAACGACCAGTTAGTGCTGAAAGTCGACGATGACGACAGCATTGTGCGCGTGTTTCCGGGCGTCGAGGACATGGAGGTGAAGTAGCACCGTCGCCGGTTCTGAGCGCGCGGGCGTTGGTAGGTCCTCCGGCGCGCACCCTTGATTTATGTCAAGCCTCGACGGTGCGGCACCCCCAGATTGCAAGCGCGACAATGGAGGATCGACATGAACGTCAAAAATCTTCGTACCGTGGTCGGCACTTTCGCAACGGCTGCTTCCGTCGCCATACTCACGGTGGCGGCTTGCCCCGACGCGCGAGCTGATGATTCCGCGGCTCTGCTGAAGGCGATGGCGGACTATACCGCCGCCCAGAAATCAATCACAGCGACCTTCGACAGCGACATCGAAGTTCTTACGCCCGAACTGCAGAAGATCCAGTTCACGAGTTCCGGGCAATTGAGGATGACGCGGCCCGACAAGTTTCGTGTCAGACGGACCGGCGGTTACGCCGATGTCGAGCTAGTTTACGACGGCAAGACCGTCTCACTCTACGGCAACAATGCCAAGGCCTATGTGCAGGCGGACGCGCCCGGCACGATCGACGATCTTGTCGCCGCCCTGCAGGCGAGGACCGGGGGAGCGATAGCGGGCACCGATCTGCTGACGTCCAATTCCTTCGACCAATTGATGTCGGATGTCGTCGATGCCCAGCATGTCGGTCAGGGCGTCGTGGACGGAGTCGAATGCGAGCATCTGGCGTTTCGCGGCCACGATACGGACTGGCAAATCTGGATCCAGACCGGGGCCCAGCCGATTCCGCGCAAATATGTCATCACGAGCAAGACGCTCGCGGGCGCGCCGCAATACACGCTGCGCATCAGGGATTGGAAAACCGACCCGATCGCGGACGCCCAGGCTTTCACTTTCAAGCCGCCGGAAGGCGCGACCAAGGTGAGCCTCGATTCCGAGGTCATGATGGAATTCGACGAGGTGCCTCCGGGTACTGTAACAGGAGCCAAGAAATGATCATCTCGAAGCGCAAGACGACTGTCATTCTCGCCGCCATTGCGGCCTCTGCCGGAATGCTGCTCTGGAACGGCACAGCCGACCTCGAACGCGGGTTGGTTTCGGGCGCGGAAGCGCGCATTGGCCGGCCATTGACGCCGATGAGCTACGCCGGCGTCGCCCGCAGGACCACGCGCCGCGCCGTTTACGGTACCGCGGCCGTGGCCGCCGGCGCCTATGTGGCAACGCCAGGCTGCGTCCAGGTGACCAACGCCTATGGCCAGATCGTCACCAGGTGCTGATGGTTCGTCAGGTACCGGGATCATGGACAAAGCGAGGCGTTCGGTGGGCAACAGGGCGGGCAGCCAGACCGCCGCCCTCCAGTCGGAGGTGCTGCTGTTTCCACAGCCCGCGCTGCAGCTTATCTATGACACGGCGCCGATAGGCCTTGCCTGCCTATCGCCGGATTGCCGCTATCTGCAGATCAACCGGCGGCTCACTGAAATCTGCGGCATCTCGGTCGAGGATCACCTTGGGCGGTCGGTACGCGATTGCGTGCCGGCGCTCGCCGACTCGGTCGTGCAGATCGTCGGTTCGATCATGGAAACAGGTGAGGCGGTCACCGGCATCGAGGTAGCGGGGCAGCGGACCGATCAACCCGAAGAGCGTTCCTGGATCACCTACTGGCATCCGCTGCGCTCGCCGAGCGGCGAGATCGTCGCGGTCAACGTCGCTGCCGAGGAGATTACCGCGCGCAAGCGGAGCGAGCAGGAGATGCGCCGCGCGCGCGAGACCGCGGAAACAACGCTGCAGCACCTTCGTGAGACGCAGGCATCCCTGATCGAGGCGGAAAAACTAGCCGCGCTCGGTCGGCTGGTTGCGGGTGTCGCACATGAGATCAATGGTCCCGTCGGGATCAGCCTGACAGTCGCCTCCTCGCTGCAGCGCCGGTACGAGGTCTTTGCCAGCGAAGTTGAACGAGGCGAGATCAGGCGATCCGCCCTGAACGAGTTTGTCGGCGGCGTGAGGGATGCAGCGCACCAGCTTGTCGCAAACCTCGTTCGTGCGTCGGAACTGGTGCAGTCGTTCAAGCAGGTCGCCGCCGATCGCAGCGGTCTGGAGCGGCGACGCTTTGACGTCGGCGAACTCGCCGAACAGGTGCTGGTCGGATTGCGGCCGCAGGTGCGCAAGCAGGGGCTTATGCTCGATATCACCTGCGAGCCGGATATTGTCATCGACAGCCTGCCGGGCCCCTATGGACTGGTGGTGAGCAACCTCGTTCTCAATTCGATCATGCATGCGTTTCCGAATGGCGGGAAAGGAACGATCACCTTCAGGGCAAACGCATTCGGGGAAGACGACATCGAGATCGTGGTTTCCGACGACGGCTGCGGCATGAGTCCGCAAATCCGGCGCCACGCTTTCGATCCATTCTTCAGCACCCGCCGTCACGAAGGCGCGACCGGCCTTGGTCTGCACATCGTGCACAGCATGGTGGTCGACCGTCTCGAAGGACAACTCGGGCTCATCAGCGAACCTGGTGTCGGGACGACCGTCCGGCTGATCCTGCCGCGAACGATCCGGTCGGAGCCAGAGTGCGGAACCAAGGCGTGAAAAGAGGACGTGACAGCTGACCCTTGATCTCGATCAAAGCTCTGCTCTGCCGGAGGTCTTGGCTGCAGCCACCTGTCTTGATGGAGAGGAACCATGGTACATCGCGGAAGTGTGCTGTTGGCATTGGTAATCATGGTCGCAACCGCCGTCGGTGCTGCCGCTCAGCAGCCAGCCACGGCGGCCTCGCCATCCGATCAGTCCGTCCTGAAGCCCGAGCAGCTCGAGGCGCTGGTCGCACCGATCGCGCTCTATCCCGACGCTCTGCTTGCCAACATGCTGGCGGCGGCAACCTATCCGCTCGAAGTCGTTGAGGCGGACCGCTGGATCAAGGAGAAGAAAGATCTCAAGGGGGATGCCCTCAAGGCAGAAGTCGACAAGAAATCCTGGGACGACAGCGTCAAGGCGCTGACTGCGACGCCTTCGGTTCTCGATACGATGAGCGACAAGCTCGACTGGACGAAGAGTCTCGGCGACGCCATGCTTGCGCAGCAGGCGGACCTTATGGACGCAATCCAGCGGCTGCGCGAAAAGGCGCGGGGCAACAACAAGCTTTCCTCAAACAAGCAGCAGAAGGTTATAGTCAAGCAGCAGGAGAGCAAGCAGGTCATCGTGATCGAGCCGACCGATCCGAGCGCGTTGTATGTTCCCTATTACGAGCCCGCGACGGTCTACGGCGCGTGGCCCTATGCAGCGTATCCCCCCTATTATTTCGGCTATCCACCCTATATCGGTGCCGGCGTGATCGCGGCGGGCATCGCCTTCGGTACCGCCTGGGCGATCGGCCGCTGGGGTAATTACTGGGGCGGCGGCTGCAACTGGGGCAGCCGCAACGTCTATGTCAACCACCGCACCACCAACGTTTGGCAGCACAATGCGGCGCATCGCCAGGGCGTGCGCTACAACAATGCCAACGTTCAGCAGCGCTTTGGCAATAACAACGTTCGCGCCGGGGCCAGCAACCGGATGGATTTCCGCGGCAAGGGCGGCCAGCAGGTGCTCAACCCTGGAAAGGACCGTCCGGGCGGCAGCGATCGCGCCGGCAATATAAGCGATCGTGCCGGCACTCGTGGTGATAGAGGCGGCAATCGGGCGAACACGGCGGATCGTGGCGGCAATCGAGCCAAGACTGCGGATCGTGGCGGCAATCGCGGCAACGCGGGCAACCGCGCCACGCAAGGCGGCGGAGGCAACCGTGCCGCTGCGGCCAACCGGGCGCGAGGAGGCGGTGGAGGCGGCCTCAATGTATCCTCGGGCATGGCGGCCAGCGCGGCCTCCGCGCGCGGCAGGGCGAGCTTCGCCAGTGCCGGTGGCGGCGGTTTCCGGGGAGGCGGTGGCGGCGGAGGAGGCGGCTTTCGTGGCGGCGGTGGCGGAGGGTTCCGCGGTGGCGGCGGCGGCGGGCGGCGTTCTGACCTCGCCTTGAAGCACGACGTCGCGCTGCTCGGCCATCTCGACAATGGCGTCGGCTTCTATCGATTCAGCTATCTCGGCAGCGACAAGGCTTATGTCGGCGTCATCGCGCAGGAGGTCCAGGCCGTATTGCCGGCGGCGGTGACGCGCGGACGCGATGGCTATCTCCGCGTTTATTACGACAGGCTTGGGGTCAAATTCCAGACCTACAAGGACTGGCTTGCCGCTGGCGCGCATATCCCCACGCGATCGAGGAGTTGAACATGACCGCCTTTCGTTCAACGCGATGTATTCGTCTTCTCGCCGCTCTGGCTGCGATCGCGAGCCTTAGCCTGTTGGCTTCGCCGGCGCAGGCGCAGCAATCCTTCAAGAGCCCTGACGAGGCGGCGAGTGCCCTGGCGGCCGCGGTGAAGTCCGGTATGAAGCAGGATGTCCTGAAGGTGCTCGGCGCCGACGGCGAGGACGTCATCGACTCCGGCGATGATGTCGCCGATGCCGACGCACGCGCCAAATTCCTGTCTGCCTACGACGCCAAGCATTCGCTCAGGGTCGACGGCAGGAGGGCCTCGCTAGTCATCGGCGCGGACGATTTTCCGTTCCCGATTCCACTCATCCACAACAAGACCGGCTGGGAGTTCGATACCGAGGAGGGCCGACAGGAAATTCTGTACAGACGCATCGGGCGCAACGAACTCGACGCGATCCAGACCTGTCTCGCCTTCGTCGACGCCGAGGACGAATATGCCGAAAAGGATCGCGGTGACGGCCTAGGCGTCTATGCGCAGAAGGTCGTTTCCAGTCCCGGCAAGAAGGATGGCCTCTATTGGCCTTCGGACAGTAACGACAGTCCGTTGGGTGAGCTTGCCGCGGAAGCGTCTGCGGAAGGCTACAAGGCGTCAGGCGAGCCTCGGCCTTATCACGGCTACTACTATCGCATCCTCACCCAGCAGGGCGCGAACGCACCAGGCGGCGCAATGAGCTACATCGTCAAGGGCAAGATGATCGGCGGGTTTGCGTTGATCGCCTATCCAGCGGAGTACGACAATTCCGGTGTCATGACTTTCATGGTCAATCACGTGGGCACGGTCTTCGAGAAGGATCTGGGTCAGGACACCGAGGCCCGCGTCAAGAGTTTGACGTCGTTTGATCCGGACAGGACCTGGAAGAAGGTCGAGGTCACGAGCCCGTAGCAGGAGGGACGCTCTGATGGGTAAATACGTCATAAAACTTGCGGCGGTGATGCTAGTGGCATCGGTTATCCTGACGAGTCCATCTCAGGCAGTAACGGGCAGAGTTCACGTCGAGTTCCTGAAAGGTGGGTTGATTGTCGGAGCCGGCTTCGGCCGCGGGGTGCTGGCTTATCATGGTCGCGACTATCGTTTCAGGATCACGGGTCTGAGTTTAGGTCTGACAGCTGGAATATCCACCACGCGACTCGATGGGCGGGCCTCTCATCTGCATCAATTGAGGGACTTTGCCGGGACCTATTTTGCGGTTGGCCTTGGCGGGGCTTGGGTCGCGGGAGCCGGCGGCGTGCAGCTGAAGAATGACAAGGGTGTGACTATCACGCTGCACGGCAACAGGGTGGGCTTGGAAGTCGCGGCCAATCTGAGCGGCATCAAGATTGAATTTACACAGCCCGTAAATTGAAGCGCGCGAGCCGAGGTTGAAGCGTTCGGCGCGGTAGCGGGAAGTCTGCGCGCTGTTGGTGCAGGGAGTTTGAAATGAGTGAACTGCGAAGAGTCGAAGAAAAGCGTAGGAGTGACTTGACTTTGAACGCCCGATTAGGAAGGCGAGATAAAAGCGAACTTCGTTCTCGCGTGGCTTCGCTTGCAAGAGGTTGTCTGCACATTGTTTTTCCCCGCGCGGAGCGATCCAACCGGCGGGGCGCGGCGGGGCGCTTTTCTTGTTTTTGGTTTGCTTTCAACGTGCCGAGAGACGGCGGTGCATCAGGCGCGCCCGTCGTAGTTAATTTCGTCGAAACGGGGCGAGCGAAGTTAGCCATAAAAAGGAAACAGCGATGCAACTCGGCATCGCTATGATCCACCCCCGACAGCCGCCATCACATCATCCATCGCTGCCGGCAAATACAGTTTTAAGGGGGGAACATCATGCGCAAGCTTCTGCTGACTTCGGTCCTTTTCGTATTCTCGCTCGCCCCAAATCTTGCGGGCGCGGGCCCTCGCACCATTCACGTCGAACCGCCGTCGGCGGTGCCGCCCGGTTTCGAAACCTATCGCGGCTATGTTTTCGACCTTTCCGAGAATTCGGAACGCAAGGACAATGCCGCCATCGCGGACGCGTTCCGGCATCAGCTTGACGTCGTTGAGGACGCCGGTTTCAGCCCGAAAGTGCTGCAGTTTTTTCGCTCGGTGCCGATTATCGCAAGCGAGATGACTTGTCTCGACGAGGGCGCCGGGATCGCATGTTATGGTCCCCTCTCGCCCGAGAGGAACCAGCGCGTGTCCAGCACCTTTACGACCTGGGACGAGAAAAAGCTGCGCTGGAGCAATCCGAATTTTGTTGACCTGGCCGCCGACGCGGGACCTGGCGTCATCATGGTGCGTCCGGTCATGCTCAAGCATGCCGAAGATCCCGTGCTGCTTCACGAGTTTCTCCACGTCTACCACGGGAAGCTGATGCCGCAGGGTTTCGATAATCTGGGCATCAGGGCTTACCACGCCGACGCCATGAGCAAGCAGGTCTTCGCCAAGGAAGAATATGCGATGAAGAATCACAAGGAGTTCTTCGCCGTGACTGCGAGCATATTCCTGGCCGGCAAGGAATCCATGCATGAGCCCAAAACGCGGGCGCAGCTGAAGGAGAAGCTGCCGAAATACTACAAATTTCTCGTCGAACTCTTCGGATTCGATCCGGACGCCGCGACGCCGGTCGCCAGCCCCTCGAACCCGCCACAGGAATCCGCCGACGCGATGTTCCCCGGCTGAGCCAGACACCAAAGCGTCAGCGCGGGTTTCGATGCCGCGCTGACGAAGCCGGTCTAATCCAAAGTAATGCCGGCGTATTTGACGACCTTCTCCCACTTCTCGGTTTCCGCTGCGATCATCGCGCCGAAAGCCTGAGGCGTTGCGATCAGCGGCTCACCGCCGAGTTCGGTCAGCCGTTTCTTGATCTCCGGCTCGGCCATCACCTCGTTGATCTCGCGGTTCAGCTTCTCGATGATCTCGGGCGGCGTCTTGGCCGGCGCGCCCATGCCGAACAGCGCGCTTGCCTCATAGCCGGGAATCGTTTCAGCCACGGTCGGCACCTCGGGCAGTTCCGGAGAACGCGTTGCCGTTGTCACGGCCAGCGCGCGCAAGGCGCCGCCCCTTATGTGCCCGATAATGGAAGGCATATTGTCGAACATCACCTGTACCCGGTTGCCGAGCAAATCCGTCGTCGCCGGTGCCGCGCCCCGATAGGGCACATGCAGCATCTTGGCGCCCGTCATCGCCATGAACATCTCGCCCGACAGATGCACCGAGGTGCCGTTGCCGGATGAGGCCAGGTTCACCTTGCCGGGATTGGCCTTCACGTAGTCGATGAACTCGGCGACGGTCTTGGCCGGCACTTCCTTGGCAACCGTCATCACATTCGGCACGCGAAGAAAAGACGCGACCGGCGCGATGTCGCGGATGAAGTTGAAATTGAGCTTGGTGTAGAGCGAGGCGTTGATGAAATTGGCGGGGTTGACCAGGAGTACCGTGTAGCCATCGGGGTCGGCCTTCACCACGGTCTCGGTACCGATGTTGTTGCCGGCTCCCGGCTTGTTCTCGATCACGAATTGCTGGCCGAGCCGGTCCGACAGCCGCTGCCCGATCAGGCGGGCGATGATATCCGTCGAGCCCCCGGCCGGATACCCGACAACGAAGCGGACCGGACGCGTGGGATAATCGAACGCGAAAGCGTCCGCAGCCGGCCAGCCGAGGGCGCCTAAGCCTACCGCAAGCAGACCCATCGCGGAGCGGCATAACATCATACGTTTTCTCCCCTGCGGTACGGAACCCGCCTCCCGCGGTTCGATCTAGTTGAACTGACGTCGGTCCGCGTTGTAACAAACAAACCGCTGCGCGGCCAGCTTGCCTGGCCGCCATTGAAACTCGACGAAAGGATCGCTGATGCCGGTCAAGGTCAACGCGCTCGATCATATCGTGATCAACGTAGCCGACGTGGCGCGCTCGGCCGAATGGTATCGAAAGGTGCTGGGCATGGAAGTCAGGGTGTTCGATCCCGGCCATGGCAAGCCGGTGAGGACATCGCTGATCTTTGGCAACCAGAAGATCAATGTGCGGCCGCTTGGCGCCGACAAGGTGGAG
>Ga0210401_10004265_pt1 | contig 14968 bp, 22 predicted proteins | sample IncBWH32MmetaG_FD_150866 | JGI IMG/M metagenome (GOLD analysis project Ga0210401, IMG submission 150866) | Forest soil microbial communities from Barre Woods Harvard Forest LTER site, Petersham, Massachusetts, United States - Inc-BW-H-32-M | ecosystem: Environmental > Terrestrial > Soil >... | reverse complement strand
TCGTCGCTCAAGTTGAACGGCCCGCGGCTGACCGAGCTTTGCCCGCCGGAATATTTGACCCGTGCGCCCCTGGAGGTCGGATGCAGGCCTTCGCCGGCCTGCATCACGCCGGCCTTCCCCATCTCCGCGTTGAATTTTCCCATCGCGGTCAAGAGTTCCGTGCTCGGCATGACGCCGGCTTCGGACTCCTTGCTGGCCTTCACAATCACCATGAATCGCATCGTCACTCTCCGTTTGATCCTCGTCGTTGCGGGCCATTGAAAGCCGGCGCTCAATGGTAAGACGAGCGGGGTTTTGCGGCACCGACATGTCGGATGGAATTATTTTCGAGGTAATTGCCGGACGCGATGCAACGACCGGACTCGAAGCCATTCAACCGCCCTCCTTCGGGACCATGTTGAAATATGGCTCAGCTTCCTTCATGACGCGCGCGACTGAAGGCCGCACCTTCAAGCGCTCGAAATAACCGGCGATGTTCTTGTTCGCGTCGCCGAACGGCTCGACCATGTTGGCGTAGAACAAGGCCGGTAATGCCGCGCAATCGGCAATACTGAACGCCTCTCCGATCGCCCAGGTGCCGGCCGCCATCTGCTGCTCGATCATCTGATACGACGTCTTGAGCTGCGCCCTGGCCTCTGCCACGCCATGCGGATCCCGTTGGTCGGCGGCGCGAAGCCGGTCGCCCATGATCTTCTGCATCGGCAGATGCAAATAGAGATCGTAGAAGCGGTCGCGCAGCCGTGCCTGCAAGGCAAGCTCGGGATCAGCGGGGATGAACCGCGTCCGGCCCGGATAATGCGTGTCGAGATATTCGATGATGATGCTCGATTCCGGCACGGTCTGCCCCTGCGCGTCATCGCGCAGCACTGGAAACTTGCCGATCGGCCACAGTCTTAGCAGCGCCGCGCGTTCCGTCGCATCGCCGAGATTGACGGAATTCGCGGTGAACGCGACGTCGTTTTCATAAAGCGCGATCAGCGCTTTCCAACAGAACGACGACAGCGGATGAAAATACAGCGTGAGCGACATGGAATCTCCAAAATTCCCGGCAGACCTGCCGGGACTGCTTCGGTGGACGACGAATGGACCTCGTGCGGAACCGACATGTCGGTCGGAATTATTTTGAAGGTTCCGGCACCAAGCCGTCGGGGGCACCCCTCACCTCAAATTCCACCGCCGCGTCACCTCGGTCGTGCCTTCCGTCATCGCCTCAAAAATCGGCGACGCCAGCACCGCGTGGATGTGCAGCTTCGATTTGCCGCAATTGCGAAAGCCGTGCATGCGTCCGGCCGGCACGATCAGGGATTGCCCCGCCGCTATCGTCATATGTTGTTCGTCGATCCACATCTCGGCACAGCCTTCGCGCACCGTCAGCACTTCCTCGACGGGATGGCTGTGCGTCGGCGCGCCGGCACCGGGCACGATCCATTGCTCGAATATGCATAATTGCGTCGCACTGTTGCGCGCCGACACCAGCATGCGGGATTCCACGCCCGGCCGCCATACCTCCCACGCATCGTTCTGATGGGTAATGGCTTTCATCGACGTCCCCCTTTCATCATCCGTTGCGAACGCGGCAGATTGCTTGGCGTTTTTCATCCCAATCGTTCGCGCGCGCAGCATGACCTCGCGACATCAAGCGCCTAAGCTGCATCGCCCGGCGATGGTCCGGCGTCGCGCACATATCCCTGAAGTTGAGCCCCGGACCTCGGGAGTAACACGTCATGTCGGGATTACTCATCAATCTGATCATCCAGATCATCAGTGGCGCTGTCGGCGGCAATGTGGCCGCCGGCGCGGCCAAGAATATCGATCTTGGTACGCTGGGAAATACCATCGCAGGCGCGATCGGCGGCGGCGCCGGCGGACAACTCCTGGGCATGCTGATTCCGCTGCTTGCCAATAGCGCCTCGACGCCGGATATCGGCAGTATCATCGGCCAGGTGGCCGGCGGCGGCGTTGCCGGCGCCGTCCTCACGGCAATCGTCGGCGCCATCAAGAACAGAGCGGCGGCCTGATCGTCACATAACCACAGGCGGAGCACCGGCATCGACGACGCCTTGTTCCGCCTGCTTTTCAGTATCGCTTCCCGTTTCGGCCGGCATCTTTACTTTCAAACCTTGCCTCCCGCCTCACAAGCGCCTTGCTGACCTTATAGATGGTCGATCGGGTGTTCTCCGAATGCGAACTGCTTTTGTCAAAGCCATGTTGCTTGCGGGCGCGCTCGGCGCATTCGCCGCCGCGCCGGCGCAGGCCGAGGTTCGTATTCTCGGCAGTCCGGGCGGCCAGGTTGGCCCATTCCTCGATCTGTTCGAAGAGGTGCGCAGTTCCGGCGAACGCGTCGTGATCGACGGGCCCTGCCTGTCAGCCTGCACGCTGGTGTTGAGCATGGTCCCGAACGATCGCATTTGCGTGACGCGACGCGCGGTCCTTGGATTCCACGCCGCGCGGTCGATCGACCGGCGCGGCCGGATGTATGCGGAGCCCGAAGCGTCAGAAGCGGTGCTCGAGACCTATCCCGCCCCGGTGCGGAGCTGGATCCTTCGCCGCGGCGGGTTGACCTCGCGCCTGTTGCTGTTGCGCGGGCGCGAGCTCACGAGGATCTATTCCTCGTGCCGCTAGAGCGACGATCACTGGTCTTCCAGCGGGCAATTGACCATCCAGGGGATGCCGAACTGATCGATGCACATGCCAAATCCCTTGGAGAAGAAGGTCTTGCCGAACGGCATGTTGACGCTGCCGCCTTCGGAAAGCGCGGTAAATTTGCGCTCGGCTTCCGCGGGGTCGCTGAGCGTCAGCGAAACTGAAAAACCCTGCGGCTTGTGGAAATGCTCGGGAGGCGCGTCGGAGGCCATCAGCACCTGGCCGTTGACCATGATTCTGCCGTGCATGATTTTGTGCTTGCGTTCCGGCGGCGCCGGCATCTCGACCGGCGCCTGGTCATTGCGCAGCATCAGCTCGATCTTGGCGCCGAGAGTCTTTTCGTAGAAATTAAACGCCGCTTCGCAATTGCCGTTATAGAACAGGTAGGGATTAAGCATCGTTTGCTCCTTAGGGTGGTTGCCGGCCAAACCGGCAGGTCGAACGTTGGGTTATTTCTCGGCGAGCTTTTTCAGATTGGCGAGACCGGCCTCGAAATCCTTGCCGATCATGTTGTCAATGTTCATGAACACCTGCATCATCTTCGACATGAAGGGCGCGGGGCCATACATCGCCCAAGTGACGATGGTTCCGATGTTGGTGCCATCGCCCTGCGGCAGCATTGTGAACTCGGCGGTGTTGTGCCCCTCGAACGGTTTGAAGAAGTCGAGCTTGATGACGATCTTGGAAGGTACTGACGTGTCGAGAATTTCCATGCGGCCGGAACCGACGTTCTTGTTGCCGTCCCAGGCATAGACCGCGCCCTTGCCGCGGTCGGCGCCAGAGAAGGCGCGCTTCATCGCGGGATCCTTGTTTTCCCAGGGCGACCAGCTTCCCCAGCGACGAAAATCGTTGATGAGCGAAAAGATGCTCTCTGCCGGCGCCTTGATGGTCGCCACGCGTTGGACGCGGAAGGCATCCGGCTTCCTGGTGGCTGATATCAGCACGATCGCGACAGCGAGCGCGATCACGGCGGCGATGATGGCAATGACTTCGAACATGGCAGTCTCCGTTATCTCGTTTGAAAACCCCCTCCGTTAGGCAAGTGGGAGGAGGCAGAACGTCAACGCCGGAATGGCAACAGCGCGCGCAGGTTCCTGTCGCGCAACCACAGTCCGCCCCACACCATCAGCCCAAGATAAAATCCGAACAGCATGTGCGTGAACAGCGGGCTGCCGATCCTCAAATGCGACGCCATCGCACCGCCGAGATAGCCGGTGAGCAGGATCGCGCCGAGGATCGAGGTCGGCGGGACGGAATAGAGCACCGTGCACACGATGGTGATGACCCCAAGGCTTCGCGCCAGCGTTTCGCTCGAACCGTAGCCGATCCTGTCCATCGTTTCCGTGACAATCGGCCACGGCACCAGCTTGATGGCGCCATCGAACAGCAGGAATATGATCACGAGACCGCTGAGAAGACGGCCCATCCAGAGCGCGGGCTTCGAAACCGGCGCGGTCTCAGCGATCGTAGTCATGGCTTGCTCCATTGGTGAACTCTGACCAATAGACGAACGGGCCACGCACGATCCGACAGCGTTGGCGAAAATTCTTTAGAGGCTCGTGTCCCTCTTTCCCTCTCCCCTTGTGGGAGAGGGTGCCTGAGCGAAGCGAAGGCGAGTGAGGGGTTGTCTGCGCAGATGCAGACCCCTCATCCGGCACGGACTTCGTCCGCGCCACCTTCTCCCACAAGGGGAGAAGGGAAGAAGGGAATTACTTCCCCGCCTTCGTATCGCGCGGCTGGCTGTCGCGCATCAGGCGATCGAGATGCATCCGGATGTGGGCGGCTTCCGCCGAAGTATTGGCGAGCGCAATGGCGCGGTCGAACGCGACACGGGCCTCGTCGTTGCGACCAAGCTGCATCAGGAACGCGCCGCGCACGCCGAAGAAATGAAAATAGTTCGACAGCCGCGGCGCCAAGGGCTCGATCATCTCGAGCGCCGCCTGCGGCCCGCGCACCTTGCATACCGCCACCGCGCGGTTGAGCGTCACGACCGGGGACGGCTGCATGATCTCGAGCGCGCCGTAGAGCAGATCGATCTGCCTCCAGTCGGTATCCTCGGGCTTTTCGGCGCGAGCATGCAACGCCGCGATCGCCGCCTGAACCTGATAGGGCCCGCTGTCGCGATGGCGCATCGCCTTGTCGATCAGCGCAAGCCCCTCCGCGATCATCTTCTGGTTCCACCGCGAGCGGTCTTGATCGTCGAGCAGGATCACCGCGCCTTCAGAATCGAAACGCGCGGCCGCACGCGCATGCTGCAACAACAAGAGCGCCGTCAGACCCATGATCTCGGGCTCGCTCTGAAACAGCCGCAGCAACAGCCGCGCCAGCCTGATCGCCTCTTCGCTCAGGGTGCTGCGAATCTCGGCGGTATCGCCGCTCGCCGAATAACCCTCGTTGAAGATCAAATAGATCATCGCCGCAACGGCGACGAGCCGCTCGCTGCGCTCGACAGCGCCCGGCGTCTCGAACGGCACGCTGGCCTCAGCGACCCGTGCTTTGGCGCGGGTGATGCGCTGCTCCATCGCGGCTTCCGAGACCAGAAAGGCGCGAGCGATCTGCTTCACGGTGAGGCCGGAGACGATGCGCAGCGCGAGCGCGATCTGCTGGGTCGCCGGCAGCTCAGGATGGCAGCAGATGAACAACAGCCGCAGGATGTCGTCGCGGTAATGCGAGCCGTCGAGCCGTTCGGCGATCGCATCCTCGGCGTCGCCGAGATCGGAGATTGCCTGATGATCGTCGGGCAGCGGCTCCTGCTTGCGGGTGCGTCTGATATCATCGATCGCGACGTTGCGCCCGACCATGATGAGCCATGCCGCAGGATCCCGCGGCGGCCCGTTTTGCGGCCAGCTCCTCAGCGCGCGCAGGCTCGCATTCTGAAAGGCTTCCTCGGCGGTGTCGAGATTGCGGAAATAACGCAGCAGCGCGCCGACCGCCTGGGGACGCGCCGACGTCAGCGCGGCATCGATCCAGGCGGTATCGGTCACGTTGTGTTGCTCCCCGGCGCGAACATGCCGACGGGGCGAATCTCATAGGCGCCGCCGGGATTGGCCGCGCCAAGGTCGCGCGCGACGTCGAGCGCGTCGTCAAGGTCCTTGCAGTCGACGAGGTAGAAACCGAGCAATTGTTCCTTGGTCTCGGCGTAGGGGCCGTCGATGACCAGCGGCGGATCCTCCTTGCGCAGCGTCGCTGCCGCCGTCGTCGGCAACAGCCGCGCCACCGGGCCGAGCCGGCCCTGTTTTGCCAATTTTTCCTGGACCACGGCGAGTTTCGACATCACGGCCGCGTCCTGCTCCTTGCTCCAGGAACCGACGAGGTCTTCATCGTGATAGCAAAGAATGGCGTAAAGCATGCGGGTTGCATCTCCGTTCATCCATGGGACGAACGAGTATGCCCGGAGCCGACAGGCCAGCGGAAGATTTTTTAGAGCGGTTCCGGCCGCCCTTGTGACGCGATGTCAGGGTCCGACGATCGCTGCCGCCGGCGGATAAAAATGCCGGTAGGTGTGGATCAGGGCCTTCGAACAGAGGCTGCAGACGCACAGAATAAGCGCGATGTTCTTGAGCGTTTTCACCTGACCATTTCCGTTTTCGGAGCGCCGAAGTCGCGGTGATTGATCTGGTAGGCGAGCGCCATCCCAAGCATCACCGCAACATAGAGAAATTGGCGGATCACCAGGAGATGCCGTATTTCGCAGCGATCCGGCGCGCTTTCGCCTCATCGCTTTCATGGCGCTTGCCCTGAACCTTCTTCGCCGGCTTGGAAGCCTGCGATTGCGCAGCCTCGGGCGCGGCGGCGGTTTCAGGCTTGAAGGCATCCGGCTTGGCGGTTTCCGTGACCGCCGGCGTATCGTTGGCAGCCAGCACCAGGCCCCTGTCCGCGCCCGCCTGAGCCGACGCGGAAGCCAGAAGAAGGGCCGAAATCAGGATCAATTTGCGCATAAGAAGTCTCCTTGTTGATGAAAACGGAGACTAAATCGGACCCTTGGTCTGGTATGTGGTCCAGATCACGTTGAGTTCGAGGGGCGGCCAATGGGTAAGGGCGCGCTGGCGCTATTGGTGCATGGCGGCGGGACGGAAAACTGGTCGCCTGAGCGGTGGAAGGCCCGGTTCGACGTGGTGTGTCCCGACCGGCGCGTCTGGCAGTTGCCGCTCGCGAATTTCGATCCGGCCGAGGTTCATTATGCCGCGGTCTGGAAGCCTGTTCCCGGCGAGTTGGCCGGGTTCTTGAACTTGCGGGTGATTTTCAATCTCGGTGCGGGCGTCGACGCGCTGATGGCGGATGCGTCCTTGCCCAATGTACCGCTGGTCCGCGTCGCGGTTGCTGATCTCACCGACCGGATGACGGAATATGTCGTGCTTCACGTCCTGATGTATCATCGGCAGGAGCGATACTTGCGGGATTCGCAGCGCGAAAAACGCTGGGCCCCGAAATTTCAGTGGCCTGCAAGCGCGGTTTCGGTCGGCATCATGGGGCTCGGCCGGCTCGGCGCCAACGCGGCGGACGTGCTCAAGCGTATCGGCTTCCGCGTCGCCGGCTGGAGCCGGAGCCGAAAACAGATCGACGGCATCGAATGCTTTCACGGCAAGCCGCAGCTCGAGCCGTTCCTGCATCGGACCGACATCGTGGTTTGCCTGCTGCCGCTGACGCCGGATACGCGAGGTATCCTCAACCGCGATCTCTTCGCGAGGCTAAACCGGGACGGCCCGATCGGCGCACCGGTCCTGATCAATGCCGGGCGCGGCGGCTTGCAGAACGAGGAAGACATCATCGCCTGCCTCGATGACGGCACCTTGGGCGCGGCGTCGCTGGACGTCTTCACCGAGGAGCCGCTGCCGGCCGACAGCCCGTTCTGGACGCATCCGAAGGTCGTGCTGACGCCGCACAATGCGGCCGATACCGATCCCGACGAGATCTCGAAATATGTGGCGCGGCAGATCGAACGTTTCGAGGCAGGCGGTGCATTGGAAAACGTCGTCGATCCCGCGCGGGGATATTAGGAGGCCGCGCGGACTACGGTGATCGTCGCAAGATGGTGACGTGGGTCGCGTTCGGGCCTGGAACGCTCTCGACACAAACGAAGCCGAGGCTTGGCAAGTCGAGCCCCGAAAACAGGTTCTCCCCCGCCCCCAGAAGGATCGGGGAAAGTGCCAGGTGAAGCTCATCAAGCAGGCCTGCCTGCAGATATTGCCGGATGACGGCGACACCGCCGCCGATGCGAATGTCCTTGCCGCCAGCGACTTCCATCGCCCGTTCCAACGCCGCCTCGATTCCATCAGTCACAAAGTGAAAGACAGTGCCACCCTCCATCTCGACGGAAGGGCGCGGATGATGCGTGAGGACGAACACCGGCACGTGGTACGGCGGATTGTCTCCCCACCAGCCCTTCCAGGAATGGTCGGGCCACTGACCTCGTATAGGGCCGAACATGTTTCGCCCCATGATCCATGCACCCACGTTTTCCATGGACTTTCGGGCAAAGTGATCGTCAATGTCGGTCGCTCCCCCCTCCTGGCCGATCATTTCCTGAAAGGTCCGCGTCTTGAACAGCCATGTGGTCAGCTCACCGCCACCAACACCAAGCGGATGTTGAAGGTCCTGATTTGGACCGGCCCCGAATCCGTCAAGCGATACCGAGCACGCGGAAGCCCTTATTTTTCCCATTGTGTCTCTCTTTCTTCGTGAACCATCTCGGGGGACGAACGAGCAGGCGGCGAGCCGACAAATGACGCTGGAAATATTTGCTGGGCGGTAATTGCGACGACGGCGTCAGGGTGACCGCCGCTCGCCCTGGCGGGGTCCGCGCAAATATCATGACGTCGCGCTTGGGCCTCACCTTCGCTGGGCAATGCTGGGCTACTTCGCGCGCGCCATCACATCGATCGCGCCGTTGACGATCGCCTCCAATTCCTTGCGCGGCACGCCGGCGCGGGCGCGGATCGCGATGGTATGGATGGTTGCGGAGGCGAGTTGGGCGAGTACCGCGGGATCGGCGGATGCCGGCAACTCGCCCTTTTCCTTTGCAAGGCGGAAGCAGGTCGCAAACGCCTTGTCGAGTTCGACAAGACCTTCCAGCACCATGCTGCGGATTTCGGGATCGAATACCGCTTCCGAGGTCGCCGTCATCACGGTGAAGCAGCCGCGGGGACCGGATTCGCCCGAGAGATAGATGTCGAGCGCCACCGCATAGATCCGCTGCAGCCGTTTGCGGATCGGCAATTCGTCGCGGAAAATATCGGCGGTGGCGGCACGCGCATCGTCGCGGTAGCGCTGATGGCTCTTGATATAGAGCGCGCGCTTGTCGCCGAACGCGCCATAGAGGCTCGGCCGGTTCATGCCGGTCGCCGCGCTCAAATCGTCGAGCGAGGTGGCGGCGAAGCCACCCTTCCGAAACAGCTCGAGCGCCTTGCCGAGCGCGATGTCCGGCTGATAGGCGCGCGGCCGCCCGCGGCGTTTTGGCGCGACCGGTTCGCCGGCTTCGGCGGCCGGCGCGGAGCTCTTTTTTGTTTTTTGTACCATTTCGAAAAAAATCTCTTGACCCGAGGTATATTATGCGAGACGGTATAAAAATCAACCCGGCTCGAAATCTAGAGCCAAACCGCCTGGGAGGCATTCATGGATCTGTATTTTTCGCCACTCGCCTGCTCGATGGCGACCAGAATTGCGCTGTACGAGGCCGGTGCGCAAGCCAACTATCTCGAGGTCGATCCCAAAACCAAGGTGGTGCAGAAAGACGGCTCGGATTTTCGCCTGGTCAACCCGCTTGGCCTGGTGCCGACGCTGCGCACCGATGACGGGCTCGTGCTCACCGAGAACGCCGCGATCCTGCAATATGTCGCGGACCGTTTTCCGCAAGCCGGGATCGCCACCGGCCCGGGCATCGAGCGCAGCCGGCTGCATCAATGGCTCTGCTTCATCGGCACCGAACTGCACAAGGGTCTGTTCGTGCCAGTGCTCGACCGGAAGGCGCCGCCGGAAATGAAGACCTACATCCTCGGCAAGAACCTGTCGCGGCTCGACTATCTCGAGAACTACCTCAAGGGCCGCGAATTCCTGCTCGACCATTTCAGCGTCGCCGACGCCTATCTCGTCACCGTCATCAACTGGACCATGGCGACGCCACCGATCGAGCTCGCGAAATGGCCCAACGTGAAGGCGTATTACGAGCGGCTGCGGGCGCGGCCCTCTATCGCCAAAGCGGTGGCGGAAGAGTTCGAGTTGTATAAGGCGGAACTCGCGCGTCACAAGGCGGCCGCTTAAGACGTACTCGGGTCCCGGACGCGGTGCAGCGCTTCTTCAGCGGTGCGCCGCGGAGCCGGGACCACAGGTAGCCAGCAACATGGACCCCGGATCAGCAGCGCACCGCTAACGCGCTGCGCAGCGTCCGGGAACGCAAACGCAAGCTCCACTCTCAAAACGGGCTCTCGCTTAATCCCGTAACATCCGCCGGCCTCGGGCCGGGTGCGGCCCAGCGGAAGCGGCGGTCTTTCTCGGCAATCGCGACATCGTTGATGCTGGCTTCGCGGCGGCGCATCAGGCCGTGTTCGTCGAATTCCCACTGCTCGTTGCCGTAGGAGCGATGCCACTGCCCGGCATCGTCATGCCACTCGTACTGAAAGCGCACCGCAATGTGGTTTTGATCGAACGCCCACAAATCCTTGATCAGTCGATACTCATGCTCCTTCGCCCATTTGCGCCCGAGGAAGGCGACGATGGCGGCGCGGCCTTCGAAGAACTCGGAGCGGTTGCGCCAGCGGCTGTCCTCGGTATAGGCCAGCGCGACCCGTTCGGGATCCCTTGAATTCCAGGCGTCTTCGGCCATGCGGGCCTTCTGGGCGGCGGTCTCTCGGGTGAACGGCGGCAAGGGCGGGCGCGACATGGTGACCTCTGGTTTTGATGGATGGCCATATGTAGCAACGCAATTGCGGCTGTCGATGGCGAGTAGCCTATCGCCTGATAGCTAAACCAGATCGGCCTTCATCAGAAGCCGCAACGATTTCGGGATCGGATGCACCCGTCCCTCGCTGATGAAAGCGACGCGCACCTGCGCCTTCACAAGGACGTCATCGCCGCGGCGAACCTCCTGCGCCAGCGCGATCGAGGCGCCCTTCACCGCGACCGGCCAGGTCACCACGTCAAGAATTTCGTCCATGCGCGCCGGCTTCAGGTAGTCGATCGACATCGAGCGCACCACGAAGGCAAAACCCGGGGTTTCAGCCTGCGCTTTCGCAAACAGCGCGTGCTGCTCGGCGCCCGTCAGCCGCAGATGATTGGTGCGTCCGCGTTCCATGAAGCGCAGGTAATTGGCGTGATAGACGATGCCGGAAAAATCTGACCCCGCATTATCGCAATATAAGAATGCAGTGATTTCAATGGGAAGGTGGTGCTACGTAGGCTGATACGCCCGGTAGAGCGAGTCCGTTCCGGGGCTGAAGAACCAAAGCGGAACGGCAAAACACCAGCCGTGTACATGGCCAGTCATCGGGCGGCAGTCTAAAACGGCCGAAAATCCAACTGGGGTTGCTCGTGCTTGACGGTGAAATTCGTGACGATGGTCGCCACCACATGCAGGTGCGCGTCTTCTATGAAGATACCGACTTTAGCCAAGCGGTGTATCACGCCAACTATCTGCGCTTCATGGAGCGCGGGCGGACCAATTTCCTGCGCCTGCTCGGGACCGATCAGCGGGGCCTCATGGGCGATGCCGGTGCCGCGTTTGTGGTCCGTTCGATGGAGATAGATTTCTTTAAGCCCGCCTTCATGGACGATCTTCTCGACATAGTCACAGCGCCGCAGGAGGTTCGGGGAGCATCCATTACATTGCTGCAAGAGTGCCGTCGCGGCGACGACCTATTGGTGAGCGCGCGGGTCCGCGTCGCCTTCGTCGCGGGCGGTAAGGCCCATCGCATCCCTCAACTGCTGCGCGATGCCATGAGGGGCAAGCGAAGTGGCTGACTGCTTCAGGGCCGCGCCGCTAGCGTCGGAAGTCGTTCCAGAAATGTTCGGTCCGTTCCCATTCGATGCCCGGGTGCTGGCCTGTCTTAACCCCTAGTGGCCTAATTTGAATCGGCCAGTGGCCTAATTTGATTTTGCCAGCGTCGGACCGCCACAACCGCCCAAATGGCCTCTACAACCCCGAACGGCCAGGCGCCTTGCAGAAACCCATAGGCCGAACCGAGCGCGCATGATCCAGCGAATGCCAGCACGAACCAAGGACTGCGATCCTCAAGCGCGTAGCAGACCAACATGGCGGTGACGGCAAACAGGCCGAAAGCGGTAAGTGGGTCCATCCGATTATCTAGCAGTAAGGCCGCCTCAGTTGGCGGCCTCTATTCAACTCCAACCGGCAGCGAGTTTACTTGAAGGTCCGTGCCGGTAGGTTCTGTGGCCACGCCGCAACAAGACGTTTGTTCCCGCATCGGAACTACGCTTTTCGATTTACGTCTGGCGATATGTGGCCTTAGCTTTGCGAACCGGGGCTGGGTAGGTTTCATAAACAATCACTTTTCGAACCCGGCGAGCCGCAGTGCGCAACGCCTGCGGCTTTTTTCTGTTCACCGGTCGCGTGTCACTTTTTGCAGACTCCCAACGTATACAAGTGAAGCCACCGGCCGGTAACGCGGACCCTGCCAAGCCCTAAATGTAACCGTGCCGGGCGACGAGCACGAGTGTCGCTAGTACGACCCACATGCCGATTGTCCAGAGTGCAAAAGGGTTGAACCGGAAGGCTGGCAGCGGTTTTCGCCAATGTGTCATCGACCCCTCCCTGTGCTGCGGTTTTGAAGGAGAATTATCGAGGCAAAGCTGGCAGCTTCGTGACAGGCGGTACCTAAAAAAAGGACATTGCCCAATCGTCCACAAGAACCAACCCCGCGCGGCATTGACGGCGGTTCGGTCCATTCAACCGACACGCTGCTAGCAGACTGCATCGTGCCACCGAGCGCGGCCCGACGGCGCCGCTAGCGTCGGAAGGCTTGGTCCGTTTCCATTCGGTGCCCGGTACTGGCCCCTTTCCATCCAACCACTTGGTATTGGTCCCTTTAGATTTTGAGGAGTGGTCCCTTTTGCCCTATTTGGGGCTGTCGAATTTCAAAGTGAATGCCGGTGGGTTCAAGGGGTCGGAGGCATTCTGATAAATCGAGTTCACAAGGTTGGCCACAGCGCGGCTTCGCCCTTCATTATCCTGAATATCGAAGATCGTTTCGCCCAGCGCCACGCCATCAGAGTCGCGAACAGCTTGCACAGTGACTTTCATTTTACCTCCCCACCTCGCTTCAGTTGGCGGCCTCTTCGTGGTGCTGTCGCCCTTCGTTCGCCTATGCGCTCACGAGCCGGAGCACCCCCGCGTGCGCACGTATGACTACGGTGATCGCGCCGTTATCGTTGAAACTTGGCATCGTCTATGCCGATATACTCAAGGCCGGAGATTTGAGGGCTCGGCACCTAAACCAGCGCGCCCATCACAGCATCTGAGACAAGATGAAAGACCTTGAGGACATGGCCGCTAATCTGGAAGCTCCTCGCAAGCTCCCGCCGGGGTCGGACCGCCGTGCCATCATTGAGCAGATCGGTACATTACGCATCGAGTTGGCCGCCATCGCCGCGAAGCGAAAGCTTTTGCAATCAGCCAAGCTTCAGTTGGCGGCCCTTGTTCGCGCAAACGACACCAGCGCGGGGATAGTCCAAAGTTACTCGGCCCAAACGAAGAATAGGGGCAGGCTCGAAAGGTGAGCAATTCTGAGCAGACGCCAGCCTAGGCCGCTGGCGTCGGGTCAGTGATTCCATCTGATGCCGCTCACCGTGCTGTTCTCCAAGCCATCGGAGGAATGACCGTTCTATAGAACTACGGTCACACCGATCACACCGGTCACACCTATTAGAATCTACCAAAGAGTCTCTGGTCACACTGGTAACAGTGTGATCGCTGTGATCGGTGTGACCGGTTTCTCTAGAGTGCTGACCTTGTCGGTCGATTCAACCGACAAGCTGACTTTCGGCAGGGTTGCTCTGGCAGTGTACGGCTCGCCTGTGGCGTGGCTGTGGCCGGTGGCCCGCTGGCTCAAGGTCGCGCCTCCAGCGGGATGGACTTTGACCAAACGCCTGCCTGAAGAGCCTGCACAGATGTGCTTGATCCGAAAAGCCTACGCTCAACGCTATTTCGCTCAGTCGTTCCGCACTGGTCATCATCAGGTGGCAGGCTCTCTCCAGACGCCTTCTCACCACGTAGGCATGTGGCGGCTCGCCAACAGCCAGTTTGAACTGCCGTGAGAAGTGCGCCGGGCTCCGACGCGCGACAGCACTGAGATCCCGGATGTGAATGGTGCGGTGTAAATTGCTGTCAATGTAAGTTCGCACGCGAACGACCTGCCAAGCCGCTAATGCGCTGGGTTCGGCGCCCTTAGCGAGCGAACGGCGCTCGACTTCCGATTGCAGGATAGATGACGCCGTGGCCAGCGACGCCTTCGCCGCCTCGCGGTCACCCTCCAATTCTCGCCTTGCGGTTTCAAGCAGCTTGGCCACGCTGTTCGCCAGATAGACGAACTGCAGGTCGATTGGCGACGGCGTATCGTCGAACTGGTCCACAGCCGTCGTCATGGTCCTCTGCTCCTTCGCGTCACAAGTCGTGTACGCAGCGCGATTGCCACATGTCGCGCCACAATCGCGCACGGGCTGTGCATCCGTTTGGAGTAGCCGCGAGTATAAGAATCTCTCGCCGTCGGCCAATTGTACGAGCGTAAGCGCAGGGCAAGAGAAGGGATAAAAGGAACTATACCATGGTAGGGGGCCGATGCCTTCACAGCTTTAGGGCCGTCAACCGGCACACAGCAAATTTTGCGTATCCACAAAACCCAGATATTTTGGGAATCCATGTCCAGACCGAGAACCTTGACCGCCGTGTTAGAATTGCGCGGCGCATTCAGACGAAATCCGAACCGGTTGAAAGATCGGAAATACGAACCGATAGTCACGACTCCAGTGCCCGAACCACCGAAATATTTGACGAAGGCCGCGATGGCGACGTGGGCAGAAATGGAGTCGTGGGGTTTTTGGCTCACGAGTGCCGATCAGTTCCTCGTTGCGATAGCGGCGACGTTGATTGCCCGTTATTGGATCGACGAACTTAAATCAGGCGACGTGTCCCTATTGATTGGACTGCTAGGCAAACTCGGTTTTTCGCCCAGAGAACGCGGCGCGTTGAATCCGCCAACCGACACCACATAGTTCCGCCGGTTCATCCACGCGTGCTCTATGACACACCAACCCCATGATTGCCGAAAGAGTATGGACAACGAGACGTTATGCGCCGTCTAATACCAACGGCCCGAGA
>Ga0210401_10004264_pt1 | contig 14970 bp, 8 predicted proteins | sample IncBWH32MmetaG_FD_150866 | JGI IMG/M metagenome (GOLD analysis project Ga0210401, IMG submission 150866) | Forest soil microbial communities from Barre Woods Harvard Forest LTER site, Petersham, Massachusetts, United States - Inc-BW-H-32-M | ecosystem: Environmental > Terrestrial > Soil >... | reverse complement strand
GTGACTCGAGGCGATCAATGCGCTGCAACAACATCTGGATGGTCCGCTTATCCTCGTCGGGTCCGGAGGCGGTTTGCTGGGCGCAAAGCGCAGGGGCACCGAGCACCAGCCCGAGGAGCAGGACGAGTGCGCGGCGCGCGGCCGTCGGGCCGGGGAATGCGAGTGGGGAACGAGGGTTCGTGGGAGTGCGGAACCGCATGGTGACCTCCTTGGAGACTCAAGCAGCCGCAGGGGTATAGCCGGTCCTCACCCTTCCGCCCGGAGTCTGAAGCCAAAGCTCCTGCGGCAGCGACGCTGGCCGTCTGGAATCACCCTGCGACTGGCACGAAGCAAATTGCTGTAATCAAAACTGTGCGTGCGCTTGACTCTCCGAGCAACAAATAATGACTTTGGCTCGCATGTCTGGGGGGACACTAGAGTTCAAGCTACGGCATCCTGCGGAGAGGCTCAACCTCAACAGCGGGGGACGGAAGCCAACTCGGCAACACGGCTGCGGAATTTCAAAACCACCCGGCGATCGCTGCGAATCGGACGCAACTTCACCTTACAGGACCCACACACGGGAGCGATTTTACTACGGCCGGACCCGATCAGACCCGGCCCAGAAGCCGCAGTGCAGATTCGAGCCTTTCGTGTTGTTCGACGGTGTACCAGGCGGGCGCGTAGCACTCCAGCAGGTCGTGCAGTTCGGCAAGCGCATCGGCTGCGACGGTGCGTTCCATGGCCATCTGCAAGGCGGTGCGGAACAGGGCGCGGGCCTCGATCCGGGACCCCGGTGCCAAACCCAGAAGGGAGTCCTGCAGGTCGCGCAATTCCGGAGGCTGGAAGGGACGACCCGTGGCCGAGGGTCCCCGGCGGTTGACTTTCATGTCGGTCCTCCCCGGCTTTAACTGCGCCAGGAACGAATGAGGGAAGGCCAGTGAGTTAATTAAACTCCAACCCGGCCAGCCCGGCTGTAAAAAAGATGTAAGCCTTACGCAAACAATCTTGACCTGCGTATGTCTTTTTGACTGTCTTGCGGGAGCGTAAAGGGGGGCTGTTTCGAACGATCGCGAGGGGGAGTTTTTTCCCAAGTCCACTGAGACCTGCCGTTCCCAAAAACCATTTATGAGATAGTTCTAGCCGCATTCTTTATTCTTTCGCTGACGAGGAAAGGCATGACCGGAAAGGGGTTCGAAGGCCTGCGGGTGCTGGCGCTAGAGAGCCGGCGGGCGCGGGAAATGGCGCAGTTGATTACGAATTTTGGCGGGCGAGCCACGGTTGCGCCCTCGACCCGGGAGGTTCCCTCGGGGCCGAACCCGGAAGAAGCCGCCTTCGCGGCGGGCCTGGCTAAGGGCGAGTTCCAGTTGGTGATTTTCATGACGGGTGTGGGCACACGCGCGCTGGCCCGAGCGATCGAAGCGGTGTGTCCACGGGAGCACTTTGTGGCGGGATTGAGACGGACCGCAGTGGTCGCACGCGGACCGAAGCCGGTGAACGTGCTGCGCGAATTCGGCGTCCCGATTGCGCTCACCGTGCCCGAGCCGAATACCTGGCGCGAGATTTTGCTGACGCTCGATCAGAACGTCGCGACCATTCCCCTGCAGGGCGCGCGCGTAGCGGTGCAGGAGCACGGTGTACCCAGTCCGGAACTGTATGCAGGGCTCTCGCAAAGAGGGGCGCTGGTGTTTGCGATTCCGGTTTACAAGTGGGCGCCGCCGGAGGATGAGGGGCCGCTGCGTCAGGCGATCGCCGAACTGGCGGGCGGTGAGTTTGGCGTGGTGCTGTTCACCTCGTCAGTGCAGGCGCATCATCTGTTCCGTTTCGCGGACGAGATGAATAAGCGGGACCAGGTGTTGCAAGCGCTGCGGCGCACTGTAGTCGGCTCGATTGGGCCCGTGACATCAGAAACGCTGCGCGAGTTCGGAATCGGGGTCGATCTGGAGCCTTCGCACCCGAAGATGGGATTCCTGGTGAAGGAGACGGCGGAGCAAAGCGGGCAATTGCTGAAGAAGCGCCCGGCGTAGGCGCGCCCTGACCTCACTGCTTCGACCGAAGCCGACTCGGTGTGAATGGAGGTGTGGCAATCAGCTGGAGACGGCATCCCGGTGAAACCCCATTTCGGCAGTCCCCAACTGAGAAGACCCGCCTAAGAAACCGAGGTCCCTATCATTAGAGCAAGGCGCGTGTCTGCATGAGCTTTTCGTCCAGTTCCTGCTTCTGTTCGAGTACCTCTTTCGGATTTGGAATAACATCGCGAAGGGGTTGTGGCACGCTGGCGTACCAGCGAGACGGACTCTTGCCAGGGCGGCTTGTTGAGGACTCCCATCTCCTGTTTCATAGCAGATTGCCAATCGACGCCATGCGAACCGAGTCCAGTCACCGCTTGTTGCAAGCGTGTTCGCTCTGTGGCCGACAAGGGTTCGAGGCGCAACGTATCGGACACTGCTCTTAGATGGCTCACGAGAAGGTCTTTCGCAATCAGTGTGGCAAACCGAGACCCATCATTGGCGACAGCACGGGAGAACCTCAATCCAGCCGTGAGAGCGCGAACCGCCCCATCTTTATCGCCCGTCTTAAGCAGGTGAAAGGCATACAGAACGTTGAGCCGCCCAAGCACGAATGCCTTTCTGGCATACTCCACCGGCAGGTCTTGCCCAGCCCGTAATCCAGGCCCCAGTCACAGTTTGGAACAGAGGTCGCGCGGGCCATGATTTCAAGGGCCAATGTGTTCTTCTCGAGCAGGTCTTTGTATTTCGAATCGTCATATGGCGCCGTACCATCAAGGATGGCGTTGAGTTCTTTGGCTTGCTGGTTCGTAATGCCGGAATCCTGAACCTGCGAAAACGCCGACCAGTAGCGCAAAGCTGCATTCTCGGCCAGGGACTGACTGCTTTGCGCCACCCGAGAACCAGCTGATAACAGCGCTAGCAGAATCGTCGCAGGAACCGGGTTCAAGATCTTCATCACTTTTTCTCCTTACTTAGCACAGCAACGGCGCTCTGTTTGCCCTGCGGAAAGGGGCTGGTTGGGGAACGAAACGCCAGGTCGTCAACGGCTGCCTTATTAAGGATGGCGCTGTCGCCAGCCAGGCATTTGCGCTTCGCATGGTGAATGGCTCGAACGGTGCGCGCCGCTCGGCATACGCGACATCGCGAACTGTATTTGGAACAACGACTCGGCTGCTGCGGATATCGAAAATAGCCGCCCCGATAAGAACAACGGCTGCGACGGCGGCTAGCCACGTGCCCGGTGAGAGCGAACGCCGGGAAGCATCGCCGACTCTGAGGGTCGGAGCAGGCTCCGGTGCGATCGGATGAAAGCGCTTCAAATAGACTGCGAATTGCTCCTCATCGCGAGTCGGCACAAGGAATTCTCCTTGGCGAACATTGCGTCGCGCAGTTTGGCCAACGCATACCGATATCGCGACGCCGCCGTGTTCAAGCTGACACCAAGCAGATCACCGATCTCGGAGAAGGTGAGTTCTCCCCATGCGTGCAGAACCACGACTTCCCGCTGCTCCTGTGGAAGATCAAGCAGCGCACGTCTCAGATTCTGCTCGGCGGCATAGTCCCGGTCTGGTGGACTAAACCATGCCGAGTCGATGTCGAGAGGCATATTTTGCTTCTGCAGCTTGGCGTCGTTGACAACGGCGTTGCGTACACAGGCCAAGAGGTAGGCTTTTTTGTTTATCGCTTGGCTTAGGCTCCCGTTCTCGATCGCCTTCAAGAACACTTGTTGAAGCGCATCTTGAGCGCAACCCCGGTCGCCTGAAAGCGCCGCAGCGAACAGCAGCCGTGCCGCCCCATGCTGGCGGTACAAAACCTCGATCTCGGCGGTATTGCGGTCTGTCCTATCAGGCTCTCCCGCCCAGCTCAGGGCGGACCAGCGACTCAGTTCAGAGGAACAAATCTGGCAGCCCGACCGCCCGTGCGATAGGAATTCGCGACGACATTTCCTGCCGCCGGTTGAGGTGCGTCAGAGTTGGCCCGCCGGCAGCGGGTGCAGCTCATCGAGCTGGCGTTAGACCGCGACGCTGAGCCGGCGAATGCCTTCGCGGATCTGGTCGGGCGGAGCGGCCGAGAAATTCAGGCGGAGGTGGCGGCGCCCTTCGTCCTGATGACCGTTGGGCGCGTAGAAAGCGTCGCCCGGGACGAACGCGACGTTTTCCCGCAAAGCCGATTCCAACAAGCGCTGTGCGTCCATGCCCTCGGCCAGGGTTACCCACAGGAACAGTCCGCCCTGGGGGCGGGTCCAGGTCACTTCGGGCGGAAAATATTGTTGCAGGGCTGCGAGCATCACATCGCGGCGTTCGCGGTAGACGCGGCGGATGAGCCGGACGTGCTCGTCCAGGAAGTTGTCGCGCGCGACTTCATAGGCCACCGTCTGGGCAAAGGTTGAGGTGTGCAGGTCGGCCCCCTGCTTCAGTTGGACCAGCTTGGCGATCACCTCGGGGGGCGCGACGATCCATCCCAGACGAAGCCCCGGTGCCAACGTTTTCGAGAAGGTGCTCAGGTAGATGACGTTGCCGATGGAGTAGCCGTCGTCGCGGCGAAGGTTTTCACGGTCGAGCACCACCAGCGGCGTGAGATGGTCGCCCTCAAAACGCAGCTGGCCGTAGGGGTCATCTTCAATGATCGGGATGCCGAAACGGTCGGCCAGTAGAACCAGCTCATGGCGCCGGCCCTCGGAGAGCGTGGTGCCGCCGGGATTCTGAAAGTTGGGCAGCACATACATGAACTTGGGTCCAGCGCGCAAGGGCGCTTCCAGCAGGTCGGAGCGCAGGCCGTCGTCGTCGCTGGGGACGCTGATGTAGTCGGCTCCGTACACGTTGAAGGCCTGCAGGGCGCCCAGGTAGGTGGGCGCTTCGACCAGGACGCGGTCGCCGGGATTAATGAGGAGCTTGCCGATGAGGTCAAGCGCCTGCTGCGAGCCGGAAGTGATGAGAACGTTTTCGGACCTGGCACGGATGCCGTAGCGGGCGATGTGGCGTGCGACCATTTCGCGCAGGGGCTCGTAGCCTTCGCTGGCGCCGTACTGCAATCCGACCTCGGGTTTCTCGAGGGCGCGACCGCAAGCCTCGCGGAAGCGCTCCACCGGAAACAGGTCGGAAGCGGGCAGCCCGCCGGCAAACGAGATCACTTCTGGCCGCTGGGTGAGTTTGAGCAGTTCGCGGATGGCCGAGCTCTTGACGCCTTTTGTGCGTTGCGCGTAGCGGGACGTCCAGGCAGTCGACATCGCAGGTCTCTCCTACCAGTCATGTTAAACCCCTGATGGTCCCTCCGGCTGTGGCGCAAGAATTCAGGTGACGAAGATCACCAGAACTCGGTATGACCCGCGAAAGCATGGCGGAGTGCGATCTGTCGAACCGGATCCTGCCGCCTCAGGGATATCCCGTAGCGGCGGTGCGGGCTCGGCCGGAAAAACAGTAAAACACAGCAGCTTCGGCGAGAACGGGGCTGTGGAAATATCGCGAGCGAAAATGGTTTGTGCCGGCCGTTGCCCTCACGGGGACTGTTCCTGCGTGGCCTCGGCTTGATAGACTCCTCGAGACTCTTTCACCAATTTCCATGCCTGCCAGGCCGGGGGATGTTTCCGGGGGCGAAGGGAAGGGATGGTTGGCAGCGATGCGGCGGGACCAGCAAGCCGGACAGGGCGCATACCTGCATCGCCTTTTCCCCTCGACCGTGGCACGGATCGGATCGCTCGGCTGGGGGCTGTTCTTGCTTGGGTTGGCGCTGCTTGCGGCGGGCCCGGCAGGGGCGCAAATCTCGCCCGGCCCGCTGGCAGAGCAGCACCAATTTCTCGACGGCGCCATACACTGCACGGAATGCCACAAGCTGGGCAGCAGCCAGCCCGAGTTCCGCTGCATCGGGTGCCACTCCGACATCGGGGCGCGCATCGCGGCAAAGCGCGGCCTGCACGCTTCCTATCGCATCCCAGCGGGTTCGAGCCAGGAGTGCTCGCGCTGCCACTCCGATCACAATGGCGTGACGTTCCCGATGATCAAGTGGGAGCCCACCAAATTCGATCACAAAGAAACCGGGTATCTGCTGGAAGGCAAGCACGCGGGACTGGCGTGCAACAAGTGCCACACCCCCGAACGCATCCCTGCAGCCGAGCGGGCGGCCATTAAGATGAAGGATCTGAGCAAGACCTTTCTCGGCATTCCGCAGGCCTGTGTCACCTGCCACAAGGATTTCCATGAAGGCCGGCTCGGGCCAAACTGCATCCAGTGCCACAACTTCACCGACTGGAAAGATACAGCGGGAAAATTCGACCACAGCAAGACGCGCTATCCGCTGACCGGTCTGCATCAGGAAGTGAAGTGCGAGAAGTGCCACACGGCGGACGCGACCGGCGCACCGCGCTACAAAGGCCTGCCCTTCGGCAAATGCGACGATTGCCATGCCGATCCGCACAAAGGCAGTTTCAAGGACAAGAGTTGCGCTTCGTGTCACAACACCAACGGGTGGAAGAAAGTCTCGAACGCAGGGCTGAGCAACAACTTCGACCACTCCAAAACCAAGTATCCGCTGGTCGGGAAACACCTGACGGTCGAATGCGAGGCCTGCCACGCCAAGGGCGACTTTAAGAAGGAACTGGCGTTCGCCAAGTGTACGGACTGTCATAAGGATGACCACAACGGACAATTCGCCAAACGGCCCAAAGGCATTGAGTGCGAACAGTGCCACAAGGTGGAAGGCTGGAAGCCGTCGCTATTCGACGTGAAGGCGCACGAGAAGACTGACTATCCCCTGGTCGACGGCCACGCCATGGTGAAGTGCGCAGGCTGCCACGTGCCCAAGGGCAAGGAAACGCAGTTCACGACGGTGAAGTTCAAGCGCTGCACCGATTGCCACAAGGACGAGCACAACAATCAGTTCGCTGGGAAGCCCTACGAGAATCAGTGCGACCAGTGCCACAACCTGAAGGGTTACAGTCCGTCGACCTTCACCCTGGCGCTACACAAAAAGACCAAATTTGAACTGACTGGCGGCCACGTCGCGATTCCGTGCGGAGACTGCCATAAGCTCGCCGACAAGAAGCAGCCGAAGGCGCTGGTTCCCTATCACTTCGCCGACTTGTCGTGCACGAGCTGCCACGAGGACATCCACCACGGGCAGTTCCAGGAGCGCATGGTGAAGGTCGGCGCGAGCGGCCAGGCCGCGGGTTGCACGGCGTGTCATGGAACCAAGTCCTGGCACGAACTCGACGCATTCGATCACAACCAGACTACTTTTAAGCTGGAGGGCGCGCACCGGGCGGTGGCCTGCATCGACTGCCACAAGCCGCCCAATCTCGAAACCAAGATGCTGAACGTGGACTTCAAGAAGGCGCCGGGCAAGTGCGAAGACTGCCACGAGGACGCTCACGGCGGACAGTTCGCCAAGCTCTTCCCGAACCAGATCACGCTGTGCAGCGATTGCCACAACGCGAGCAAATGGAAGCCTTCTCTGTTCGACCACGACAAGCGCACCACCTTCGCCTTGGAAGGCGAGCACCGGAACGTAGCCTGCGCCGGATGCCACAAGTTGTTCAAGGCAGTAGACGGGAAGCAGGTACTGTTTTATGCGCCGACTCCGAAGCTGTGCTCCGACTGCCACGGCCCCGAAGTGAAGCAGCTCAAGAAGGGCTAGGTCCGAGAGAGTTTTATTCGCCTGGTGGATGGAAGGTCGCGGTCCCGACCAACTGGGCACGTCTGGGGCCACAAAAACCCGATCTGTACAAATTATTGTACGTAACTGAAGTTTATTGGGGCAGCGCCATTCACCATCTAGAGGAGGAAAAAACTCCCTGGATGATTGCAGAAGTTACACTTACCGAGCGTGGGACCGGTCAAACCGGCCCTCGTTCAAGGATTTGACGGTTACGAAATTCAGCCGCGCAACATGTACTTGTGTAACCTTCCACAACAATCCTCTGATGGCTAATCTTGCTGGGCATCCGATTGCTGTTCTTTCGCACAACTTAAACGAAAACTTGGGCTTCCGTCTCACGGGTCGAGTTTCTGAGTGAAGGTTGGGGCAAACTTTGAGATCGAAGTTACTTCCTCTTGTCGTATTCGCGTTGGCGATTCTCTTGGGCGGGAAGCTGGCCGCTGGGCAGTCGCAGTCGTCTGCAAACTCGCGGAGTCCCCATGGCAGCCTTAGCATTCCCTGTCAAAACTGCCACACGCTGAGCGGATGGAAGCCGATCCGCGCTGTTCCTGAGTTCGATCACAACACCACGAAATATCCGCTGCGAGGCATGCACGAAGGCGTGAGTTGCAACCAGTGTCATACCAAGATGGTGTTCAGCAACGTCGGCATGCAATGCGCCGATTGCCACGCGGATATTCACAAACGCCAGATGGGCGCCAATTGCGAACAGTGCCACAACGTGAAGGGCTGGCACGTCGCGGTGCAGCAGATCAACCAGCACTTGAACCGCTTCCCCCTGATTGGCGCGCACGCCACACTGGATTGCGATTCCTGCCACAAAAGCGCCGCGGTCGGCCAGTTCCAGGGGTTGTCGACGGCTTGCGTTTCGTGTCACCAGCAGGACTTCATTAACACCAAGGCGGCCGGCATCGACCACGTTGCCCTGAAGCTGCCCACCACCTGCGAACAGTGCCACTCCATGGACAACTGGATGGGCGCCAAGTTCGACCACCTGCAATTCACCGGGTTTGCCCTTACCGGCGCGCACGCGACGCTGGACTGCAACGCGTGCCACATCGGCGGCAAGTTCGCGGGTACCCCGGCCACTTGCGTGGGCTGCCACCTGGCGGACTTCAACAAGACGCAAAACCCGCCGCACGCGCAAGCGAATTTCCCCACCACGTGCCAGACCTGCCACAACACCACGGCGTGGGATCCGACGACTTTCGATCACAACACGTTCACCAAGTTCGCGTTGACCGGCGGACACGTCGGTGTGGCCTGCACCCTTTGCCACATCAATGGGCAGTTTGTGGGAACGCCCACCGACTGCGCGTCGTGCCACATGAAGGACTTCAATGGCACGACCAATCCGAACCACGTGACGTCTGGCTTCCCGACCACCTGCCAGCAGTGCCATACGACGGCTTCGTGGACGGCGGCGGCGTTTGATCACAACAGCACCGGGTTTATGCTGACCGGCGCCCACGTCGCGCTGCAGTGTAGCCAGTGCCACAACACCACATTTAGCCCGTCGGGCGCGTATAACCTGACTACGGCGGCCTGCATCACCTGCCACCAGAAGGACTACCAGGGCACGACCGCTCCGCCGCACCAGTCGTCCAATATCGCGACGACCTGCGAGCAGTGCCATAACACGACGAACTGGAACGGTGGGACCTTCGATCACAGCTCTACCGGCTTCACGCTGACCGGCGCGCACAGCACGCTGCAATGCACGCAGTGCCACAACACCCAGTTCAGTCCTTCGGGCGCGTACAGCCTGACCAGCACTGCCTGCATCACGTGCCACCAGACCGATTTCAACGGCACCACCAGCCCGCCGCACGTGTCGGCTGGGATCTCGCAGACTTGCCAGAATTGCCACAACACCACCAACTGGGGCAACGGCACCTTCGATCACACCTCTACCGGCTTTACACTGACCGGTGCGCACGTCGCGTTGCAATGCGCGCAGTGCCACAACACGCAGTTCAGCCCGTCGGGTCCGTACAACCTGACTAGCACGACCTGCGTGACGTGCCACATGACCGATTACAACGGCACCACCACTCCGCCCCACGCGTCGGCGGGCATTGCGCAGACCTGCCAGAATTGCCACAACACAACCAACTGGGGCAATGGCAGTTTTGATCACACCACGACCGGGTTCGCACTGACCGGATTCCACACCACCATGGCGTGCACCGGGTGCCACAACACCACCTTGAGCCCGTCGGGCGCCTATAGCCTGAGCAGCGCGAATACGACCTGCATCTCGTGCCACATGACCGATTTCCAGGGCACGACGAATCCGAACCACGTGCAGTCCAACTTCCCGCAGAATTGCCAGCAGTGCCACAGCACGACCAATTGGGGTGGCGCTACTTTTGACCACACCACCACCGGGTTCGCGCTCACCGGATTCCACACCACCATGGCGTGCACCGGGTGCCACAACACCACGATCAGCCCGTCGGGCGCTTATAGCCTGACCAGTGGCACCTGCGTCAACTGCCACATGGCCGACTTCAACGGCACGAACAATCCGAGTCACGTGGCTTCAGGGTTCCCGCAGACCTGCGATCAATGCCACAGCACGACCAACTGGACCGGCGCGACCTTTAATCACACCTCGACCGGCTTCACACTGGTCGGGTTCCACGCCACGATGGCATGCTCGGGGTGCCACAACACCACGATCAGCCCGGCTGGCGCTTATAGCCTCACCAGCGCGAACACGACTTGTATCTCGTGTCACCAAACCGACTACAACAATACGAACGCGCCGCCGCATGCAACCGCGGGCTTTCCGACGACCTGCGACACTTGCCACAGCACCACCGATTGGACGGGCGCGACCTTTAATCACAACAACACGACGTTCCCGCTGACCGGCTTCCACGCAACCACGGCCGTGACCTGCGTGATGTGCCATGTCAACAACAATTACACGACGCTGCCGACGGCCTGCGTGGGCTGCCACCAAACGGATTACAACAACACGACGAATCCCGCTCACGCATCCGCCGGCTTCCCGACTACGTGTGCTACCTGCCACACCACCACTGCCTGGACTGGGGCGACGTTCAACCACACGTATTTCAACGTGAACCACGGCAACGCGAATGGAGTCTGTGCAACCTGCCACACGAATCCGAGCGATTACTCGGTGTTCCAGTGCACCGGTTGCCACGGCAGCAACAACGCGGCCAATTTCCATCACCCGAACGTCGGCGGGTATGTGTACAACAGTGCGAACTGCTATCAGTGCCACTCAAAGGGCTAGAACTTTTGATTGGGTGGACGAGACCGGGATCACGGTCGACCGGCTGTAGAAATGCAGATGCAGTGAACCGAATTTACTTTCCCCCCGCGGGAAATCCCCGCGAGTAATGAGGTGTAATGAATCGTACGCGACTATTTCTGGCGCTCTTTCTCCTGGGATCCTACGGAGCCGGCCAGAACATGCCGGCTCGCGTAGCGGAAGTCGAGCAGTTGCAGGTCAAGCGCGAGGGCTCGGATGTAAAGATCGAAGTGATCCTCACCGGTGCGGTGCAGCCTTCGGTAGAGACCGCCACCAACCCGGATCGGCTGGTCCTGATCCTTCCCGGAACACTCTCCGACGCCAAACAGAAGCGCTACCCGCTGGGTACGGACGGCGTAGAGGGTGTACGCGTGGGCCTGAACAGCGCCAATCCTCCGGTCACTCGGGTGGTGGTCGACCTGGACAGCGCGCTGCCTTACGCGCTCTCGACCGAAGGAACACACGTCGTTCTCCGCGTCCAGACTGCAGAAGCCGCACACGTCCGGCACGACGGAGCGGTTCCGGCAGCATCGACTCCACTGGTTGGCGTGTTCCGGCGAAAACCGCAGGCTCCTGCGGCGGAGACTATGGCGTCGGCGCCAGCGTCTGTCCCGGTGCCTCCGCAGCTGCCACCGATTAATTTCGCTGAGAAACAACCCGCCACGGCTCAGCCCCCGGACGGGACCACCGCCACGGCATCCGCGCCTTCGTCGACGCACCCGAAATTCGGCAGCCTGCAGCAGGGCACGGTTTTTCCTGGCGCGGGCACACCTGGCGCGGGAAGCGTCCCAGAAACGCAGAGCGTGATCCCGGGTTCCAGTCCTTCCGTAGCCAGTGTCACCCCGGGGAATTCCACTTCCGGCAGCCCTCGAGCGGCGGCCCAGACCCCGGCTCCGCCGCTCATCGTGACGCTCGGTTCCGCCAACGGTTCGAACGCCACGGCGTCTGCGGGGGCTAGCTCTACCCCGACGAGTTCGACGGCAGTCATCACGACCGGAGGGTCCTCGGGCCCGGTGGTGACGACGCCCAGCGCGGCCACGGCAAAGGTGACAGCATCGATACCAGCGGGCGCAGCAGTGCAGCCCGTGCCGTCCGAGGCCAGTAGTTCAACGACCCGGTCGGAAGCAGTCACGGAAGTGCAGCAGTTGCAGGTGAAGCGGGACGGTTCGGATGTCGATATCGAAGTCGCGCTGACCGGCCAGGTCAAGGCCTCGGTTGACCGGGCAACCAGTCCTGAACGTGTCGTGCTCACCCTCCCCGCTACGACCTCTGACGCGCGGCAAAAAACCTATCCGGTGCACGCGAACGGCGTTCAGAGCGTGCGTGTGGGATTGAACAGCGCCAATCCGCCGGTAACTCGAGTGGTAGTGGAACTCGACAAGGAGAGGCCTTACAACCTGAGTTTTGCCGGCAACAATGTGATCCTTCATATCGGTACGCCGAAGGTTCTGACGAACCTCGCGAGTGCTTCGGCTCGGCCGCCGACGCCGCCGGTTGCCCCTGACCTGAAGGCTGAGGCTACGAAACTGATCCTCACGCCCAAGGCCCAGGGCACTATACCCGTGGCAGTTGCAGACCCCGCAACCTCGACTGTCCCGGCGAATCCGAGCGGCGCGGCTTCGGCCATCCTGAGCGCAAAGGCAACGCCCGTGCAGCCGACGACGAGTTCGGCTGGGGCACCGAACGTGATCACGAAGGTGATATCAGCCACCGTAACACCGGCGACTGCGAACACAACTGCGGGGACCACAACTGCAGCTACGACAACCAACACTCCGCCCAGTGCTACGGTTGCTAATCCGCTCGGACTGCCGGCGACTGCGACATCGACCACTTCGAGCACGACTGCCTCCGCGACTTCGACACCTAGCGCCTCTCAAGGGGCCACGGTCGCGAATCCGCTCGCGCTGCCAGCGAATACGGCGACCGCGAGTACGACTTCACCAGGAACGACGGCGACGGCCAGCGCTCCACCAGGGGCCACCGTATCCAATCCGTTTGGACTCGCGCCCGGGGAGAAGCTGCCCACGGCTGAGAGCGCAGAAGAGGCAACTGATATCGGCGCAACCAACGACGTTTCGACCACAGTGAGCGCCGACGCCGCGCCCGAGACTGCAACGGTAAGTGCCTCTAGCGCGTCGACAACTGCGGCAGCGAGTGCGACTGCAACCGCCGCGAAGCCCGCGACGACTTTGATGGCGAAGGCGACCCCGCCTGAGATACCCGCGGTGCTCGCGCTGCGCGCCACCCATCCTGATTTCCGGACCACTTTCCGGGTGAAATACGTGGCCGAGGGCGTCGCCTATCTCGACGGCGGCCGCGGTGCTGGTCTCTCCGAAGGCATGAAGCTGGTGGTGCGAGAGACTCCGACCGGGACGGTGGTCGCCGCTGCCACGGGCAGCGACGAACACATCGTCGCGGAACTGGAAGTGAAGTCTGTGGCGGAAGCATCGGCTGTAACCGACATTCACACTCCGAACCGCGACGTGAAGCCGGGAGACCTCGCCTACCTGTCCGCTCAGGACGAGCAGTCCCTGGTGCAGCAGAGCACGCTGAGTTCGACGCGAAAGTATCCGACCGTGATCTCGTTCACCGAAGACGACACGCTCGACGAAGAGGCGCGCGCGCAGATTCCCAAACCGCCCCTGCCCTCGATCAACCGGGCCCGTGGCCGCTTTGGGTTTGACTACATTGGGACGCAGTTCCACGGCGCGAGCGGCGGCAGCAATTCGAACATCGGCCTGATAGCCCGCCTCGACATGACGCGGATCGGCGGCACTTACTGGAACGCCAGCGGGTACTGGAGAGGCCAGTTGAATGCCAACTCCTACCAGGGCACGCAGACCCTGCAGGACGTGATCAACCGCACCTACCACCTGGCCATGACGTACGACAATCCGCATTCGGCGTGGGTGGCCGGTTTTGGACGCATGTACCTGCCCTGGGCTACCAGTCTCGACACCATCGATGGCGGCTACTTCGGACGGCGCATGGGGCACGGGTCGACGGTGGGAGTTTTCGCCGGCTCCACACCCGACCCCTCGTCCTATAGCTACAATCCCGACCGACGCATCGGCGGCGTCTTCGTTAATTTCGAGGGCGGCAGCTACGACGACTTCCGCTTTACCAGCACTTCGGGAATCGGTATTAGCACCATCAAGTGGCAGATCGACCGGCCATTTGTCTTTTTCGAGAACGGGGTTTCCTACAAGCGGTATGTGTCGGTTTACGACTCACTGCAGGCAGACAGCCCCGCCGGCAACACCGTGGCAACGGCCCCGGGAGCGGGAATCGGGCGGAACTTCCTGACGGTTCGGTTCCAGCCCCACGAACGGATCGAGCTCGACGCTAACTATAACTATTTCAGAGACGTACCGACGTTCGATCCCAACCTGATCAGCACCACCCTACTGGACAAGTACTTGTTCCAGGGGTTCAGTGCAGGCATGCGGTTGGAAGTCATCAAGCAGCTCTGGCTGTATGCCCAATTGGGGCGCAGTAGCCGATCGGGCGACCCCACCGCCTCGCTGAACGAACTGTATGGCGTCACCTTGGGACGGGTTCCGTGGGTCAAGATCCGGGCCGACGCGCATTATTCGCGGTTTAATAGCTCATTCGGCAGCGGTTATTACGAGTCGGTCTCCCTCTCGCGCAGCCTTAGCGACAGTTTCCGGCTAGAGGTGCTGGGGGGCAAGCAGAACTTCAGTTCGGCCTACTCGAGCAATAGCAACACCCACTATGTGACCAGCAACCTTGAGATGAACATGGGGTTGCACTATTTCTTCCAGGGCGGGTACACGTTCAGTCGCGGAGTGATACAAAACTACGACCAGTGGATGTTTACGTTGGGCTACCGCTTCGACACCCGCCAAAAGGGCGGGCAATGAAGTGGCAGCCAAAATGCAGCGATAGAGCCATGAGGCTCTCCCCCGTCGTACTCCTGGTTTGTTTTTTTCTAAGTCCTTGCTGGGCAGGGACTACTCCGCTCGAAGACATGATTGGGCGGGCGAACGATCAGGTTTCGAAGTTCGTCGAGCAATT
>Ga0210401_10004263_pt1 | contig 14972 bp, 13 predicted proteins | sample IncBWH32MmetaG_FD_150866 | JGI IMG/M metagenome (GOLD analysis project Ga0210401, IMG submission 150866) | Forest soil microbial communities from Barre Woods Harvard Forest LTER site, Petersham, Massachusetts, United States - Inc-BW-H-32-M | ecosystem: Environmental > Terrestrial > Soil >... | reverse complement strand
GGCTGCTGGTCGCGGTTGCCAGCGGTGCGCCAACGGTCGAGTTCGGCTGGGCTGCCTGGATCGCGTAGCCAGAGTAGCGCATCAGCGTGCCGGTTCCGCTCGCGTTCGGGGTGCATGCGTAGGTGACCGCCCCGTTGACGATGTAGAAGCGGTAGCCGGGGGAATCGCCGGGCCAGGCCGTGGTCGGCGTAAAGGTGATCGTCTGCAGCGTCGGACCGAAGCTGGTCAGCGCGCGGATGTTGGTTCCGTTGTACAGGTTGGCATTGCCATAGCCCAGGTTCAGCACCACCAGCTCGGAGCCGGCCGGCACGTTGACGGTGGGACCGAGCACCTGGAACGAGCTGTCGGTCGGATCGGTGACCGTGAGCGGATCGTTTTGAGGCGGAAAGTTGTTGCTGGCCGCGGACCGATAGCGGCCAGCGTCGACCACCGGCACGAACTCGAGGAAGGTGGTGCCACCGTTCACGGTGATCCGGGCCGAGTTCGGCACAGCCGCCTGGACCTCGCGCATCACGCGCCGGATCACCGAGTTGCCGGCGTCGGTCAGCGTTGCGCGGTCGATCGCCTCGAAATACGCGCGCACCGGATTGGCCATGAAGACTGCGACCGAGGCCGCCAGGATGCCGAGGATCGCGATCACGATGATCAGCTCGACCAGCGAGAATCCCAAAGGAGCGCAGCGGGCGGCGAGCGGCTTGCTCATGGCGCGTACATGGCCCGAAAGGTCGTCATCGTGACCGGTTGGCCGTCCGGGCCGATTGCGGTCACGACCACCAGCAAGCCATCGGCCGCCGGTATGTTGCCCATCGCCTGCTGGGTCGCCACCACGCTCGCCGAGTAGGTGCCGAGGCCTGCGACGGCGGACCCGTCGGGCGCCACGATCCCGGTCTCCGAGTAGCCCGAGTAGTCGTTCGGATTATCGAAAGGCAGCGGCGAGCCGGCGCGGGTTTCTCCGGGCTCCGGACCGATCGCGTCGTTCGGCCCGCCCGGGTTGTACGGATCCTTCTGCTTGTAGGGCTGGCTGTCGATCTCCTCGATCAGCGACTCGGCGATCGCCAGCGTCTGGCGCTGCAGCGTCGGGTCGGCCGACCAGAGCGCGGCTTGCGATAGCGCCTTGACGAGCGACACCACCGCGATCGAAATGATCAGCATGAAGAGGATCACCTCCACCAGCGTGACCCCTTGCTCGCGTCCCCGCCATCGCGCTTGCCTCCTTCGCGCTGTGCGCTTCGGAAGGCAGGCGCGCGTCGGCGGGCGAGCTCGCAGTCGGTCAGGAGCGCCGCACATAGCCCGAGATCGGTTCGACCGTGACCAGGAACTGCTGGCCGTCGGAGGCGGTCAGGTGGATCTGGACCTGGGTGGCCACCGAAGGCTGCCCGAGGCCGTCGAACGAGAACTGCGCGGTGTTGGTCGTCAGAACGACCCCACCCGGCGCCTGAACCGTCACGTTGCCACCGCTCGGTGCCCCCAGCGGTTGCGCGCAGGCATTCGACGAGTCCAGGCATACGTCGACCAGACCGCTGGCGGCGCTCACGTTGACGTACATCAGCCGGCGCTGCGCTACCGCCGCCTCCTGGGCAAAGCGCAGCGTGCTGGCGATCTGCTCGGCGGACCCATGCGCGTTCACTTCGCCGGTGTCGTTCAGGCGCCCGATCGCCATGAACGAGAGGATCCCCGCGATCATCATCACGATCACCAGCTCCACCATCGTGAATCCGGCGCACCGTGCGGCGAGGGGGGATCGGGTCGGGCTCATAAGAAGCAAAAGCGGCGCTCCATTGGGCGCCGCTCTATCAGAAAGCCGGGACAGTGGGCGCTGTGGCGCCGTCTGCCCCTGCCGGCGTCAGCACCCGGCGGTTGCTAAGGTGATCGTCGGGGCCTGGTTGTTGCCCGCCGCTGCGGCGTAGGTGACCGAACAGGTGGGCAGATTGGTCGAATTTTGGATCTGGATCTGGACGCCACCACCCGCGGCGAGCACCTTGACGGCGTCGGTGTTGGCAGCCGTCACATCGAGCCCGGCCGCATCGACGACGCCGCCCGCGCCGTTGCCGGCGACGGTCGCTGCCGGGTATCCCCACACGGTGTTGATATTGACGCCATCGACGCTGACCACACCGGCTGCGCCCGTTGCGCCGCGGACCAGGGCGGCGGCACGCACGACCGACGAAGCCGAGCGCACCGCGCCATATATCGCTTCCGCCTTGGCCTGACGGGCGTCCACTCCCATATTGATAAAGCGCGGCAGCGCCAGCGCCGACAGGATCCCGATGATCAGGATCACGATGATCAGCTCAACCAGGGTAAAGCCCCGCTGATTGCGGGCTGCTGCCGGGGTGTTCATGCTCAGTCCTTTGGTTCGAATAGGGTCGAAACGGCCAATGCCTCATACAGATTGTCGGCAACGGAGGGTTAACCTTTGACCCGGATAAGCGCGGCTTTTCAGCCGGAATCCTTAGCCGAAATCCGGCGGCTCAGGCCGCCGCCAGACCGGCTCAGTGGTGCAGCACGGCGCGCGACAGGTCCCACATCGGCAGGAACACGCCCAGCGCCACCACCAGCACCATGCAGCCCATCAGTACGATCATGATCGGCTCGATCTGCGCAGCCAGGCCGCGCACCGCGTGCTCGACCTCTTTCTGGTAGTAGTCGGCCACTTCGTTCATCATTTCGCCGAGTGCGCCGGTTTCCTCGCCCACTGCGACCATTTGCAGGATCGTCGGCGTGAAAACCCCGGTTGCCCGCGCCGCCTTGGCGAGGGTCTCGCCGCGCTCGGCCGAAGCCTTCATCTGGGTGATCCGTTCGGCCAGTACCACGTTGCCGGTGGTCTCCACCGCAACCTGCAGCGCATCGACCACCGGAATGCCGGCTTCCAGCGCGAGGCCGAAGCTCTTGGTAAAGCGCGCCAGCGCGGCCTTGCGCACCAGTGCGCCGAAGATCGGAAGGTGCAGCACCCACTCATCGCGCAAGCGACGCCCGGCTGGCGTCCGCACGCCCCAGATCGAGCCGCCCACCAGTACGATCAGGATCGCGATCAGGAACGGCCAGTCATGAATGAAGAAGTCGGACAAGCCAATCAGGATCTTGGTGATCAGCGGCAGCTCGGTGTGCAACCCCTTGTAGACCTTGGCGAAGGCCGGGATCACGAAGATGTTCAGCACCACCAGCGCGACGGCGGCGGCGCACAGCACGAAGATCGGGTAACGCAGCGCCGATCGCACCTGCTCGCGGTTTTCCCGCTCGAAGCTGAGCTGGGCGTGCAGCCCCATGAAGACTTCCGACATGCGGCCGGTCACCTCGCCCACCCGCACCATGCTGATCATGTAGCGGGAAAAGACATCTTCCTCCCGCTGCATCGCCGCCGACAGTTGGCGGCCGCCTTCGAGTTGCTGCTTCAAGCGCTCGAGCAACTGCGCGAAGCTGGCCTTGCTGGCCGATTCATACAGTCCCTGCAGCGAACGCAGCAGTGGCACGCCGGCCCTGAGCAGCGTGGCGAGCTGCCGGCTGAACATCAGCAGATCATCGACCTCCACGCGCGCGCCGAACTTGCGGCTGAAGAACGATCCGACGCCTTCGTCGCTTTCGTAGCACACGTCGGCGCGCACCAGCAGCGTCCCTTGAGCACCCAGCGTCTCGGCCAGCGCGGCCATCGTGGCGGCTTCCGCACGCCCCTCGACCCGGGCTCCGCGGGCATCGCGCGCGACGTAAGCGAACAAAGGCATCGGGGTTCGGGTCGGCGGCTGCTCAGGCGCCGGACTGGCTCGGGTCGTGCGAGCGGCTGATCAAGCGCATCGCTTCGCCGACCGTGGTGCGACCGCTCTGGACCAGGTCACTGACGTGGCGCGCCAGCGACAGCTCACCGGTCTCGCGATACGCCGCATCCATATAGGCCTGCATGTCGCCGCTGTTGAACGCGGCCACCACCGTGCGCGTCATATCGAGCAGCTCGTACACGCCCATCCGGCCCAGGTAGCCGGTGCCGTTGCATTGCGGACAGCCCGCGCCATAGGCGAACGCGCCACCCGTGCCGCCGGCGAATGTCTGCAGGAACGCGATCTCCTGCGCGGTCGGCGCGTAGGGTCGGGCGCACTGCGTGCATACGGCCCGCACCAGGCGTTGCGCCAGCACGAGGCGCAGCGACGTGGCGATCAGGAAGCGCGGCGCACCCATGTCGAGCAAGCGGATCGGGGTGGAGGCCGCGTCGATCGTGTGCAAGGTCGACAGCACCATGTGCCCCGTCATCGCGGCGCGCAGACCGGTCTCGACCGTGTCCTTGTCGCGCATCTCGCCGACCAGCACGATGTCCGGGTCCTGCCGCAAGGTCGACCGCAGCACCGAGGCGAAGCTCAGGCCGATCTTTTCGTTGACCTGAACCTGTGTGATGCCAGGCAGCCGATACTCGACCGGATCCTCGGCGGTGATGATCTTCGCGTCCGGCGAATTCATCTGCGCCAGCACGCCATACAGCGTGGTCGTCTTGCCGGAGCCGGTCGGGCCGGTCACCAGCAGCATTCCCTGCGCCAATGTGATGAAGTCGCGCACCTTGGCCAGAATCGGAGCCGGCATGCCGAGGCGGTCCAGTTCGAGCAACCCACCATCGTGCGGCAGCAGGCGCAGCACGACCGCTTCGCCATACTGCGTCGGCATGCTCGACATCCGCAGATCCAGCGCGCGGCTGCGCACGCGCACCATGAAGCGGCCATCCTGCGGCAGCCTTCGCTCGGCGATGTCGAGGCCCGCCAGAAGCTTCAGACGCTGCACCACCGCCGGGGCGATCCGGCTCTCCGCTTCGGTATGAAGCACCAGCGTGCCGTCGACGCGGAAACGGATCTGCAGCTTGCGCTCCTGCGGTTCCACATGGATGTCGGAGGCGCGCGACCGCACGGCGTCATCGAACAGCGACTGCAACAGCTTGGCCACCGGCGCATCGTCCAGCGACGCACCACCGCCAATATGCTCGGCGTCGATCTTGTCGAACTGCATCTCCTGCTCGAGCTCGCGGGCGAGGCCCGAGATCTCGTCGCTGCGGGAGTGCAACTTGTCCAGCGTCGCGTCCAGGCGCGACTCGGTAACCACGACCAGATCCAGGTGCCGTCCCAGAATGCGCTGGATTTCGTCGTAGGACTGGTAGTCGAGCGGATCGGACATGCCGACCCGGATGGCGGAGCCGGCTTCGTCGATCGGGATGGCCCGGAAGCGCCGCGATTGGGCTTCGGTCAGCAGGCGACTGACTGCGGGCGAAACGGCCTGCAGGCTCAGCTGCAGGTACGGGATCTTCAATTGAACCGCCAGCGCCTGGGCGATCGACTCCTCGGTGGAGATTCCGTCCTCCACCAGGATGCGGCCAAGCCGGCGCCCGCTGCGCTTGCGCTCCTCGAGCGCGCTTTCCAGCTGGGCCGGCGTCAGAACGCCTTGCAGCACCAGCAATTCGCCCAGCCGCAGCCGTTGCCGCGGATTGGCGGGCTTGCTCTCGGTGGCCTGCAACAGGGCGGCCTGTTCGACTCGATCGGCTGGCTTCACGCGGGGACCTGGATCGGATGGCGGGCGACCACCCGTCGTCGCGATGATGCCGCGCACATCGCCGCCCAGTGCCCCAAATTGCGCCTCGAAATCGGGCCAGCCGGCGCGGTTCACTAAAATGGCCGGCAAAGGCAAGGCAGACCGTGGAACGCGTTGGGCGGCCACGGCCGAATCTGCCGGGAGACCAACCATGGACAAGCAAACCGTAACGACAACCCAGGCTCCGGCTGCGATCGGGCCCTATTCGCAGGCGGTGAAGACCGGCCTGGTCGTTTTCCTGTCGGGACAGATCGGACTGGACCCGGCCACTCAAGCGCTGGCCGGCGAAGACTTCGCCAGCCAGGTGCGACAGGCTTTTCGCAACCTGGACGCGGTGGCGCGGGCTTCCGGCGGCACGCTGGCCGACGCGGTCAAAGTGACGCTGTTCCTGACGGATCTTTCGAAGTTCAGCCAGGTCAATGACATCATGTCGGAAGTGATGCCCAAGCCCTATCCGGCCCGATCGACGATCGGCGTGGCCAGCCTGCCACGCGGCGCGCAGTTCGAAGTCGAAGCCATCCTGGTGCTTTGAGCGTGAGTCTTTGAGCACGAGTCAACGATCGCTGGCGGGACGGGAATCGAATTCGACCCGGCGCGGCGCCTCGCAGGACCGCAGGCCGGCGGCAGCGGGCGCACCGCGCGCAGCCCGGCTCTTCCAGCGCCTGGGGCTGACCCGCGATTGGGACTTGTTGCTGCACGTTCCACAGCGCTATCGCGACGAATCGACACTGACCGCGATCCGCGACCTGGTCCCGGGCGAGGAGGCCCAGATCGAAGCGGTCGTCGACAGCAGCCGCGTCGCATTTCGCGGCCGCCGCCAGCTCGTGGCGACGTTGCGCGACGACAGCGGCGAACTGATCGTCCGGCTGCTGCACTTTTATCCGTCTCACCAGACGCTGTTGACAGCGGGCCGGCGCGTGCGCGCGATTGGGTCCGTGCGCGGCGGATTGATGGGTGTCGAGATGGTGCACCCGCAACTGCGGGCCGCTGACGAGTCGGTGCCGCTGCCCGAGGCGCTGACGCCGATCTATCCATCCACCGAAGGATTGCCCCAGGCGTGGATCCGCCGGCGCATCGACCGGTTGCTGGAATCGACCGCGCTCAGCGACACGCTGCCGCCCGAGCTTATAAGCGAGCAGGGCCTCCCGGACATTGCGAACGTGCTGCGCTTCGTGCACCACCCGCCGCTGCAGACCGACACCCAGGCGCTGACCGAGCGACGGCACCCGATCTGGGAGCGACTGAAGTTCGACGAGCTGCTGGCCCAGCAACTGGCACTGCGGATGGCGCGGCTGCGGCGGCAACAACGCCCGGGGCCGGCGAAGCACACCGATGCGAATTACCCGGGCCTGGCGGGCCGGCTGCTCAAATCGCTGCCGTTCGCGCTGACGACAGCGCAGCGGCGCGTGTGGGCAGAGGTCGAGCGCGATCTGATCGCCCAGGTGCCGATGAACCGGCTGATCCAGGGCGATGTCGGCAGCGGCAAGACCGTGATCGCCGCGTTGGCCGCGGCTCGCGCTGTCGAATCGGGCTGGCAGGCTGCGTTGATGGCGCCCACCGAGCTGCTGGCCGAGCAGCACTTCCGGCGCATCGATGAGTGGCTGGCACCGCTGGGCATCGAGGCGGTGTGGCTGACCGGGCGGCTGCGCGCGGCGCAACGGCGGTCGGCATTGCAGGCCGTGCAGCAGGGCAGCGCGCGCCTGGCAATCGGCACGCATGCGCTGGTGCAGCCCGAGGTTCGTTTCGCGAACCTGGGGCTGGCGATTGTCGATGAGCAGCACCGGTTCGGCGTGGCGCAGCGGCTTGCGTTGCGCGACCCGTCGTTCGCTCCGCACTTGCTGATGCTCAGCGCCACGCCGATCCCGCGCACGCTGGCGATGACCTACCTGGCCGATCTGGACGTGTCGGTGGTCGACCAGTTGCCGCCCGGACGACAGCCGGTGGCCACGAAGCTGGTGGCGCGCCGGCGCCGCGACGAGGTGCTGCAAAAAATCCGTGCCGAAGTGGCAGCCGGACGACAGGCTTATTGGATCTGTCCGGTCATCGAAGAGGGCAAGGACCCCGAGGCGAGTGCCGCCACCAAGGTCTACGAAGACATCCGAGCCAGCCTGCCTGAACTCAGAATCGGCCTGTTGCACGGAGCCCTGGCGCCGGCCGACCGGTCCGCGGTGATGGGGGCTTTTGCGCAAGGGGCAATCGATGTGCTGGTAGCGACCACCGTGGTCGAAGTGGGCGTCGACGTGCCCAATGCGAATCTAATGGTGATCGAGGATGCGGAGCGATTCGGCCTGGCCACGCTGCATCAACTGCGCGGTCGGATCGGCCGGGGTGCGGAGCGGGGTGCCTGCGTGCTGCTGTACGAGGAGCCACTCAGCGAAGCGGCGCGCGAGCGACTGAAGATCGTGTTCGACTCGAACGATGGATTCGAAATCGCGCGCCGGGACCTGCGGCTGCGCGGCCCGGGCGAGTTCCTCGGCGCACGCCAGTGGGGACTTCCGTTGCTGCGCTTCGCCGACCTGGAGCGCGATCAGCCGCTGCTCGAGCGTGCGCGCCAGGCGGCCGCCGCGCTTTTGTTGCAACATCCGGAAGCGGCGCGCCGCCACGTACAGCGCTGGCTGCCGCAGGCCGTTGATTTTCTGGATGCGTAAATTGCAGTTCACAGCAACCCTCACCCTCACCCCCAGCCCCTCTCCCGCGGAGCGGGAGAGGGGAGCTTCAGAGTCGCTGTCCCGCCTGCGGTTCAGGTTCCTCTCTCCCGCAAGCGGGAGAGAGGAGATTCAGTGTCCGGCCGGGCTGATGGGTAACACCAGATTCCCCTCTCCCGCTTGCGGGAGAGGGGCCAGGGGTGAGGGGCGAGCGAGCTTCGATGAGGCTCCCCCTCTCCCCTTGGGGAGAGGGGGGTCGGGGGAAGAGGGGCGGGCGAGCTTCGATGAGGCTCCCCCTCTCCCCCTTGGGGAGAGGGGGTCGGGGGTGAGGGGCCGTTCGGGTCTTTTGTACCTAACTTATGACCTTGACTGAACTTCGGTATGTCGTGGCCGTGGCGCGCGAGCGCCACTTCGGGCGGGCTGCCGATGCCTGCCATGTCAGCCAGCCGACCCTGTCGGTGGCGATCCGCAAGCTCGAGGAGGAGTTGGGCGTTTCGTTGTTCGAGCGGCGTGCCTCGCAGGTTGCACTGACCGACATCGGAGAGCAGATCGTCTCGCAGGCCAAGCGCGTGCTCGACGAAGCGTCGGCCGTGCACGAGATTGCGCGGCAGGGACGCGATCCGCTGGCCGCACCGCTGCGGGTCGGCACGATCTACACGATCGGACCGTACCTGCTGCCCGGGCTGATCCGGCAGCTGCAGAAAAAAGCGCCGCAGATGCAACTGCTGCTGAGCGAGAACTTCACGGTGAAGCTGATCGAGCAGGTTCGCAACGGCGAGATCGACGTCGCCATCATGGCGCTGCCGCTGCCTGCCTGCGGCCTGTCGGTGCAGACCGTTTACGACGAGCCGTTCGTGGTGGCGGTGCCGCGCAAGCATTCGTGGATCCGGCGCAAAACGATCGCCAGTGCCGACCTCGAGCACGAAACGATGCTGCTGCTGGGCAGCGGACACTGCTTTCGCGACCAGGTGCTCGACGTGTGCCCGGAGCGGTCCCGCTATGCGGAAGCGGCCAACAGCATGCAGCGTACGTTCGAAGGCTCCTCGCTCGAGACGATCCGGCAGATGGTGGCGACCGGCATCGGCATCACCGTGATGCCGACCACCGCGATGCCGGCGCGCATCCCGCGCAATTCGCTGGTGGCGTACCTGCCTTTCAAGAATCCGCCGCCGCATCGTCGCGTGGTGCTGGCGTGGCGCCGTTCGTTCATGCGGACCGAAGCGATCGAATCGCTGCGGCAGGCGATCCTGGGTTGCTCGCTGGAAGGCGTCCAGATGGTGGACGCGCCGGTCGAAGCGGCTTGACCATGATTGCCTCCGGCGCAGCCACGCAGCACGGCCTCGAGCGCTTGCGCCTTTACCTGCGGCTCACGCGCGCGGACCGGCCGATCGGCGTGCTGCTGCTGTTGTGGCCGACGCTGACGGCGTTGTGGTTCGCGGCGCGCGGATGGCCTGGCTGGGAGCTGCTCCTGATCTTCGTGGCCGGTACCTGGCTGATGCGATCCGCCGGCTGCGCGATCAACGACATGGCCGACCGCAACTTCGATGCCCACGTCAAGCGCACCGCGCAGCGTGTGGTGGCCACTGGCGAGGTCAGTGTCCGCGAGGCGCTGGCGGTGGCGATCGTGCTGGCAGCTGTGGCGGGCGTGACGCTGATCTGGTTGAACAACGCGGCGCGCCTGGCGGCACTGGTCGCGCTGCCGGTGGCCGCGGCCTACCCGTACTTCAAGCGCTTTTTCTCGATACCGCAAGCGATGCTCGGCATCGCGTTCTCGTTGGGGATCCCGATGGCCTATTGCGCGGTCCAGGGGCGGCTCCCGGCCGAGGCGCTGTGGATGGTGGCAGCCAACTTCTTCTGGGTGATTGCGTACGACACCGAATATGCGATGGTCGACCGCGACGACGACGTGAAGCTCGGCCTTCGGTCGTCAGCCATTCTGTTCGGGCGCGCCGATGTGGCGTTCGTGACCTCGAGCTATGCGATCTATCTGGCGGCGATGGCGGCGCTGGCATGGAAGGCCGGCGTGGGAGTGGCCTTTGCGGGCGGGTGGCTCATCGCCACGGGCTGCGCGGTCTACCACGTCCGGCTGATCCGAGCGCGCCAGCGCGATGCCTGCTTCCGCGCCTTCCTGCACAACCAGTGGCTCGGTCTTGCGATCTTCGTTGGGGCAGTCGCGGGCTTCGCGTGATCACCGCCTGGTGTGGACGAACGTCATCGGCGAGAGCGCTCGGATTTGTAGTCGGATGATTCATCCCACTCCAGCTTGCCCATGAGGTCGAGCAAGCGCTTTTGGGCTCGTCGCGCGATAAATTCCTCCAGCGCGCGAGTCACGGCCGCTTTCCTGGTCTTTTCGCCGCTGACCTTCAGAGCCCCGCTCGACCAGATCGGGATTCAGCGCAAGGTTGGTCGCCACTTCGATTCCTTTTTCATGCTGGCTCGACTGCCCGCGCCGACGCGGTCAACGATCTGATCTTGTCCGCATCGGCAGGCGTCGCCGGATTGTGGATGACCATGGTGAGATCGGGCCGACCATCGACCGCGAACGCTGAATATTCGAAGGCGATCGGGCCGAGTACCGGATGCCGCATGTGCTTGACGGCCTCGCCGTGGCTTCGAACATCGTTGTCGCGCCACATCGCCTTGAACTCGGAGCTGAGCCGGCAGAGCTCATCGACGAGAGGCTCCACCTGCGCCGCTGCCCCCGCACGTGCCGCGTCCACCCTGAACGCGCCCACCACGAACCGCGCCACGCTTTCCCAGTCGTACTGGGCCGCGCGGACGCGAGGATCAAGGAAGATCAAGCGCAGGACATTGCGCTGCTGCGGTGGTAGCGATCCATAGTCGGTCAGCATCACGGTCGCCGCCCGGTTCCAGGCGACGACATCCCATGTCGCGGTCCTGATGAGGGCGGGGCTCGGTTCCAGCGCATCGAGCACCCTCTGCAGCCGCGGCGTGATGCCGCCGGCCGCCCGGTAGCGAACCTCCGGCGGGCGGCCCAGGCCAAGCAAGAAGAGGTGCTCACGCTCGACATCCGTCAGCATCAGGGCGCGAGCGATCCGATCGAGCGCATCGGCCGAAGGCGCGCCGCCTCGGCCTTGTTCGAGCCATGTGTACCAGGTCGGGCTGATATTGGCGCGCTGCGCCACCTCCTCGCGGCGCAGGCCCGGTGTGCGCCGGCGTGCTCCGGACAAGCCGAATGCTGCGGGGTCGAGCTTGGTGCGGCGATCCTTAAGATACGACCCGAGCAGGTTTGTGCTGAACTCGCTCATGCTGTTAGGTATTATACTAGGATAACATCACTGCTTTACCACAATAAATCGCAAGCGAACAATTGTCTCCAACGAAAACCTGGAGACTTGTTATGCGCGTGTTTATCACTGGAGCCACCGGCTGGGTTGGGTCGGCCGTCGTCAAAGAGCTGATCGCCGCCGGCCATCAGGTGCTCGGGCTGACCCGCTCGGACCCGGGGGCGGCGGCGCTGACCGCGGCGGGCGCGAAGGTCCATCGTGGCGCTCTCGAGGATATCGACAGTCTCAGGAGCGGTGCCGCCCAATCGGATGGCGTGATCCACACTGCCTTCAACCACGACTTCTCGAAGTTCGCGGAAAAGTGCGCAGAGGACCGGCGTGCCATCGAAGCGATCGGCGCCGTGCTCGAAGGCTCGGACCGCCCGTTCATCGTCACATCGGGCATGGCGCATGTTGCGCGGGGCCGCGTCGCCACGGAGGTGGATCCGCCCGTTCCCACCTCCGCTTCCTATCCGCGTGCTTCGGAGCTGACGGCAACTCGGCTGGCCGAGCGCGGGTTGCACGCGACGGTCGTCCGGCTTCCGCCGTCGGTGCACGGTCACGGCGATCATGGCTTCGTGCCGCGCCTGATCACCTTTGCGCGCGAGAAGGGCGTTTCCGCTTACGTGGGCGATGGACACAACCGTTGGCCCGCCGTACATCGGCTCGACGCGGCCTGCGTCTACCGGCTCGCGCTCGAGCGCGGCGCCGAAGGCGGGCCCTTCCATGCGGTCGCCGACGAGGGTGTGCCCTTCAAGCAGATCGCCGAGGTGATCGGTCGCCACCTGAACATTCCGGTGGTCGCCAAATCTGCCGAGGAGGCCGCCCAGCATTTTGGTTGGTTCGCCATGTTCGCGGGCATGGACGTCCCGACCTCGAGCGAGCGGACCCGGTCGCTGCTCGGCTGGCACCCCGAACAGCCTGGTCTGTTAACCGATATCGATCATCCGGCCTATTTCGCCCAGTAGCGACCGGTTCGCAATCTCTAATGCCCCAGGATCTTCGACAGGAAATCCCGCGTCCGGTCGCTCTTGGGGTGGCCGAAGAACTCGATCGGCGTGTTCTCCTCGACGATCTGCCCCTCGTCCATGAAGATCATCCGGTCGGCCACCGCGCGCGCGAAACCCATCTCGTGCGTCACGCACAGCATCGTGATGCCCTGGCCCGCGAGCTCGATCATCACGTCCAGCACCTCCTTGATCATCTCCGGATCCAACGCCGAAGTCGGCTCGTCGAACAGCATGATCTTGGGCGTCAGGCACAGCGCGCGTGCGATCGCCACCCGCTGCTGCTGACCGCCTGACAGCTGCAGCGGGTACTTGTTGGCCTGCTCGGCGATCCGGACTCGCCGCAGTTGCTGCATTGCACGCTCCTCGGCCTCCTTCTTCGGCATCCGCGCCACCCAGGTCGGGGCCAGCGTCAGGTTCTCGAGCACCGTCAGATGGGGAAACAGGTTGAATTGCTGGAACACCATGCCGACCTCGCGCCGCACGCGTTCGGTCGAGCGCACATCGTCCGACAACTCGATACCGTCGACCATCAGCCGCCCCTGCTGGTATTCCTCGAGGCCGTTGATGCAGCGGATCAAGGTCGATTTGCCGGAGCCGGATGGCCCGCAGATGACGATCCGCTCACCGCGGCCGACCTGCAGGTCGATGTCGCGCAGCACGTGGAACTGGTTGCCGTACCACTTGTTGACCTTTTCGAAGCGGATGATCGGATCGTTCATCGGTGTCCCGGGTCTGGTTCCGGTGGGTCCGCCATCAGCGCGCCCGCCCGCGGCTCAAGCGCTTCTCGACCCACAGGCTGTAGCGCGACATCGAAAAGCAGAACGCGAAATAGATCGCGGCGATGAACAGGGACCCTTCGCCCTTGTACGGTCGCCACTCCGCGTCGGAGTCGAACGCCAGGCCGAACGACCCTGTCAGCTCGTACAGCGACACGACGGTTACCAGCGAGGTGTCCTTGAACGTCGCGATGAAGCTGTTCATGATGCCGGGAACGACCATCGCCAGCGCCTGCGGCAGCACGATCTTGCGCTGCCTCTGCCAATAGCCCAGGCCGAGCGAAGCGGCCGCCTCGATCTGCCCGACCGGAACCGCCTGCAACCCCCCGCGCACGACCTCCGCCAGGTACGCGGCGGCGAACAGCGTGCCGCCGGCGAGCACGCGCACCAGGACGTCGATCGCAAAGCCGGGTGGCATCAGCAGCGGGAACATGAAGCTCGCCATGAACAGCACCGACACCAGCGGCACGCCCCGCACCAGCTCGACGTAGACCGCGCACACCGACCGGATCGCGGGCAGGGCGCTGCGCCGCCCCAGCGCCACCAGCACCGAAAGCGGGAAGGCGAGGACGATCGAAAAGGTCGACAGCATGATCGTCAGCGGCAGGCCGCCCCAGCGGTCGGTCGGCACGCTGGCGAGCCCGAACACGCCACCGCCCATCAACACGAAGAAGAACGCCAGCACGATCGGCCACGCCACCGCGAGCCAACGCGTCCAGCACGCGCGGATGCAGCTCGCGATCAGCAGCCCCAGCAGCGCGAGCGTCGCCGCCAGCGGTCGCCATTGTTCCCCGTACGGATAGCGGCCGAAGATCACCAGGCGGTACTTTTCGACGACAGCGCCCCAGCAGGCGCCGCTGCCGCGGGCGGCACGGCAGGCCTCCAGGTTCGGAGCCGTGACCGCGTGCAGCACCGCCCAGTCGAGCACGCCCCACAGCCACCACGCCAGAAGGCCGACCAGCGCCAGCGTGGCGACGCCACTGACCCAGTTGCCGAAGAGCTCGGTGCGGATCCACCGCAGCGGGCCGCGGTGCTGCGGCGGCGCCGCACGCGCGGCGACGGCTGCGAGCGTGGCCCTCATCGCTCTAACGCTCCCGGATGGCCGCGCGGCGGTTGTACCAGCCCATCAGCGCCGATGTCGCCAGCGACAGCGCCAGATAGGCGGTCATGATCACGGCGATGCACTCGACCGCGCGCCCGGTCTGGTTGAGCGCGGTGTTGCCGATCGACACGATGTCCGGATAGCCGATCGCCACGGCGAGCGAGGAGTTCTTCGTCAGGTTCAGGTACTGGTTGGTCAGCGGCGGGATGATCACGCGCAGCGCCTGCGGCAGGATGATCAGGCGGGTCTGTTGCCAGCGCGACAGGCCGAGCGCCGCGGCCGCCTCGGCCTGTCCGCGCGGCACCGCGTCGATGCCTGCGCGCACCACCTCGGCGACGAACGTACCGGTGTAGACCACCAGCCCGATGAGCAGGGCCAGGAACTCGGGAGTCAGCGCCGCGCCCCCTTCGATGATGAAATCGCCCTTGACCGGCATATCCAGCGCGATCCCATGACCCGGCGCCCATTTGGGCCACGGAAATGACATGCCGCCCTTGCTGATGAAAACGCCGGGCGCGAGCTGGATCGCCTCGGTGATCGAAGGCAGCAGTTGTGTGAAGAGGATGTACCACATCAGCAGCTGCAGCAGCACCGGT
>Ga0210401_10004258_pt1 | contig 14978 bp, 9 predicted proteins | sample IncBWH32MmetaG_FD_150866 | JGI IMG/M metagenome (GOLD analysis project Ga0210401, IMG submission 150866) | Forest soil microbial communities from Barre Woods Harvard Forest LTER site, Petersham, Massachusetts, United States - Inc-BW-H-32-M | ecosystem: Environmental > Terrestrial > Soil >... | reverse complement strand
TCGATATTACGGCTCAGATCGAACTGTATCGTGATTGAGGTGCTTCCCAGCGAGCTTGCCGAAGTCATCTCCGACACGCCGGCGATGTGGCCGAACTGCCGCTCGAGCGGAGTGGCAACCGAAGAAGCCATGATCTGCGCGCTGGCTCCGGGCAAAGAGCCAGATACGGAGATAGTGGGAAAGTCAACTTGTGGCAAAGGAGAAACTGGCAGAACAAGAAACGCAATCGCGCCGGCGATGGCAATAGCGATGGTCAGCAATGTTGTTGCCACGGGCCGGCGGATAAATGGCTCTGACAGGTTCATGCTTGCGCTTCCGGTTCTCCCACGGTGCGTGGCTGTTCCGCTCCGCGCCAACGGGAAAATCTTTGCCCCAGGCTGTCAAAGAAGATGTAAATCACCGGCGTGGTGTAGAGAGTGAGTGCCTGGCTCAAGATGAGTCCACCGACCATGGCGATTCCTAAGGGGCGGCGAATCTCCGAGCCGATGCCGGTGCCAAGAGCCAACGGAAGGCCGCCAAGCAACGCGGCCATGGTGGTCATCATGATCGGGCGGAAACGCAGCAGGCTGGCCTCATAGATCGCGTCGGTCGAATTCTTGCCGTGCTCGCGCTCTCCCTCAAGAGCGAAATCGACCATCATGATTCCGTTTTTCTTCACAATTCCGATCAGCAGGATAATGCCGATAATCGCCACCACACTCAGGTCCTGGCCAAACAACATGAGCGCCAGCAGCGCGCCCACGCCCGCTGAGGGCAGAGTTGAAAGAATCGTGATCGGGTGGATGAAACTTTCGTACAGCACGCCCAGAACGATATATACAGTCACGAGCGCAGCCAGAATCAGCAGCGCCTCGTTTGACAGCGAGTTCTTGAACGAGGCCGCAGTACCCTGAAAGTCCGCCTGCAAGCTCGGAGGAAAGTGCATGTTCTGCTGCACTTTGTCGATGGCGGTGATAGCGCTTCCCAAGGCGGCGTTGGGCGCGAGATTGAATGACACCGTAACTGCCGGGAATTGTCCTTGATGATTGATAGAGAGCGCTTCGCTGGCGCGGTGGAAGTGGGCGAATGCGCCCAGCGGGACGGCATTGCTCATCGCCGAAGTTATAACTGTATTCTGGGACGCGCTAGCCGAATTGTTGGCCGGGGACAGCGCATTCGTTGGCGGGATGAGCACGCCCGAGGACGGGGTGTATGGCACTGAAGTCGTGATGGCATTCGATCCCGCAGAAGCGGATCCAGACGACGAAAACGAGTTGGATGCTCCCGGTCCCGATGTTCCAGATGAAGCGTTGGCCTGGATGTACAAGTCTTGCAGCACGTTCGGATCCTGCTGGTACTGCGGCAGAGCTTCAAGCACCACGTGATACTGATTGAGCTGCGTGTACATCGTGTTGATCTGGCGCTGCCCCAAAGCGTCGTACAAAGTGTTATCGATGGTCGCAGGCGCAATGCCAAGGCGCGAAGCCGTGACTCGGTCGATGATCATCGACACTGCCAGCCCACCGGTCTGTTGGTCAGTGGCCACGTCCTCGAGTTGCGGCAGATTTTTCAGTTTCGCCACGAAGCGATTGGTCCAATCATTGAGTTCGTTCGCGTCAGGATCTTCCAGCGTGTACTGATATTGGGTGCGGCTCACGCGGTCATCCACCGTAATGTTCTGCACCGGCTGCATGTACAGCGTGACTCCTTGCACGTTCTGAAGTTTGGACTGCAGCCGCCGGATGAGATCTGCAGCGCTGATATGACGCTGCTCCAGAGGTTTCAGATTGATCGACATGCGACCGCTGTTGAGGGTCGTATTGGTACCGTCAGCTCCGATAAATGAGGAAAGACTTTGCACTGCCGGATCTTGCAGGATGACTTTGGCCAGCTCCTGCTGCTTCTCCGCCATGGCATTAAAGGAGATGGTTTCCGGGGCCTGCGAAATGCCTTGAATGACGCCGGTATCCTGCACCGGGAAAAATCCTTTGGGAATGACAATGTAAAGAAAGATCGTAAGCAGCAGGGTCCCGAGCGCTACGAAAAGTGTGATGGTCTGATACTCGAGCACAACTTTTAAGGTCCGGCCGTAGAACGCGATCATTTTTTCGAACATGCGTTCCGAGGCTTGGTAGAAGCGTCCCTGCTCTTCTTTCGGCTCGTGCCGCAAAATTCGCGCCGCCATCATTGGAGTCAGGGTCAGCGATACCACGGCGGAAATAACAATCGTGACCGCGAGGGTCACGGCAAATTCGCGAAACAGACGACCCACAACATCGCCCATGAATAGCAGCGGAATCAGCACGGCGATCAATGAAACTGTCAGCGAAACAATCGTGAAACCGATCTGTTCCGCACCCTTCAGGGCCGCTTGCATCGGCGGATCGCCCTGCTCGATGAAGCGCGAAATGTTTTCGATCATGACGATGGCATCGTCAACCACGAATCCGGTCGCGATGGTGAGCGCCATCAGCGAGAGGTTATCGAGACTGTAGCCAAGCGCGTACATGGCGGCAAAGGTACCAACCAGGGACAGCGGTACGGCCACACTGGGGATGATGGTTGCGTACAAACTTCGCAGAAACAGAAAGATGACCAGGACCACCAGCCCGATCGTAAGCATTAATTCGAACTCGACGTCGGAGACAGAAGCCTGGATAGCCGTGGTCAAATCGGTAAGTATCGTGACCTGAACCGAGGCCGGAAGATTGGTTTCCAGTTGCGGCAACAGCGCCTTGATGCTCTTGACCACGCTGATAGTGTTGGCGCCCGGTTGCCGCTGAATGTTGAGAATGACGGAGGGCGTTTGGTTCATCCACGCCGCCAGCTTATTATTCTCGACGCCATCGACGACAACTGCCACGTCTGTGAGCATCACCGGCGCGCCATTGCGATAGGCGACGACCACACTGCGATAATCAGCGCTGCTCACCAATTGATCGTTCGCGTCGATCTGGAAGTCCTGATGCGGTCCATCGAAGTTGCCCTTGGCGGCGTTTACGCTGGCCTGCACGAGAGCTGTGCGCACGTCCTCGAGATTGATTCCGTAAGATGAAAGCGCGACCGGATTGGCCTGAATCCGCACGGCGGGTTTCTGGCCGCCGCTGATGCTCACCAGCCCTACTCCATTCAATTGCGAAAGCTTTGGCGCAAGCCGCGTGTCCACCAGATCTTCCACCTGTGACAAAGGAACAGAACCGGAAGTGATGGCCATGGTAAGAACGGGCGCGTCAGCGGGATTTGTTTTGCTGTAGACCGGCGGGGCAGGCAGGTTGGAAGGCAGATAACTTTGCGCAGCATTGATCGCGGACTGCACTTCCTCTTCGGCGACGTCGATGTTAAGAGTCAGGCTGAACTGCAAGACAACGACAGAAACGCCTCCCGAACTGGTAGACGTCATCTGGCTGAGCCCTTGCAATTCACCGAATTGGCGTTCCAACGGTGCGGTGACCGTGGTCGCCATCACGATCGGACTCGCGCCCGGATAAAAGGTAAGAACCTGGATAGTTGGGTAATCGACCTGGGGCAGAGCTGAAACCGGCAATTGCCTAAAGGCGACGATGCCGACGAGCAGGATCGCCGCCATCAGCAGCGCGGTCGCAACCGGCCGCATGATGAATGGTCGGGACGGGCTCACGGGGATTGGCTCTCGGTGGAAGCAGCGGGCGGGGGTTGCTTGGAAATTACAACCTTAGCTCCGTTTTGCAGCTTCTCAAAGCTGCTGGTAGCGACCGTGTCTCCTGGATTTATGCCAGTCACGGCAGTCTGTCCAGCGTCCGTCACGCCGACCTTGATGTTGCGGATCTGGGCGGCGCCATTCTGAATCAGGTAGACAAATGATGTCTGTCCATTCTGCTGAATAGCAGCGCTCGGAATCAACGTGGCTCCCTGCAAGGTATCCACGAGCAGCTTTGTGTTTACAAACTGATTAGGAAACAGAGCGCCGTCTTTGTTATCAAAAATCCCCCGCATCTTGACCGTGCCCGTCGTCGTGTCGATCTGGTTGTCGAAGGTGAGCAGCTTTCCGGTTCCCAGATTCGTTTGTTGCGCCCGATCGAGAGCGAGGACCTGCAGTTGCTTCCCTTTCCGGGTCTGCGCCTCTACCTGAGGCAGGTCGTCTTCGGCGATGGTGAAGATCACGGTGATCGGCTGAACCTCGGCGACGACAACCAGGGCCGTCGTCCCGTTCGCCTGAACCACGTTGCCGGGATCAACGAGGCGTAGACCGACTCGTCCTGGGATCGGCGCGGTTATATGACAGAATCCGACTTGGACACGGTCAAACTTCACCGTGCCTTCGTCATTCTTTACCGTGCCCTCATCCTGCAGCACGATTTTTTCCTGATCGTCGAGAGTCTGCTTCGGGATGGCGTTCCTCGCCCACGCTTCTTGATACCGCTGCAAATCCATTTTTGCCTGTGCGAGCACGTTGATATCACGCTCGAGCGCGCCTTCGGCCTGCATCAGCTGCGCTTCAAAGGGCCGCGCATCGATATCGATCAACGCCTCGCCCTTGCGAACCAGTTGACCTTCCTTGTAATAGACCTTACTGATCATGCCAGTGACTTCGCTGGTGATCGAAGCGGTATAAACCGGGGTGACAGTGCCAATGGCGACCAGATACACCGGAATATTCCCTTGTTGCGCGACTGCGGCGGTGACTGTGACCGGTCCAGTTACGGCGCGACGCGATGACGGAGCGGCACTCTGGTCCTCGTGGTGATGCAACACCAGGTAGAAAATTACCGCGAAAGTCAGCAGCAGCGCGGCCCAAACGAAAAACCGCTGCCACCCGAACTTGTGGGGCGTGCTGGGAGGCGGCAACTGGTGCTGCGGGTCGATAGACGAAGCAGGCTCTTTGGTTTCCATCCGATTTTCTTGCATTCAGTCGATGTAACCCAGCCCTCCCAGTTGGAGGTATGTGAAGGGCATGCCACCCCGTTTATTCACTTCTGTACTTTGCATTGAGCGGTTTTAACCTAGCCTTTAGGTTCACTAAGCGGTCGCATGCTTTCGCACACCTATCTGCAGGCTTCTCCCGAAACCTGACCCAATCAGATGCACTCCTTGAGCGTCTCGTTTACTAGAACCTCGTAAATCGCTTCTCTGATAGAAACACCGTTTGACACCCGATAGGGTAAAGAATGGACAAGAGAATGTAAATGTTCGTAAATGAATGGGACTCGACCTTGATACGCCAACGATTCAACACAGCCAGATGAATTTACTCGTCCGCAGGCACGGCAGCGGACTTTTGGAGTTAAGGTCGAAGCTGATCTTTCTGTTTCCGGAGCGCTTCTTCGTAAGCTTGCCTCGGGTCGCGTCCAGTGACTTGTTTGTACCACGCCGGATGGAAGGTCCAGGCCCACGGTTCGCTGACCGAACCGCGTGTCATCGCCTGAAAAGTTCCCGGTTCGCCGATGGTACTGAGGTAGATGTGGATGAAGATTCCACCCAACATGATTATTGCGGAGACATCGTGAAGGATGTAACTGATCGCGACCGGCCAGCGTCCAAAGGTTGGCGCACCCGCCCAGAGAATGATTCCGGTAATCAAGTAGACGATGCAGCCGGCGACAATCTCCCAGAACATTGCCTTCTGGCCGGCATTGAAGAAGCCTGTGTCAGGTGATTCGAGTGTTTCTTCGCCCGATACAACTCGCCTGATGTTTCGAATCCACTTCGTGTCGGTTTTCGCCCACGCCATGGGTCTGATCCAGTTCAACGTCTGGAGCCCAAAGAAGAAAACAAAGAACAGGCCGAACCAAGGATGCAGCTCGCGAGCCAATGGTCCGCCACCGAAAAGCGGTGTGAACCAGCGGAACAGCCAGGGAAGATAGACTCCGAATCCGGAGAACAATGCCAGAAAAAAGAAGAGCGCGACCATCCAGTGCAGAAACCGCGTATACACCGGATGACGCATTAGCTCGCCGATGTAAACTTCGGTTCTGCCTATGCGCTCAAAGGTGCGGCGGGCTTTTTCGTCGAATCTTTCAACTGCGGTAGCCATCGGCGCCCTCCTTCTTTGGCGGTTCGGGCTGCGGCCTGCGCGGACCGACCCCCACATAGTGGAGGGCTACACCCAGAAGTCCGAACATGGCGAATGCGCCAAGCACAGGTTTGAACAGCCACTTCCATACCGTGTAGCTCCACGGAATGACGGGATTCTTCGGCAATCCTCCGTAGCGTTCGGGATCGGTGGCGTCGTGCAGAACGTAAATGACGTGCGTACCGCCGATAGATTGCGGGTCGTAGACGCCCGCGTTTTCGAATCCGAAGTTATCGCGCAGTTGTTTCGAGCGTTCCTCTGCGATGAACTTCATGTCATCTTTGCTGCCAAACTTCAGGCAGCCAGTCGGGCAAGCCTTGATGCAAGCCGGTTCCAAACCTTGACCCACGCGGTCCGAGCAGAGCGTACACTTGTAAACTTTCTTGGTCGCAGGATTGAATTTCGGAATGTTGTAGGGGCATCCCGAAACGCAGAACTCGCAGCCAATGCAGTTTTCCTGCTGAAAATCGACGATGCCGTTGGCGTATTGCACAATGGCGCCATCTGCCGGGCAAGCGCGCAGACAGCCGGGATCGGCGCAGTGCATGCATTGGTCTTTGCGCATGAGCCACTGAATAGTGCCATCACCATTCTGGTGCTCGTTGAACTTGATCAGGTTCCAGAAATTCCAGCGTGTCTCCGGCATCGTCTGATAAGTGTTGTCGAATGTCGTCGCGCCAAACGGCATGTCATTCCATTCGACGCAAGCGACCTCGCACGCCTTGCAGCCGATGCAGGTCGTCGTATCTACGAGTTTGCAGACTTCGTAGTCGCGTTGTACATCGAAACCGGGAGCAGGTCCGGAGTGTCCCGAGATTTGCTTAACCTGAAGCGTCTTTCTGTCGCTCATATTAGCCGTCAGCTTTCAGTTGTCAGCTATCAGTTCTTGCAAGCCGCCTACTGAGAGCTGACGGCTGAAAGCTGATAGCTGCATTTACGCCTTCTTGATGTTCACCAGGAAACCCTTGAACTCCGGCGTGTACGCGTTCGGGTCGACCACCGTCGGAGTCAACTGATTGGTTAGCGTCTTCGCGGTCTTGCCTTCGTCCTCGGAGATGCCACGGAATCCCCAGTGAATTGGAATTCCGATCTGAAACATTTCTTTCCCATCGATCTTCATGGGGCGGATGCGGCGCGTAACCATTGCCTTCGCGATGTAATGGCTGCGTGCACTGGTGACTACCACTTTTTCGCCGCCAAGGATTCCCATCTGCTCAGCTAACTCGTGGGGAACTTCCACGAAGGGCTCGGGCACAAGTTGCACGTTCATCGGATTGTTCTTGGTCCAGTAGTGATAGTGCTCGGTGAGCCGATAGGTCGTGCAAATGACGTTGAATCCCTGCTCGACGGTGCCGTACTTATCCAGATCGGTCTTATATTTTTTCACCACCGGGTTGTTCGACACGTTGGGGTGAAGCAGATTCGCGATTGGACTTTCGATGGGTTCGTAGAATTCTGGAAATGGGCCGTCGGCCATCGCACTCAAGGGCACGAATATGCGTCCAACGCCCTCGGGATTCATGATGAACGGCCCCATGTGGTCCTTGGGCGCGGAGTCGGGTTTGAAGTCAGGCACATCGTTGCCCAACCACGACTGCTTGTTTTCATCCCACCAGACCTGGGTACGAGAAGGATCCCAAGGTTTGCCATTTATATCGCACGACGCGCGGTTGTAGAGCACGCGCCGATTCGCAGGCCACGACCATGCCCAGTTGGGATAAATGCCGAGGCCAGACGGATCCTCAGTTCCACGGCGTTGGATCATGCCGCCAGCTTCGGTCCATGACCCGGAATAGATCCAATTGCCGCAAGAAGTTGTTCCATCGTCCTTGAGCCAGGCAAACCCGGGTAACTGCTGACCGGCTTTGATCGTGACGTTTGTCTTGGGATCGGTGAGGTCGGCCAGCGCTTTGCCGTTGATCTCCTTCGCAACTTCCGCAAGTGACGGGGTATACGGAGTGGTGTAGGCGAAGGTTGCGTTCAGAACGGGATCAGGGAACTTGCCCCCTTCTTTCTGGTAAATCTCGCGTACTTTGAGAAAGATAGTTGCGAGAATATCCTGATCGAGACGCGCTAGTCCCGGCGGCGGAACTGCAATCTGTTTCCACTGCAACCAGCGCGCTGAGTTGGTAAACGATCCGTCTTTCTCGGCGAAGCCGGCGCCTGGCAGCCGATACACGGTGGTATTGATCTGCTTCTGCTCGTCAGCGGTAATTCCCGGCGCGCGCCAGAACTCACTGGTCTCGTCAGGATAAATTTCGCACACCACCAGCCAGTCCGCTTTCTTCAGCGCGGCGATGTTCTTCTCTGAGTCCGGACCAATCATCACCCCATTCATGCCAAAGGCAAAAATACCCTTCACTTTGCCCTCGTACATGTCGTTCCAAATGTTCACCCAGGAATAGTTGCGGTCGATCTTCGGAAGGTAGTTAAATGCAAAATCGTTTTCTTTGGTGGCGGCTGGTCCGTACATCGCTTTGAGTAAGGAGACCACGAACTTCGGCGTGTTCGACCAGTAGTTCATCGAATCCCAGGGATCGGGTTTAGCCGGCGTCGGGGTAATTCGCTTTAGATAGGTTGCGAGATCGGTATCGGCGGGACTCGGCACTTTCAGGTAGCCGGGCAGGTTGTCGAAGATTCCCGCCATATCGGTTGCACCCTGAATGTTGGAGTGGCCGCGCAGAGCGTTCACTCCTCCGCCAGCGCGTCCAATGTTTCCCAGGAGCAACTGAAGCATGGCTGCTGTGCGGATGATCTGGGTTCCGAAGCTGTGTTGCGTCCAACCAACCGCGTAAATAATCGTGGCAGCCTTCTTCATGTCTCCATCTTTGCGGACGGAGGTGAACATGTCGGCAGCTTTCAGGAACTGATCTTTGGGAATGCCGGTAATGCGCTCGACCATCTCCGGCGTATAACGCGAGTATTGCTGTTTGAGCAATTGGAAGACACAGCGCGGATGCTGCAGCGAAAGATCGAATGCAGTTTTCTGCGGCAACAGCGGCCCAGGCGCGGCTCCGCCTTTGGCTCCGGCGGGGCTTGCGCCTTGGTAGCCTTGTCCTTCCTGCTTCGGAGCGCCAGCTTGGTTGCCGCCCGGCGCGTGTGTGGCGGGGGAATTCTGGGACGGCGGAGTCGGCATTACCGGCTTGCCGGTCAGGTCGCTGCCTTCTTCGTAATTCCAAGTCGATTTGTCGTAGGTCTTTTTTTCGGGATCAAAGCCGGAGTACAAACCGTCTTCCGGAAGCTTGAATCCGTCTTTAATAATGAATGCCGCATTGGTGTAGTTGACGAGATAATCGTGCGCGATGCGGTTATTCGCGATGGCATAGTTGATCACTCCGCCGAGGAAGGCGATATCCGCGCCCGCACGAATCTGCAAATAAAGATCAGCGTTGGCCGCTGTGCGGGTCAGCCGCGGATCGACCACGATAGTCTTGGCATTGCGGTGAATCTTGGCTTCCACCGCCCATTTGAAGCCGCAAGGATGGTTCTCAGCTGGATTGCCGCCCATGATCAACATCATGTCGGTGTTCTTGATGTCGATCCAGCCATTGGTCATTGCACCGCGTCCGAATGTGGGCCCCAAACTGGAGACCGTTGGGCCGTGTCAAACCCGAGCCTGGTTTTCCAGGTAGCAGACCCCCAGGCTGCGCATGCTTTTGACCACAAGATAATTGAACTCGTTAGTATCGGTACAGCCGCCGGTGAAGGCAATGCCTTCGCAGCGATTCACGGTTTTACCCTGAGCGTCTTTTTCGACGAAGGTGTCGTCGCGCGTCTTCTTCACTTTCTGCGCGATCTCGGCATAGGCTTGCTCCCAGGAAATGTCTTCCCAATCGGTTGCTCCAGGCCGCCGCACTTGCGGCTTAAGCAGGCGTCGATCGTTCAGAATGTCTTGTTCGAGCGATGAGCCTTTCGGGCACAACGTCCCGCGGTTAATGGGATGGTCAGGATCGCCTTCGACGTGAACCACCTGCGGGATTGCGTTCTTTGCTTTGTCGCCCAACGTATAAATGATGACGCCGCAGCTCACCGAACAATAAGGACAGGTGCTGCGAGTTTCCGTGGCGCGTGAAATCTTGAGGCTCGACGTCTGGGCGTAAACAGGAGTCAAATCAAATCCGAGAGCGGATAGGCCCACTCCTCCTGCGATTGTGCTTTTAAGGAAAGTGCGGCGGGACAGGTCCATCTTGCGGCCTCCGACGAAATTGGCAAAGCTCGAAACTGCCAGCAAAGTCAGCGACAACAAATCTAAGCGCGAGACGGAGGTTGCACGGTACCCGGCCGGAAATAAAACACCCAAGCCTTCGCTTATTGCGGAGAATATAAACCTGTGGGAAGCCGGAAGTCAATCCAACCAGCGGACTACAGCCAGATACGACTTTGCACCTGAATGCTCGCCTCTCCGAGTTCGTTTGCTTGCAGCCTCGACTCCCTTGATAATCACTGGCATGAAATCTTCGCCTTGGCAGCGTCGCATCCAGCGAGCCGAAAAGCTGGCAAACGAATATTCATTCGCTTCCGAGATACTCAGCTTTTACGCAAGTATTGCGCGCTTTCAGCAGGAACTCTATAGCCGATTGGAGGCTGAGTCAGAGAAAGCCGTTGCTACCCCGTATTCTTCCGGCCCACCTGAGCTGAAGACGCTCATCGTCAGTTTTGGTCCTTTCCTGGTCGTAGTTGAAAAGCACGCGCCGGCACCTCTCGTCGCAATTGCTCGCGAGCTGCGGACGTCGTCGGAATCCTGGTCAGAGTTGCTAGATCAGAGCTGGAGTCCGTCTGAATCAGCCGATTGTCCTGAGAAATTCTTAGCGCGAGCCTTACTGCAGCCCTACGCGGAGTTATTGCGGGTGCGCTCTGTGATGAAACCCAACGATTACACTCACGCAACTTGTCCGTTCTGCGGCCGCAAAGCGGGTCTCGGTGTGTTGCGGCCACAGGGAGACGGCGCGAGTCGTTTATTAATGTGCTCGTTCTGTCTGGCTGAATGGGAGTTTCGCCGAATCCTTTGCCCAAACTGCGATGAGCAGGACAACAAGAAGCTCCCGGTTTATACCGCCAGCGACTTCGATTACATCCGCGTAGAGTGCTGCGACACCTGCAAAACCTACATCAAGAGCGTGGACTTAAGTAAGAACGGTCTGGCCGAACCAATGGTCGACGAGATTGCCGCCGCGCCGCTCGACCTGTGGGCCCAGCAGCATGGATATTCCAAACTGCAACTCAATCTGATGGGAATGTGAAGCTAAAACAACAAACCCTCCCAGGGAGTCTGAGAGGGTTGAAGAAATACCGGACTTTTAGGTCATCAGGCGCGGACGACATTACCCGCCTGGAACCCCTTGGGGCCCTTCAGCAGATCAAACTCCACGGTTTCGCCCTCATTCAGCGTGCGGTAACCATTCTCCTGGATGGCGGAGAAATGAACGAAGACGTCTTCCCCTGTGGACCGCTGGATAAAACCGTATCCTTTAGCCCCGTTGAACCACTTTACTGTACCCTTCTCTCTCACAATGAACTCCTTTCGCCTCTGCTGATTTTAAAATTCCACATTCTTCGCGAAGCGCGCGCGTGAGTGACTCCCCTCAAAGCATGTGGACATACTGTTGTTGCCACGCATTCGGCGAAACCCTGCTCCAATAAGAAAGACCCCGGAATTTCACGCCGCTGTTTGAGAAATGGCGAGAAGCTCCGAAGCCTGTCGTGGTAGCGCGAGTTTCGACTGCGATATACAAAACATCAACCCAAGCTAATGAACGTCGTTGCCGATGTTCAGGCAACGGCAGGAATAATATTCAGGAATTTTCTTTCTGGCAAGAGAAGAATTAACAATGAAACGAAATAAAGCGGAATCGCGAATATGACTCGCAGTTTTTCATGCTTCCCAGAGTGCGCCAGACTTGCAAGTCAAGTCCTGTGATTGAAGTGTAACTATTTGATAATAATCGGACATTCATTCAGGACACGAGTACGTTTTTTCGTTTGATATTCGCGTCCACTCGATTTCCTCAGGGTAAATCCAGTTTGCCTGTGACCACCGGCACATCCTCTCATTTCTGGACGCTGTAGTATTGCCACACCCGTCAAGTGGCTGGCCTCGACGCAGAAGCGAGGCTTGCTCATGTTGTCGTTATTTTGGAAGTTGGTTGTCGTTGCGCTGATCCGTACATTGATTGCTCTGCCACTTCTGGCGGAGCAACCTTCAACGTTGCAGCCGCCAACGATCCCGCCAGGATCCTCACATCCCCAGCATGCGACTCCGTTGACCCTCAGCGCGGGCTACATCTTTGCGGGAACAGTTAAGTCAATTGATCGCACTGCTCTAAAGAAAAATGCGGTTGGTACAGTCCAAATCAACTTTCATGTGGATCAGGGCATGCGTGGCGTTCGAACCGGGCAAGCACTGACGGTTCGCGAGTGGGCTGGATTATGGTCATCCGGCGAACGTTACCGTGTAGGCGAACGGGTTCTCCTATTTCTCTATCCTCCGAGCAAGCTGGGACTGACCAGTCCGGTCCAAGGTGCGCTGGGTCGTTTCAACATTGGCAGTGACGGCAGGATAGGCGTCGACCCGCAACGAACTGGCTGTTGTGCGCCACATCCTGGGACGAGAAATTCCTCAGGAGGGATCACTCGTGTGAGCCCTGCCGAGTTTGTGCGCTTCCTGCGTGGGGCGGAAAAAGAGTAAGCGTATGTCGAGAGATCGTTGTATTCGGCGCGTGCAAGAAGCAGCAGACTCAATTCGAAACCTCTTATACAGCGCGTTACGGGGATCTGCCCTGCCATGTATCGTCTGTACCGTTACGGTGACGCTTTTCTTTTTCACGCAATTCGCCGGAGCTGGCGGTCCTCGTTACATTGCGGGCGTCAGCTATTTCAATCAGGGAACGGTTGGTACGCCGCTGACATGGGCCCAGGGAACGGTCAACTACTACACTGATCAAGGCAGCTTGAGTCCCACAGTTTCCGGCCCTCAAGGCGACGCGCTGGTAGCGGATGCATTCAGCCAGTGGACTTCGATTCCGACTGTTAGCTTATCGGTAACGCATGCCGGACAACTGGCGGAAGATGTCAGTGGCGCAAACGTATATCGCAACAGTGATGGCACTCTTACCATGCCTGCCGACATCATGCCCACAGCGACGGGAACGCCGGTGGGAATCGTGTACGACGTCGATGGAACTGTCACCGACGCTTTTCTGGGACAAGGCGCAGGCGATGCCTCTCAGTGTTTCGGCAATGCAGTTTTCGGCGGACTCGATAATTTTGCTGCGAGCGCCAACTTCCTGCACGCGCTAGTGGTCATAAACGGAAACTGTGTCGCACAACTACCCGATCCCGACGTGGAGTACCGGTTGGTCCGCATGCTGGGCCAGGTGCTCGGGCTCGGCTGGTCGCAGACAAATCTTAACGTCCAGACTGATATTCCGCGGCCTACTGCCGACGACTATGCGGGTTTCAGCATCATGCATGCGATTGATCTTCCGAACTGTATTCCGATCACTTTGTGCTACTCCAACGGTGGGAAGGTCAACCCTTACCTGCCCAAAATGGATGATCAGGCTGCGCTGTCCCGCTTATATCCTGCCTCAACTTTTTCTGCCACCACTACTCGAATTCACGGCAACATATATTTCGAGAACGGGAGCGGGCAACCCGGCCAGGGCATGCAAGGGGTAAATGTCGTCGCACGATGGATCGATCCCAGCACCGGATTGCCTTCGGGAGTTTACGCGGCGTCATCAGTCTCCGGTTTCCTCTTTGCCGGAAACGTGGGAACTACAGTCACGGGCTTCAACAACAGTGCCGGGCAGCCTTTCAATCAGTACGGTTCGAACGATCCCACGCTCGAAGGATTTTATGATTTGTCCGGGTTACAGATTCCGAATGGCGCGAGTACTGCGCAGTATCAAATTAGCGTCGAGCCCGTCGATCCTTTCTGGTCAATCAGCGTCGGCCCCTACCAGCCGTGGCAAGTGCTGCCATCAGGATCAGCACAAACCGTAACTGTGAACGTGACTCTCGGAGGAGACGTTCCGCAAGACATCGCGATGCAGGAGAGTGCGGCGCAAAAGCCTGATTGGTTTGGTCCGACGACCTACAATTCCCCAGCGATGTTGCCGGTTGCCGGCGATTGGAAAGCGTCGCTTGCGCCATACGGTGGCCTCGATTATTTCTGGTTCTCCGGCCAGGCAAACCGCACCCTCTCCGTACTAGTGACCGCGCTCGACGAGACCAGTGCGCCATCAGAGAACAAAGCTCAGCCTGTAATTGGGCTCTGGCAGCTATCGGATCCGGGCACGTTTCCCGCGCCGGCGAATACGTCGTCAGCATTTAACACCTCAATTTTCGGGACGACAATCCTGAATGCCGAACTGTTGCAGGCCACCAGTTTCCGAGTCGGGATTGCTGACATTCGCGGCGACGGGCGTCCAGACTACGCGTATCACGCGCGCTTGCTTTACGGCGATCACGTCACTCCGACACGGGCCAGCGTGGCTGGCGGGACGCCGCTCGCCATTGCCGGCTACGGATTCGAATCGAATACTGCGGTCAGCATTGGAAGCCAGAACGGAGCCGAACTGGCGGTGTCTGCGAACCAGATACTGGTGAACGCCTCCGGACATGCCGACGGTGTGCAGGACATCGCGCTCGTCGATCCGCCAACTGCGGCCAGTTCAATCCTCACCGGAGTCGTGACATTTGGCGCCGGGCCGCATGATGTTTTGCAACTTGTCGTAGGCGGAAATCCATCGACGCCGGTAGGTGGACAGGCCCCGAATCCTATCCTCGTGCAAGCTGTTGCGCCCGACGGAATCACTCCCATAGCCGGAGCCAGTGTAGTCTTTACTTCCGCTCCGGCAGTCTCGTTTGCACCCGGCATCGGTGTGTCGGTCGCCTGTGCTGGCTCAAGTTGTATGATGCTCACCGACCAGTCTGGACAGGCTTCCGC
>Ga0210401_10004257_pt1 | contig 14979 bp, 11 predicted proteins | sample IncBWH32MmetaG_FD_150866 | JGI IMG/M metagenome (GOLD analysis project Ga0210401, IMG submission 150866) | Forest soil microbial communities from Barre Woods Harvard Forest LTER site, Petersham, Massachusetts, United States - Inc-BW-H-32-M | ecosystem: Environmental > Terrestrial > Soil >... | reverse complement strand
CATGGCCCGCGGATCGGAGCAGTCGACTACGACCGCGGCGATCGGCCCGGTGTCCCTGTAGATCGACCGGGGTTCCAGCACGCAGAACTCGTTGCCCTCCGGGTCGGCCAGGACCGTCCACGGGACATCACCCTGGCCCACGTCGGCGGGCGTCGCACCGAGATCCTGCAGGCGCGCGACCAAGTCCGCCTGATGGGCCACGGAGGTGGTGGCGAGGTCAATGTGCACGCGGTTCTTCGCCGTCTTTGGTTCCGGGACGGCAATGATGTCGATGCAGACGGCGACAGGGTCGGGATAGGCGAAGCCCACGGGTTCGAGGTTCGTCACGCCTGGTTCCTCGCTGGAAATACTCCAGCCGAGTGCCGCCGCCCAGAACCGGCCGAGTGCGGAGTCATCCCGAGCATTCATCGCGATTTGAACAAGCCGCGTCGCCACGCCGCTGATCCTATGCCCGCGCAAGACCCGGCGCCGATCAGGAGGACGGACCGGATGCGACTCGGCGACCCGATCAAGCACTCAGCTAGCCCGGTCGGCACGCTAGCTCGATTGGCAAACAGGACTCACCGGACAAAAGTACGGGAAGCCGGTTAGTCCTTGCCGCCTTGGCGTCCGTCCGGCGCAGGCTCAGGGAGAACGCCCACGTTGTGGTCGAGCAGCCGCCACCGGGTGCCCCGCCGTGACAGCACTGACCAGTGACAGTTGCCGAACGGCCCGAGTACTCGCGGCTCCGACGGAATGCCCAGCAGCCGCGCGATCGCCAGCCCGAGTGCGGCGCCGTGCCCGACAACGACCGCGAGCGATCCACCGGACATTCCGTCCGCAATCCGCTCCAGCGCCGCGGACGCGCGGTCTGCGACCGCCGCCCCCGACTCTCCGTCCGGCGGCGTCCAGGTCGCCCGCTCGACCGGGTAGCGCTCGGCGATCTCGCGCTCGGTGAGGCCCTCCCAGGAGCCGCCGGAACGCTCTCGCAGGTCCTTGTCGAGGTGCACTGGCAGCCCGGTCAGCCGGGCGAGAGCGTCCGCCGTGCCAGAGGCCCGGCTCAGGTCCGAGGAGTAGATCGCCGACGGCCGCAACGCGGCCAGATAAGGGGCAGCCTGCGCCGCCTGCGCACGGCCTACCTCATTGAGCGGGACGTCGCTCTGCCCCTGAAACCGGCGCTCGGCGTTATACCTCGTCAGCCCGTGCCGCCACACTACGAGCGTAACCAGCTGTTTCTCATCGCCGCCTGGCCACCAACTCGGCGCGGCGGCGTCCTCTGCCGCGGTCAAGCCTTAGCCCCGATCGGCCGGACGGCTGCCGTTCTGGCCGGCCGCCCCGACCGGCTCGGGCAGCGGAATGACCGGGCAGTCTTTCCAGAGCCGCTCAAGCGAGTAGTAGATGCGCTCCTCAGCGTGCTGCACGTGGATGACGATGTCGATGTAGTCCAGCAGTACCCAGCGCGCTTCCCGCTCTCCTTCACGCCGGGCCGGCCTGGCGCCGGCCTTGCGCAGCCGCTCCTCGATCTCATCCACGATCGCCCGGACCTGCCGGTCGTTGGCGGCTGAGCAGAGCAGGAATGCGTCAGTGATCACGAGCTGCTCGCTGACGTCGTAGGCAATGATGTCTGAGGCGAGCTTGTCAGCCGCAGCTGCGGCCGCGATCTCCACGAGCTCGACGGCCCTGTCGGTGGCAGTCACGTGTGCTGGCAGTCCTCCTTGGCTGGCCCTTTGCCCTCACGATTCACGCCCGGCAACTTCCCGGGACTCAGGCTAAGACCAAGACTATCCGGGACCACCGACAACCTGGGAGGCCGCGGACGCGGTGTTTCATCGATTTTGGCCCCTTAACACCGGGAACGTGCACGCCTTTTTTCGCACCCGCCTTCCAGTTCGCGGTCGGCCGGGCTAACCGCCACGACGCCCAGCCAGCCAGCAGGAGACCGCCCAGGACGCCACTACCAGGGCAAAAGCGGCGAGCATCGGCACCCCGGCGGGCCACGGCGCGGACTGAATGGTGGCACCGCTGCCGTGCAGCGCTGCATTGGCCGGAGAGATGCTGGACACCCAGGCCACCACGACTGCGGCGATCGTGCTGAGCAGGGCAGCCGCCTGGTGCCTGATGACCGGCGGGTTGACCATCGTCCCGACGGCGGAGCCGACGAGCGCGCAGGTCAGCGCCTTGCCGATGCCGGCCAAGAACGGGACGAGCAGCGCCGTCTGATGCCCGGAGGTCACCAGCTCATAGCAAGCCCCGGCTACGCCCAGGACGGCGCCGCCGGCCAATGCGGTGAGCAGCGTCGCGACCTGAGCCCGCGCCGGGCCGGTGGCGGCCGACACACAGGCGCGGGCGGCGGAGGGTTCGGCGGTCAGCATGGACCTGGTCAGGATGGCCACGATCGGGACGAGGATCCCTGCGCTCCAGTCCAGGCCGTCGGCGAGGTCTTCCGCACGCAGGTGCGCGGACACCGCCTCCGTGCCTGAGCCAACCCCGCCCACTGAGATCAGCACTACGTACAAGATCAGCGGGAGGATCCACCGGTGTGACCTGAAGAGGTTCGCCGCCTGGTACCGAAGCAGGGCGATCATCGGCCTGCTCCGGCATCTCCGGCTGGATCTGCCTGAGCCTGCTCCGGGCTGCGAGCCGCGGGCCAGACCCTGGTTACGTGAACGCCGTCCCAGCTCAGCAGCTCCCGCAGAACCGCGTCCGAGCTCGTCTGCCGGACCGCCGCCGTGGCCAGCCCTGGTGCCGAGAGCTGACAGTCCTGCGCACTGGGCTCGCCGCGAACCTCGAGCACGCCGTCGACCCCCGCGAGCCGGGACAGCGAGCCGGCTTCCAGACCTGCTAGCTCGATGATCACAGTCGGCTGAGCTGGTGATTCGCCGGGCCGTCCGCCGCCGGCGACGGTCGTAACCGTCCCGCTCGCCAGTCGCCATCGCTCATCCACCAGGTTGGCTAGCCGCGCGGAATCGTGATCCACGTAAAGCACGATCCCGCCGGCCGCCAGCCGATCAGCGACAGCAGCATCGAGCGCTCCGCGCGCCGCCTGATCGAGCCCGGTCCACGCCTCGTCCAGCACCAGCAGCCCTGGCCTCGACAGCAGCGCTTGCGCGATGGCGACCTTCTGGCACATCCCTTTGGACAACGTCCGCAGCGGAGCTCGCGCGTACTCCGTCGCGCCGAGCCGCTCGAGCCAGTCATCGACCGCCTCGGTCACATCCGTCCCGGAGAGCCTGTGGATCCGGGCCATGTGCTGCAGATACTCGCGCGTGCCGAAGCCGAGGGCGCCCGGAAACCGTTCCGGCACGTAACCGGTGTGCGGCCGCCCGGTGATTCTGCCAGCGGACGGCGTCGACACCCCGGCCATCATCCTCAGCAGCGTGGATTTGCCGCTGCCGTTCGGGCCTTCAAGCCTGATGAGACGCCCGGCCGCAACTTCCTGACTGACGTCGCGGACGATCCACGGCTGCCGCAGCCCGTACCGCTTGCCGACCGACTCAAGCCGCACTCGCCAGTCCTTCCTTCCTCTGGCGGGGCATGCCACCAGTCAGGAGGCCCGCGCAGGTCTCGTCCCTGCCAGGCGCAGCCAATCCCAACCATATGGCGTGGCACTCCGAATGTGCGCTGACGTCGTAGCCGCTCAGCTCATTGGCTCGCGTCGAGATAACGAATGAGCAAAAAGGCCTCAGACCACTCCTCTAGGCATTGTTATGTGATCTGGGGCACTCGTTAGATCGGCTAAGCAATATCGGGCCGACTGAGCGCGGGCGCTGCTGCCCGCAGCCGAAGGGGACAGCAACACATGAGACACAGCAGGCTGTTGCGTGGCCTGGCGATCACCACGCCCGCCGCACTACTAGTACTTTCGGTCACTGCCGGAGCACAGGCCGCCCCGGTCGGCCATCAGGCGGCGGCCCCGCACGCGGCCAAGTTGTCGACGAAGGTCACCGATAAGGTGATCATCGTCTTCAAGGACCAGTTCACCACCATTCCCGACACGGTCAGGAACGAAGCAGTCCGGCGAGCTGACGTCTCGTCGAACCAGCGGGCCGTCATGGCACAGCTGTCAAAGACGCACGCCAAGAACATCAAGAGCTTCTCGCTCGTCAATGCCGCGTCCGCTACTGTCTCGCCAGCTGAGGCGCACAGCCTTCGCGCCAACCCGGCGGTGAAGGAAGTGATCCCGGACCTGCCGATCCCGCTGGCCACCGGCACTTCGGTACCGCACAAGGCGCGCAAGCCCGCGGCGGGCATTACGCCGCTGCCGGGTGCCTGCAGGTCGAACGGCAAGGTGCAGCTGAATCCCGAGGCTATCGAGAACATCCACGCCGCAACACAGTCGGGCAAGGGTGACTCCGCTCAGGCCCTCGGCTACAACGGCAGCGGGGTCAAGGTTGGCTGGATCGCCGACGGCATCGACATCAACAACCCTGACTTCATCCGCGCCAACGGCAAGCACGTGTTCGTTGACTACCAGGACTTCAGCGGTACCGGCACGAACGCGCCGACCAGCGGCGGCGAGGCCTTCCTCGACGCGAGCTCGATCGCGGCGCAGGGCCGCCATGTCTACAATGTCGCGAGCTACGGCGTCGGGCTCAAGACCAAGTGCAACATCCGGATACGGGGCGTTGCGCCCGGCGCCAGCTTGGTCGGGCTCAACGTGTTCGGTTCGTCCAACTTCGCCTTCAACTCCGTGTTCCTCGAGGCCATCAACTACGCCGTGAACGTCGACCACGTGAAGGTGCTGAACGAGTCGTTCGGCAGCAACCCGTTCCCCGACTCGGGAAGCCTCGACCTCACCGTGCAGGCGAACAATGCCGCCGTCGCGGCTGGCGTCACCGTGGTGGCTTCCTCAGGCGACGCTGGCGTGACCAACACCATCGGCTCGCCTGCGACCGACCCGAGCGTCATCTCCGCGGGCGCGACCACCACCTACCGCGCGTACGCGCAGTCCGGAATCGGCGGCATCACGGTGCCGGGCGTGACGGGCTGGATCGACAACAACATCAGCGGTCTGAGCTCAGCCGGTTTCGACCAGAGCGGCGGGACAGTTGACGTGGTCGCGCCCGGCGACCTCAACTGGGCGCTGTGCACGCCTAAGCCAGCCATGTTCGCGGCCTGCACGAACTTCGCCGGTAAGCCGGCCTCAGTCGAGCTCTCCGGCGGGACAAGCGAGGCGGCCCCGCTGACGTCCGGCGTCGCAGCGCTGGTTATCCAGGCCTACGCGCAAGCTCACCACGGCCAGGACCCGACACCGGCGGTAGTGAAGCAGATCATCGTCTCGACTGCGCAGAACATCGACGCTCCCGGCGAGCAGCAGGGCGCCGGCATGATTGACGCCTACCAGGCGGTCCGCGCCGCCCGGTCGTACCAGGGCAGCACCAAGGCGGCGCAGGGGAACTCGATCCTGAAGAGCGCCACCCAGTTCAACGCGACCGGTCAGGAGGGCGCCTCCGAGCAGTTCTCCGAGACCCTCACTAACGACGGATCCGCCAGCCAGACTGTCGGCCTGACGAGCCGGACCCTGAGTGCCTACACACCGGTCCTGAGCGAGCCACTGACGCTGACGGCGGCGGACGGGTTCGCCAAGGCGGTGGCCTTCAACGTGCCTGCAGGCCAGGCACGGCTGAATGTGTCCGTCGCCCTGGCCGGGGTCGTCGACCTCAGCCTGATCGCGCCGAATGGCAAGCTCGCCGAGTTCAACCTGCCGCAGGGTGCGGGCAACTACGGGAACGCTCAGGTAGCAGATCCCGCAGCGGGGACGTGGACGGCCCTGATCGCCTCGGGCTCATCTGCCCCGACGCTATCCGCCCAGTTCGAGGCGAGTACCGCCACCTGGCAGTCCTTCGGGACTCTGTCCACCAGTTCGCTCACGCTGGCGCCCGGCGCCTCCGGCACCTTCACGCTGACGGCCACAACCCCGTCGCAGCCAGGTGACCAGGCCGGATCCATCCTGGTGGACAGCTCGGCCACGTCCCCTGGATTCGCTGCGGTGACGACCATCCCAGTCACGTTGCGAGCCCTGGTGCCAGCGCCGAACCCGTCCACCACCTTTACCGGCACACTGACCGGCGGCAACGGCCGGGCGGCCTCAACCGGCCAGACGAGCTACTACCAGGTCCAGATACCATCCGGGCTGAAGGCACTCAACGTGCAGGTCAGCACCCAGAACTCGAGCAACACCTTCGTCGCCGAACTGGTCGACCCGACCACAGGCGAAGCGGCGTCGAGCGCGTTCAACGGGCTGCAGCAGTCCAGCTCATCCGGAGGCTCACAGCTGACTCCCGAGAACGGGGCTCAGTTGCATGTGTTGAACCCGGCGGCTGGCGTCTGGACACTCATAGTGGACTTCTTCAATACCGTGTCCGGCACGGCAATATCGCAGCCGTTCACGGTAACGATGAACGACGCGCCCGCGACAGCGGCCGCCAGTGGCCTGCCAGCCAGCACGACGCTGACCGCCGGCACGCCAGTGACAGCCGACGTCACTGTCACTAACAACGGCACCTCGCCCGAGGCGTACTTCGTCGACGCCAGGCTCAACAACCAGGTCACCACACCGCTCGCCGCGCAGAGCACGTCGACGCTGACGCTGCCCAACCTGAACGGAACGGTGCCGACCTATCTTGTCCCATCGCAAACGACCGCGCTGTCCAGCACTGTCTCGTCCAGGGCCCCGCTGTTCTACGACTTCACCTACAACTTCGGGGACCCGGACGTGATCTCTACGGTCGGAAAGACGGCTACGGCGAGCCTGTCGTCGGCCTCGATAGCTGACGGTGACTGGACCATAACCCCGTTCCTGGTCGGTCCGACCGGGAAGAAGCCAGCGAAAGCCGTCACCGCCAGGACGTCGATGACGGCTACCACGGCCGCCTTCGACCCGGCGGTCAGCTCGCCTACTGGAGACCTGTGGCTCGGCAGCGTGAATGCCAGCAACGGATTCACGCCGTACGTCGTCAATCCGGGCCAGAGCGTCACGATCCCGGTGACGATAACGCCCGAGGGCGCCTCGGGCAGCACCGTCACGGGAACTCTCTACCTGAACGACGCCTCGGTCGTGCCGTCCATCGTCACCTTCAACGCATTGTCAACGAACGGGCCCGAAGGCAGCGAAGTTGCCGCCTTCAACTACAGCTACACCGTCAAGTAGCGCCCCGACCCAGCGACGGGGACGGCAGGCTCAGGCCGGCCGTCCCTTTCGCTGAGCGGCTAGTCCCGGTACAGGCCTCGTTTCGAGATGTACTGCACGATGCCGTCCGGAACGAGGTACCAGATCGGATGGCCGGCTCGTACCCGCTCCCGGCACTCGGTCGATGAGATCGCCAGTGCCGGGATCTCCACCAGGCTGACCCGCTCGTCCGGCAGGTCCGACGTTGACAGCCGGTGACCTGGCCGGGTGCAGCCGACGAAGTGCGCCACCGAGAACAGTTCGCCCGCGTCGCGCCAGGAAATCATCTTGGCTAGGGCGTCCGCACCGGTGATGAAGAAGAACTCTGCGTCCGGCCCGCGCTCCGCTCGCAAGTCGCGCAGGGTATCGATGGTGTAGGTCTCCCCCGGCCGGTCGATGTCGACGCGGCTCACCGAGAACCGCGGGTTGGACGCGGTCGCGATCACGGTCATCAGGTACCTGTCCTCGGCCGGCGATACCTTCCGGTCGCCTTTTTGCCATGGCTGGCCAGTCGGCACGAAGATGACCTCGTCCAGGCCGAAGAAGTGCCCGACTTCGCTTGCAGCGACTAGGTGCCCATGGTGGATGGGGTCGAACGTGCCGCCCATGATGCCGATCCGCTTGCCGGCACCCAGCGCGCGGGATGCACCGGGCTGATCAAGCTGGCCTCGCTGGCCATCATTCATTGGTCGTCAGGGGCGCGGTCCTGGCTGGCCGGACGCCCCATTCCCTTTCTTTACGTACCTGCGGTTATACCGGATGCGGTGTACCGATGAGCTTCCCGGTGCGGCCGGAGCCCCGGCGTTCACACCGGATAGGTGATCCCGGTGAGTTGCTCAGACTCCACCCACAGCCGCCGCTGAGCCTCCCTGTTGTGCGAGCGGACGCTTGAGGTGACGACGACCGGGTACCCGGTGAGCTGGAACCGACCGCCAGGGCCGTAGTAGGTGCCGCCGATGGCTTCCGGGTCGGTTGCGGCACGCAGCGTGGGCAGCGCACCCATCGAGCCGTCCTGCACCCACCACGAGTTCAGAAATCCGAACTGAGGGCTCATTGCCCGCTGTGACACGCTGGACATGTGCCGTGTCAAGTCGGTGCGAGCGGTGCCGGGATGCGCGGCCAGCGCGATCGTCTGCGCTCGCGCGGCGGCAAGCCTGCGCTGCAGTTCGTAGGTAAACATCAGGTTCGCCAGCTTGGACCGGCCGTACGCGGCGAACTTCTGATAATGCCTGGCGGACTGGAGATCGGCGAAGTTCATCCGCCCGGCGCGATGCCCGTTGCTGCTCACCGTGACAACCCGCGAGCCGGGCGCGGCCAGCAGCGAGTTCAGCAGCAGCCCGGTCAGCGCGAAGTGGCCGAGGTGGTTAGTGCCGAACTGCATCTCGAAGCCGTCCTTGGTCAGGGAGTAGGGCGGCATCATCACGCCGGCGTTGTTGATCAACAGGTCCAGCTTCGGGAACCTCGCGGTCAGATCAGCGGCAGCCGCCCGGACCGACTGCAGCGAGGCCAGGTCAAGCTCGGCCGTCTCCACCGCCGCCGACGGCCGCGACTCCCGGATGACGTCAGCGGCCGCGGACGTCCTGGCCTGATCCCGCCCGGCCAGGACCACCGTCGCCCCGTGCTGGGCGAGCACTCGAGCGGTTTCCAGTCCGAGGCCCGAGGTCGCTCCGGTAACGACCGCGATGCGTCCGCTGTGGTCGCCCACGTCCGCCGCCGTCCACTGCCCGGTGCCGCCGCGCTGCGTCATCTCGGTTCCTCTCTCGTCGCGAACTGCACATGCCCAGCACATCACGGAGAATTCAGTCGGCCCGCAGTTTGCCGTCTTGATCGGTTTAGTTAGCGGGTAGATATAAGACCAAATTCCGGCGACCGGTGCCAGCCTGTCCCGCCAGGCCGCCGGTCCGAGTTGCTTGGGGGTTTGGTGAGCTACTCGGCTAGTTATGCCACGGCGACCAGGGACCAGACAAGGACTCTATTCAGTCACGTCATGTGGCTGGTCGCGATCACGGCCGGCTGTTTCGCGCTTGGCTGTTACGCCGGCCGCGACCTCTCGGCCGGCTGGTCAATTGTGTGGTTCATCGCAGGTTTCGGTTGCCTGATCGCGCTGAACTTCGCCCGCCGTGCCTCTGACGCAGCCAGCGTGACGCTGCTGCTGCTCATGGGCCTCCTCCTTGGCCTCGGTATGGGCCCAGTCGTTGCCTATTACACGGTTACTAGCCCGCAAGCGGTCTGGCAAGCTGCCGGGGCGACGGCGCTGTTCATGGCGGCCTTCGGGGCCTACGGTTACGCGACGAGGCGCGACTTGTCGATGGTCGGCCGGATCTCATTCTTCGCCCTCGTCGGGCTGATCATCTTCGCCATCATCCTGATCTTCGTGAAGATCCCGCACGGCGACCTGATCTACGCGATCATCGGCCTGGTCGTCTTCGCCGGGCTGACCATGTTCGACTTCCAGCGGCTGCGAAGGTCACAGGGCATCGCGTCGGCACCTCTGATTGCCGCATCGATCTTCCTGGACGCGCTGAACGTGTTCCTGTTCTTCCTGCGCATTTTCTCCGGCGGCCGCGACTAGCTCTCAGCGAGCAAGATCCACTTTGCCACCTTCGACACCGTAGTTGTTTGCTGGCATATGGCGCCCGGTATGGGAGGTTTGCCCCCGGCAAACAACTACGGTGTGGGATATCGCTGGCCGAGTCCAGGCACCGGAGGCTCCTGGCCAGACCGCCAGCGCGCGACGCGGACGGCCTTTCCGACCTCCGTCCTTGGCACTGACCCCGCAGGCATCAGCCGGACGGCTACCGACAGCCCGAGCACATCCTTCAGCCTCGCCTCCAGCAGGCTGACGTCTGGGATCGGACCGGACGAGCCCGTTCCCGCCTCGCAGAGAGCGATCAGGCGATGCTGCGGCGAGCGCTCATCGACCACCAGCAGGTAATCGGGCGACAGCGCGCCGTTGCCGAGCAGTACTCGCTCGACCTCGCTCGGGTACACGTTGACGCCCCGGATGACGAGCATGTCGTCCTTGCGGCCGGTGATCTTGCTCATCTTCACCAGGGTTCGCCCGCACGGACATGTGCCGCGCCGCAGCGAGGCGATGTCGCCGGTCCGGTACCGCAGGAGCGGCAGCGCTTGCTTGGTCAGCGTCGTGAAAGTCAGCTCGCCGGGCTGGCCGTCCGGCACTGGCAGGCCGGTGACTGGGTCGAGTGCCTCGACCAGGAAGTGGTCCTCGTTCACGTGCAGGCCGTCGGCGGCGACGATGCATTCGGCGGCCACTCCTGGCCCGATGATCTCGGACAGGCCGTAGATGTCCAGGGCGCGGATCCCGAGCAGTTCTTCCAGCCGCAGCCGCAGCTCTTCCGTCCATGGCTCGGCGCCGAAGATTCCTGCCTTCAGCGATAGCCCCTGGCCCGGCCCGGCGCCGGCCTCAGCCAGCGCCTCGCCGAGCCGGATCGCATACGACGGCGTACAGGTAAGAATGTCCGGCTTCAGATCCCTGATCAGCGTGACCTGCCGCGGGGTCATCCCGCCGGAGACGGGAACGACGGTCGCGCCCAACTCGATGGCACCCTGGTGGATGCCAAGTCCGCCGGTGAACAGGCCGTACCCGTACGCGTTGTGGACCAGGCTCGCAGACGTGGCGCCGGCTGCCGCGAGCGCACGCGCGCACATCCGTGCCCAGAGCTTGAGGTCATCGCGGGTATAGGCGACGAGCGTCGGCCGGCCGCCAGTGCCGCTCGAACCGTGCACGGCGACGACGTCCTCACGCGGCACCGCGAGGAACCCGAACGGGTAGGCATCCCACAGATCGGTCTTCGCGGTCGTCGGGAGCATGGACATCGTCGCAAGGTTCACGTCAGCCCCTGCTGCCACTCCCGCTTCCTTCAGCCGCACGCCCTGGACGCCGCCGAGTGCGAGCAAGCGGTCGGCGAGTGCACGCAGCCGCTCCAGCTGAAGCCCGGTGAGCTGCTCAGCAGGCATCGACTCCGCGTCCGGCTCGAACATCGCCGGCGATTCCGCTACGGACATGTGACCCAACCTCTCGCGTCCTGCGCCTACGATGCTGCTATGACCACTGTGCCTGACCGCTCCCGGATCCGTCTGCCGGGTATTAGCTCACGTGCTTACGAGCACCCCGCCGATCGGTCAGCGCTGGTGGCGCTGCGCAAGCTGACCGGTTTCGACACCATACTGAAAAACCTGGCCGGGCTGTTCAACGATCGGGCCCTGCGGCTGATGTTCCTGGCTAGCGCAGTGCGGGCATCCCAGGAGCAGTTCCCTGACCTTTACCAGGCGATGCTGGACGGCTGCTACATCCTGGACATGCCGCGCGTGCCCGAGCTGTACATCTCCCAGGACCCGCAAGTCAACGCGATGGCGCTCGGCTTGGACAAGCCATTCATCGTGCTGAACAGCGCCATCGTCGAGCTGATGGACCCGGAGGAGATCCGGTTCGTCATTGGCCACGAGCTTGGCCACGTGCTGTCTGGCCACACGGTCTACAACACGATGCTGCGCAACCTCATCCTGCTGGTGCAGCGGCTGGCGCTGGTGCCGTTCGCCTGGATCGGCCTGAAGGCCGTCGTCTTGGGGCTTGAAGAGTGGCACCGCAAGGCCGAGATGTCCAGCGACAGGGCCGGCCTGCTGGCAACCCAGGACGTGGACGCGGCTCGCCGGTCCCTGATGAAGCTGGCCGGCGGCCGCCGCCTGGCCGAGTTCAGCAGCGATGAGTTCCACCGCCAGGCCCGCGAGTACGACGCGGTCCCGGACGTGCGGGAGAGCCTGCTGAAGCTGCTGCAACTGCAGGGACAGACACACCCGTTCGCGGTCGTCCGGTTCGCTGCGCTGGACCGCTGGGCTGAGGAAGGCGAGTACCGCAACATCCTGGCCGGGAACTACCCGCGCCGTGACGATGACCCTGACGCCTCCGTCGGCGACGAGTTCCGCGCCGCGGCGAAGTCCTACCAGGACTCCTGGAACCGCAGCGCCGACCCGCTGATCGGCGCGGTACGCGGCGTGGCCAACGGCGCGGCCGACATGGGGTCGAGGCTGTTCAACCGGATGTCCGGCAGCGACCGGCGCGACGACGACGACTGAGACGCCCTTTTCGTGATCGGGGGGACTTATGCATGCACGCGCCCTGCATAACTCTCCCCGATCATGGCGAATGGGGCTTCAGCCGATTCCGGCCGGGCTCAGCGCCGGGCTCAGGCGCCGGAGGACGTCCGGCAGCCGGCCAGGGTGCACAACGCCGACCTGCTGAGTCGCCCTCGTCAGCGCGACATACAGGTCATTGAGTCCGCGCGGCGACTCGGCAAGCAACAGGGCCGGGTCAGCGATCAGCACGCAGTCGAACTCGAGCCCCTTGGCCTGCTTCACCGTCAGGACCACGACAGGGCTGGTCAGGTCAGGATCCGCGCCGATAGCCGTGCCCGGCAGCGCCGCGCTTACGGCTGCGCCCAGTTGATCGGCGAGCGAGGCCGGCACGATCACGGCGAGCTTGCCGTCACCTGCCTGCTCTGCCAGCCGAGCCGCAGCCTGTACTACGGCCGCCTCGAGCTCGCCAGGCTCTGCCCGCAGATGCCACGGCTGGTAGCCGGACTCGCGCACTGAGCGCGGCGGCTGCAGCGCCGGATCGATCTCAGCCAGCACGTCGGCAGCGACTGCCATTACCTCGGCAGGTGTCCGGTAGTTGACTGTTAGCGGCGCTAGCTGCCAGCGGTCCCCTAGATACGGATCCAGCGCCTCGTTCCAGGACGGGAGGCCGGCCAGGTCGCCGGTCTGGGCAACGTCCCCGACGATGGTCAGCGACCTGGCCGGGCAGCGCCGCATCAGCATCCGCCATGCCATTGGCGACAGCTCCTGGGCCTCGTCCACGATGACATGCCCGAACGCCCAGGTCCGGTCAGCCGCCGCCCGCTCTGCGGCGGTCAGGTACTGCTCCTCTTCGTACCGGGCAGCCAGCCGGCTGGCATCGACGAGATCGGCGCCCATCAGGACCTCCGGGTCGTCCTCGTCATCCCGCCCGATGATGTCGAGGACGCCCTGGGCGTAGGCCTCCTCCCGGCGCCGCCGCCTTGCCTGCGCCGCCCTGGCTGCCTGGTCGTCGTCGCCGAGCAGCTCGGCAGCCTCGTCCAGGAGCGGAACGTCGGCGGGCGTCCACGAGGCACCGGCCTCCCGGTGCAGCGCATCCCGGTCCGCCTTGGACATCCGCGGCGCCGCCGACGCCAGCCTGGCCGGGTCAGTCAGCAGGTCGCCGACGAGCTGCTGCGGGGTCAGCGTCGGCCAGAGCTTGGCAATGCCCGCCCGCACGGCAGGATCGGCGCGCAGTTCCCGGCGCAGGTCGTCGACGTCCTGGTGATCCATCAGACCCTCGCCGGTCCGCACGTCGGTCCCGATCCGCATCGCCAGCTGCCGGGTGAGCGCGTTGACGATCTCCCTGGCAAAGACAGACCGCGCCTGGTTATGCGGCCGCCTGGAGCGCCTGGCCCGGTCTCGTGCATTTGATATCGCCCGCGGGGTCAGTCGCAGCTGGCCGGCGCTCGCACCGATCTCGGGCGCGGCCTGTTCCCGCCCCGCTGCGGTCACGAGGCGGATGCTGGCCACATCGGCCCTGATTTCGAGCGGCTCGGCGGGCACATACTGGCGGTCCCTGACGGCCGCCGCGATCAGCTTGGCCATGGCGATCCTGCCCTTGATCGCGGCCACTTCGGCGGGCTCGGCCGCTGTCGCGCTGATGCCGGGAAACAAGTCGCCGATAGTGGACAGCAGCACGCTCGTCTCGCCCAGCGAGGGCAGCACCTGGCCGATGTAGCGCAAGAACGTGGCATTCGGCCCGACCACCAGCACGCCACGCTTCTCCAGCTGGCGCCGGTAGGTGTACAACAGGTAGGCGGCTCGGTGCAAGGCGACCGCAGTCTTGCCCGTGCCGGGCCCGCCCTGGACGACCAGCGCGCCGGGCATCGGCGCCCTGATGATGACGTCCTGCTCGCCCTGGATGGTCTCGACGATGTCGGTCATCGAGCCGGTCCGGCTGCGGGTCAGCGCAGCGAGCAGCGCGGTCTCGCCGGTCAGGCCTTCGTGCCGGGACGGGTCGGCCGCGGCTAGGTCAAGCACCTCGTCGTCCACGTTGGCAAGTTTCCGTCCGCTGGTCTTGATGTGCCTGCGGACCCGGACGTCTCCCGGCGAGGCAGCAGTCGCCAGGTAGAACGGCCGGGCCGCATCGGCGCGCCAGTCCATCAGCAACTGCTCGTAGTCGTCAGTGTCAGAGTGAATCCCGAGCCGCCCGATGTAGCGCAGTTCCCCGTCGGCGAACTCAAGCCGGCCGAAGCACAGCCCATTCTCGGCAGCGTCGAACTGGGCCAGCTGCCGGCGGTACATGGCATTGAACATTTCGCGCTCTACCCTGGCCTGATGCGTGCCGCCAGTCTGCCGCAGCACTCCGGCTAGCCGCCGGTCGGCGCGCTCCCGCAGGTCATCCAGCCGCGAGTAGAGCAGGGAAATGTACTGTTGTTCGCGATCCAGTTCCGCGTTTGACAACCATGCTCCCTATTGTTTAAAATGGGCCAGGTAGCTTTCGTTTCTGCATGACCTTTTTTCGCTCACGCGCTATAAGAACCTAGCGCGTTTTTTTATTTCCAGAACTGCCGGAGATCCGGGTACTGCTGTGCCCGCAGCGGGCGGGCGACCCTCGAGCTCGGGCGGCTTCGCAGGCGCTTAGCCGAGACGCTGCTAGCCGAGACGGGCGTCGGTTCCGCGCGGCCCGAGCGTGACTCCTTCTTCCTGAACGCCGGGATCCCAGTCAAAAACTACCGAATTGTCTTCGTCACCGATCA
>Ga0210401_10004253_pt1 | contig 14985 bp, 5 predicted proteins | sample IncBWH32MmetaG_FD_150866 | JGI IMG/M metagenome (GOLD analysis project Ga0210401, IMG submission 150866) | Forest soil microbial communities from Barre Woods Harvard Forest LTER site, Petersham, Massachusetts, United States - Inc-BW-H-32-M | ecosystem: Environmental > Terrestrial > Soil >... | reverse complement strand
GAATGAACGCTTTGATCTCCTGCAAACGCTGCACGGAATTAACCATCTGATATCCAGCTTTGTTCTTTTCAATGAGCCAATCCACAAGGGAATCGATTTCCGGCCAATCTTCCGGCCGGATGTAGGTTGGATTGTCGCTGAGATGCTTGAAGTGCTCGTCCTGCTCAAGCATCGGCGTTTCGTTGATGTGGTAGTCGGTCGCGACGCGGTTGTCGTGCGCGAACTCCGTGATCTGCCGGACGTCCTGTGTGTTGTTCCGGCAGATGTTCAAATTGAAAAAGACCATGTAGCCGTAGACGTACTGCTTCTTCATCAGATGTTCGAGATGCTTGCGGCCGGGCACGACGGCTTTGGGCAAGCTGGGCTTTTCATCCCAGGAATCGAGTGCGAAGTTGAAAACACCGACTCCGGCGTCGCCCAGGCGATCGGCGACGTCGGGGCGCAGCAGGCGCCCGTTGGTGCCGACGTAAATCCAAAATCCCTTTTTGGCCGCGTAGTAGATGACCTTGTGCGCAAAGTCGGGGCGCAACAACGGCTCGCCACCCATCAGGGCCAGCACGCGACACCCGTGATCATGAAGCCAATCAATCGAACGGCGCGCCACGTCTTCGGTCATGCCCTTGATCTTGTTGTTGTAGGCCCAGCAATACCAGCAATCAAGATTGCACTTGTACTCAAGAAAAAGGTACGCAGTAATAGGATGAAAATCGCCCGGCAACATGCGCGAGCGGATGTACGGGAACAGCCAGCCTCGCATCTTGCGATAAATCTCGGGGACGGTCCAATCGCGCTTCTCAGGAATAGGGTTGGGGCCAGGGTCCAAAAGCTTTTCCGGAAAGCGCGGGAATACCGGGTCTGGGAGCTTCATGCCTTTTGCGGCAGGGACCGCCACGGGCCCGGGTGCGGAGTGCATCAGTAAATTGTGGATGTCGACGTCGATGCGGAATTTTGGTGCCGTAGCCATGAACTCTGCTCCTTTTCTCTAACGTCCAGGCGTAGCCGAGTTTGTTAGACAGCCCGCAGGCTTTTGATGCGCATCACGCCTAGCAGGTTGAAAAGTTTTTGAATTAATCTCCGGCGATTCCCTGTACCTCGCGTTGCCAATTGCTGGCCCGAATTTGCACTTGCGAGAGTTCCGGAGCGCCACCAACGGGTTCGTTCCGCAACTGGGCCTCGAGCGCGGCTAGCTGAGCCTCAATGTCTTGCGCGGTCTTGCGCTTGCGGATGACCTCCTCGCGGTAACGCCGCAGGAAATAGTCGATGGTTTCGACGCGGATCCTGATGGAGCCGGAAGGCTTGTTTTCGTCGAGATCCTTGAAACAGAAGTAAGGTGTGCCGGACTGCTCGATGATGCCTTCGACCACACCATAAATCGGCGCGTCGTGCCCACACTTGAAGCTGGAGATTTCCAGAGCCACGAGGTTGGGGTGGCGCGCTGCGAACTTGGCGGCCCAAACTTTGTGGTTGGTGCTGCACGAGTAGGAGTTTTTCCAGGCGTCAGTAATATCGAGCGGGCTGCTGACTACGCCGGCCCTCACTTCTTCACCAAAAAGTCTTTCGAGCAAGTCCTCATCGAGCGGGAGCGTATTCTGGGAAAAGATGGGATAGCCGAGCTTTTGGAATTCATCGAGGATCTCGTGATTGAGTCCCGGATCGTGGTGGTAAGGGCGCGCCAGCATGACGATGCCGATGCGGTCCTCGCGCTCTAATTGGTCGAGAACCTGCCGCGCACGCTTGCGAATGCTGTTCTCGTAGTCACTGAGCGCGGCGAATCCTGATTCGACGGCGCGCTCGTTCTCTTCCGGAGAGAGCCCCAGGACGGGCTGCCACGCCTGCAGCATCTGGTAGGCGAAAAGTTTGCGGTCTGCAAAATTGAGGACGGGGTCGATGTATTTCAGATTGGCTTCGGCGAAGACGTCGTTCTCTTTGGTGAAAGCGGCCTTCACGGTTTCTGGAGTTGCCGTTACGGTTGGGCATGCGTTTGCGCCAACAATTTTGACCAAGGGCGAATGCAGAACGTCGTACATCGGGAAAAATATGACGTTTAGCGGCTTTTTGCGATGTTTCTCCTGGATCAGGTTGTAGACGTGGGATATGCCGATTTTCGCCGGGAAACACGGGTCGATGGCGCCGCGGCTGGCGCCCGCGCGATACAGCTCGGAACTCGTATAGTCGGAATAAATGATGTTCTCCGGCTGGAGGCCTAGGCTTTCGAAGTAGGCGTTGAACAAAGGAGCATACGTGTAGATGTTCAGCACGCGTGGAATGCCGATACGAACTTTGCTGCGATTCTGCATGAGCGCGACGCGCTGCTTGGCCGATTGAGTCCATGCCCGTGTCGGAATCGAGTCGGCCACATTTTTGGCGTTCGTGGGGCGAAAGACTTCCTTCGAGGCGACATCGACAAAATTCGGATGCTTGTCCCGAATTTGGTCCAATCCAGCTTTGATGTCTTTCATTTCGCTCAGATCTTCTACCGTTCCTTTTTCGCAGGTGGCGATGATCAGCCGCTGTTCTCCGTGCATGAGTGGAACCTTGGTGATGCGCTCGATGGGCACGAGGTTCTTTACCGGTTCGGTTCTTACGTCGATGAAGGTACGCAGACAGTTATTTTTGCAGAAGTAGCAGCGGGTCGCTTCTTCGCGCGTCGTGCGGTACTCAATCTTGCGGACAGCCTCGAGCCCGATGAACGTTGATTGCTGTCCGTTGCGCCATAGACGCAATGATTCCTGCGCGGCGCCGATTGCACCGGATTCCCCGCAGTGCTCATGTACGATGATTTCCGGCTGCTTGCCGGAGGCACGGAAGCTGTTGCGGATGAAATCGACTTCGGCCTTCACCACGGCAAGATTGTTTTGGGTTCCCCCTTGCAGTACAAACCGCGTACCCAGCGCGGCAAGATTGGGGATGCTGGCGACATACAGGAAGACGTTTTTCGGAAGCACGGCGGCGAGGCCTGCCAGGATCTCCTCGGCCTGCCACCCCTGGCGCTGGAAGTTCACGATGTCGGATTGCATAAAAACGGCACAGCCGTAACCGAAGACGGGCATGGCCTGGGCGGAAAAGGCAAGGTCGGCGAACTGATGAACGTTTAGTCCAAAACCCTCTGCAGTGGATTGGAGGAAGTATCCGTTCCCTGCGGAACACTGTGTATTGAGTTTGAAGTCTTTTACACGGCCGTTGTGCAGGATGATGATTTTGATGTCCTGGCCCCCGACATCGACAATTACGTGCGGGTCTTCGTAAAATTTGAGCGCGGATTCCGTGTGTGCCACGGTTTCCACCAGGGCGACATCGGCCTTCAGGACATCTTTCAGAATGTCCTTGGCGTAGCCAGTGGTCGCGACACCCAACACTTCGAGCTTGGCATGCTGCGCTTCGACCTGGCCACGCAGGCTCTCGAACATTTCAATCGTGTCCTGAATGGGATTCCCATTGGACAGCTGATAGGACTTGCAAAGGATGTCGCCTTTTTCATCGAGCAGGACCGCTTTGGTTGACGTGGACCCACCGTCAATGCCGATAAATCCCCCTACGGTGCTGCCTTTCTGAAGAGTCACTGGCGTGAACTTCTTGGGACGGTAGGATTCTCGGAAAGTGGTGAGCTCGGTGGGGTCGGCGACCAGGCCTTTTCCTCCAGCCTTGGCCTTTTCCTCCTGCCGGCCGAATTCAATATAGCGAACCAGTTCTGCGTAGCCGCGATAGCAGCCGATGCAGTCGTCCTCACTGCGGCCGAACTCAATCGCACCGAGTGCGGCAAAGTACTGCGCGTTCTGTGGGACCTTGATCAGATCTTCGGGCTTCGAACCGTCTGGAACCGCGACCTTGCGCTCCTGCCACATGCGGGGGATGTTTGCCTGCCATGCTTCGCGCATCCCGCGAATAAAACCGTTGGGGCCACCCAGGAGCAACACGTGCGGCCGTAAGGTGTGGCCACGAGTTAGCACGCTCAGATTCTGCAGGACGATGGCTTCAAAGAGCGACGCCATCAGTTCGTCCGGGGGCGTGCCAACCTTCTGCAGGCCATTAATGTCGGTTTCCGCAAATACGCCGCACTTCCCGGCGACTTTGTGGAGCTTGATCCCTGCATATTTCAGTTCGGCCAGCTGATGCGTAGGAATCTTCAGTTTGGCATTGATTTTATCGATGACCGCGCCGGTCCCTCCTGCGCACTTATCGTTCATCGAGGGGATTTTTTTCTTGCGCCCAGTCTCGTCATCATCTTTGAAGACAATGATTTTGGCGTCTTGGCCGCCGAGTTCAATGACCGAGTAGACCTCGGGATGCAACTTCTCTACAGCCAAGGAAACGGCGGTAACCTCTTGCACGAATTTCGCGCCGACCTGGTCAGCAATCGCGCCACCCCCTGAGCCGGTCACGAACATACGAGTATTGTGCCGATCGATTCCCACTTCGGCTTCCATGCGCTTGAGGAATTCGAGCGTCTTTTCGGGCTGCTTGGTCTCGTGGCGTTGATAGTCTTGCCACAACACTCGATCCGTCGACGAGTCGACGACCACCGCCTTCACTGTAGTTGAACCTACGTCAAGCCCCACGAAGAACGTGGTGACGTGATCGTGCGGCTTCTGCGCCTGAGAGGCGTGTTGTGGTTGCGGGCGAAGCGGAGCAATTTGAACTAGTTGCGAAGCCTTGTGGTCGTGCATTGCGTCCTCTCTTTTAGAAAGTCGGCATATCCACCTATTGGCCGGTCTTCGGTGCCAACAGGGCTATAACCATACGAGATAGGCAAATGCTCGGCCCGCTTAGGGCTTGGAAATTTTCCGGGGGATATTGGTCTTTAGTCGCCGGAAGCCGCCGGAATCGCGACTCCTGTTGCACGCGCCCGCTTCCAGAGCCGCGTGTCCCGGTTGATCCGATCGTTGACGTGCAGCACAAATTGCGCAGCTGTGCCCGCGACACCTTCGCGGTGAGGCACGTGATAGAAGGGCCGCTTAAGCTCGGGATGCTCGTCGATGTAGGTACGGATTTCCTGCAGGCTCTTGCCTGTCGATTTAAGACACTGCTCGAATTCAGCTTTGGCTTTGACCTTAGCTTCGCCGAGGGCCATTTGCACGCGACTGTGTGCATTGACTTCGCCTTCGCCCGAAGTCTCGATGGGCAAGAAGATCATGTCTTTGAATTTGTTGATTACGGCCGATTGCACTCCGTCAGACTGCGATGACGGCATGCACCCGAACGGTTTCAGTGCCAGTACCATGTGGCAGAGTTTGTGAACGGTGTAATACACATTTTTGCCGACTTCGAGATGTCCCTCTCCGCCACGAGCAAACTGGTTATAGAAAGGATGCGCCATGTCGGCCAGTTCCGTCTGTGGCACGAGTTGGTGACTAATTCCGCCAAGGTGCTTGATGGTGCGATGGTAGAAGAAATTCCACATTCGCTGCCCGGCACCGATACCCCATAGCTTCTTGCGCAATCCAATGTAGTTGCCGAAATGTTTGTTCGCCTCATACCACTTCGGTTTGGCATGCGGACGATTTACCGGCCATTTTGCTATGGCGTGAGCCTTCGCCTGGTACATCAAGTAAGCCACCCATGTAGCAATCGGCTCCACCAGAACTTGCGCACCTTCGCGCTCCAGGAAATCAAACATGTGGAAGTTTCCGTCACCCTCGGTCAGCTGCGCCCAAAATTCGCCGGTAATTTTAACCACTGGCTTTACACGCGTGCGATCGACTTCAATCGAGTTCAACTTGTCACGGGCGTTCTGCAACGCATGCAGGTAATCCTTACCCCACATGTGCTCATGCCATTTGCCAAACACGTTAACGGTATTTCGCAGGATCTTATTGTTCTTGAACTTGGGCTTAGCCCAGTCCGGTGCTAGCTGTTCGATCTCGAAAGCATGGCGGTTCTTCAAATCCTCGCATAATCCATCCACGGTCTCGCGAAAGACGCGATCCGTCTCACCCTTCTTAACCTCAAACGGGCGGATTTGGTACACGAGATCGTTGATCACGTCGCCCAGGTGCATGGCGTTCAACATTCCGAAACCAAAATCAACGGTGAACTTCAACCCGGGTTCTCCGGACTCGGCCTTAATTCCGTCGCTGTCTTTGAATAACAGCACGCGGAAGCCGTCGAACCCGGCATTCTTCAGCGCGAAGCGATATTCCGCCTCATACATGCCGAATCGGCAGGGCCCGCAGGAACCCGCTGTGAAGAACACGTAGTTATCCAGAATGTGCTGGCGTGGGACACCCTGTTTTTCCAAAAACTGGAGATACTGCACGAGGTTCCCAACCGTGAAGTAGGTCGGATTGCACTGACCGTTATTGCCGAACTCCTTTCCCGTCTGGAAGCCGGCGACATCCGGGACAGGAAGCTTTTCACAGTTATACCCACACCCCTGAAATACCGCGCGAATCAAATCTTCGTGTTTCCACGTGAAGCCCCCAAACAGTATTGTGACACGGCTGCGCTCGTCTGCCGTAAATGCTCGCTCGACTGGCCGGTGAAAATGGTTCGCCTGGTCCAAGCCCGCGATTTTCCGCAGACGCGTGCGTTCCGCCTCTAAGCGTTCCCTGATTTCCGATTCAGTCGCAATCTGGACGAAATTCGACGGCATAGAGTCCTCCGGTGTGCTGAATTCTTGTAGTTGAAAGTGAATTTTGCAGCGGTACTAGAAGTGGTGGACGGAAAGAGAGAATGAGAATCCGGTGACTTTCTTACACAGCAAGGCGCGACGGAAAGCGGAACATGAGCCCGCTCGACTGCTTTGGGTCTAAGAACAGACGCCATCCGAACCCCGGGACACCGTGCTGGGAGATCGAACTATGCTACGGAGCTTTTGATGCACCTCGAAGCCAAACGGGATACATGAAAAATTTGAGCGAGCTACAGTCCGACAGAGTAACCAAGTCCTAGAACCCAGCACACAAGTCCTAGAACCAGGATACGGAGTGGGGCGGAGGCAACTTACCTGCCGCGGCCAGTGTAGCGGCGGAGCCACCATGAGCCTATAACCCAAAAAACATGTGAGAGTGAAAAGTACGTATCGGATGCAGCTGCATCAACATCGAATTATGCGACCTATGTCGAAGTGGGAGGTGAAGGCAAGTGTCCGCAGGTTCGGTGAAAAAACGTTTGATTCGTGGCCTCGGAAAGCTGGTTTGGCTGAGCCTCTCAGTGCTGCTTTGCAGTTTTTCGGCATGGTCTCAACAGCCTCCGACGAACGAAACAGCGAATAGTGCGCCAGCTGACTCGCAGGCCACACAAGCTTCCGGTGGGCTGCAACACGCTGAGCCCCAGGCGGGAAGCATCAGCGGCAAGATTGTTGATCAATCCGGGGCCAACATTGCCGGGGCCGTAGTGAAACTTACACGTGATGGCCAATCTTCGGGTCTGGAGGCGACGTCGAATGAGGACGGGCTATTCGCGTTTACCAATATCGCCCCGGGCCCCTTCCAGCTGGCAATTTCATCGCCAGGCCTCGCGTCGCAGGACATCTCCGGGACTCTGCAATCTGGCCAAGCCTACGTCACTCCCCTGATTATGTTAATCATCACCACCCAGGTAACAGAGGTACACGTCGGACTCCCGCCGGAGGAACTGGCGGACGTGCAGATTAAGGAACAAGAGAAGCAGCGGGTGTTAGGGGTGATCCCGAACTTCTATGTCAGCTACGACGCGAATCCCGCCCCTATCACGACGAAACACAAGTTTGAGCTCGCGTGGAAATCGGCTAGCGATCCGTTTACGCTTGTCGGGGTTGGGGTCCTGGCGGGGCTCGGCCAGGCCGGAGATCGTTGGGGCGACTACGGACAGGGAGCGCAAGGATACGCAAAGCGCTACGGCGCAAGTTACGCCAATGTCTTTGCCGCAACGTTTATCGGAGGCGCGGTAATGCCTTCGATTCTCAAGCAGGATCCGCGCTACTTCTACAAAGGAAGGGGTAGCAAGCGATCTAGATTTCTCTACGCCGCGGCGAGCTCGGTTATATGCAAAGGGGACAATGGGCAGTGGCAGCCGAACTATTCGAATGTCATCGGAAGTTTTGCTGGTGCCGGACTGCAAGCTCTCTACCTTCCCGCGAATGATCGCCGCGGATCCGGGTTCGTGGTTTCTTCGGCGCTAATCCGTCTTGGTGAGACTTCTCTCGCCGGTGTCCTTCAAGAGTTTGTTTTCCCGAAGTTGACACGTGGCTCTAGACGCTCGGCAGGATCGCAGCCCTAACCACCTAAGACGGGGGTTTGTACTTAGCGACGCCAGCCGTTGGAAGCGCTGTTTTCCATTGTTCATCGCTGAATTCAAGCGCATCCCTTTGTGGGCGTTTCCTCAGGACTGAACCCATTGATAACGCGGGTCTTATGTTGGAGCTAAAGCTCCGACCCCTGAATCCTCTAAGCTCCCCACGGCCTGGGCTGTGCTCGCTGCTTGCCCCGCCGCGGCCCATTCCGGTCAGCAGAACACCGACGGCTTCACCTTTACAGTGGCGCCACTCAAGAGTGCCCAGTGACTTTGGCAACTGCCTGTTAACGCGCCACTTAAGCGGCATGCTCCAAGGTAGGTAACAATGTGTATTCTCTTCCGATTGGCGCTGGGGTATGTAAGACGTAGTGGCAAGACATGAATTTGCGGATTCTCATCGTTGATGATTCAGAAACCACGCGGCGCATTCTGCGCGCCATAGTGCGGTCGCGTGCGTGGACAGTGTGCGGGGAAGCCGAGAGCGGACGGTCAGGGATCAAGCAATTTCAAGAACTGAGGCCCGACCTCGTGCTCATCGATTTAGCCATGCCTGACATCAACGGAATCGAGGCCGCGAAGCGAATGTCCACCCTTAACCCGCGAGTGCCACTTATTCTGTTTACTATTTTGGACTTGGAAGGACTGGAAAAGGCGGCTCGCGAGGCGGGTATAAGTGCGATTGTTTCGAAGGCTCAGGCCTGGGACCTCATAAAGAGCATCGAAAGCGTGGTCAATGGACAGAGGTTGAACTAACAGAACACGTGAACGTTTCCATGGTGAGATACGTCGCGTGACACTAACGGCGGCGCTCGCGTAACCTTATAGGCTAGGAACATGCACGGGCCGGGGTGAGGTCTCCGCGGAACTTATTGGAATCATCACCTCTACGAGTGTGCCAGGATTCGAGTTTCGCAGTTTCACCTCTCCGCCAAATTCCTTGACCCTTTGGCGCATGCCTCCGATGCCGATGCCAATGCTGCCCGGCCGAAACTCGATAATGTGCTCGGCAACTCCCTTGCCATCATCCTGGACAGTAACCACGATCTGATTTTCTGATTTCAGCAGGCCGACCCTCGCGTTGCGTGCACCCGAATGGCGAAAGACGTTGGTGAGCGCCTCCTGAACAATGCGGAAGATGGCGGTTTCTAGCTCGGGTTTGAAACGAGGAAAATGCTGCGAAGGAACCTCAATAGAAGTCTCAATGCCGCTGCGCTTTGTAAATCCGTCCAAGTACTGTTCTAGGGCAGAAGACAAGCCAACTTCGTCCAACAATGGGGGATGCAACAGATGCGACATGCTACGAACCTGCTTAATGGCTCGATCGATCGTGGCACAACTGTCTGTGACAGCCTTTTCCTTCCATTCGGCGGACAGGTCGGGCCTGAGAATTCCGTCCATCATCATTTTGGCCGCGCTTAGTTCTTGTCCGAGGCCATCGTGAAGCTCGCGCGCAATCCGGCGGCGCTCTTCGTCCTGCGTGGCCATCAAGCTGCTCGAGAGGCGGCGCAGCTCATGATTCAGCATTTCCAGCTGTCGGGTCTTGCGGTGGAGTTCTGAGAAAACACTAACCTTTGCTCGCAGGAGCTCGGGAATAATGGGGACGGAAATGTAGTCTACGGCCCCGTGTCGATATCCTTGGAGGCGATCCAAATCGGTGAGGTGCACGGCGGAAATGAAGATAATGGCGGTCTGTTGAAAGCGAGGGTGCTGACGGATAAGAGCCGCCAGCTCAAAGCCATCGAGTTCGGGCATGCTGACATCCATCAGAACAACAGCGATATCGGTCTTCAACAACCATTCCAGCGCTTCTTTCCCCGAATTGGCTTTGATCAGGTTCTCGCCCAACTCCCCCAAGATGACTTCATAGCTGAGCAGCTTGCCCGGCTGGTCATCCACCATGAGGATGTTCACCTTATCATTCACGCCCATCGTTTTTCTCACCTCACACGACTGTGGTTCTCTTGCGCGCGGCCGAAAATTGGTCCTTCGTAGGGAGAGACTAACACTACCGGTGCAGCCACATACGCAGCGCTGACAGAAGTTGCTCTGTGTTTACGGGTTTGGCGAGATACTCCGAAGCGCCGGCCTCGAGGCATTTTTCGCGATCTCCCTTCATGGCTTTGGCGGTTAAGGCGATAATCGGCAGCCTTCGGAATGAAGAGTTCTGCCGCACGACCTGCATGGTCTCGTAGCCATCCATTTCAGGCATCATGATGTCCATCAGGACGATCGCGATGCTGGGCGTTGATTCAAGCATCGTGATCGCTTCGCGACCGGTTCCGGCGGTGACCACAACCATACCCCGGCGTTCCAAAACGCTGCTCAAAGCGAAGATGTTCCGCACGTCGTCGTCGACGACCAGCACTTTCTTGCCGACCAGCGCATCGTCTGAACGATGAAGCCGTTCGAGCATCCTCTGTTTTTCGGGAGGAAGGTGGGCGACAACGCGATGCAGGAATAGCGCGGTTTCATCAAGAAGGCGCTCGGGCGATTCGACACCTTTAACCACGACGCTGCGAGCCAACGTGTGGAGGCGGGCGTCCTCCTCCGAAGACAAATCCTTTCCGGTGAATACGACTACCGGCAAGTCGTTGAGCGATGGCGTGTCGCGGACGCGTTCCAGGACTTCAAAACCCGACATATCCGGGAGTCGCAGGTCGAGAACCATGCAATCAAACGGCTGCTCGGTAATCGCGGCGAGCGCCTCAGTTCCACTCGCGGCGACTGAAACCTGAATGTCGTCGTAGCCGAGCAATTCGCGAATGCTGAGTTGCTCGGCAGGGTTGTCTTCGACGATTAACAACCGCTTGAGACGTGGGGCCGAGTATTCCTTGATGCGGGCGAACGCTGTCTCAAGCCCCTCGGGAGTAGTCGGCTTGGTCACAAACGCGAATGCGCCACGCGACAACCCATGCCGGCGGTCCTCGTCCATGGTCAGCATTTGAACCGGGATATGCCGGGTATTGGGATCTTGTTTCAAGTGATTGAGCACCGTCCAGCCGACCATGTCCGGCAGGAAAACATCCAGTGAAATGGCGCTGGGGTGGAATTCGCGTGCCAATGCGAGCGCTTCGCTGCCTCGCCCTGCTACCAGCACTTTAAATCCTTTATCACGCGACAAATCGCATAAGACCCGGGCGTAGTGCGGGTCATCTTCGACGATTAACAGGATGGCATCGTCTTGTTGCAGGTTGTCGCGGTCGTCCGGGACCTGCTCTGGCACTTGCTCCGCCGCATTCGCAACAGTTAGGTGAAGAGGCTTGGCTGGCGACGAAGTTTGTCGCTCCAACATGCTGGTGCCGGTAGACGGCCCAACATACGTGTGAGGCAAAAAGAGCGTGAATGTGCTTCCGACCCGTACCGCGCTACGCAGCTGAATCTCGCCTCCCAACAAACTGGCTAGTTCGCGGCTAATCGCCAGTCCAAGGCCGGTGCCCCCGTATTTGCGGCTCGTGCCGGCGTCCGCTTGCTGGAAAGCTTCGAAAATAATTCTCTGCTTCTCGGCCGGAATACCAATGCCGGTGTCCGCGACTTCAAAGGCGACTACCGACGCTGTCCTTCCGAGCACCGGGTGTTCGGCGGTCCAACCACCCGCGGCAACGGATACCGTCAGACGCACGCCACCGTGTTCGGTGAACTTGAATGCGTTGGAGAGCAGGTTCTTGAGGACTTGCTGCAGGCGCTTCGAGTCGGTAACCATGCTGCGTGTCAGAGCAGGATCGGTATGTATTTCGAACGTAAGACGGCGGTGCTCTGCTTCGTGGCGGAACGGGCGACCGATCATTTCAAGCAGACTCGCGAAAAAGACTTCTTCCGCTTCGACCGAAACCGTGCCGGATTCGATCTTCGACAGGTCAAGGATGTCGCTGATGAGGTTGAGGAGGTCCGTTCCCGCGCCATGAATGGTGCGGGCGAACTCAACCTGTTTAGGCGTGAGATTGCCGTCTGGGTTGTCCGTCAACTGCTGGCCTAGGACCAAGATGCTGTTGAGCGGGGTGCGCAATTCGTGGGACATGTTCGCCAGGAATTCGGACTTGTACTTGGAAGTGAGGGCCAATTCCGTGGCCTTCTCCTCGACCGCCCGGCGTGCTTGCTCGATTTCTTGGTTCTTGCGTTCTACTTCCACGTTTTGCTCAGCGAGCTGCTGAGCTTTTTGGGCGAGCTGCTCGTTGGTTTGCTGTAATTCGGTCTGCTGGGTTTGCAGCTCGATCGCCAATTGCTGCGACTGCTTCAGCAATCCTTCCGTTTGCATAGTTGCTTCGATGCTATTGAGGACGATACCGATACTGGAAGTCAATTGTTCCAGGAACGACAGATGCGAAGCGGTGAAGACGCTCAGCGAGTCAAGCTCTATTACGGCCTTAACGCGGTCTTCGAACAGAATCGGGAGAACGATGACGTTCCGCGGCACAGCCTGGAACAGGCCGGACCGGATCGGCGTTGTATCGGACGGTAGATCAGAAATCAGCATGCGCCTCTTCTCTGCCGCGCACTGACCCGCGAGACCTTCGCCGATACCCAAGCGGTGAGGGTGCCCGTTCTTCCCCCCGTCTGCAAATGCCGAGAGCAACACCATGTCTGACGAATCTTCCGCTTCCATCTGATAAATCACACCTTGCTGGGCATTGACCAGCGGAGCCAACTCCGACAGGAGCATTCGTCCGACCGTAGTCAGGTCGCGTTGTCCCTGCAACATACCGGTGAAACGCGCAAGGTTCGTCTTGAGCCAGTCTTGCTCGTTGTTGCGATCGGTTGTGAGACGGAGGTTGTTGATCATCGTGTTGATGTAGTCTTTTAGCTCCGCGACCTCGCCACTGGCTTCGACCTGGACGGAACGGGTGAGATCGCCTTTGGTAACGGCAGTCGTGACCTCCGCGATGGCCCGGACTTGGTTGGTCAAGTTGTCCGCCAGAAGGTTGACGTTACCAGTGAGGTCTTTCCAAGTGCCAGCGGCGCCTGGAACGTTCGCTTGACCGCCAAGGCGCCCCTCGACGCCTACTTCACGCGCGACAGTGGTCACCTGATCAGCGAAAGTTGCCAGCGTATCCGTCATGTTGTTGATGGTTTCAGCGAGCGCCGCGACCTCGCCTTTCGCGTTCACCGTCAGCTTTTGCGTCAGTTCGCCGTTGGCGACCGCGGTGACAACCTTCACGATGCCACGCACCTGCTCAGTAAGGTTGGCAGCCATCACGTTCACGTTGTCAGTCAAGTCTTTCCACGTGCCTGCAACACCCGGGACTTTCGCCTGGCCACCAAGTTTACCGTCTGTGCCGACTTCGCGCGCCACGCGCGTTACTTCGGCAGCGAAGGCGTTGAGCTGGTCAACCATGGTGTTGATCGTGTTCTTGAGCTCCAGAATTTCGCCCTTCACGTCGACGGTGATCTTGCGCGACAGATCGCCGCGAGCGACCGCAGTCGTGACCTCAGCGATGTTTCGCACCTGGCCGGTAAGGTTGCCGGCCATCGCGTTGACGGAGTCCGTGAGGTCCTTCCAGGTACCCGCGACACCGGGCACGTTCGCTTGTCCGCCGAGTCGGCCTTCGCTCCCGACCTCGCGGGCTACGCGCGTGACTTCAGCGGCAAACGAACGCAACTGCTCGACCATCGTGTTAAGAGTTTCTTTGAGCTGCAAAATCTCCCCGCGCACGTCCACGGTGATCTTGCGAGAGAGGTCTCCGCTGGCGATGGCCGTCGCCACCTCAGCGATATTGCGTACCTGACCAGTGAGATTGCTCGCCATGAAATTCACGTTGTCGGTGAGGTCTTTCCACGTGCCACCAACACCAGGAACTTCAGCTTGGCCGCCGAGCTTGCCTTCGGTACCGACTTCACGAGCCACGCGGGTCACCTCTCCGGCAAAGGCGTTAAGCTGGTCGACCATGGTGTTAATGGTGTTCTTGAGTTCGAGGATTTCGCCCTTCACGTCGACGGTGATTTTGCGCGAGAGGTCGCCACGAGCTACGGCGGTCGTGACCTCAGCGATGTTACGCACCTGGCCCGTGAGGTTGCCAGCCATGGAGTTCACAGAGTCCGTTAGATCCTTCCACGTGCCCGCGACGCCAGGCACATTCGCCTGTCCGCCGAGTCGGCCTTCGCTCCCAACCTCACGGGCTACGCGCGTGACTTCGCCGGCGAACGCATTTAACTGATCGACGGTCGTGTTAATCGTCTCTTTCAAGAGAAGAATTTCCCCACTGACATTGACCGTGATTTTCTTTGAGAGGTCGCCGCTAGCGATTGCCGTCGAAACTTCAGCAATGTTGCGGACTTGACCCGTCAGATTGCTGGCCATCGAGTTGACAGAGTCCGTGAGATCTTTCCAGGTGCCCGCAACTCCAGGCACCTGCGCCTGCCCTCCCAGTTTGCCGTCAGTTCCGACTTCGCGCGCGACACGGGTCACTTCCGACGCGAATGACCGCAACTGATCCACCATGGTATTGAGGGTGTCTTTCAGCTCCAGGATTTCGCCCTTTACGTCTACGGTGATCTTGCGGGACAGGTCGCCGCGCGCCACGGCTGTGGCAACCTCGGCAATGTTACGCACCTGCCCGGTCAGGTTGCTGGCCATGAAGTTCACGTTGTCGGTGAGGTCTTTCCACGTTCCGGCACCCGGAACCTGTGCCTGGCCGCCCAGTTTGCCTTCGGTGCCAACTTCGCGCGCAACGCGGGTTACCTCGCCCGCAAAAGCGTTCAGTTGATCCACCATCGTATTGATCGTGTTTTTCAGTTCAAGGATTTCGCCCTTTACGTCCACCGTGATTTTGCGAGACAAGT
>Ga0210401_10004248_pt1 | contig 14991 bp, 16 predicted proteins | sample IncBWH32MmetaG_FD_150866 | JGI IMG/M metagenome (GOLD analysis project Ga0210401, IMG submission 150866) | Forest soil microbial communities from Barre Woods Harvard Forest LTER site, Petersham, Massachusetts, United States - Inc-BW-H-32-M | ecosystem: Environmental > Terrestrial > Soil >... | reverse complement strand
CTTGATAAGTTAACCACGTGTACCACATCGCCATTAGCACGAGATAAATCTGTTTCAGGGCCTTGTGTGCCCGAACGTGCTGCTTCAAACGTGTAGATTTTCTTTTCGTTTAAAATATCTACATATTCCGAAAACAACTCCATCTCCTCTAAATCTGCCGACATGTTCATCATAAACATATCATAAGTGTAGTCGGTAAAGTTTTCTTTAATGTGTTTAACTAAGCTCTCATCTAAGGTGTTAGTTGCCATGTTTAAGCTGTTTTAAGTTTAGTTTTTTGTGAACGCGTATAAATTTCCATTAAATTATCAAAAAAACTGGTTCCCTTGTCAACGGTAATTATTTGTCCGGTAATAGTATCACAATAGCCCGAGCAAAGTCCTACAATGGCTTCTGATAACTCTTCGGGTTGTATCCAGTAATTATCGGGTACAAACTTTTTAGTGAACTCAGCTAAATCTTTCCCAAACGTATTTTCTAACGATTGTGTTTTAATAGCACGAGAGCGTACAGCGTTTATACATACATTCTGGTCGCGCAGGCGATAGTTAATGTATTTTACAAACACTTCCATTACCGTTTTTGATGCCGCTACAAAGTCGTATCCGATAGAATAATCGGTTGGACCAGTTGACGACACACCCATTATATATTTTGGATAGCTGCCAAATGTTGCAAAAATTGCTTTGGTATACGATACCATAGGAAAAGCCGAGTAGGAAATGCTTTTCTTTAAGCCTTTTAAAGAATAATCTTCAAAACTATTTACTACTTGTGCTGCCGATACATTACTTATAAATATATCTATTTTAGAAACTCCTTGTTTTTTTAATTGCTCTAACAAAGCAACGGTGTCTTCGTTATTAGATACATCAGCCTGCAACAAAATAGGCTTTGGAGCCTTTTGTTTTTCAAAAGCTGCAAAAATTGCTTTCTCATCATGGTCGCCCCAACTGTAAGTCAATACACAAAGCGCACCTCTTTTTCCGAAAGATAAACCACACTCTAAACCTATACCACGCGTACCGCCCGTGATAAGAACTACCTTACCCGAAAAATCTAAGAAAGAGTTGCTCATATTTTACTTAGCAAAAGCTACAAATTTGTCGATAAGACCAGCAATGTTTTTGATGTCTGACAACTCTGTGCGAGGAATTTTAATTTTAAGTTCGCGCATAGAACCAGATACAATCTCAACAATATCAAGGCTGTTAGCACCATAATCAATAAAAGACTTGTTTGCATCAACTTTCTCAGTAACACCCGGCACAGACTTTTTTAAATGTTTCTCAATTACGGTTAAAATTTCTTCTCTTTCCATTTTGGATTCGTTGTTAATTATGATTAAATGTTTTAATAAAGGGGGCAAATTTAATAAAATTCACAATGCTTAGCTATAAAAATAAAATTAGGCTAAATTTTAACATTAATAACTTGATTTTCAATAAAATGCACAAATTTTAAGGTTATATTTTAATAATTCACTACTTTTGCCCCTTTATATTATTGTTAAATAATGGCCCACAAAAATAAATTAGTTCAGCTTACTATTAATAGAGACGGCATTGCAAACTTGCATATGGCAGATGCACCCCGTAAAAATGGGTTTACAGCTAGCTTTATTGAAGAGTTAATTAATTGTTTAAATGAGGTTAAGGCTAATGAAACTATTAAGGTTTTGCTAGTTACAGGCTTGCCCGAGGTGTTTTGCTCAGGTGCCGATTTAGATACATTAGAGAAGCTTTGTAAAAAGCAGATTAAGCCCGTAGATATCGTTCTGTCTAAAATGATGCTTGATATTTCTATTCCGGTAATATCGGCAATGGAAGGGCATGCCATTGGCGGCGGTTTAGCACTTGGCATATGTGCCGATGTGGTTATTTTGGCCGAAGAAAGCCGTTATGGTTGCTCGTTTATGAATATGGGCTTTACCCCAGGCATGGGCATAACTAAGTTACTGGAGCATTATATGTCGCCGGCTATAGCGCAGGAGATGCAGTATACCGGTAATTTTTATTTAGGCAAAAGCCTGATAGGCAAAACCAACTTTAACTACATATTGCCAAAAGCTGAGGTAATGGATAAGGCACATCAGTTGGCCGAATCTATGGCCGAGAAATCGCACAAGGCCCTATCGGTTTTAAAACGCTACCAAAGCATGGCGCGCCGTAAAATGTTTGAAGAAACATTTACTATTGAAACCATGATGCACGAATTAACGTTTAACGAAGAAGAAATATTAAAGACTATACAAGAAAACTATGTCAGATAAAAAGCAGCGAGTGGTTTTGATAACCGGAGGGACAAAGGGAATTGGTAAAGAAATGGGCCTGAAGTTTAGCGAGCATGGCGACCAAGTAATAATAACCTACGGTTGGGGTAGCATTGAAGAGGAAGATGTTATAAAAGAATATACATCACGCGGTTTACCCGCACCGGTTTTAATACAAGCCGATGTTATTAATAATGAGGACACCGTAGCCTTACTTACCGAAATTAAAGACCGTTTTGGAAGACTGGATGTGTTTATATCTAACGTGTCGTTTACCACTTTGGTAAAAAACATGGAAGATTATAACGAAGCCTATTTTTTAAAGAGCATTGAGTATAGCTGTTGGCCAATGATTGAGTACACCCGCCAAATGAAAACCATATTAGGGGCTTATCCTAAATATGTATTGGCATTATCATCTCATGGGCCCGATCGTTTTCATAAAAACTACGACTTTGCCGCAGCCACAAAATCATTAAACGAAGTACTGATAAAATACTTAACCTATCATTTTTACGATGACGGGGTAATTTTTAATATAATTCGTACACGCCCTGTAATTACAGATTCTTTATTATCGACCATTGGAAACGAGTGGCCTGAGTTTATTGAAAAATACGATATACCCGGCACACATATTGAATTAGAAGAAGTGGCTAAAGTTGCCTACATGATGACCAGCGGATTAATGGATGGCATACGCGGGCAAACTATTATTGCTGATAGAGGTTATGATTTTGCCGAAGGCTTACAACGCATGTATGCCGACCAAGAAGAATTAGGTCTTTAAACAAAATATGTTTTTATAATTTGAGAAAGCTGCCTTTGGGCGGCTTTTTCTTTTTAGAAAAATTCCTCGCTTGTCATTTCAACCTCTCTTGTCATTTCGACCGGAGGGAGAAATCTTTATTTGCAATAGATTTAGTAGATTTGTTTAAAGGTAAAAAACAATAACAAGGGCAGAAGAATAGTATCATAGTAAAGGGGTTTAATTATGCTAAATAAAATAAAAGATAAGTTTGTTTATAGGCTTATATTTAATGCCGGAATACTAACTCTTAGGGTTAAAAATAGTTTTGATGATATCAGTGGTTCTGAAAGCATCAACTTTATTGGAGTTGTTTTTTTTGAAGACGATGGAGTTGCTTCCGGAAGTAAAGTTATTATAGCAGATGAAACGGATTTTGGAATGCTTGGGTTTTCGGGGAAAATACATGTAGAAAGTCAGGGTAAAAATCCGGCAGATTTAAAACAGTTTTTTATACGATGTGAAAGTAATGATAAAACCCTCCATCAGATAATAGTGGTTTATGAAAAAGTAATCATTGATTCAGACCCTTTTTTATATTCTCCTATGAAGTAAATTATCCACAAAATAATCTTTTTACAAGGCTCAATTTTAAAATTAACAAACTGATTATCATAGGCTATTACACACTTATTACAGCCTTGCAGGTTTTTTTGCTGTTAACAACAAAGTACATCAAAAATGTATTATTCCACACTTTTTGTATTTTTTTGTAATAAATTAAATAACATGAAAGACGTACCCCCATTAAACCCCAAAATTACATTGAAGGATATACAAGAAGATGCCATGCGCCATCTTTATAAATTGCGTGACCCTGATACGCATGATGCTTGCGAAGTCTATCGCATAACCGACGACACACCACTGCCTGAGCCGGTGCCCGTTATAACTATTAATGATGAAATTATAAGCACCGAGGGTAACCTAACCACCATTAGCGGTGCCAGTAAAAGTGGTAAAAGTGCTTTTACAAGTATACTGTTAGCCGGTGCCATTAGCACCGATGGATTAATTGACGGACTTGAGTTTGTAAACGTGCAAGCTAACGCAAGTAAAAAAGCTGTTATACACATTGATACCGAACAGGCAAAGCATAAGCACAAAAATAATTTGCGCTCTGTTATTAAACGTGCCAACATGGCTAAGTGTCCCGATTATTTTTCATCCTACAACATACGCCAGTTAGAGGTTGCCCAATACACCGAAATAACTACACAAATTTGTGAAAGAGCTATGCGAAAATTTGGTGGCATACATTTAATGGTTATAGATGGCATTGCCGATTTTATAAAAGATGTAAACGATGCCGAACAAAGCACCGCCATTGTAAAATATTTTGAGGAGCTTGCCATAAAATACCAAACACCCATTATTGTAATAGTGCACACCAACCCCGGCACTGATAAAGAACGAGGCCACTTAGGCAGCCAGTGCCAACGTAAATGCGAAAGTTTGTTGATGGTAAAAACTGAGGGCAACATTTCGTTTATTGAACCCAAGTTATTACGCATGGCAGGTAAAGCCAATATACCCGCCATACAATTTATGTATGATAAAGCTAAGGGTTACCATGTGGGTTGTGGTATAAAAACTGAAATGGTAGTTGATAAAAATGCTATTAGACTAGATGCCATACGAGCGATTTGCAAAACAGTATTTAGTGGGCAAGTAGCGTTGAGTTATCATCAAGCAATTAATGATATTATGCAGCAAACTAATAAAGGCTTGGTAACAGCAAAAAATTATTTTGCTGATATGAAGGCTCATAATATGATAGTTAAAGGAGAGGATAAAAACTGGAGATTGAATATTAATACTGATGAAGTGGTATAATGGTACAATTGTGCTATACACATTGTACCATTACACCACTTTGTACACAAATAAAAATATATAAATAAAAAAAATACATATATATAAATACTGGTATAGTGGTATAATGGTACAGTTGCCCCTAGGCAAACTGTACCATTATACCACTTGTATAAAATTTAGTAGCTTTGTTTAAGCTGCTTGTTGGTGTATAAACAACAAGGTGGAACAAAATGGAATTAAAATGAAGAAATTATTTTAGACAAAAATGAAATTTAAAAAAACATTAATATACTTACTGTTGACGCTTAGTTTAGTGCATTTGATAATTATGATATACTATTCAGTAACATCAGAACACGCATACATAGTGGCAAACTTTCCTCAATCGATAGAGAAAATAGAATTAATTTATTTGCCAGTTATTTTGACAATATTACCAGGTTGTATTTTTCTTTTTGATCTTATAGTTAATAAGCAAAAAAACTGGTTTGTGTTTTTTATTAACTTTATATCAAATTTGTCGTTAACGATATTTATAATTGGTTCATTATTGTTTGGTGGACATTAATCAAATAAATATGAATGGCAATTATCGCTAAAACGATTTGTTCGTAATGGACTAATCCTCCATAAACTCAGCAAGGTTAATTAAACGCTCGCTAATTTCGGGTTCATTTAATTTGGCAGCTAAAATGTTCATGCCAAGTTGTGCCAATTTATCTTTACTTATTTAATAATTTACTTTTTTGTTCGGCAAATTCGGCATCAGTTATAATGCCTTTTTTATGAAGCTCACTTAATTTTTCTAAAGCGGCGTAAACATCATCATGGTCGGTTTTAGTATCGGCTACAGGCACTGTTTTATGCCAACGTATTTGTTTGGATGCATCTTTATTAAAAGCCCATATAAATGCAATTACCCAGCCAATAAATGTCCAACCCACTAAAAGATTAAGGAAAAATACTTGTAGTACAAATGATTTGTTCCAAGCAATAATGGTTGGTAAAAAGTAAAGTGCTAATATAAGAAGTACGCCAAAAAAACCTTCCATTTTTTAATCCTCCATAAATTCAGCAAGGTTAATTAAACGCTCGCTAATTTCGGGCTCATTTAATTTGGCCGCTAAAATGTTCATGCCTAATTGTGCCAGTTCATCTTTATTTATGTTAGCTGTATAAAGCAGTTGCTTTACGTCGCCCACAGGGTCTTTTTTGCAATTCTTCATGCTGCTAATGGCTTTTGTAACAGTATCTTGCAAAGTAGCTTTTGTAACCACATCATCTGCAATGCCCCAGTCGGTAGCTATTTTACTGGAGTAATGAGACCCTGTTAGCACCATTTTTTTTATGCGCTGAGGCGATAAACGGTTTAATAAAGCAGGCATTATCATGCCCGGTATTAAACCCAATAAACCTTCGGGCAGGGCAAAGGTGCTTGCTTCATCAGCAATAACATGGTCGCAGGCACAAACAATGCCCATGCCACCACCCGATGCTGCACCTGTAACAATGGCTATAGAAATAAAAGACCCTGTTTGCAATTTTTTTAAAAATGCACCGTACTCCTGCATCTCTTTCATGTAATGGCCACCTGCATTTTGGGCAACCCATTTTAAATCTAAACCGTTACAAAAAATAGTTTCGCTGCCTTTTAGTATTACAAAACGAGTACCATCGTTTTCGGCTTCGCTAAGTTGCTTGGTTAAATCGCTAATTGATTGCGGATTTAAAAACGAGGGTATATTTATTTCTTTTATCAATTTACGCTATTTGACTTTCTTTAATAACCTCTCGTATATCCTGCATTATTTTCTTCGCCAAATTTTCGGCCGTTGCCATGCTCACACTTTCTGAATAAATACGAATAATAGGTTCGGTGTTTGATTTACGCAAGTGTACCCACTCTTTATCAAATTCAATTTTCACACCATCAACTGCATTAATGGGTTGCTTTTTATATTTGGCTTTTATTTTTTCTAAAATAAAATCTACATCAATTTCGGGTGTAAGCTCTATTTTGTTTTTAGAGATATGATAATCGGGATACGTGCTACGCAGTAGTGAAGTTGTTTTGCCAAACTTTGCCAAATGACTTAAAAACAAAGCAATGCCAACTAAAGCATCGCGGCCGTAATGCAACTCGGGTAAAATAATGCCACCGTTGCCTTCGCCACCAATTACCGCTTTACTCTCTTTCATTAGTGTAACAACGTTTACTTCACCTACGGCAGATGCCGCATATTTGCCACCTGCTTTTTCGGTAACATCGCGCAATGCACGGGTAGATGAAAGGTTAGAAACCGTGTTTCCTTTTTTATGATGTTGCAACACGTAATCGGCACAAGCAACCAATGTATATTCTTCGCCAAACATTTCTCCGTCTTCGCAAACCAAAGCTAGGCGGTCAACATCCGGGTCAACCGATATGCCTAAATGCGCTTTACCTTTTATAACCAGTTTAGCTAAGTCGCGTAAATTTTCGGGTAAAGGTTCCGGGTTATGTGCAAATTGCCCATCGGGTTCGCAATGTATTTTTATAATTTCGGTAACACCCAAAGCATTTAATAACATGGGTACTGCAAAACCACCGCTTGAGTTAATGGCATCTAAAGCCACCACAAACTTTTTTGCTTTAATGGCTTTTACATCAATATAAGGCAGCTTTAAAATTTTATCTATATGCAGCTTTAGTAAATCATCGCGCTTGTTAATTTTTCCTAAATGGTTTACATCGGCATAACTAAAATGAGCATCTTCGGCAATGGCCAAAACTTTTGCTCCATCAGCTTCGCTAATAAACTCGCCTTTAGCGTTTAAAAGTTTAAGCGCGTTCCATTGTTTTGGGTTATGACTGGCAGTAATAATAATGCCGCCTTGCGCTTTTAATTCGGTAACAGCTAATTCAACCGTTGGGGTGGTCGATAAGCCAATATCAACGCAATTAATGCCCAGGGCAGATAAAGTTGACAGGGCCAATTGATTAACCATTTCGCCTGACAAACGGGCATCTCTGCCAATAATTACAGTTACAGGTTCTTTGCTTTGTTGTTTTAACCAGGTACCGTAAGCCGATACATATTTTACTACATCGGGTGGAGTTAGTCCTTCGCCTGCACTGCCACCAATGGTTCCTCTTATTCCTGAAATAGATTTTATTAAAGTCACGGTTCTAAATAATTGTTTCTACAAAATTAATTATACTTAACAGATAACCTTTTTTATTTCTCAACACATACAATAATATATGTTTAAAAAAAATAGGCGAAACAATTCAAAAACAGATACTTTTGTGTAACAGCAAAAAAACAGTTAACTTTAGGTAAAGCTTGTTTTAAGCTATAGAAAGGATTTAATGAACAAAGACGATTTTCCGGAAGGCGGCTCATCAGATGAAAATAGTATAGTTGATTTGGTTAAGCGATTTGAACAGATGCTTGAGCAGGAGGACGCGTATTATTTTGAATCGGATCAGTTAGAAGAAATTATCGAGTACTATTTTAATTCGGGCAACCCTGTTAATCTTAAAAAAGCCATTGATTTTGCTTTAGAGAGATACCCCTTTGTGGCCGATTTTAAAATTGCACGTGCTCAGTTTTTAGCCTACAACCAAAACACACAAGAAGCCCTGAAGCTTTTAAACGATGTGGAGTTAATGGAGCCATCTAACCCCGATATTTATACTACACGTGGGTATATTTATAGTCAGATGGGTTTAAGCGAGCAGGCTATAGAGAATTATAAAACTGCCCTTAATTACAGCGAACAACCCGATGAGGTTATGATTGCTTTGGGTGTTGAATTTTTAAGTCAGGAAAAATTTTTAGACGCCATTTATTATCTGAAAAAAGCAGTGCTTCATAATCCGCAAAACGATTATGCGCTAAGTGAATTGTTTATTGCTTTAGATGCCGCACAACAATTAGAAGATGGTGTTACGTTTTACAAAAGCTTAATAGATAAAAACCCGTATAATCATTTTGCCTGGTTTAATGTTGGTTTGTGTTACAGCAAACTTAATAAACACGATATGGCGCTGGAGGCTTACGATTATGCTTTAACTATTAACGAAAAATTTGCATCGGCTTATTTTAATAAAGCAAATGCCTTGGCAGGTTTAAACAGGTTTAACGAAGCCATTGATGTTTACAAAGAAACCTTTGACCACGAAGAACCCGACCCAATTGCTTACTATTATATTGGTGAGTGCTACGAGCAATTAAACGATTACGATACCGCACTTTTATATTATAACAAGTCAATTAAAAAGAACCCGGGCTTTGCAGATGCATGGTTGGCTATTGGGGTTATTTTAGATTATCAAAACCGTTTAACCGAAGGCATACATTACGTAAAAAAAGCCATTGAGTTAAATCCTAAAGATGCCGAAACCTGGTATATTTTTGGCGACATACAACGCAAGCTTGGTTTTTTTGAGGAAGCTGCCGAAGCCTATGCCAAAGTAATTGAACTGCAATACGACGAGTGGGATATTTGGTTAGACTATGCCGATTTGCTATGTTGCAGGAAGGTTTAAAAATTTTCCCTGATGTGGCCGAGTTGCATTATCGTTTAAGTGCCATGCTTATTGCAGCGGGTAGAAAACAAGAAGCACTTTCTGCTCTGCAAAATGCACTTACATTAGATTACGATAAGCATAATGAGTTGTTTGATTACGCCCCTGCATTAAAAGAAAACCAAACAATTAAAAATGCTATAGACACTTTTAAGAAGCCTTAATTTATTTATGATTAATATAGATTTACCGCACATGCCCCAACGCACCGAGAAACCACGCAACAGCGGGTTTACGATGGTGATGGACAAAGGCTTATCATTACGACAAGCAGAAGATTTAGTAGAGACAGGAGGCGAGTATATTGATGTGGTGAAGTTAGGTTTTGGTACATCGGTGGTTTCAAAAAACATAAAAGAGAAAATTGCTTTATATAAACAGGCAGGCATTAAAACCTATTTAGGCGGCACTTTATTAGAAGCCTTTATTGTAAGAAATAAATTTGAAGATTACTTACGTCATATAGAATCCTTAAAGCTTGAAATGGCTGAGGTATCTGATGGTTCTATTGAATTGAATCACGAAGAAAAATGTGGATACATTAACAAGCTTGCTAAACACGTAACTGTTTTATCTGAAGTGGGCTCTAAAGAAGAAGGCATAATTATCCACCCGCAAAAGTGGGTAAAAATGATGCGAGCTGAACTGGATGCCGGCTCATGGAAAGTAATTGCTGAGGCGCGCGAAAGTGGCACGGTAGGCATTTTTCACCGTAACGGTGGTGCGCACGTAATGCTTATCAATAAAATTATTTCAAAAATCCCTAAGGAGTCTATCATTTGGGAAACACCTCAAAAATCGCAACAGGTATATTTTATTAAACTAATGGGTGCTAATGTAAATTTAGGCAACATTGGTCCTGATGATATAATTCCCTTAGAGACTTTACGTATAGGATTACGTGGAGATACTTTCTTTTCTTATTTGCCTGAAGACATTAGAGAAAAAAACATGCAAAAAGCAGAATAATCAAAATAACATTATGCAAGAGATAACAGTACAACAATTAAAATCAATGAAGGATGCCAAAGAAGATTTCCAGTTGATTGATGTAAGAGAAGAGTACGAACACGATATTTGTGAAATTGGCGGTGAGCTAATCCCAATGGGCGAGGTAGCCGATAATGTAGAAAAAATTAGCCACGATAAAAAAGTAGTAGTGCATTGCCGTAGCGGCAAACGTTCGGCATCGGTTATACAAATGTTAGAGCAAGCACATGGTTTTAAAAACCTGTATAATTTAAAAGGCGGCATACTTGCCTGGGCCGATGAAATAGATAACTCGCTTGCCAAATATTAAATCATTAAACAAATTTTATGTTAGAACTGTTTACGCATATTTTTCATTTAGATTTTGATTGGCTATTTGCCAATTACAGCACATCTATTTATGTAATTTTATTTTTGGTAATTTTTGTAGAAACAGGTTTAGTGGCTATGCCTTTTTTGCCGGGAGATTCACTGTTGTTTACAGCCGGTTTACTTACGCGTACTCCTACAGGAAGTGAACATCATTTAGAGCTATCGTATGTTTTAGGTTTATTAATTGTTGCAGCTATTTTAGGTGACAACGTAAACTACTGGGTTGGAAGAACCGTTGGTTTACGCGTGTTCCATTTAAAATTTAAAGGCAAACCAATTGTAAAAGAAGAGTACTTAACTAAAACGCATTCGTTTTATGAAAAGTACGGTACCAAAGCCATCATCATGGCACGCTTTGTTCCGTTTGTACGAACCTTTGCACCCTTTGCAGCAGGCATAGCCGAAATGAATTATAAAAAATTCCTGAGCTTTGATGTACTGGGTGGTGCTTTATGGATTGGCTCTTTAACTATGGCAGGTTACCTGTTAGGCGAAGTAGAATTCATCAGAAAGCATATTGATTTGGTTTGCTTAGGCATTATCTTTATTTCTGTAATACCAGTTATATTAGGCATTTTAAAAGGGAATAAAAAAACTGCTTAATAAACTAAAACCGGCTGCTTAAACCTTTTTATACTAAAGCTTAAATCATCGATATAAATTTTTTCTTTGGTCGGGTTCCAAACATAAAATTTCAGCTTAGCATTTTTACATTTTTTAGTCATTAATAATTTGCTGTATAACCTGCCCCAACCGGTTTCATCATAATAATAAAGCTCATCGTTTTGGTAATATTGTTTTTTGCAACTATTGTCATCGCTGGCTACCACAAGTTGTCCGCCTTTGCCTTTTTGCCAAACGCTTACTTCAAGCAAGTCGCCATAATTTAAATTATCGAATGTAAAAGTATAACCATAAGGAGCTTGCTCGGTTAACACCAGCGATGATTTACCGGTATGTGCAACAGAGTCTGTTTTTAATGCCCCACCTTGTAAAAAAATGATGGGGTTAGATGTTGTAAGCAAACCTTCGGCGTTAACCGTTTCGGTATCGCAGGTAAATTCATCTTGCCCTATGCAAGTGCCAATGTGGTATCGGTCAACAATTTTGTAAGTACTAAAACTATATAGTATAATTAATGCGCCTGTAATAATTAAACCATAATTAATGTTCAGGTTTAATTTAAAATTACCAAGTATAATAAATAAAACAGGGAACAGCGGTATCATATACCGCCCTTGTATCATATCAACCACACCTTCGCCAACGGCATCCCAGGTTAAATGCTGAGAAAGCAACAGTAAAACAAAGGCACAAAAAACGGCACCAACTAAAATTATTTTTTGAAGAATAGTAAACTTGAAATTATTTTTTTCGGATAGTGCGATAAAAAGAATTACCACGTAACCCAACACTACAAGCCAGTTAGGCAGCAGCACATCGCCATTACCAAACACGCCTATATAACCCCGTAAATAAAAATACGGATGATTAAAAATAGAACGATAAATTACTTTTAAAAAGTACGTGCCATGACTTAGTATATAGGCTTTTTGCTGATAGTAGTTAGAGTAATTAGTTAAACAAACCCAGTCTCTATACTCAGGGTTATAATCTACATAAGGCGTATAATGACTCATTACCACACCCGACCAATAGGATGAAACAATAAAGGCAACAGCAAACAAAATGCCTGCAAGTAAAAAAAACTGTTTTTTGTTTTTAAACTTGTTGATTGGGATAGCTAAAAAAGATAGCACCAAGCCCACATACACCACTTTTGCCGAAGCAAGTAAAGCAGTAATGAGCAGCAAGGGGAGTAAATTTTTTAATTGAAATTGGGTTTCAGAAAAAATGTGTTTTAAAATTAAGGCTATAAATAAAAACGATAAAATATTACTTACCGTATCGGCACTAAACGAGTTTGCCAGGTAAATGTTCATGGGTAGTAAACAAATAAATGTAAACAGCCATTTGTATATGGGTACGGTTTTTATGACAAAAAACATACACAGCAGCCATACTAAAAAAGTGAAGAGTCTACCCGCATAGTGCATGGTGCCAACCGAACAATGTAATTTTTTTGTAATAACAAGGGCTACTGTTTGTGGTAAATAAGAGATTAGAGAATAATACGAAGTGTTTGGAAAATCTTTAAACTGAGTCGTGTCTTTGGTGTACTTAATTTTAAACCCATCAAGAATTTCCTGTTTGCTTATGGTAAGTCGCCATTCGGTAGCAGCATTGTTGTAGGGGAAAATAAATTTATTTACGCTATTGGGTACTTCGCATCCTAATCGGTTATCAATTTTATTAGGTAAAAATTGCCCTTCTGATAGTTGATAGGCTCTGTAAAAATGATTGAATTCGTCTGGTACCTGTAAAGGTGGGGTAACTATATTAAAAACAATAAAGAAAAATATAGCTGCGTAAACAAAAAAAAGTTGCGGCTTTATGTTTTTAAATTTATCGAACATATTTTATTTAATGCTTCTTTCCAAAATGCGGACAAGTATCGCATTTGTTTTTCGGACGGAAAATAAAACAACCATTCACTAATAACGATGTGGCTAGTAACAGAAAAAGTATTTTATATCGTTTTATCATTTTTTGTCTTTTATTTTAGTTTGATAGTATTTGCACCATTTGGTTAAAGCACATTTTTCGCACAAAGGTTTACGCGCCAGGCAAACATATCTGCCATGCAAAATTAACCAATGATGTGCTTTTGGCACCAATTCTGTAGGAATAAATTTTATTAATTGTTTTTCTGATTGTAAAACGTTTTTTGCATTAGTGGTTAACCCTAAACGATTCGAAACCCTAAAAACATGTGTATCTACAGCCATAGTAGGCTTATCATACACCACCGATGCAATTACATTGGCTGTTTTTCTGCCAACACCAGGCAATTTAACAAGTTCATCTACCTCACTGGGCATTTTACCTTTAAAATCTTTTAACAGCATTTGCGCCATGCCCACCAAATGTTTGGCTTTATTGTTTGGGTAACTAATGCTTCGTATGTAGGTAAAAATAGTTTCGGGGGTGCTTGCGGCAAGTGCTTCGGGTGTGGGGTAATCGGTAAATAATTTTGGGGTAATAAGGTTTACACGTTTATCGGTACACTGGGCAGAAAGTATAACAGCTACCAATAATTGAAACGGATTTTTATAATGCAACTCGGTTTCGGCAGGCAAATCATTTTGCTGAAAGTAATTTAATATCGCATCGTATCGCTCTTGCTTGGTCATTAATAGTAGTAACACATTATACACCACAAAGCTAGGCAACTTTTTAAGTAAAAATAACTTTTTAGTAAGCTTTGTATCTCCCAATAAAAACTAATTTTATAGCTTACTAAATGAATTATGTATAAAAAACTATTTGCTATTATTTCGATAGGTACAATTTTTTTCTTTTCGGCTTGTTCTCCTAAAGCCATGTATCAAACCAGTTGGCAAACTAAACCCGTTGTTGTAGATGGCGACCCATCAGAATGGTTTATACCGCTTAGGTTTTATGATGCCGATACCAAATTAAATTACACCCTATCAAACGATGATGAAAAAATTTATTTATGCGTGCGCATTGTAGATGAATTATCGCAGGCAAAAGTTATGCGTAATGGCTTAAATATTTGGTTTGATACATTGGCTAAAAAAAATAAACAATGTGGTATTTTATTTCCGGTACCCGATAAGGGTGCTGATGAGTATCAAACAGATGGCGCATCGGGTGGTGGTGGAGGGCATCACCGTGGCGATGGTGGTGGAAAACATGGAGGAGATGTAGATGCGGTAAAGAAAAAATTTTTACGTCAAGCAAGTCAAATGCAACTTACTGGGTTTAAAAAAGGAATTCCTGATTATTTAGCTCCTGAAAACGAATATGGTATAAATGTTAGCATTAATTGGGATGCAAATAATATTATGATTTACGAAGCGGCCATTCCGTTTAAAGCATTTTATAAACCTGTTTTAGAGGCTAAAGATAGTTTAAGAAATTTTGATTTTTCGATGACTATACATGGTTTTCCTGCACCCGAGAAAAAGGATGATGGAAGTAATTCAGGTGGTGGTGGCATGGGCGGCGGCGGTGGAATGCCGGGCGGTGGTGGAATGGGTGGCGGCATGGGTGGTGGTGGAATGGGCGGCG
>Ga0210401_10004247_pt1 | contig 14993 bp, 15 predicted proteins | sample IncBWH32MmetaG_FD_150866 | JGI IMG/M metagenome (GOLD analysis project Ga0210401, IMG submission 150866) | Forest soil microbial communities from Barre Woods Harvard Forest LTER site, Petersham, Massachusetts, United States - Inc-BW-H-32-M | ecosystem: Environmental > Terrestrial > Soil >... | reverse complement strand
ATCGGCGGATTGTGGATGTGGTTTTTCTTCCGCAATTTGAATTCGATGCCGCTCTTGCCGATTCATGACGTCGACGCAAAGGAAGTCTTGGAGCCAGCCCATGGCTGAAGATAGACACCAGATTGCCGAAACCGGCTTCGAGCGTCAGGACTTGAATCCGCGGGGCGTCTACGGATTTCTCGTGGGGCTGGCTGTAGGGGTGATTCTGGTGGCTGTGCTGCTTTGGGGTCTCTACGACGCAATGGACGCATACGAAAGGAAGCATCAACCTGTGCAGAGTCCGTTGGTGCCGCAAACTCAAGCCAACACGCGCGAGGTGTCGCCGGGTGACATCAGTGCGTTTCCGCAGCCTCGCCTGGAGAGAAACGAACGCTCGGAGATAGACGATTTCCGGTTGCGCGAAGAGCAGGTTCTTGAGAGTTATGGTTGGGCAGATCAGAAGGCTGGCGTGGTGCGAATCCCGATTGATCGAGCGACACAGTTGATCGCCCAGCGCGGACTGCCGACTACGCCGAAAGCTGGAACCGTTCCGGCGGCGGGAAAGGAATGAAGCAGTGATTCGTGTCTCTATGCAGCGCAAACGCGTCCTCGGCGTGCTCGCTTTGGGTGTGTCTCTCTGGGCTCAGGTTGCATGGGGCCAGCGAATGACGCAGGGGATTATGTCGCCGCCGGCCAATCTCCGGCCGCCGGGATTAAAGAATGTCGGTATCGAGCAACACCTGAACGGTGAGATTCCGCGCGATCTCAACTTTCGTGACGAGACTGGCAAATCAGTTCGTCTGGGAGATTACTTTGGCAAGAAACCGTTGATTTTGAATCTGGTTTATTACCAATGCCCCATGCTGTGCGGGGAGGTCTTGAGCGGCCTGGAAAGTGCCTTGCGGGTGCTGAAATTCGATGTTGGCAAAGAATTTGATGTTCTCACCGTGAGCTTCGACCCCAAAGAAACGCCAGAGATGGCTGCTGCCAGGAAAGCGGAAATGCTGAAGCGTTATGGTCGTGCAGGCGCAGCTGACGGCTGGCATTTCCTGACAGGTTCGCAGGCCTCCGTGGACGCGCTGACCAAGGCCGCGGGTTTTGACTACGAGTACGATCCCAAGACCGGCCAATTCGCGCACGCCACCGCCATCATGGTGGTCACCCCCGAAGGCAGGATTGCGCAGTACTACTACGGAGTTGAGTTTGCGCCCAAAGATTTGCGTCTGGGCCTGGTTCAGGCCTCGCAAAACAAGATTGGCAGCATCGTGGACGAGGTCTTGCTCTATTGCTACCACTATGACCCGGACACGGGGAAATACGGCGCAATCATCAGCCGGATTCTGAAGATCGCCGCGGGCGCCACGATTTTTATGCTCGGAACGTTTTTGATGGTGATGTTTCGCCTGGGATCAGTGTCAGAACGGAAGCAGCGGGCTGTCTAGACTATGTTCGATAATCTTCCACTTTGGCCGGCGCGAGCCTCTAGCGGGGCGGGCAATGTAGATGCCCTCTACATCTTTCTGGTGCTGTTGGCCGGATTCATGTGCCTGGCCATCTTCACCATGATCGTCCTGTTCGCCGTGCGCTACCGGCGGCAACCCGGCCGCCAAGCCGAGCAAATCGAAGGCTCCAATGCTCTGGAGATTACCTGGTCGGTAGTTCCGCTGGGAATTTTTATGGTGATCTTTGCGTGGGGAGCGGTGATTTACTTCCAGGAGCGTACTCCGCCTCGGGGTGCGACTGAAGTTTACGTAGTCGCCAAGCAGTGGATGTGGAAGCTCGAACACGTCGAGGGTCAGCGCGAAATCAATGAACTCCACGTTCCCGTTGGCCGCGACATCGAGATGATCATGACCTCACAGGACGTGATTCACAGCTTCTACGTGCCCGCTTTTCGTATCAAGCAGGATGTGTTGCCGGGCCGCTACACCACCGCGTGGTTCCGCCCTACTAAACCCGGCGTCTATCACCTGTTTTGCGCAGAGTATTGCGGCACCCAGCATTCGGGAATGATTGGCCAGGTGGTGGTGATGGAGCCCGCACAATACGAGGCATGGCTGTCAGGCGGGAACACCGCGGGATCGTTGGCCTCGAACGGCGAGAATGTTTTCCAGCAGCTAGGCTGCGTGACCTGTCACCGTTCTGATACCCAAGGCCGTGGCCCTAACCTGGTGGGGCTTTTCGGCAAGCCGGTACAACTGGAAGACGGGCGGACGGTCATTGCCGACGAAAACTATATCCGCGAGTCGATTTTGAGTCCCAGCGCTAAAGTTGTGAAAGGGTTCAAGCCCATTATGCCGGTATTTCAGGGATTGGTCAGCGAGGAACAATTGACGGAACTCGTGGAGTACGTCAAGTCTCTCAATGCCGCTCCCGCGGCGGGTGCGAAGGTCCAGGAATCGAAGGTGCAATAGTTATGGCGACGGCTGTCATCACTCCCGAACGCGAGAACTACCTCAACCAGGAATACGGCATCCGCTCCTGGCTGCTCACCGTGGACCACAAGCGGATCGCGCTGCTCTACCTGATATCGATCACGTTCTTCTTTTTCATTGGTGGATTCTTCGCGCTGCTGATTCGTCTGGAACTCCTGACTCCAGCCGGCGACCTCGTGCAGGCGGATACTTACAACAAGCTGTTCACCATGCACGGCCAGGTCATGGTTTTCTTTTTCCTGATTCCCTCCATCCCGGCCGTGCTGGGAAATTTCCTCGTCCCGCTGATGATCGGCGCCAAAGACCTGGCGTTTCCCCGCATCAATTTGCTGAGTTGGTATCTCTACATCATTGCCGGGATCATGATGCTGCACTGCATCGTCACCGGCGGGGTCGATACCGGTTGGACCTTCTACACCCCTTTCAGCACCGCCTTCAGCAATACCAAGGTGATCGAGGCGGGGCTGTCGATTTTCGTTGCGGGGTTTTCCTCGATCCTCACCGGGTTGAACTTTGTCGTGACCATCCATCGCATGCGCGCGCCGGGGATGACATGGTCGCGCTTGCCGTTGTTCATCTGGGCGCACTACGCGACCAGCATCATTCAGCTTTTGGGTACGCCCGTCCTGGCGGTAACGTTGGTGCTGGTGGTATGCGAACGGGTTTTCCATCTGGGAATTTTCGACCCCACGCGCGGCGGCGATCCCCTGCTGTTCCAGCACTTGTTCTGGTTTTACTCCCACCCTGCCGTGTACATCATGATTCTTCCGGCGATGGGAGTGGTGGCTGAAATTGTGCCTTGCTTTTCTCGCAAGCGGATCTTCGGCTACAAAGCGATTGCGCTATCCAGCATCGCGATTGCCGTATTTGGCTTTCTGGTGTGGGCACACCACATGTTCGTGGCCGGCATCTCGCTCTATTCGGCACTGATCTTCTCCGCCTTGAGCTACCTGGTCGCCGTGCCCTCGGCGATCAAGGTATTCAACTGGACCGCGACCATGTACAAAGGCTCGATCACGTTTTCCACGCCTATGCTCTACGCCTTCGGCTTTATCGGGCTCTTTACCATGGGCGGCTTGACCGGACTCTTCCTGGCCGCTTTAGGGATCGACGTTCACGTCACCGACACTTATTTCGTGATCGCTCATTTTCATTACATCATGGTGGGCGGTGCCGTCATGGGCTATCTGGGCGGAATGCATTACTGGTGGCCGAAGATCTCGGGCCGCTTGTACCCGGAGTGGCTGGGCAAGTTTGCCGCGCTCATCGTCTTTCTGGGGTTTAACCTGACGTTTTTCCCGCAATTCATTCTTGGCTACATGGGAATGCCACGACGTTACTGGCAGTATCCGCCGGAGTTTCAGGTACTGAATGTGCTCTCGACCGCGGGTTCTACCATCCTTGCGGTGGGATATGTTTTGCCCATGGTGTACTTCTTATGGTCGATGCGCTACGGCAAGCTGGCCGATGACAATCCCTGGGGCGCGGCTGGGCTGGAATGGCAAACAACTTCGCCGCCGCCCACGTTTAACTTTGACCATGAGCCGGAAGTGACCTGGGAAGCCTATAACTACGATCAGATTCCCGCGCCCGCGGAGGAGGTTGCCGTTGAGCGATAGCCCAATCGCGATGGAACACGGCCAGCACGGGCCGGAACTGCGCCATCACTTTGCTACCGCCGAGCAGCAGCGCGATGCGGCGTCGCTCGGCATGTGGCTGTTCCTGGGCACCGAGATCATGTTCTTCGGCGGCATGTTCTGCGCCTACCTGATCTACCGCCTGTGGTATTTCAACGAATTTGCGGCCGGTAGCCGGAGCTTGGACATCCGGCTCGGGACGATCAACACTATCGTCCTGATTTGCAGCAGTTTGACCGTCGCACTGGGAGTGCGCGCGGCACAAATGGGCAAACGTAAGCTTCTGGTTATTCTGCTGATTCTTACTTTGATTTTCGGTCTGGCATTTCTGGGGATCAAGGGCGTCGAGTGGTATGCCAAGTACAAAGAACACCATATTCCCGGACCCTCGTTCGATGCCAGCGATCTGGTCCGTGATTATCCACAAATTCACATCGACCAGTCGCACGAGCAGATCTATTTTTCTTTGTACTTCGCCATGACCGGGCTGCACGCTTTGCACATGATCATTGGCGTCGGAATTTTCGCGTATCTGCTCTATCACGCTGCCAAGGGACGCTATACGCCGGAATACTACACGCCGATTGATCTGGGCGGACTGTACTGGCACTTTGTGGATGTTGTCTGGATCTATCTTTTTCCGTTGCTGTATCTGATCGACCGGAAGCCGCTGGGGTGAGCCGCCATGTCTGAACACACTCTTTCGAGCAAGATGTACTACGGAATCTGGATCGCGCTGATGGCCTTGACCGTAGTGACTGCGAGCGTCGCCTTCATCGACCTTGGGCCGTTTAATACGGTTGTCGCGCTGGTGATCGCGACCTGCAAGGCCCTGCTGGTGGTGCTGTTCTTCATGCACGTGAAGTACGCCAGCGAGAAGTTAGTCAAGATGGTCATCGTGGCCTCGATTTTCTGGTTGTTACTGCTGCTGCTTTTGAGCTTGGCGGATTATGGAACACGGTATGTGAGGCATGGGTGAGGGGTTCTGCCCATCAAATCGCACCCAGCCTGAGGTGTTATGACCCGCGATGAATTTTCCCGCTTCGTCGAAACCACACTGCAACAAGTCGTTCAGTTTGCCGAGCAAATGTCTGGACAAACGCTGCCCAGGAACAAAGCGTTTGTGTGGATGTTCAAAGACATGAAACCGATTCGGCAGGGGATCGTCGAAGAAATCGTCAGTAGGGTCTTTGTCGACGACGAGCATATTTTTCCGTGCGTAGACATTGGAGCGGTTTCGTTATTGGATGACGAGACCGTTCTCATCACAGCAAGTATCGCGGGGTATCCGGCCACGCAGTTTGGGAAAAACTGGACAGGGACTGACGGTCCATTTATCTACATCGTCAACAAGAAGGGGCTAGAACCCAGAACCTGAATGGGGCCATTGATCAACTGTCCTACGGCCTGCGCCCTCCACCGACGTATCCTATCCAGCCATTTACGAGACCGCCCAAATCTTCTAGTCTGAATCGTCCCATGCCAGACAATTTCGCCGCACTCGTCCATGCTTCGAAATCTGCGCAAATCGACGCCACAGGTCTGGCTGCGGCCCTCAAGCGTGATCTGCGCGGCGAAGTGCGTTTCGATGACGGTAGCCGCGCTCTCTACGCCACTGACGGATCAAACTACCGGCAAGTGCCGATCGGCGTGGTTCTACCGCGCGACGTGGATGACGTTATTACCACAATCGCCCTCGCCCGCAAATTCGGCGCACCCATCCTGTGTCGTGGCGGTGGGACGTCGCTTGCCGGCCAATGTTGCAACGTCGCCGTGGTGCTTGATTTCTCGAAGTACATGGCAAAGATCGTGGAAGTCGATCCCGTACGCCGCATCGCCCGAGTTCAGCCCGGTGTGATTCTTGACCACTTACGCAATGCGGCGGAGAAGCATCACCTGACGTTCGGGCCTGATCCGGCGACTCACGACCGTTGCACGCTGGGCGGCATGATTGGCAACAATTCCTGCGGCGTTCATTCGGTGATGGCGGGCAAAACCGACGACAACATCGAGGAACTGGAGATTTTGACATACGACGGCCTGCGGATGCGCGTCGGTCAGACGTCCGAGGAGGAGCTGGAACGAATCATTCGCGAAGGCGGGCGGCGGGGTGAAATCTACGGCGGTCTTAAGAGCCTGCGAGATCGATACGCCGATCTGGTTCGCGCGCGCTATCCGAACATTCCACGCCGGGTCTCGGGCTACAACCTGAACTGGCTACTTCCGGAAAATGGTTTTCATGTAGCCAAGGCGCTGGTGGGATCGGAAGGAACATGCGTTACCGTGCTCGAAGCGTCTTGCCGATTGGTGGAAAGCCCGCCCGAACGGGTACTGCTGGTCCTCGCATGTGCGGACATCTTTCAATGCGCCGATCGCGTACCGGAAATCATGGCCCACGGCCCGATTGGACTGGAAGGTGTTGACCACTTGCTCGTCGAATATACCCGGCGCAAGCGAATCAACTCCGAAGGACTCGCCTTACTTCCGCAGGGCGGAGGGTGGTTGCTGGCCGAGTTCGGCGCTGCGACGCAGGCGGAAGCGGAATCGCAGGCGCAGAAGTTGATGCAGGCGATGGCACGAAGTTCCACGCCTCCGCAAATGCGTTTGTTCACTGACAAACAGCAGATCAAGCGAGTTTGGGAAGTGCGAGAATCGGCTTTGGGCGCGACTTCTCATGTTCCCGGCGAATCCCTGGAGTGGGAAGGCTGGGAGGATTCCGCGGTTACACCCGAGAAGCTTGGCACCTATCTGCGTGACCTGACGAAATTGATGTCGGGTTACAGCTACCACAGCGCCATGTACGGACACTTCGGGCACGCCTGCGTCCACATGCGCATCAATTTCGATTTGCAGTCGGTCGCAGGCATCGCCAACTATCGCAAGTTTGTGGAAGAGGCTGCGGACCTGGTGGTCGGCTACGGCGGTTCGTTGTCCGGCGAACACGGTGACGGGCATTCGCGAGCTGAGTTGTTGCCCCGTATGTTTGGCCCGGAACTGGTGCAGGCATTTCGAGAGTTCAAAGCGCTCTGGGACCCCGAGTGGAAGATGAATCCCGGGAAGGTGGTCGAGCCTTACAAATTGGATGAGCACTTGCGTTTAGGAGCTGAATACCGTCCCTGGGAGCCGGACACACATTTTCAGTTTCCCGAGGATCACGGGAGCCTTGCCAGTTCTACTTTGCGTTGTGTAGGAGTCGGGAAATGCCGGCGCTACGATGGCGGCGTGATGTGCCCCAGCTTCCGTGTGACCGGAGAAGAACAGCACTCCACGCGCGGCCGCGCTCACCTGCTGTGGGAGATGACCAAGGGCGAGATGATCCGGGATGGCTGGCGGGATGAGCACGTGAAAGAGTCGCTGGATCTGTGTCTCGCCTGCAAAGGCTGCAAGAGTGATTGCCCGGTCGGCGTTGACGTGGCTACCTACAAAGCAGAATTTCTTTCGCACTACTACGAAGGACGGCTACGTCCGCGCAGCGCGTATGCTTTTGGGAACATCGCGATGTGGGCGCGGATGGCTTCGTTCGCGCCGGCGTTGGCGAATCTGGCGACACAAACGCCTCTACTGCGGGAGGTCGCGAAATTTGTCGCGGGAATGCCGCGGCAGCGAAGTATTCCCGCTTTCGCTCGCGAGACATTTCGTACCTGGTTTCGCCGGCGGGAGTCGCGAAACCTCAAGCGAGCGCCAGTGCTGCTTTGGCCTGACACTTTCAATAATTACTTTCTTCCCGAAACCGGGAAAGCCGCGGTCGAAGTGCTGGAAGCGGCGGGCTTTCATGTCCTGCTGCCGAAGGCCGGCCTGTGCTGCGGGCGCCCACTCTATGATTGGGGCATGCTGGAGCGCGCCAAGCGCCTGCTATCGGATGTTCTGGACGCACTCGCGCCGGAAATCGAAAAAGGAACTCCTCTAGTAGTCCTGGAACCAAGTTGCGCCGCCGTGTTCCGGGATGAGTTAACCAACTTGTTTCCTCGCGATCCGCGGGCGCAGGCACTGTCGCGCCAGACGTTCCTGCTGAGTGAATTCCTCCGGCAAAAGGGGGAACATTTCCGGCTTCCGACGCTGCGACGGCGCGCGCTCGTCCACGGACACTGCCACCACAAGTCGATCATGAAGATGACGGATGAAGAAGCGGTGTTGCGGGCGATGGAAATTGATTTTCACGCCCCCGCGCCCGGCTGCTGCGGTATGGCGGGGTCGTTTGGCTTTGAAAAGGACAAGTATGGGATCTCAATAGCAGTCGGTGAATTGGAACTGCTTCCCGCGGTGCGGCAGGCGCCGCAGGACTCTCTCATCATTGCGGACGGGTTTAGCTGCCGTGAGCAGATCGCCCAAGGCGCAGGCCGGTATGCTTTGCATCTGGCGGAAGTGATTCAAATGGGACTGCGCCAGTCCTAACTTATTGATATTACAAGGTTAACTGGCCTGTCGCCAAGACAGCCTGGATTCTGGGAGAATAGTGTTACCGGGTTTAGCTCACCCGGCCACGCCCAGGGCCGCCATGATCCGCGACAACGAACCCGCCATCGCCGTTACCGACCGCCAAGCCAGGGAGGTAGCTAGCGCCCTCTCCGCGCCGTTGATAACCGGGGATTCTGCCCTGCACGGTTCGGTGCTGGTGCTGATTCAGTTCGATGTCTGCGAAGAAATACGTTTGGATCAGCTTCAGCAGATTTTCGGCGCCCGCACCCTGGAACACCCCACCCTGAAGCATCAGGCGCCCGGCTACGTCCGCTACGAGCGTCCCCCGGTGGTGGAACCGATTGAGCCGCTGGTGCTCGAAAGCGGGGAGAGGTTGGAAGGCCAGATCAAGTATTACGACTACGGTGTGGTGAGCGTAGTGCTGGAACTGCCATTTTCCGGCGATTGGGACACGCTGGTTCGTCTGGGCAGCCGCTGGGTATGGGACGTGGATTTTTCCGCGCATGCTTCCCATATCGCGCGCCAAAAACTCGAGCGCGCAGCCCCGGCGCTGGTCAAGCCCTACCAGGAATGGCTGAGTGAAGATTACTTTATCTTTCACGTTCGTGAGATGGCAGGGTCGCCGTCGGCTGAAGAGCTCTGCAAGGCGCAGGGCGCGCACATTGCCCAGATCGTGCGTGGCGAGACCGCGCAACTCTCCGATGGCGAACGCAACGAGATTCTGCAATCGCGGATTTCGTACTATCCCAATGATCTGGCTGTGATTGGCTGGAATGCTGCGTTTCTCTACGATAGCGAAGCCGGAGCAGAGACGGCCATCCAATTGCTGGAGTATGCCAACTCGCAGTTGCTGGAATTCCGCCATTACGATGAATTGCTCACCCGCGAACTGGCAAAGGTTTACGCCTCGCTGGGCGAGGGAACCGGAATCTTCGCGCGTTGGCGCCTGGCGCGGGCTGCAACCAAACTGCATACTGTACTGCTTGACGTTAATGAGCTTACTGAACACGCCGACAACGCGATCAAATTCTTGAGCGACATGTTTTCGGCACGCTTGTACAAGCTGGCAGCGCTGAAAGTCGGAGTGCCAGACTATAAGGATCTGGTCACACAGAAAGTGCAGACTGCGGAAGAGTTATACCGCTTCATGGTGGACCAATTCAATCAGAGCCGGGCGTTCTTCCTGGAATTGACCGTGGTCATCATTTTGGTGATTGAACTGATTTATTTCTTCCGCGGGAAGCCAATTTAGAAACCGTGGGCCGAAAGTATGCTCGCGACGGAGACGGCACGGGTGGAAGTTCTAAAAATCGCACTCACGTGTCTTCTGGCTGCTGTTCTGTATGGCATCGTTCATGATCAAATTACGGCACGAATCTGCGTCGAATACTTTACCATTTTTCACCCGCCTATATTTCACACACAGTCCCCGACATTGCTGGGCATCGGGTGGGGAGTTCTTGCAACGTGGTGGGTCGGGGCGTTTTTCTCTGTCCCCTTAATACTGGTAGCCCGAGCAGGTTCCGGCCCGGTGCTGCGAGCTTCGGAGATCAGGCCACAGATAGTGGTATTGCTGGCATTCATGGCTGTGAGTGCAGTGTTCTTCGGTGTCGCCGGATACATACTCGCGCGGGCCGGTGTCTTGGACACGAATTGGTTAACCTTCTCGTCTTCCCAGGAGGTCCGCTACCGCTTCATGGCAGATTGGTGGGCACACAGTGCTTCGTACGCAAGTGCATTCATTGGGGGTACCGTACTCTGCGCGATGATTTATAGAAAACGACTTCGGATGCAGAAGTGAGTTTGATCTCCTGAACCTGACCGATGCAGTGAACGGCGATTCCACGCCTTCAGTGTCTCAGCCCACCCATCAAATGATTAATGCGATAGCTAGCCAATTTCGTCACGCTCGTTCTATCCTGAATGCTCTTACCATTCATCCAGGGAACCAGTATGCGAGGACTCAAAGGTAAGCGTGTCTTGATCACCGGCGGTGCCAGCGGAATTGGCGCAGCCACAGCCAGCCGTTTTCTGGAAGAAGGATCGGCGGTTTGTGTGCTCGACCGCGACGCCAAGGCGCGAGACCAGATTCAGAAGCAGCTTCCGGGTCTGACCGGAACCTTGGCCGCGGAAGTGTCCGATCTTAAGCAAGTGCAGGCCGCATTCGCAGAAGCCGTCCGGATCATGGGCGGCGTCGATGTGCTGATCAACAATGCCGGCATCAGCATTCGCCACAGCTTCCTCGACATCACTCCGGAAGAATGGGACAAGGTCATCGCCGTGAATTTGACCGGAGTGTTTTACATGGCGCAAACCGCCGCGCGACACATGTGGGAGCGTGGCAGTGGCGTGATTTTGCAAACAGCGTCCACTAACGGGGTCATGGGCTATCCCTATTACGCCGACTACAATGCGACTAAAGCCGGGGTGATTGAGCTTACGCGATCGATGGCGCTGGAGCTGGCACCCAAGGTGCGAGTGTGCGCGGTAGCGCCGGGATACGTGCTCACTCCCATGCAGCGCGCCGAGTACAGCGACGCCATGCTCGACGAAGTGAATCGCAAGATTCCTTTGCGGCGGCACGCGAAGCCGGAAGAGATCGCCGCACTGTTCGCATTTCTGGCCTCCGATGATGCGGCCTACGCCACTGGGCAGGTGTTTACTATGGACGGTGGCGAGACCGCCGGCGGGCTGGCCAGCCGGTAATCCTGATCCCCGATGACCACAGACCCGAGCCCCGGAAAGGTCCTAGCCGGCAAAGTTGCCGTGATCACCGGCAGTGCTTCCGGCATTGGCCGCGCCAGCGCCCTGCTGTTTGCCCAGGCAGGTGCAGCTGTGGCCGTGGTGGATAAAGACCAGGAGGCGGGGCACGCTGTGGTTCAAGATATTATCCGCCATGGCGGGAAAGCCATCTTCGAACAAGCCGATGTGACTCGGGCTGCCGATTGCGAACGAGCGGTTCGGCGAACGGTCAGCGAACTCGGCGGAATTCATGTGCTCTTTAACAACGCCGGCATTATCCGGCGCGCATCGGTGGTGGAATTGAGCGAGGAGGATTGGGACCAAGTGATGGCCGTGAACGTGAAATCGATGTTCCTGATGTCACGGCTGGTAGTGCCGATCCTGGCGAAAGCCGGAGGCGGCGCGATCATCAACATGGCCTCAGGATGGGGATTGGCGGGCGGTCCGCGGGCAGCGGCGTATTGTGCTTCGAAAGGAGCCGTGGTGCTGCTTACCAAGGCAATGGCTGTGGATCACGGGCCCCAGCATATTCGCGTGAACTGCATTTGCCCCGGTGACACCGATACCTCCATGCTGCGGCAGGAAGCCCTGCAATTGGGCGAGAAGGAGGAGCGTTTTCTCGCCGCATCGGCAGCCCGGCCGCTGGGACGCGTCGGCAGGCCCGAAGAGATTGCGCATGCGGCCCTATATCTGGCGAGTGACGCGGCGTCCTTCGTGACCGGAACAGCGTTGGTGGTGGATGGGGGAGGATTGGCGGGGTCGGCGTAATTCCATGGAGATGACAAGCAGCCGCAAGCGCTCACAAGAGTGGTTTGAACGGGCGCAAGCCTCGCTGGTTGAAGGCGTGAACTCGCCCTCGCGCGGGGCCGCAGTCTACTCCGGAGGGCCAACTTTTCTTGAGCGCGGCCGCGGTTCGCGTGTCTGGGATGCTGACGGCAATCAGTACGTTGACTTCATGATGTCGTTCGGCGCGCTGATTCACGGGCATGCCCACCCCGAGCTGGTCTCCGTTGTCTCTGAGACCATGGCTCAAGGTTCGCACTTTGCCGCCGCAACCCCGGCCGAGGTGGAAGCGGCGGAGCGATTCCGGCGCATGGTTCCCTCCGCCCAAGTCGTACGCTTCACGAACACCGGCAGCGAAGCCACCATGCTCGCGCTGCGTCTGGCGCGGGCCCACACTGGACACACAAAATTCCTTAAGTTCGAGGGCCACTATCACGGCTGGTACGATCCCTATCTTCTAAATGCGCACCGCCATCCGGCCGCCGAGTTGGGCGCGCCTGAGAATCCGGCGCGAATCCCGGACTCAGACGGAATTCCGCCTGCAATATTCGACGACGTTGTGCTGGCTCCCTGGAACGACGTGGCGGCGCTTGAGCGCGTCATGCGGCAACACAGTCACGAACTGGCGGCTGTAATTACGGAACCCATCATGGCTAACATGGGATGCATCCTGCCACGCGACGGCTATTTGCAGCGCTTGCGTGAACTTACCCGTGAGCACGGCGTGTTGCTGATTCTCGACGAAGTAGTCACCGGCTTTCGCTATGCTCCCGGCGGCTGCCAGGAGCACTACGGCATTCGTCCCGACATCAGCACCTTTGGCAAGGCTCTTGGCGCAGGCTTTCCGGTGGGCGCGGTTGCCGGGCCTCGGGAGATTCTCGATCGCATGCGCTGGGCGCAGCATATGGTCCTGCACTATGGCACTTTCAACGGGCACCGCCTCACCATGAAAGTGGTGTCGGCGAATTTGGACTTGCTGTCAGCCGAGGGAACTTATCGCAAGTTGCACGCCCTCGGCGATTTTGCAATCGCTGGTCTGCGCGATGTATTCCGGCGCCGCAACCTCAAGGCCATCGTGCAAGGTTTCGGCCCCATGTTCCAGATCTATTTCACAGACTGCGGTGCCATCCACGACTATCGCGACTATTGTGCCTATGTGGACACCGAGCGCTATTCACAGTTTGTTGGTCGCCTGCTCGATCGCGGCATCTACATGACTCCCTCAAACGGGCTGCACTGGATCCTTTCCACGGTCCACACCGACACTGATATCCAAACGCTGCTCGAAGCGGCCGATCAGGCTTGCGCAGGTATGGCGTGAGGACGACGGTTTTTCTCGGGGGCGGGCGCATCACCGCAGCCCTGCTTGCCGGCTTGCGCCGGTCGAAATATCGCGGACCACTTCTAGTTCATGATCATCATCTAGAAAACCTTCGACAAATCAGGAGACTTTACGGAGCAAGTACCGAGCGGGACTTGCATCGCGCGGTGGAAAAGGCCGGGATTCTAGTCATAGCCGTCAGACCCAGTTCGGTGAGCGGACTACTATGCGAGATCGGACAGATAGGCCACCCTGTGATCGCCGTGAGCCTGGCGGCAGGCATTCGGCTGGCAAGTCTGCGCAACGCTCTGGGCCCCCGTGTGCGATGGGCGCGAGCCATGCCCAGTCCCGCATGCCGCGGCGGACACGGACTCACTGCGCTGGTCTTTGACCGGGGTTTCCCGGCGGCGGGGAAGCGGGAAGTGAAGGCCTTGTTCGCACGTGTCGGGCCAGTGCTCGAGATTCCTGAGCGCAGATTCGATGCCTTCACGGTGACTTACTCGTGCAGCCATGGATATCACGCTCTCGCGACGCTGGCGAATCAAGCCGAAAAACTTGGCTTAGATCGCCGGACCGCTCTGACCGCGGCCGCTCACGCCCTGGCCGATGGAATTGTGGCATGGCGCGAAGGCTCCATCAGACTGGAGGCGTTACTGCGCGAAGCTGCTACGCCAGGTGGCATCGCCTCAGCGACCCAGGAAGCGGCGCGCCGTGCCGGCTATCCTCGCGCCGTGGCCGCAGGCCTGGCTGCGGGCATGAAACAATCTCGAAAGAACGCCAAGCTAGCCTAGCCAGGCGGCTACTGGTGAAACTCGCAGTTACTTCCGTCATCGCTTCCCCATACCAAGCCAGCCGTGAGCAGCCGCAGAAGCCGTAGAATTTGGAAGGCAAATGGAATCAGGAGCCACCACCCACGAAGCATTGCGGCGAAGCACGCGGCTGCGCGCCCAGATTCCCGTCCGCGTCGTCAGTAAAGATTCGGCAGTCAGCTTCAGCGAACCCTGCCAGACGGTGGTGGTGAACTGCGAAGGCTGCGGGGTACGTCTCCCCCGGGCCGTGGATGTAGGGCTAAAAGTGTCAATTGAAGACTTGCCGGGCGGGCTTTCCGCCCCCGGGAAGGTCACCAGCTGTGTCGCTCTAGGCAAGGATTGGCTCGTGGGAATCGAATTAGAGCAGCGTGGCAACGTCTGGTCAATTCGCCCGGCCCCCGAGGATTGGATGTCTGGACCTGCAACCACGGCGGCTGCCGTTCCGGCTCCGCAGAAAAAAGGCGAGTGGCCTTACGCGCTGTTCTCCGGTAAAGGCGAAGCTCACCCCGGCCGAAAGTAAAACCCTTTCTGCGAAAGTAAGAAGATTTCCTGCGGAACCTACACCTGGGAAGCGCGCTCGGCGTTCAGCATTTTGAGATAGCGGTTGTCGTAGAGCACCGTGCTGTTCTGTACGAACTCCAGGATGCGGTGCATCTTATCTTTGTCCTCACGGTTCAATTCCTTAAACTGCACCGCGACTCCTGATCCCGGATCAATTCGCGTAACCGTCCCCGCAGCCTGGAGCTGGCCATCGTCAATGGAAAAAATGAGCTTGAGTTGCGTCCCCGGCGACATGATAGCGCTGGTCTCGACGTAGCAACCGCCCAGGCTGATGTCGGTCAAATTGCCGAAGAGTGGGCCAGTTGCCGCC
>Ga0210401_10004245_pt1 | contig 14996 bp, 15 predicted proteins | sample IncBWH32MmetaG_FD_150866 | JGI IMG/M metagenome (GOLD analysis project Ga0210401, IMG submission 150866) | Forest soil microbial communities from Barre Woods Harvard Forest LTER site, Petersham, Massachusetts, United States - Inc-BW-H-32-M | ecosystem: Environmental > Terrestrial > Soil >... | reverse complement strand
GCGTGCCGCCCCGCCGGGGCTTGCCCTTCCTGGTGAAATGCTTTCCCACCGCTGCGCGGTGGGCTACGATCTGCCGCCCCTTCAGGCTCTCAGCGGAACCGGAATAGTACTTAAACTTTTCCCGCGAGGCTTCCTTGCAGCAATTCGGCGCGCACGCTAGACTGACCAAACCAGTATGGCGAACCGCGGAAAATTGATTGCGCTTGAAGGGATCGACGGATCGGGAAAGCGGACGCAGCTCGAGCTTTTGGCAGGAGCATTCAATGCACGCGGGCTGGCGGTGTATCGCATCAGCTTTCCGCGGTATGAATCGTTCTTTGGAAAGCTCGTGGGACGCTATCTCAATGGGGAATTTGGGAGCTTGAATGCGGTGGATCCGCACTTATCAGCATTGCTCTATGTCGGAGACCGCTTTGAGGCGAAGGCTGAGATCGAAGCAGCTTTGTCTGCCGGTAAAATTGTGCTCGCCGACCGTTATATCGGCTCGAACATGGCTCACCAAAGCGCGCGAGTCGCGCCGGAACAGCGCGCAGAATTTCTGGAGTGGCTGAAGCGACTCGAATACGGTCTCTACGCCCTGCCACCGGAGGATTTGGTCATTTATCTACACGTGGCTGTTGCAGAAGCGCATCGCCTGGTTGGATCGAAGTCCGCGCGTGCTTACACCAACCTGAAACGCGATATTCAAGAAGCAGACATCAAGCATCTCGAACAAACTGCAATAATTTACGATCGGCTGGCAACCGAAGCGAATTGGGCGCGCATCGACTGTACCGACGCAGTTTCCGGCGCTCTAAATGCGCCCGAGGAAATCCACCGCGCGGTCCTTCAAGCCGTGGATACCCGCATCCTGTCGCCGGCCACGCCCAGACAATGAGGAGAATGGGACGTCCGTGAGCTTCTCAGATTTTCTCGGTAACCCGCGCATCGTCACCGCCCTTCGCGGCATGCTGGCCTCGGAACGCGTGCCGCATGCGATGCTTTTCTCAGGCCCGCGCGGAATCGGAAAATTCACACTGGCCCGGATGTTTGCGCAGGCGGCCAACTGTCAGAGGCTGCCGGATGATTTTTGCGGCGAGTGTGAACCTTGCCGCAGAATTGGGCTGCTCGCCGATCTTCGACCCCTCATCGAACAGGGGCTCGCGCAGCGCGGAGAACGGCCCGATGCCGCGACCGTTGAACGTGTGCCGCTTCTGCTTGAAACACACCCGGATGTGTGGGCCATCGTTCCGGATCCGGTACGGCTGAAGGATCCTGTCGCGCGTCCCGTATTGCATGTGGGCCAACTCCGCGCCGTTCAGCGGGCTGCCTACTTCAAACCGCAAGGGCGCCGCCGCGTATTTCTGATAGACGGGGCCGAGACGATGCGCTGGGATCTTGCGAATATCTTTTTGAAAATTCTTGAAGAACCGCCTGAGTCAGCGACTTTAATCTTGCTTGCGCCCAATCCCTATCAACTCTTGCCTACGATCCGGTCGCGTTGTCTGCAATTCTCCTTCACGCCGCTTGGGACGGCCGAAGTCGAGGAAATTCTGCGCGCGCGCACCGACATGAAAGCGGAGGACCGCAAGCTCGCCGCGCAATATGCCGAGGGCTGCCCCGGCGCCGCGATCGGATTGGATCTGAATGCCATTGCGAAGTTGCATCGCGATGCCCTAACGATCCTCGAGCGCTCCGTGGAACTGCGCGGCGTCTCCGATTTATTCGCCAGCACCGCGGCGCTGGCCAAGAACCAAGAATTCGCGTTTGAAAATATTCTGGAAGTGTTCTATAGTTTGCTCACGGACCTGCTTGATCTGTCCAGTTCTTCCACGAAGAAGGTGTTGCGAAATCCGGCATTACGCAAGGAACTCGAAACACTCAGCAAGAAGATTGACGTGGCGTGGATCACTAAGGCTGTCGATGGTTTCGATATCCTTCACGCCAGGACGCGGCGCAACATAAACCGGTCCCTGGGATTGGACGCGGTGGCCATTTCCCTGACACACTCGTCGATGGGCACGAAAAAATCTATTTCTTTGTAACGGAAACGCACCCAGATTCGTCTGTGCAGCATCATAGCTGTTGAGAAACCTCACCTTGCCGTAGAAATTTATTGTTGAAGGAGTTGTCATCGTGAATCGTAAGCTTTTTCGTCCTACTTTGACGGAGATGAAGGAACCTCACACCAATTCCAGTCGCGCGCACTCCACCAATTCCGGGCCGCAGCCGCACAAAAAACCGGCCCCTCCCGAGCAGACGCACGCGGAGAACTTCTATTGGATCAAGCAGATGCAAGCGCGCACCCCCGTAGTCATCGTCATGGCCGACGGGGAAAATCTGCATGGGAGCGTCGAATGGTATGACCGGGACTGCGTTAAACTGACACGAACCGGTAGCCCGAATTTGCTGATTTATAAGCAATTCATAAAGTATATTTACAAAGATGGCCCGGAGGCCTCCCTCGGCGGCACCAACGGGCAGTAACCTCGCGGAAATATAAAAATCTGGTTCGATTGCACTCCCGGCTTGGAGTTTAAGTGTGCTCGTCGGTGTTGCTCCCCGGGAAAGCTAATCTCCTGTTTGGCGATGCGACCGCCGCCAATCGGGAGATTGGCGTTCCCGGGGTTCACCGCGGATTTGGCAGACGTACAGAGAATGTCATGAGGGCTTTGCCGACTAAGCGCCCGTCCTGGTCGGTTACATCGCAATCCACCACGCTGGTGGTTCTTCCCTGCCGCAAGACGCGCGCATCGGCCTTGATTTCACCATGCACGATAGGTTCGAGAAAATTAATTTTCATCTCAATCGTAGCTACATGCGAGCCTGCCGGAGCGGCTAGGAAGGACGCGAAGCCTCCTGCCGTGTCGGCCAACATTGCCACGACCCCGCCGTGGACGACCCGGTGAATCTGCTTATGCAGATCGAGGACCGGCATACGGAAAACCGCCCGGCCGCGTTCGGCCTTCACCAGTTTGAATCCAAAGTGGTTGACGGGGTTGCTATGACGCAGCCGTTCAGCCGCCCTCTTCAGGTCCGCTTTGGACAATTTTCCTCGGGGCTTCATCTGATTCACTCGCTCTATTGCAATATTAGTTCCGGCGTCTCGCCGGCGCTACCCTAACCAGTCGACCTCTTAGATTTTCACGGAAGATGATCCAGTTCCGGACAAGAAAATTTTGTCACCCCGGACCCTCCCCACGCGTCCAATGAACGGAGCATGGGGTGGGCTTAAGGTTCGGGAATCTAACATTTGGGTGCTAAGGGCGCAACAGATTCGCTGTCTACTTCGACACAGTCTTTGTTAGACTTTCGCTAGATAGTAATTCCGCAGGGCGATTTATCTCGGCGCTGCGAGTGCCACATTTGAGAGGATGCGGGCAATTTGCCCGGGTCGAGATGAAAATTGGCATAACATGCTACCCAACCTATGGCGGCTCGGGCGTGGTCGCCACCGAACTTGGGATGGAACTTGCCGCGCGAGGCCATGAAATCCATTTTATTAGCTATGCCCCTCCCATACGATTGACCGACACCAACGACCACATTCAATTCCATGAAGTGGAAATTTCTAGTTATCCCCTGTTCGACCACGCTCCCTACGCGCTCTCACTGGCCGTAAAAATGATGCAGGTCGCCGAGGCGGAAGGGCTCGATTTGCTGCATGTCCATTACGCGATTCCCCATTCGGTCAGCGCCCTCCTCGCGCGCATGATGGCGGCGCCAAAGCGGTTGCCATTCATCACCACACTGCACGGCACCGACATTACTCTGGTAGGCAATGATAGGAGTTTCCTGCCCATTACCAAATTTTCCATCGAACAATCCGATGGCGTCACGGCCATTTCGCATTATCTGAAGCAGCGCACAGTCGAGGAATTCGACATCAAGCGCCCCATCGAAGTGGTCCCCAATTTTGTGAACTGCGATTTGTATAGCCGTAAACCGAATCCGGTTTTGCGCGCCGAATGGGCCCCGGACGGGGAGCCCATCTTGATGCACCTGTCGAACTTCCGGCCCGTGAAACGTCTCCCGGACGTAATAGAAATCTTCGCCGCTGTGCGCGAGAAAATGCGGGCCAAGCTCGTCCTCATAGGAGACGGCCCCGACCGCGGCGCCACCGAATACCTGGTCCGAAAGAAAAAGCTCACCCGCGACGTTCATTTCCTCGGCAAGCAGGACCGCGTGTACCAGCTGCTTTCAGAAGCCGATTTATTCCTGCTGCCGTCGGATATGGAATCGTTCGGCCTCGCGGCACTGGAAGCCATGGCTTGCGAAGTGCCCGTCGTGGCGACGAATGTTGGCGGATTACCGGAAGTGGTCGAACACGCCGTTGACGGTTATCTATTTAAGCCGCGCGAAGTGGAAATTGGGGCGAGATACGCCCTGGAAATTTTGTCGCAGGCGGACCGCGGCCGCGCTATGGGACAAACCGCGCGCGTGAACGCTAAGAAAAAATATTGCGCCAACGATGTAATCCCGCTATACGAATCGTACTATCGTCAGGTTATCGGAGCCTTGGCCGCGACGCACGCGTAATTTGGGATTTGCAGGGGAGCGCTGAAAACGCTCAAGGGGAATGCGTGTCCATGGGGTGGAGAAAGTTGCGTTTTCGCTGGGATTTCCGCGTCTGCATTCTGTCTGTCGGTCTACTCGTCTTCGCAATAATGCCCACGGCTGGACGGGCCCAGGTTACCGCCTCGATTATCGGGAACGTCCAAGATTCCACCGGCGCCGTTGTTCGTGGAGCGACTATCTCGGTGAAAAGCCAGGAAACCGGGGCTGCACGAACGGCTATCACGGATGATTCGGGCAACTACAGATTCCTCTCCTTGCCTTTGGGACTGCAGGAAGTTACAGCCCAGAAGGATGGTTTCAGAACTTCCACTCGCACTGGGATTAACTTGCGAGTAGGCGAGGAAGCCGTCATAAACCTCAATCTTTATGTGGCCGGAGTGAATGTTGACGTCTTCGTTCCGGCAGGATCGCCCGTCGTCAATGTCACGACGGCATCGGTTTCAGGAATGGTCGACGAGCGTCAGATCAAGGAATTGCCCCTCAATGGACGCAGCTTTGACAATTTGATAGCCCTCAATCCTGGCGCCATCAATTACAGCGCGTTGAAAAGCCCCAATACCAGCACCAGCAATGGAAACACCTTCTCCGTCGCAGGGCGCCGCACAGGCGAAAATTTATTCCTGTTGAATGGCGTCGAGTACATGGGTGCGAGCCAGCTCGCCGTCACTCCTGGAGGCACGAGCGGCTACCTGCTGGGCATTGACGCCGTGCGCGAATTCAATGTGCTCACTGACACCTATTCCCCGGAGTACGGCAAACGTGCGGGCGCGCAAGTGAGCGCCGTCACGCAATCCGGAACGAATCAGTTTCATGGCACCATTTTTGAATTCTTGCGCAACAGTGCGCTGGACTCACCGGGCCCCTTTGACAACGGAACCGTCCCTGCTTTCCGGAGAAATCAATTTGGGGGCGCGGCTGGAGGTCCGCTCAAGAAGGATCGCCTATTTCTTTTTGGCAACTATGAAGGATTCCGGCAGTCGCTGGACGTGAGCGACGTCGCGGTTGTTCCTGATTCCAATGCTCGTTTGGGAATAATTGGCGGGTCAACCGTTCCTAAGCTCGATCCCAGGATGTTGCCCTACATCCAGGACTTCTGGCCGGCGCCAAACGCTACTGCAACGCCCCTCTCGGGAGGGGTGGTGAGAGCCGTTTACAACCCAAACGAACACATCCGAGAAGATTTCGGCACTCTCCGACTCGATTACAACCTCCAAAAGAACGACACGCTTTCGAGCGCCTACACAGTCGACGATGGAATCAGCCTGATTCCCTTGGCTGATCCGCTATTCGCATCGTTCACCCCGCTGCGCATGCAGGTTTTGAGCTTGAGCGAAACGCATGTCTTTTCGCCCGCTATCCTCAACACAGCAACAGTTGGTTTCTCCCGTGCGTCTTTTGCGCTCGGTTCGGTCAACTTGACTTCGATCCCCGCTAATCTTGATTTCGTTCAAGGGCTCGGCCCCGGTGGAATTGTTGTGGGTGGCGGAGCCACCACCACGGCCAACGGCACGATCGTTTCCGCGGGTCCCAACAACGCGGCGGGAGTTTCCAATCACAGAAACCTGTTCACGTATGAGGACGACCTGCGAATCAGCCATGGAATTCACCAGTTCAGCGTGGGCGTCTGGTTTCAACGTCTTCAGGACAACGAGGACAGCGCATCCCGCCAACTGGGACAAGCAACCTTCGCCAGCTTGACTACTTTTCTTCAGGGAATGATTGGCAATACGCCATTTCAAGTCGTGCCGTTGCATACGGAATTGGGTTGGCGAAGCTTGTTTGGAGCCTGGTACATCGAAGATTCGATCAAGGTGCGGCACAATCTGACTCTAGAGGCGGGACTACGCCACGAATTCACGACCGGCTGGAATGAAGCCAACGGCAGGGCTGCGAATTACGTTACAGACGCGCAAGGAATACTCCAAACGACCCCGATGGTTGGCAATTCGGTGTACACAGGAAATAACGCCATCCGATTGTTCAGCCCTCGAGTCGGCCTCGCCTGGGATGTATTCGGAACGGGAAAGACTGCCGTCCGTGCCGGATATGGAATTTATTATTCCCTGATTGACGACCTCGCTTTTCTGATGAATTCGCTCACGCCTTACAACGGCTCCGCTTCGTTTGCAAACACTTCACTATTTTCAATTCCCGGCTTTCCATTTACACCCGGACTAGCTCCACCGCCGTCTTGCGGCCCCGGGGCTCCCGCCGTCTGTACGATTTTCGCACCCCAGGGGATACAGGCGAATGCGAAAACTCCCGCGGTTCAAGAGTGGAATTTGACTGTGGAGCAGCAGCTGAGCCATAACACATCGCTGCGCGTCGCCTATGTTGGCTCCTTCGGCGTACATGAACTGCTTAGCGTCGATCCCAATACTATTCCCGCACAGATTTGTGCTCAGCCGACTTGTCAGTCCGGAGGGACTGCCACACTTGCGAGTTTCAATAATGTCCCTCCCACAGTCCCGCAGGGAACACTGTATATTCCCGGCCCTGGAACAAAGAGGCCTAACCGTTTTCTCTCGGCTGGATTCTTCTGGCTCACCGAAGGCAACAGCAGCTACCACGCGCTACAAGCGGATGTAACGCACCGTATCAGCAGTGGGTTGGAATTTCGCGGCAACTACACGTGGGCAAAAAATTTGGATATTAATTCTGGTTTGACTGGAGCGCAGGCCAACAACCAGGCGCAAATGCTGCTCAATCGCAACGACCTACGTCGGGACTGGGGGCCGTCTTCCTTGAACCCCGTCAGCCAGGCGAGCGTTTCTGTGACTTACGAACTTCCCTTTGGCCACAGCCACCGTTGGCTGAGTGATGTTTCCCGAACGGAAAGCAGGTTTGTTTCTGGATGGCAGTTGAATGGGATTGGAACATTCCTCTTGGGGTTCCCATTCACCCCGTTGATCGGATCGAATCGCTCCGGCGACGGTGACACCAGAAATCCGGACCGGCCTTCGATCAATCCCGCTTTCACCGCACAGGTTGTGTCCGGTAATCCGAACCAATGGTTTGATCCCCACGCTTTTGTTGTGCCGACAGCCGGAACCTTTGGAAATCTTGGTAGAGGCACGTTGAGCGGGCCCGGTCTCGCGAATGTTGATCTGTCGCTGTTCAAAAACACCAGCATCACGGAAAAGGCTACCCTGCAATTTCGCGCCGAGTTCTTCAACATTCTGAATCGGTCGAACTACGGATTGCCGAACACAACTGTTTTTTCGATTACGCCTGGCTCGCCGCCGGCCATCAGCCCTTCCGCCGGACTCATCACGACGACGGCTACGTCTCCTCGCGAAATTCAACTTGGGCTAAAGCTAATCCTGTAGTTCGATTTCGATCCCCCTCTTGAGACTCATCGAAATTCGTGGTGGAGACTCAGCTTGGTACTGGATGGAACAACGGCTGCCCGCCCAAAAAACGGGCGGCCGCTACAAAACCTGCCACCGACAACGCATGGTGGTTTTGTAGCGGCCGTTCCGTCCCGGGCTTTCCGGGATGGAACGGGCATCTTTATGGTCAAACTGAGTCACTACCAAATTCGTCGAACTGCCCCAAGCGAGTCCTAAACCGGGCCAACTCGACCTGCCAGCCTAGTGACCGAGGGTGTTGTATTCGGATTTGACTAACCCTATTGCGTTCTTCATACCGATTTGATACCCTCGCTGACATCCTATTTTGAAGGAGCGGTGACCATGGATTGGACAACTCCGGCTCACGAAGAGATTTGCTTGAATTGCGAAATCAGCTCGTACGCAAACGCCGAACTCTAATTTAGAGCTAGGATGGACATTAAGATCCTCGGTTCCGCGGCCGGGGGCGGGTTCCCGCAATGGAACTGCGCCTGCCGCAATTGTGGTGGTGTCCGAAATGGAACCCTCCGAGCCGAACCCCGGACGCAGCTGCAATTAGCGCTGCGAGTGCCCACCGGTGGCTGGCTTCTAGTGAATGCCTCTCCCGACCTGCGGGCTCAGATTCTTTCCTCCCCCGCGCTCTCCCCAAAAGAACTTCTGCGTGAATCTCCAATTGCTGCAGTAGTTCTCACCAGCGCGGATGTTGATTCCGTCGCAGGCCTTCTGCACCTTCGAGAATTCCAACCTCTACAGATTTATGCGACGCCGTCCGTTCGGCGCATTCTAGCGGAAGAAAATCGCATCTTTCGCGTGCTCAACCGCTCGAATCCCCCTGCTGTGTGGCATGACATCAATTTGGAAAACTGGCTGGCACTCCCTGACATGGACTCCTCAACCAAAGAGGAAGAACTTTGTTGCCGCGCAATTTCGCTCGGTGGCTCCTATCCCGATTACGTGAGTGAAAGCCTGCGAAAATCGCTCCCTCCCGAAGAAGCAGTCATCGGATTGACATTTCTGCAAGGCGGCAAGAAGATGTTTTTCGCGCCGTCGATTCCCGGCCAATCCGATCTCTGGAAAACAGCGGCGCATTCGAGCGATCTGTGCTTCATGGATGGGACGTTTTGGACGGATGACGAATTGATTCGCGTTGGCGGGAGTTCCAAGACCGCCCGCGAAATCGGGCATATCCCTCTTACCGGTTCACACGGCTTGTTCGAGACATTCGGGCCTGCGGAGGGCGGGCGGCGCGTTTTGATTCACATTAATAATACCAACCCCATCCTGGATGAAGACAGCCTGGAACACGCGGAAGCGCTACGCAGGGGCTGGCAAATTGCGCATGACGGCATGGAGTTTCACCTGTGAGCTTGGCCACTACAGATGCGCTGCTTTCCGAATCGGAGTTTGTCGCCGGTTTCCACGCCATCGGCGCGGAACGCTATCATCACCGGCACCCGTTTCATCTCCGAATGCACGAAGGCCTGCTCACCCGTGGCCAATTGCAAGCCTGGGCCCTCAATCGGTACTTTTATCAAAGCCAAATACCCGTCAAAGACGCGGCCCTTCTAGCGCGAAGTGAAGATCCCGAATTCCGCCGCATCTGGCGAAAACGAATTGTCGACCATGACGGCGATGGCTCACAATCCGGCGGCATCGAGAAATGGCTTCGCCTTGTCGAGGCGACCGGCCTGCGGCGCGAAGCAGCCATCCGAGGGGAAGGCATCCTTCCCGCATCACGTTACGCCGTGCAAGCCTATGTCGATTTCGTCTCTACCCGCCCGCACCTTGAAGCCGTGGCCTCCTCGCTCACAGAACTCTTCTCAGGCAAGCTGATCGCCTTGCGGATAGACGCCCTCCGCAAACATTATCCGTGGCTGTCAAACGGCCTGGACTATTTCACCGGCCGGCTTTCGCAGGCGGATGAAGACGCGGAATTCGCCCTCGCCTGGGTTGTGAAGCACGCGCACACGCGCGCGGAGCAAGAAAAGGCCTATGCCGCCCTCCGCACAAAGTGCGACGTTCTTTGGGCGCAACTCGACGCACTCTATTTCGCGTACGTTAGTCCCGGCTGGCCGCCCCCTGGAGCCTTTCAACCGGCGCCCGGCGATCTAGGAGCCCGCAGTCATGACGCCTGATCTCAATAGTGTTCCGAGCCTGGCGCCGGGTTGCCGCCTCAACGAAAAGAATCAACAACCTCGCGTCCTGCACATGCCTGAGCGCGCCTTGCGCTTGAACGGGCCCAGCCTCGAAATCGTCGAACGCTGCGACGGCAGCCACACGGTGCAACAAATCATTTCTGAATTGCAAAAGCTTTATTCCAAGGCCGAGCCGCAAAGAATCGAACGCGACATTCTCGATTATTTCGCGCTTCTGCACGACAAGCGCGCAGTGAATTTTGATTCGCAACCGGCCCCGGGGAAAGCAGAGGGAGCCGCGTGACATCCGATCTGCCCAAGCCGCTTGCGCTGATCGCCGAGCTGACACACCGCTGCCCACTGCACTGCGTATATTGTTCAAATCCGCTGGAAATGAAAACTCGCGCCGAGGAACTTCCCGCCGAAGTTTGGTCCAAGGTATTCCGCGAGGCTGCCGCCGCGGGCGTCTTGCAAGCGGATTTCACCGGTGGAGAGCCGCTCGCTCGCCCCGATCTCGAGGATCTGATTGGCGCCGCGCGCGTCTCCGGTCTCTACGTCAGTCTCATCACTTCCGGGCTTCCCCTCGATGAAGAGCGTCTGGAGAGACTTGTGCGGGCCGGCCTCGACCACATGCAACTGAGCTTTCAGGGCGCCTCGGAAGAGCCGGCCAATGAAATTGCCGGGACGAAAGTTCACGCTCACAAACTTCGCGTGCTCTCCTGGGTCAGGAGGCACCGCATCGCCTTGACGTTGAACTTCGTAATCCACCGCCGCAACATCGATCAGCTGGAACAGATGCTTGCGCTTGCAGAATCCTCAGGCGCCGGCCGAATCGAATTTGCCAACGTGCAATATTATGGCTGGGCATTCGAGAATCGCGCGAATCTTCTTCCGACACGCGAACAGCTCAACCGGTCCTTAGAGCTTATCCAACAAGCCCAGGAAAAATTTCGCGGCAAAATTCAGATCGAGTATGTGGTCCCGGATTACTACGCGAAGTACCCCAAGGCCTGCATGGGAGGTTGGGGACGAAAGCTGATCCTCATCGCTCCGAACGGCGATGCGCTCCCCTGCCACGCGGCAAGGATCATTCCCGGCTGCCATTTTGAAAATGTGAAGGACCACACCCTCGGCGAAATATGGGAACGGTCGGACGCCTTCCAGAAATTTCGCGGCGAGGAGTGGATGTCTGAAACATGCAGAAGTTGCGACCGCCGCACGCAGGATTTCGGCGGCTGCCGCTGCCAGGCATTGCTGCTCGCCGGCAACGTTGCAGCGACCGATCCGGTCTGTTCGCTTGCCCCAGACCGTTCCATAGTAGACGCCATCGTTGCAGCCGCGAATTCCGGAGGGACGGATTCACTTGTGAAACCGGAATGGATCTATCGCTCCAACCCATCCTGAGAATTCCCTCTCACCTCTAGGCGTTTGAAGCTGGAAGAATAATGGAATGCTCGGAAGCGGTAGGTATGAGCTCCGGGATTTCGATGCGGGTGCGAGTTCCCTCGCCTTCGCGGCTGGAGATGTCCATGCGGAAATCCGCGCCGTAGAGCACGCGCAATCGCTCGTGAACGTTGCTGATCCCAATTCCGTCTTCAAAGACTTGCGCCATGCGTTCCTTGGGAATTCCGACGCCGTTATCTTCGATCGCGATGACCAGGCGTCCGTCCCGCGACTCCGTGCGGATCGTGAGTTCGCCGCCGCCGAGCTTGGCGGCGAGGCCGTGCTTCAGTGCATTTTCGACGATCGGCTGGAGGAGCATGCTCGGAACGAAGGCGTCGAGGGTGTGCTCGTCAATCTGCTTGTGAATCACAAGATTGTCGCGGCCGAACCTCGCGACCTCGATATCCAGATAGTCGTCGATAAAATCAAGCTCCTCTTGCAGCGGCACAAACGTCTCGTGCTTCCGCAAAAGCCTTCGCAAAATATTGCTCAGCTTGATGACCACGCCGCGCGCCATGTCCGGATCGTAGCGAATGAGCGATGATACCGTGTTGAGCGTGTTGAACAAAAAGTGGGGGTTGATTTGCGCGGTCAGCGCGTCCATGCGCGCTTTGAGCAGCAACTGCTGATGCTGTTCGAGGTTCATTTCCAAGCGCGTGTTGCTCCAGATCTTCAGTGGAACCGCGACGGCCATTACCGTGGAAAGCAAGACCAGCGCGAGCCACCAACTCTTACCGGCATCCAGATAGAAGAGCCATTGCGGTTTGGTGGCATGCCCAAGCGCCTGCCGGGCGAGTTCGAGAACCACGCACGCTCCCATCGGCAACATTTCCCAGGTTACTTTTTTCTTGCGGAACAGCCGCACCAGCCAGCGCGGCGTGCTTAGGAACGTGTATGGGCCAAGCCTCCAAATCTCCTCCGTATTCGGCACCGCCTGGCGAATTAATCCGCCTACAAGCCCTGCCGTTGCGGCGACGGGCATCGAAAGCCACTCATGGTGCATGAACGCCGGCAGGCTGATGATCGATCCACCGAGCGGCCCAACTACGCGCCCACCGAGGAGTCCAAGTAGAAACGATCCTTCGAGCATCAAGTCAGCGGCGCGATACGGTTGACCTAAAATTCGCAGAAACACGCCAAACACCAGGGGCGGCGTGACAAAAAGCATCAGCTTTAATTTCTGGTCCGAATCGCGCAGTTCTGTGAAGAGCACTTTTCGGAAGGTGGCCGAGCGCGCGAGCCAGGCGCATATCGATGCCGCCGCTCCGACGTGAAGCAGAAGCGTGAGCAGCAAATCACCACTGAAAGTAAGCGTTTTCATGGACCTTGCCCGCTGCGGCTACGTTAGCCAATCACCGTGCCGATGTAAAGTGCCGCTTACGGTTTTCGCCTGATATAATACGAGCCCTTCATGCTACGCAATAAACGACAACGAGCGCGCGCCTCGCGCGATGGAACAAAGGGTGGCATCCGGATCGCCGCCCGCGCCAAATTACCCACGCGATTCGGCCCGTTTGAAATCCTCGGAATCGAGGGAAAAAACGCGACGGAAAGCGCCGTCGCTCTCATTCACGGGCGAATTCGCGGCCAAACGCCGCTCGTGCGCATCCACTCGCAGTGCCTCACGGGAGATGTCCTGGCCTCTGAACGGTGTGACTGCCGAGCGCAACTCGAACTCTCTTTGCGCCGCATTGCCGCTGCGCCCTCCGGCATTCTGCTCTATTTGCCCCAGGAGGGACGCGGCATCGGCCTCATGAACAAGCTCCGTGCTTATGAATTGCAAGACCGAGGCAGGGACACAGTGGAGGCCAACGAGGAACTTGGCTTTGCCGCGGATTCGCGCAACTATGGATTCTCCGCCGCAGCATTGCGCTTGCTGGGCGTACGCCGAGTGCGATTGCTATCCAACAATCCAGATAAAGTGAAGCAACTGGAAAATTCGGGGATTCGAGTTACGGAGCGGGTACCGTGCAGGCCTCGCATTACTCACACTTCTCGCGCCTATATGGAAACGAAGAGGACTAAACTCGGCCACTTGCTGGATCGTTTGTAGTCTGACTGCCACCTTCGCGGAGGAACTCTATGACGCCCGTAGTCCATTCTGGCGCTAGCTATCACAATGCGACTCCCGCAAAACTCTACGAACTCTTTATGAATTCTGCCAAACACACCGCTGCCACCGGCATGCCAGCCAAAATCAGCCCCAAGGTGGGCGGAAAATGGTCAGCGTTCGGCGGCATGATTCTGGGCAAGAATCTCGTGCTCGTCCCGAACCGCATGATCGTGCAGACGTGGCGTTCCTCTGAATGGAAGAAGGCGGATCCCGATTCGATCCTCGTGGTCACGTTTGAAAAATCCGCCAGTGGTGGAGCGCAAGTGGAATTGGTCCATGTGGGCGTCCCCCGAATATACCGGGATGGCGTCACCAAGGGCTGGGTGAAGTTCTATTGGGATCCATGGAAGGCGTACCTCGCTGTGCGCAAAGGTTAAGGGGTACACCTGCCCCTCGATTCCACGTCACCGCACACTGGCCTATTGCTCACGGGACGAGGGGTGTATGATACTCAAGTGAAAAAGACCACCATCCGTCTCACTGAGGCCGAGGCCGCAGCGACGAACGCCAAGACGCTGCTGGCCCGCGTCCGAGCGGGCACGGAGATCGTAATCGAAAATGAGAAGATGCCGATCGCCGTTTTTCGTGCGGTAGACCCGATGCGCCGCACAATCGGTGAATGCATCGAAATGCTGCCGGAAAACTCGGTGGCTACGATTGATCCTAATTTCCCCGAGGATGTTCGAGCGGCCGTCGATAGCCAGCGCCAACCTCTCATCCCGCTTTAAAGAACCGTCGCAAGCACGAAATCAATCTAAAGCACATCTCAAAAAGCACTTCGGCTGAGAATCTACACGTTCTTCAGCCACCACCGACCAGGTGAACAATCTCATAGCGGTCTCCCGCTTGCACAGCGGTCGCCCCCCACTGCCCGCGCGGAAGAATCTCCAAATTGCGCTCGATCGCTACCCTGTCGGCGGGCAAGCCCAAGTGGGAAAGCAAGGCGGAAACGCCAAGCCCTTCAGGCACCTCGCGCGTTTCGCCATTCACGACAATTTGCACTGCGGTGCTCATCGCGAAACCGGTGCCGGTGTCTTATCGCGAGCCTTCGATTTCAGCTGAATTCGCAATTCCCCGTAGCGGGAGCCATCCGTTGCGCGAACCACGAGCCAAGATCCTTCAGCGACATTCGAAGGCATAGGAAACTTCAGCGTCGCGCAGCCTTTGGCGTCCGTGCGTCCTTCGGCGCAAAGGGTGCGGCGTTTTTCCTGCTCCAGGCACGCTTCCACGTCGGCATCGCCAATTCGCTGCTTGGCCTTCTTTTCAGTCAATTCGATTTCGAGGATCATATTTCCTGCCACCAACCAGGCCTTCGGATTCATGAGGCGCAAATCAAGGCCGTCGCGTTCTTCGGCTTTCTCCGTGGCCGGCTGTGCTTTTTCGTTGGATTGGAAC
>Ga0210401_10004244_pt1 | contig 14996 bp, 17 predicted proteins | sample IncBWH32MmetaG_FD_150866 | JGI IMG/M metagenome (GOLD analysis project Ga0210401, IMG submission 150866) | Forest soil microbial communities from Barre Woods Harvard Forest LTER site, Petersham, Massachusetts, United States - Inc-BW-H-32-M | ecosystem: Environmental > Terrestrial > Soil >... | reverse complement strand
GAAATCGACAGTGCGACCTCGAAAATCACGGTCCAGGGTGATCGTTATCCCGAACATCTCTTGCGGATGAGCGGTAGGTGATCGGCCAAAGCATGATGACGACGCCTTCGGTCCTCAGGGGGGATCAACTTCCGAATTGTCGGCCAGCCTTCCATAACCGGATTAGGGAAGGGTTGCCCGTGATTCGTAAAGAACGAGTGTTCAATTCCTCGGACCCCAGAGGGCTCCTCAGCGGAACGACGAAGTCGTCTTTCGCTCAGGTTTGCCAAAACTCCTCCATGCTTGCGCTTTAGAAAGGAATCGACCACACCGGTGAACAATCCAACGCCGCGCGAAGCTGAATCACGCGACGCGTCCGGCAAGCTCACGTCAACCTTGGACGAACGCGAGCAGGTCTGAGTTAAGGCGATCCATGTGTGTGAACATGAGGCCGTGGGGCGCTCCTTCATATAGCTTGAACTGACTACCGCGTATCAGTTGCGCGGTTCTGCGTCCTCGCTGCTCGATGGGCTCGGAGACGTCGGCGTCTCCGTGAATGACGAGCGTCGGTACGGTCATGGCTGCCAACTCGGCGCGAAAATCTGTCTCGTTGATTGCGTGATTGCAATCAATCAGCGCTTTCAACGAAGCTTGCAGACACATGCCCACCACCCACTGGACCATCTCCGGCGAAGTCTCCGGCACGAAGAATGGCCGCGCATTGTCGCCTAACCACCTCGGAAAATCCTTAACCCACGAGGCGCGGAGTTTGTCGATGACCGCTTTGTCGACTCCGTCTGGATTGTCACGGGTCTTTAAGGCGAAAGGCGTTGCCGTACCGATGAAAACGGCGCGGGCGACGCGGCTGGAGCCATGCCGCGAGAGGTAGCGAACGATCTCGCCGCAGCCCATCGAGTGGCCGACGAGTGTCACTTCTCGAAGATCCAGCTGTTCGAGTAACGATGCCAGATCGTCTGCGAGCGTGTCGTATTCGTAGCCGTAACCATGTTGGCTGGAGCGGCCATGACCTCGTTGATCGTAGGCGATGCAACGTAAGCCCTGTCCAGACAAATGAATCATCTGGTACTGCCACATGTCGGAGTTCAAAGCCCAACTGTGGACGAAGACCACCGGCTTGCCGACGCCCCAGTCTTTGTAAAACAGTGAGGCGCGATCGCGCGTTTCAAGAAACGGCGTGGGCAGAAGCCTGTTCTTCGCGCCTGCGTTCTTCGTTCCGTTGGCCCAGACGGCCTCCGGATCGGTGGCAAATAACGCGGCACCTGCGGCCGCAGAAGCGGCCGATGTCAGTAGATTTCTTCGATTCATGGTTTTCTCCTTCGGCGAAAAAACTTGTCGCATGTCCTTGATAGCCGATGGCCAAAAGCGAGTCGATAACCTGAGAGGTTATGTTTGCGGGATTTCCTACGGATCGAGGCGCAGTCGAGGAGTGAGGTCCGGAAGGATCAGCGTGAGAGGGCGATCCTACATTTTCCGGAGGGCTTCCGCAGTGGCGGAGTTGGCGGGGAAAAATGCTTCGAGCGCGAGTTCGGAGAGTGTGATGTCCATTGGCGTACCAAAAACGGTGGTAGTGCTGAGGAAGGCGAGAAGGCCCGATTCGGTGATCAGCTCGAAAGGCACGACTACTCCTGCGTAGTCGCGATTTGCAGCAGAGGTACCGGCAGATTTGCGCTGGCTGGGAATGGGATACGCGCGAAGCTCATTCATGAGGTCCACGAGAACCGGATCGGCGGTGACCTCAATCTGATGATACAGGCGAGCGAGCAGCTGCGAACGCCATTCGGCCAGGTTGGCAATGCGCGGCGCTAGGCCACTGGGATGCAGGCTAAGGCGAAGCACGTTGACTGGAGGGCGCAGCAAGGTCGCGTCTGCGCCGACGAGAAGAGGAGCCACCGCGCGATTGGAGGCAACCAGCATCCAATGCCGATCAATGGCGAGCGCGGGATACGGCTCATGCCCCCTGAGCACCAAATCGACGGCCTTGCGTGCATTCTCCAGCGCTGGGTCGGCAAGCTGGCGTTCGGGAAAGATCGGAGCATACCCCGCCGCGACCAGGAGGACGTTGCGTTCGCGCAAGGGCACATCGAGTTGCGCGGCGAGGTGGAGAACCATCTCCCGGCTTGGCTGCGAGCGCCCGGTTTCGAGAAAGCTCAAGTGGCGCGTGGAGATTTCCGCATCGCAGGAGAGTTCGAGCTGGCTCAAGCGGCGGCGCTGGCGCCATTCGCGGAGAAGATCGCCGACGGGTTGTGCGGATGCCATCGCGAAGCGACGATAGCACAGGCTCGGAGGGCACACCATTACGTCAGAGGTCATCGCTTGCCGTAAGGAGCTAACTTTTTGGCGACGTAGTTAAGGGTAGCTGCACCGACCTGGCCACCGCCGGCTCCGCGTATTTCCGGACGAATGGTCGGCTAACCGGAGGCTTCCGACTTCGACGGCCGGGCTCAGTCCTGGCAAGTCGGCTAGTGGGAAGGGCCGCTTGCCTTTTCCGCCTCTCCGGCCATCAAATCAGGTGGCGAAGTCCTCGTATGCATGGCGCGCCGAATCGGCGGCGCGTCCGTGAAGCTGGTGCTAATTCGACTGTGCCTTGATCGCATTGAGACAACCGAAAGTTGTCACGAGGTCTGAGATGGAAACGACAATATATTTGGCTACAGCTCGAGGTGGCCTAACGGTGATCGCTCGTAGGGATGGAAACTGGCGCGGCAAAGTTTGCCTTAAGGATAGGCAGGTTCAGTGTGTGGTTGCCGACTCGACTAAAAGGGGCTCTGTTCACTGTGGAACTTTCGGCGACGGACTATTCACGAGCGAAAACGGGGGCGCTACTTGGGAAAAATCAGCCAGCTTCACTGAACCCAATGTGATGGCGCTCGCTTCTTCCCGCTCTGGCTCTCTGTATGTGGGGACCGAGTTAAGCGCAGTCTACCGCTCTGACGATCAAGGAAAAACTTGGCAGGCATTGCAAACTTTGCTTACGCTACCCTCCGCAAAGGGATGGAGCTTTCCTCCGCGACCGGAGACGCATCACGTTCAGTCGATTCTTCCAGATCTGGCAGATCCGAGACGGTTGCATGTTGCGGTAGAGGCTGGAGCTCTCCTGCGTAGTGACGATGAGGGTAGGACATGGCGCGATCGTATTCCAAGCGGCCCGAAAGACACTCATTCGCTTGCAGTGCATCCTTTGGACCCCACCCGTCTTCACTCTGCTGCAGGCGATAAATATTTTGAGAGCGTTGATGATGGTGATAGTTGGAGAAGAATCGTTGATGGCTTAAAACACCAGTATTGTTGGAGCGTTGCCGTCAGCTTCGACGATCCTAAGACCTTTCTGCTCTCAGCATCGAACAGTGCGTATGGGGCTCACTACAAAGAGTCCGCCAATTCCGTGGTCTATCGCCGTACAGGGAATGACGCCTGGCAACTGCTACAGGATGGTTTGCCCGATCCGAAGGGCGTCCGTATCCCGGTCCTTGCAACGAGTCGAATCGAACCCGGAGTTTTCTATTGTTCTACTGAGGGGGCCGTCTATCGCTCTGAAGATGGCGGCATGAAATGGCACAAGCTATCAATTCAATGGGACTGTGAAGCGTCGAATGAACATCCCCTGAATATGGAGATCGCCGAAGAGAACTGATGGGAAGAAACCGGAAATTATCTGCCAACTGCGTCGACGGGGAACTCGAAGTAAGGGACGAAGTCCCGAGATTTCTTAACAGCTACGACCGAAAACCGCAAATTCGGGTAGTTACAGGGTTTGCAAAAGTGATTGAGATAGAAGCAACTTTGGTTCCGACGGCTTGATTTGACCCAGCGGCTCTTCGACTTGGACGCCTGCTTGGCAGCCAGGCGCGCTACCTCGCAACGAGAATGCCGGTTCCCCGGGAGATCGCCTGCTCATTTGATTTGGCGTTCACGGACTGAGGAGCAGGTTTTCCAAACCGCCTGTCTTGTGAGTTGCACCCGGCTGTTTTGAGGTCCTCCCGAGTGTTGTGAAGTGCTTTAAGCCCACCTCAGTTGCAGTTTTATGCCATGTACGCTTGTGATGCAAAGGCGGCGATATTTCGAGGGCGTGGCGACTCTTGCCGGCTTTGGCAATCGTTTCTTATTCGGAGCTTGTTACATTCTCCGAACGATCGGAAAAGTTGGGTTTTAGGCGCGATACGTCGGAAGATGCGCCGACTTGCCGCTGGCTGTCCGAAGGCTCGAAGCTAGATGTAATGCCCCTCGAAGAGAGTCTCCTTGGTTTTTCAAATCGTTGGTATCGAGAGGCGATGACAGAGGCAGCGAAGTTTGAGCTCCCAAGCGGACACTCGATCCGCGTCATTACGGCGCCGTATTTTGTCGCGACCAAACTCGAAGCGTTCCACGGTCGCGGAAAAAATGACTTCTGTTCGAGCCATGATATCGAAGACGTGATAACGGTGATGGATGGACGCCAAAATCTGAGCCGTGAGATAGAGGGTTCCGCTACAGAGGTTCGGGCGTACATCGGCAAGGAATGCCAAGAGCTACTTGCGAGTTCGCGTTTCCATGATGGACTTCCCGGATATGTTCTACCGGATGAAATTAGCCAAGGTCGCATCAAAGAACTACTCTCTCTCTCCTGGAACGGCTCGCGCAACTCGCATAATTAGGCTAGGCTCGTTCGGTGCAAACTGCTCGCCTTGCGACCGTGTCCGAATCGGGTTTAGGTTCGCATTTGCGCGGCGCCTATGACGGCTTTCGAATGAGCACTATCTGGTTCATACAAACAGAACGTTGTGTTCCAAGAACGACTATCGCCGCGGGGGGGCGGAAAAGTCTTTGTCTCTTTTCTATTCGACGTCCTTTATCATTCATTATCCGGACCCAAAACTAAAGGGCGAGGAAAAACGGAAGCAGGGGTCGGGCGCCTCGGCTCCACGAATTCGCCGAATTTCAGTGAGGTCGTAGTCTTAAGGCACCATGGGCTCGTTTTGCGCGATCACGTGTCCCTAAGGGTTCCTACGACATCGGCCCAAAATCCCAAGCAGCAGATTTCCCATCAACGATGACAGTGGCCGCGATGCGAATTCAACATAGGTCCATGCAAGGAAAGACGAAAGTAGAGAGATGAGAAAGACTCACGGGTGAAGTCCATGAGGACCCGCCCAAAGGCGATGCGGCAGCAGGTAAGTGAATCCCACGAATGCTTCCCACCGAGTGGACGTGTTGGTCAGTCCACGATTGAATCCTGCGTCGACCACCAAATTCTTGCGAAGAGCACGGGAAACCGCCCAGAGATTGCCGACGGTGTTGCCCTTCTCGAAGGGCTGAGAGAAATGCCACACCTCCCCGGAAATTGTGAACTTCCCCAGAGAATGGGAAATGGACAGTGTTTGTCCGAACTGCGCTCGTCGTACATCGCCCTGAACCTGCTCGGCAAATATCCCGTTCGTATCGAAGTGAAATCCGTGCAGATCTTCACTGAGAAGAACCGAGGTTGATTGTCGAAAAGTGCCAACGTCGAGTTCCGGGGCAACACTCGAGTAAACCCGCCGAACGTAGCTGATCGAGACAGTTGGCCGCGATTCACCACCCGCAATGAGAACGCCCTGCACACCTGCGAAGATCTCTCCCGCATGCACCGCAGTCTGGCTTTCTGACTGACTGAAGGCGAGCGGTTCACTCTGCAAGAACAGCTCCAGCCGCGGAAGTACGGACAGTTTGGTAACCTGCTCGATCCCGAGGCGCTTCGAAAACTCGGCCGAGTCTTCCGCGAAGAGCGCACCATTCTCGAACTGTAGGTATCCAACCGGCGTGAGTGTCGCCGGCGTCGATACCGTGGGCCGTCCCGGATTGGCTTCTGGCACGGAGGTCGATTCCGACTGCGCCGAGCTTAGTTGAGCAAAGGCGCTCAACATGCAAAGCAAGCAAATTGGGACGATCTTCAATCTCTCTCCTCTGAAAAAGACAGCGCAGGTCTATATCCGAAATAAACGTGGCACGTACCAGCGAGCGTAGGTAGCCAATCCCAACAGGAGCACCAGCCACCAGAGCACAAGTACAGTCCGCATCCAGGCCTTGTATTTCGTGATGCGAAATCTCTGCGGCAAAAGGTTCGTACCCGCAGACAGCAAGATGTACAACCCCGCGAGTTCGGTGACGGTTCCGAGCGCCGCGTGCATCGTCGCCAGTGCGTAGTAAGCTTTTCCCAGTTTGGCCGGAATCCTGGGGAGCACATGAACGCGGAAGGAAGGAATCATCATCACCGCAATTACAGCAAGGTTTAGAAGCACGATGACGGATTGGCACCAGGCGTGTTGTCGGAAGCGCCCCTTGCGAGCAAGCCGAGCACCGACCAACAGACCTAGCCCCATGAAGATTTCGAGGACCAGAACTAAATTGGCAGCGCCAGGAGCAGCCGTTCCAAAAAATCCTTCTTTCAACAGATCGTCTCCACGCAGACTGCCTTTCGCCCATGTTTAGGTAAGAATCTCGCGCGGCATAGCGGAACACCTCTATCCCGGTCCATTTACTCCACTAAGAATGCCGCCAAGGTGCCCCGTCAAGGCGACGATGACTACGGCCACCGCCACGACTGGCAAGCGGTATCGGACAGGACCTCAGCTTGGTTCCGTCGGGCTCTCCGGCGGATGAACCACACCACCCAGATCAGGACGGTCGACACGCATCCCGTCACTAGAAGCATCAAGAAGATGCCTTTCACTTTCTGCCCCTCGAGTTCCCACTGCCACGCGAGAATTCCAGTGACGACCACCGGTATGGTTGCAATCGCCGCGACGAGAAAGTTGTATTAGGCCGCCGCAGCCACCAGGCGCTGCTTCTTCCATTGCCCGAGAAAATCAAGGAGGACGCCGATGATAAACAACGCGATCGGGAAGTGAATCAGCACGACGTGTTGCGCATGCTTCGCCAAAACTACTGTTTTTAAGTCGAACGGATGCAAGGTCGCTCCTAGCTCACTGCACGATGACTTTGCCGGTCATCTTCGGGTGAATCGAACAGAAGTAGGGATAGGTTCCTGGTTTGGCAAACGTGTACGAGAACTTTTCGTCCGTATCCATCACCTTGGACTTGAACGCCTTCGGATCATCTGTGCTGACAACCGTATGGGGAATATCGTCGCGGTTGGTCCAGGTCACTGTCGTTCCCACAGCAACCGTGATCGTCCCCGGCCCGAAGCTGAAATTATCGATCTTCACTTCCGTGGTGGCCGACCCTGCCTGCTGAGTATTCGCCGTGACGTTCGGTGATCCTGCCAACAGCAGCACCACCGCGACCATCACCACCGCCGCCAAACCTGCAATCAACACACTTCTCCTCTTCATCGTCGTTTCCTCTCTAAATTTAGTCAGAATTGATTTCGTGGCCTACGCGGGAACTTTTCTCGCTTATCCCAGCGTTGAATCAACTACCGCCAGTGCGTGCTGGCCCTGGACGTAATTCACATTTGTAATTCCCAACAGACTCCTCAACTGCTCTGCCGGTACCTTCATGGGTCCCGGCGAATCGGCCTTGCCAGGCTGAGGTTGCGGAAATGACGTTGACGCCGCCGTATGAAACGTCACGTTTCCTTCAACCTTTTGCATCGTCTGGTGAATGTGCCCGTTCAGCACGGTCACTGAGCCGAACTTCTTAAGGTAAGCCAATGCCTGCCCGCAGTCTTCCGTGCCCCAGCCCCATTCCGGATACACCGACCACAATGGAATGTGTGCGAACACCACGATGGGCGTGCTCGGTTTCAGATGCTTGACGTCGTCTTCCATCCACTCGAGTTGTTCGTGGCCTAGCGTGCCCAGTCCCCCAGCCTTCAGATTCAGCACGTTCACCAGCCCGATGAAGTGCACGCCTTTCTTGTCAAAGCTGTACCAACCTGCTCCCTTGGTGCCTTTTCCATAGCGTTCCAGGTACTGCTTGCCATCATCGTTCAGCACGTCGTGCTCGCCTGGCACATAGAACACATCTTTCGCGCTCGCGCTTTTCAAAATCTGATCGACGGTGTCGAACTCTTCTGGCTTCGAGAGATGGCTGATGTCGCCCGTATGCAGCATGAACTCGGGCGCCGTCGCCAGACCATTGATTTTGTCCACCGCTGTTTTTAGTGTTCCAGCGACATCGGGATTGGCCGGTTTGTTGAATCCCATATGGCTGTCGCTGATCTGCACAAAGCTCAACTCGCCCGCCAATTTCTTCGCGTCCAATTCTCCAATTCGGCTCATGCTATAAGACTTCAGCACGCCGCCCTGCATCAGGCACAGCGCGCCAGTCCCGGCCCAAGCCATGCATTTCAAAAACCCACGCCGGTCAACTCCATCCTTGTTGTGATCGTGCAAAATCTCGTCTTTTGTCTTCTCGCCCATAAGTTCTCCGTGATTCATCCTGTTTCCCATTCACCAAACGCGCACTCAAGTCCATCGCTTTAGGAAGGGCGGCGCGGGGGAGGCTTGGGGGTGCCCGCGCCGCTTGTGCATGGGTTTCGTCTTTGTATACCGCAAGCCTGCTCCTTTTATTCCGACAGAAGCGACCCTGAACCTCTTTTTCCATCAAACAAAGAGCAAGAAACCGGAATAAAACCACCTCCGCGACGATCCCTACAAATGAATAGTCTCGTGGGAAAAGGTTCGATCGTGCTGGACTCGCAGGATCAGATGCGGTTCGAGACACTCGTCCTACCGCATCTTGATGCCGCTTTTAATCTCGCCCGCTGGCTCTTGCGCAGCGGCGCCGATGCCGAGGACGCCTCGCAAGAAGCGATGCTCCGCGCGTATCGCTTCTTCAATGGTTTTCATGGCGGCGATGTGCGCGCCTGGCTGTTGCAGATCGTGCGGAATACCTGTTTCACCTGGCTGGAGAAGAATCGTCGCGTGAAAGACATGACCGAGTTCGATGAAGAACTGCATGGGCCCCCGAGTCCGACTCCCGAATCGCTTGCTATCGCAGCGGATACTCGCGGGCGCCTTATTCACGCACTCGAGTCTTTGCCGCCACGCTATCGGGAGATGATTGTGCTCCGCGAGCTGGAAGGGTGTTCTTACAAGGAGATTGCCACCATTACTTCCATTCCCATAGGTACAGTCATGTCCAGGGTTTCCCGTGCCCGCCAGCAGCTTCAGCTAGCACTTACTGACCCTACCCACAATGAGGCCATCCATGAGCTGTAACCGCGCCGCCACCGTTCTTCATGGCTACTTCGATAGCGAACTGGATGCCCACGGTGCCGCTGAATTCGAAGGCCATCTCGAACAGTGTTTCGATTGCATCAACGCACTCGAGGCTCTGGAGTCTTTGCGCTCGTCCATAAACATTGCGCAACTCTATGAGAAAGCGCCTGCCCCATTTCGCAAGAAAGTTCTCGCTCGTCTCAGTTCTGCCGGCCCTGTCGTTATCTTCCCGGCTCGCGGGCCTTGGCGATGGCTCGCAGTCGCCGCGGCATTTCTTCTGGTTGCCTATAGCGGCTGGCGAGTCATCCCGGTCCACCGTGGCGGCAACTATGAAACAGTGCTTGCCGAGGAGATTGTCGATGCGCATTTGAGATCGCTGCAACCCGGGCATCTCACCGATGTCGTTTCTACCGATCAACACACGGTAAAACCCTGGTTCGACGGCAAACTGGATTTCTCTCCGCCGGTCCGGGATTTTACCGATCAGGGATTTCCATTGCAGGGCGGCCGCATTGACGTCGTTCACGGCCGCTCCGTCGCTGCTCTGGTTTATGCCCGCCGCAAGCATTTCGTGAACGTTTTCGTCTGGCCCACCGACGAGAAAGACGCTGCTCCGCGTTCCGGCTCACAACAGGGCTATCAATGGATCGATTGGCGTAAGGGAGGGATGGAATTCTGCGCCGTCTCCGACGCTGCGCCTTCGGCCCTTGAGCAGCTTCAAGGGCTTTTCGCCGAGTAGCAAAGGAGATGCTCGAATGGACGGACATACTCGAAAGTGTTTGGAAAACTGGGTAATTACAATCGAGAGCACCGAGGAACGACATCAGACAATCATTTTATCGACCATCGCTAAACGCGCTCACCAACTTTTTGAGGAGCGTGGGTGCAAGCATGGCCTCGAGCTCGACGATTGGCTGGCTGCTGAGCAGGAACTCTGGCGTGATGAACTTGATGGAAACAACTCCGGTTTTCACTTCCTTGTTGACTGCTCGGGGAATCCAGAGATAACAACTATCCTGAGCCTGACAGCTCGCAGCTTGGTAGTCTTTCGTAGCCGTACGAGACATGCAGGCGAAGCGAATTGTGAGCCAGACGTACAATCCTTCCATCTGTTCTCCGCAGAAATAGATCCAGCCCAGGCAGATGTGAAGGCCGCGGACGGAGTTTTGCACGTCAGCGTGCCAAAGAAGAATCTCGCAACTCTGAGCTAGTTTTGTTACCGCACCCGGAATCAGTGTCCGATTTAGGAGTTATTAATTGGCGGCAGACAAGCAGTATCAAGCGATGATTTGCGTCTATCCCGCGGGTGGCTTGAAGAAACCAACACGAAAAGGATCCCCTGTGAAAAGAGTTCAGCGAGGAGCCTCCAGAAAGATCAATACGATTGGCTCACTGGCTCTTAGCCTGGGAGCTCTGATCCTGCTGCCATCGTTATCAGCAACGCAAGCTCAGTCCAGCAAGCAGACAGCCTCTGGCCAAACCAGGAACACCGTTGTCGACAGTGGGGTCGATTCGCTCCAGCAGTTCAGCACATCGATGGAGCTGCTTTCGAAACGAGTGAGCCCGAGTGTTGTTCAGATCTTTAGTACGGGCTACAGCCTGGATACCGACCGGGAGCGTAGCAATACAAATCTGTTTTCGCGCCGGTCGAGTTCAGGGTCCGGGATCATCATTGCCGCTGATGGCTGGGTTGTGACGAATGCCCATGTCGTAGAGGGCAGCCGCCGGATTCGAGTTCGACTTAATCAAGAAGGCGATGTACCGGCATCGCAAAATGGAATATCACGCCATGCGTTACTGGAAGCCAAGCTGGTATTGGCTGATCGAGATACCGATCTCGCCTTTCTCAAAGTCGACGCTGCCGGCTTACCAGCGCTGGAATTGTCGGATTCGAGCGAACTAAAACAAGGGCAAGTGGTGTTAGCTTTTGGCAGCCCGCTCGGGCTCGATAATTCCGTAAGCATGGGGGTTGTTAGCTCGGTCGCCAGGCAACTAGATCCAGACAGCCCGACGATCTATGTTCAAACCGATGCGGCCATTAACCCGGGCAACAGCGGGGGACCGTTGGTGGACACCCGGGGACACGTGGTCGGCGTTAGCACGCTCATTCTTACGCAGTCGGGCGGTAACGAAGGAATTGGCCTCGCTATTCCTAGCAATGTGATACGGAGCGTCTATAACCAGGTGCGAAATGAAGGGCACGTTCACCATCACGGAATTGGTATGTCGGCCCGGAATATCACGCCCGCCCTGGCATCGGGTCTCGGTCTGAGCCGAGAAGATGGTGTTCTTATTGAAGACGTGATTCCACACAGTCCCGCTCAGAGCTCCGGTCTAATGCCGGGTGATATCGTTCTGAGTATAAATAAGAAGCCAGTTCAGAATATCCGCCAACTCGCGCTCGGTCTCTATTCTTATGCTGTGGGTGAAAATGCAAAGCTTGAAATTCAGCGGGGCAACCAGACAATCTCCTATGCAATCCCTGTGGTTGAAAAAGAAGACGTGCAGGGACGCCTTGCTGACTTGGTCACAAAGGGGCAAAACAAGATTCCGCAACTTGGAATTCTGGCCCTGACCCTCGATGACCGACTTCTGCCGATGCTTCCGCCACTGCGCAATCAATTTGGAGTCGTTGTTGCCGCAAGAGAGTCCGAAGGAGTTTACATAGGTGAAGGGCCGCTCCCTGGAGACGTAATCTATTCGGTAAATGGAACGCCTGTGGACAGCGTCGACTCCCTGCGCGCAGCCCTCGACGTTCTCAAGACTGCCGACGCGCTCGTACTGCAAGTGGAACGACTGGGCAGTCTCCGCTATGTTGCTCTTGAAACCGAAAAGTGAGCTGCGTCACTCATCGTTCGCTGGCACTCTTTCAGTTGGCTAAAGAGCGTAGCAGTCTCGTCCCGTCAGAAGCCACGCAGTTCGAGAGACTACGACCATCGACTCCATCGTGGCTGCGGTCATGAACGACCTCACGGTCCGAGATTGTCGCCCTCGTGCGCATTGTGTGGCTCTCGTCTAAAGGCGCAGCTCGCTACCTCACCGGCACCAGTCGACCGGCTTTCCGACATCAAAATATTGCTTGTGAAGTACTCGCCAAGATGGGCCTGACGATCACAAACTATTCCTTCCTAGTGTCCGGAAAATACAAGGCTTGTCCTGATCACGCGGTGACTGGTTTTTATCAGAACATCATTCTCAAAATCATAATCGTTTACGCCCGATCGAGGGACAACGACCGGGCGTGTTTGTTTCCAACGAAATGGCCCTTCTTGTCGCCCAGGAAAGGCGTGCGCCAGTCCGCTTTGCAGAAGAAAATGAGTATACGTCTTAGTTCCTCAACTATCTGGCAGATGATGTTGTGCCACGGATCAATCGAAACGTTTCCGCTCTAGCCTTTTCGAGACAGATTAGATTGTCGCAAAAGGTCCGCTCTCTGTTGCAACTTGAATCCCCAGATTAAGTGACGAACACAAGGCACATTCTTTACGTCCTATTCTATTACTCGTGCCACAAAGCGCGTCTCGTCATCTGTACACGTTTTGAGAATGACTGTGCTCAGTGCCGGTCTGACGGAATAAAAGCTTCGAAGGGGTAGTCATCTATAACGAACACTCTAAAAGGTTCAAAGGAAAAATAATATGAGAAAGCAGTACTTGCGTATTGTAATTGCCGTAATCGGCTTCGCCGGTTTAGGCGTCATCGCCAAGGCCCAGACTGTAGACCAAGTCGTGGTCAACATACCCTTCGAGTTTATGGTCGCTGGCAAAGCACTTCCAGCGGGTACATATGCAGTGAAGCGTCTGAGCGATACCGACCCAAGCGCCCTAATCCTCAGCAGCTTCGAGAATCGTGCGAACGCGATCGTCGTCTCGATCCAGGTCGAAAGCAGTTCCGACGACAAATCCAAACTCACTTTCGAACAAGTTGGGGATGAGCACTTCCTCAGCAAGATCGAAACAGCTGACCATGTGTTCACCATGATGCCTGCGTCTCATTCGGAAATCCTGGAAGCCGCAGCGAAATCACGCAGCGCCACGCCCGTCTCAGGAAGTGCGTCTGGAAGCAACTAGATCATTAATCCATGCATAGGGCGGCCTGCGGGTCGCCTCTCTGCATCTCGGGAACAGGAGGAGAAATGATTGCCGGCTGCGCGAACCAATGCGCCTACTGCCGATCGTCAATCGTGTCAGGGCAAAGATGGGTACGGGAGAAGATTTACGAGCCCGCCCTCAACGGCCGCGATCCAAGCTACCACCGCTACCACGCGGAGCCCTTCGCCGGACAGGAAGGAAGCTGCTGGGAAAAACATCAAATGGAACTCGAAATTGCCCGGACCACGCCTGTGCCGCTCAGAGGACACTCAGAACGGTTGGAAAATAAACATGTTCTTGTCTTCATTTGACATTCTCAGGAAGGACCGCGGCGGAAAGCCCGTTTTGCTTGCCGTGGTAGTTGACTTAGAGACTGCGCGTCTTCGTCTGAGCCAATTAGCCTCACTCATGCCTGGCGAGTACTTCGTTTTCGATCCACGAACCCACCAGATCGTTGCCGCTATGGAAGACTCCGAGTGGCAGGTCACATGAGCGTGAGACGTAGTGTGCTTTCCCGTGCTTTCAATGTAGCGAAAATGGGTGTGGGCTAATGAAAAAACTCTTGGGACAGATTAAAACGCTACCCTGGCTCTTCAACTGGCGGATTAACCGCGCGAAGATTGCTAGGCTGCAGAGCTACCGATGATTACTCAACGCATGTTCAGTGGGTTTGCTCGGCGTGTAGCTGACCCGTCCGTTCCTAGCCGTGCGACAGCGTCCCGAGGCGAAGAATCCCCCATGCTTGTGGATAATAAGGCCATCGTTCGCCGCCTCTACGAGGAGGTTTGGAATAAACGTGGGCTTGAAGTTGCGGACGAGCGAATCTCCCCGAGCCACGCACTCAACGACCCCATCGTATCCGGTTCGCAGATAGGTCCAGAGTTGTACGAACAGCGGGTGGTCGAGTTCACGACAAGTTTTTCCCGACCTACGTTTCACGATTGAAGACATGATCACCGAAAAGGGAAAGGTTGTCGTCTCCTGGATTATTTCCGGAACTTTCCCTGCCACGGGCAGCAAGATATTCGTGGAGGGAATCACGATTCACCACATCACAAATGGGACGATTCTCGATTCACACGCCAGAAAGGACGCCCTGGGCTTGCTGCGACAGCTCGGTGACGTTATCCTCTTAGAGAGACGGCCGCTTCAGTGTCTTGACAAGATCCTGAAAGTGCGTGCGATGTCGACTATATACTCTTACTTTTAACCTCTAAACTAAAACCCTGGCGGGCCTCATCTCCTATAGACCTGTCCCTCGCCAAAATAACGACCGACTTGAAATCAACAGCTTGCGCCGAGGCCTGTAAAATTGTTATAGGAGTGAAGCTCACTACTGCCCGAGTTTTGACGAGGTCACGGCTCTCCATCGGAATTGGCGCCGCGGAAAAATCAGGCGACCAGCACGCCCGATCGGGAATGGAAGGATTGCTCAACGAACTGTCCCGAACTCTGTCAGGACTAGGCCCCGTCTCGGCAACCCTTGCCCGTGTTTTCCGCCTAAGCTGGCCGCCGCGTCATTCGTGCAACGTCTGATGCACCAAGCTAATCGCCGTCGATCCTTCGCCCACTGCCGACGCCACACGCTTCATGTTGCCAGAGCGCACATCGCCAACCGCAAACACGCCCGGCAAACTGGTCTCGAAAATATACGGAGTGCGTCCCAGCGGCCAGCGTGCGATGGCGAGATCTTCCGGTGTCAAATTTGGTCCAGTCTTGATGAAGCCCTGCTTATCCTGAACAACACATCCTTCGAGCCATCGCG